>Ga0105048_10013788_pt1 | contig 12609 bp, 7 predicted proteins | sample MAT05_FD_78382 | JGI IMG/M metagenome (GOLD analysis project Ga0105048, IMG submission 78382) | Freshwater microbial communities from Lake Fryxell liftoff mats and glacier meltwater in Antarctica - MAT-05 | ecosystem: Environmental > Aquatic > Freshwater > Ice > Liftoff microbial mat | place... | reverse complement strand
TTCTCGGCGCTGCTCAGCGTCCCGGCAGTTAGGGTCATCCTACGCCGCCCCCGGAGCCCGCCCGCCCACCCAATCTGAAATATTCAAGCAATGAACCCATCACCAATTCACGGCACCACGTACCATTTCATTGCACTCTCAGCCTTTCTCGGCATTCTCCGCTGCTCAGTGTTCCGGCAGTTCGCAGTTCTCAGCGTTTCTCAAATCCCCTCGGCGCTGCTCAGCTTCCCGGCAGTGAACACTCAATAGAGTACCCGCAGCAGACAGCCTGAGACGCCGAGCAAGCACGCGCCGTCGCGCTCCAGCACTCAGGCCACCAACCGCAAACGCTCCCCCATCAACTTGGTCACGAGTGGCTCACAGCCCAACGCACGTGCCTGCATCAGCAAACGATCACGCACGACGATCTGCGACGCGTCGCCCGCCAGGAACAAGTCGGCACACTCCGCACCCAACCAAACTGCGGCATACTGATCGTGCGCTTCGGCGCGATGCAACGCGTTGATTAGCATGTGCAGTCCGAGCATCGAGCCCTGCTCGTTGGCAGCAAGACGAATGGTGAGCGCTTCCCACAGCTCACGCCCCTGAAACCACCAGTTCGTGCGCGCGCCCATCAGCACTTGGGCGCGATCACGCTGACGCGCCGCCCCACCCATGGTATTCAAATCCAGCTCGGCCAACCCTATACCGGCGGTTGCGCCAATCTGCACATCCATGTGCTGAATATTTTCAGCCAGGAGTGCGCAGGCACCGTAGAGTTCCAACGCGCTGGCGGCATCCCGCTGCGTGCGCGCCAGGTGCGCAAGGTTGTACATGGATGCGAGGCGATACGGTTGATGCCCGATGGACGTAAACAGCGCCAACGCTTCATCAAAACGTGAACGAGCCTTCAGAAACTTTCCCGTCTTGTGTAACAACACGCCCAGGTTGAGCGACGCTACACCGCACAAATCATTCGCGTGTATCTCGCGTCCGATTTCAAGCGCCGTGACGTACGAAACTTCCGCGGCCGGCTGATTTCCCGCGCGATCACAGGCCGATCCAATGTTGATGTGACATCGCAGCTGCCCATGCGGGTCGCCCAACGTGGTGTACATGTCCAGTGCGCGACGGTACAGTGGCACCGCATTCGCGGGACTGGTGGTCAACAGAACGGAGCCAAGTCGAATGACCGCATCGGCGTGCAACGAGATGTCGGGCGAGCGATCCGCCGCATCGACCGCGTCACGCGCCAGCGTTTCGGACATCGCCATACTGCCAATACGCTGCTGCAAGTTGGACAGCATGATGAGTAGCGCGACTTCTTCTTCGAGATTCGACGCTGCACGTGCCGTTTCCAGCAACTTGCCGCAGGACACCAGAATTTCGTCGGCGGAGGCGCCGCCACGTTGCAGTCGCAGGCGTTCGCGCATGCGCATGGCGGCCGGTAGTACACCCAGCTCCGCCCCACCCGCCACCGCGGACGTGAGCACGTTCTCGCAATGACTTTCGGCCAACATGAATCGGCCGGCGAGTTCTTCCACCTGCGCCAGACTCCATTCGACGTTGGCAACTTCTGTAGCCCCGCGAGCATTGCGGCGCGCGATCCCAAAGAAATCAGCGGCACTCTCGTACGCGTACACCGATTGCGCCAGCTTGCCAGCTTCGTGGGCGGTGCGATAGGCGTTGGCCGAACTGCCGGCCGCGTCAAAGTGGATGGCGAGAATTGCGGGATCGCGATGAGGCATTGTTTCCAGCGCTTGCGCGATGCGCTCGTGCATGCGGCGCAATCGCAGCGGGTTGATGCTCTGCAACAGCGCGCGCGTGAGTTGCACGTGCGTAAACGTGAGCAGCGGGCGTTCGCGCGTTGACGGTGCGAGTACCGCGCTGGCCAAACCTTCATCCAGCGCATCGTGCACGTCGGCTTCGTCGCGATCGCACGCGGCCACCAGCGCTTCTGGGTCAAACTCGCGCCCCAATACCGCTGCCAGCGCAAGAATTTCGCGACGGCCCCGACTCAAACGCTGAATACGACGCGCCAGCAAATCACCAATCGCGCGTGGCAACTGCGCCGTCTCACTCTTTTCATACTGCCAGCCTTCGCCCGTGGCGCATAGTTGGCGCTCATCAACCAGCGCGCGCACCGTCTGCACCGCAAAAAACGGATTACCTTCGCTCTGGCGCATCAGATGTTGCAGCAGCGGCTGCCCGGGCGTTTGTCCACCAAGCGAGCTGCGCAACCACTGTGCGAGCTCGTCGCGCGACAGTCGTTCGAGATTCAGTTCACTGCATCGTTCGGAACGCGACAGGCGACGTAGTCGTGACTCCGCGACTTCGCCCAGATCTTCGGGCCGAATGGTCATGCAAATCAGCAGGCGCTGATCGTCGAGGCGCGACAGCAGAAATTCAATCGCATCCCAACTGGCGGGATCGGCCCACTGCATGTCTTCCAATACCACCATCAACGGACGCGTGGTCGTCGCCAGCTTGAAGAACTCTTCCAACTCTTCCAGCAACGCACGTTGTGATCCGCCAGCGTTGACCGTTTCGCTATCGGCGCTTAACTCGGGCACGATACGCGAGAGCTCACGCCACGCGCGCGGTGCGACCAAGCCAGCGCGATGCGCGCTTAACACGACGTCAACCCACGGGCCGTACGGTACGCCAACATTTGCTTCGATGCATTGACCCATCAACATCGCGCCGGCACGAATACCGACATCGGGCCCAAGCTGTTTGATGAGAGTGCTCTTGCCAATGCCGGCTTCTCCTTTGAGCACAACCACGTGGGGCGAGCCGGTGGCGGCGTACCCGAACAGATCGCGCAACCGTTGCCGCTCGGTGTCACGACCAACGAACGTTTGCAGCAGCACTTCCTGGCGGCCTGCGCCCGCCCGCGCGGCGGAGCGCACGGTGTCACGTCCACCCCACTTCGCGGCGTACAGCGCGGCATCGGCGGCACCAAACAACGCTTCCATGTTTTCGCCGTGCATCGGTGCGCACGCGACACCGATGGACAACGTCACTTTGAAACCCTTTTCGTCGCTGGCACTCTGTTGAAACGGCGCACTGGAAACAGCGGATCGAATACGTTCGGCCACAATGCTGGCGTCTTCAAGGCGGGTGCCCGGCAGTAATACCACAAATTCATCACCGGCATACCGCGCGGGATAGTCGCAGGGTCGCGTGTTGAACTTGATGTGATCGGCCACCATGCGCAGCACTTCATCGCCCTTGAGATGCCCCAGCGTGTCATTCACGACCTTGAAGTGATCCACATCGATCACCAGCATGGACACGGGACGTCCGGTCGTGACCCGCGCTTCCAGCACCTTCTCCAGCGTTTCACGAAATGCGCGGCGCATCGGCATCGCGGTGAGATCGTCCAGATCACCACCAACGGCTGCGGGTAACAGCACGTCGCCCGGCATCCGCACGGTGGTGAACGGTTCACCACTCAAGTGGGCGATGCGCTCCGGCCAGTTGACCGCGACTTCTTCGAACCACGCAAACACTAGCGGATCGAACATCGTGCCCACGTCGCGGCGCAAAATTGTCATCGTTTCCTGGTGCGTCAGTGCGCGTTTGTAGCTGCGCACGGAGGTCAACGCATCGTACACGTCGGCCACCGTGAGAATGCGCGCGATGAGAGGGATCTCTTCACCTTTGAGGCGATGCGGATACCCGTTGCCATCCCACCGCTCGTGATGCGATTCCACCATGGGGCGCACGTCCCACGGAAACTCGATGTCCTTGAGCATCTCCACACCGGCCGTGGTGTGGCTTTTCATCTGCTCCCATTCGTCATCATCCAGCTTGCCGGGCTTGTTGAGCACATCCGGCGGAATAACAATTTTGCCGACATCGTGCAGCAGTGCGCCAATGCGAAACCAGAACATCGCGGCTTCGTCCAAGCCACTCTTTTTCGCAATCGCGCACGCCAGTTCGGCCACGCGCTGGCAGTGACCCTGCGTGTAGCGATCTTTCGCTTCGATTTCTTCGCCCCATCTCTTGGCGACGTGGAGAAAGTCCTGTTCGAGCGTGTTGAACTTCGTGCCAATCTCCGCAATGTCTTGCTTGGCGCGAAGCTGCGAGAATATTTTGTGTGCGCGATTGAGCTGTTGCAGCACGTCGCGGTTCTTGCCGGTCAGTCGCGCCAGCGTTGCGCGATCGCGCGCGATTTCTGCTTGCAGCAACAGGTCGCCGCGCGCCAGAAATACTTCGTCCGCGCGAATGAAGTGTTGCTCCGCTTCTTCAAAACTCCCGGTTTCGCGCGCAATCACACCCAGCAGTTTGGTCGCTTTACCGATGGCCGATCCATCGCCACTCTGCGCCGCGGTTGCGAGCGCCTTGCGAACCGCACCGTGCGCGCGCACGAATTCTTTTCGCTCAACCCACAACTCAGCGAGATTGATGTCGAGCTGAGTGCGCTCCATGACATCCCCATCCAACTCACAAATCTGCGCACCTTCCAGCAGCACCTGCTCGGCTTCGTCGTAGCGTTTGAGTTTGATGAACAACAGGCCAAGATTGTTCAGGGCAATCGATACGTCTTTCTTCAGGTCGAGCGAGCGGTAGTCAGCGAGGCTGGCCTTGTACTGGTCTTCGGCGGCCGCATAGTCGCCGCGAATGTTGGCGAGCACGCCGAGGTTCTGGGCGGTCATGGCGGCCAGTTTGGCGTCACCCGCGCGAATCGCACGACTGCGCGCCACCAGATACAAACGCTCGGCCTCGTCCAAATCGCCCAACTGCCATCGAACGTTGCCCTGCCAGTTGATCGCATTGCCGGCGGCCTCGTCATCGCCCGTTGATTCCGCAATCGAGAGCGCTTCGTCGAGACACTTCAACGCTGAATCAGAATCACCGTCCATCAAGTGCGTGCGGGCCACCCAACGCATGATGCTGGAGACCTTTGCGGCGTCTTCTTCGGTCTCGACTTTTTCAATGGCCTGCGCGTACGCGACGCGCGCGTTCGAACGACGTCCCGCTTTTTCTTCTTCCTGCGCAAACGCGAACAACGCCTCAAACGTTTCCGCATGAGCGCTGGCATCAATCGCCGAATGGTTTTCCTGCACCAGGCGGCGCGATCGGTTCTTTGTTGCGGAGAAGCGCATGCTGCAGCTGTCGTGAGGGTGTTCCGTCGCGGTACTTGGCCGGAATGTCTCAAGTCTCGGGTGTTGAACGGGCGCGCTTAAGCCAAACTGTCACTGTCCCGGCACAGCTGTTTCAGCGCGAACGGCCTTATTGCGCAGACTGTCGGCTACGGCCGCAGCTGACAACACCGTCACAACGAGGCATACGCACGGTACCGCCGCAGTCCACCACGCCGATCCCAGATACGGGAGCGCATCCTGCACCATCGTGCCCCAACTCGCACCTGGCGCGCGCACACCCAAGCCGATGAACGACAAGCCGGATTCGAGTGCCAACACATCCGCCAGCAGCAGTGCGCCCGAAGCAGTAAGCGGAGAAACCAGATGCGGCGCCACGTGTTTCATAAACACGCGAGCCCGTGTCGCACCGGATGAACGCGCGGCTTCGACGAACGGTCGCGATTGCGTATCACGAACGAGCGCGAATACCAGTCGACTAGTCGAGGGCCAGGCGGCGGCCCCCAGCAGAATGGCGAGGAGCGTAGGTGTCAGTGCGCCCATCAACGCAACGGCCACGAGGAACAGCAACAGCCGAGGTACGCTTCGCACAACGTCGACCAACAACATCATGGCTGTGCCAACACTGCCTCGCCCGCTCGCGGCAATACCTCCCCAGATGCTGCCCAGCAGTGTCGCGACAATCGTCGCGAGAAACGCCACCAACAGTGACGTGCGCGCGCCAAACAACACTCGGCTCAGAATGTCGCGCGAATACGCGTCGGTTCCCAGCAGATGCGCTATTGATGGACTCGCGTTGCGCAAGGCGACGATGTCCAGCTGCACGGCCGGATCATACGGCGCGATGAACGGAGCCAGCAGCGCTGCGGCAACAACGAGCGCAAGGACAACCAGCGCCGCACGATGCGTTGCCAGATGGTGCATCGCGAGATATCGCATCGCACGGTGTGGCATCGCGATACCACGCATCAGGAATTCCCTCCCGCAGCGGATGCCACACGGAGACGGGGATTGAGCGCGACCAACACCGTATCGGTCAGCAGACTTCCCGCGGCCACCACGACGCCGGTCAGCACAATCGCGCCGCTCACCATCGGATAGTCGCGCGCGTTGATGGCCTTGAGCAGGAGTGAACCCAGCCCCGGCCACGCAAACACGGTTTCGACCACCACGGCACCGCCAACCAGCACCGGTAACATGAGTCCAATCACCACCACAACAGGCGTCAACGCGGTTGGCAGCACATGCTGGAAGAACACCATTCGTTCGGACAAACCTTTCGCGCGAGCGGTGCGCACGTAGTCCTCACCGCGCACATCGAGCAACGCGTTGCGCTGCTGTCGCGCGACGGCGGCACCCCATCCAATGGCGAGTGTGATGGCCGGCAGTGCCAGGTGCCACACACGATCACGCAGCTGTTGTGTCGCGGAGCCGATCACGCTCAACACGGGGTCTGCCGAACCACCAATCGGAAACAATGACCAATGATAGGCGAAGAGGAAGATGAACGCGATTGCCAGAATGAATTCGGGAATGACGTACAGCGCAGTCAACGTTGAACCAAGTGTGCGTCCGGCGAAGGAGTTCGGCTTCCACCCCTGCAACGCGCCAATAGTCATTCCTAAGACGACTGCCAGAAACAATCCCGTTCCAGACAACATCAAACTGTTAGCCAATGCTTCCTTCAGCGCGACCGTGACGGGACGACCACTACTGAGCGAGTTGCCCCAATCACCCACCACCGCGCGTTTCACAAACACGGCGTATTGCGTGAGCATAGGCTGATCCAATCCGTACTGCGTCTGCAGCTGCTGGCGCACTTCGGCACTGCGTCCAGCTTGTTCCGTGCTCATGCCAAGCGGATCACCCGGTACAACGTGCAGCACGAAGAAGCCGAGTGATGTGGAGATTATCACAACGGCCAGGATGTGCAGCAGGCGACGCAGCAGGTACGTCATTCGGGCAACTTCAGCCGCTTACGGTTTAGCGTTTGCGGCAGTGTTGGCCGGCGCGTTCGCAACCCGTGCCGAGGTGACGTTCCAGTCGGCGAGGTCGGCCCACCAGGCGTAGGCGCGCATTCCGGTCGGTTCGATGCGTGAATTGATCGCAGCGAAATTGCGGGGTTCATACAACCAGATTCCGGCCGCATCCTCCACAATCAGTTGATACGCTTTACGGAACAGTGCCTGTCGTTTTGCTGCGCTGAATTCAACCGCGGCACTATCGACAATCGCATCAAACGACTTGCTGGAATAGCGGCCGTAATTTGCTCCAATCTCTTGACCGTGCGGTGAAGCCCACACCTGACGAAGCCCTGCAACCGGACTGGGATCGGTGCGCCACATGTTCAGCGCGGCGTCGAAGTCACCTTTTTCAAGTCGGCTCACGAACATTCCCTGGTCGAGGGGTGCGAGATCGACGGTGACACCCATTGATGCCAGTTGGGCCTGAATCAGCACGCCAAATTTCAAGCGCGTGGCGCTGGCCGTTGGAACAAGCAATTCGAAACGCAGCGCCTTTCCATTTTTCTTGCGCAATTTGTCGACCGCATCGGTCTTCCAGCCAAGCGAATCCAGGGTGAGACCCGCACGGGCCGCGTCAAACGCGATTTGGCGCATCGCGGTATCAACACCGGTTGCCGAACGCGTGAATGGACCAAGCGCGACCGCACCCAATGAATCCAGCGCGTTGCTGACCATTGCCGGTCGATTGAGCGCGGCCGTGAGTGCCACGCGCATTGCACGATCACCAAACAGGCGACGATTGCCACCCACCGTACGTTCCGAGTTCAACACCATGAAGGCGTAATCAAGACTTCCGTATTCTACCGTGCGAACTTTCGTCGACTTGCGCGCGTTCACAAATGCGTCACCGCGAACGGATTCAAGAACGTCGGCCTGGCCGGACAACACACTGAGACTGGCGGCGGTTGGGTCGGCGCTGACAATCCACACGACCCGTTTGAACGTGGGGCGCCCGCGAAAGTTTGTGGAATCGGCAGTCAGCATCAGTTGACGATCGCGCGCCCACTGTTCAAAGCGATACCGACCAGATCCCACCGGATGTTGTGCATACGCCGACTGCGCCAGTGTTGCGCGTGGTTCACTCGCGAGCAGGTGTTCCGGCACAATCGCGAGACTCGTTGCAATCTGATAGAACTGTTCCGGGTTGCGTCTCTTCCACCACACAACGGCGGTGAGTGAATCACGCACCGATACCGAATCAATTCCCTCGAAGTTACTGGCGTGCGGCGAAGCAATTGCTGGATCGACGTATAGCGCGTATGAAAACTTCACATCGGCCGCGCGAACCGGTTGTCCGTCATGCCAACGCGCTTTTGAAGTCAACGTAAAAGCAATCGACAGCGAATCGCTTGACCACGCCCAGCTGCTTGCCAGCGACGGCTTGAAGCCCGCATCACCAACGGTCTCTAACGTGGACGTCGGCTGTGCCAGGTAATCGAACAACATGTCTGTCGCTTGTTTGCCTTGCGTGCTCTGGACGAGTTGCGGAATCAACGCGTCGGCATCGGCCGGGGTCGCAATGGTCAGCACATCGGTCGCGGAACTGGCTGCGGAGCGCGAGTCAGTGCCCGAACAGGCCGCTAGTGTGACGAAAACGGCCAGGATGTGATAGCGCGGTGCAAACATGATCGTCGGAAATAGCGGGAAGATTATTGGCGCGTCGAACTCGCCGGGTTGTGCGCTGGCGTAAATGCCCGCACTGTCACATTCCAGTGTCGGCTGGCGACCCGGCTCGGTTGAGCCGACGTACAGATTTGGCACCGTGTATTTGCACGCAGAGCCCATGTTCACAGCTGTTTGCCGGGTGCACTTGCGCAAAACAATCAGAGTTGGCATACTGGTAACCATATGGTTACCAGTAATTCCGATGCTCTCGATCGCGTGTTTACCGCCCTCGCCGACCCCACCCGACGTGCCATTCTCAGTCGCCTCGTCGACGCCGACACCACCGTAGGTGAGTTGGCCGAGCCGTTCGCGATGTCGCGTCCCGCGATTTCCAAACATCTGGATGTGTTGGAGCGCGCGGGCCTCGTGCATCGCGTGGCGGAGGGGCGCGTCAATCGCTGTCAGTTTGACGGCGAGCCGTTGCGTGATGCGATGGCACTGATGGAACGGTATCGCGCGCACTGGGACCGACAGTTCAGCGCGATTGCGCGTTATCTCGAACGAGGAGACAAGTGATGATCAACAGCCAGGCCGATGCGCTGAGTTGCGCATAAAACGCACTATTCGTGCGCCGTGCGAACGCGTGTACCACGCGTGGGTGGACCCGGACGAAATGAAGAAGTGGTCGGCACCGGAAGGTTTGACCATTCCGGAAGGTTCGCAGGATTTACGCGTTGGTGGAAAGTTTCGCGCGGTCATGGTGGAACCGAACGGCACGAAGCATGTGGTGCTTGGTGAATACCGTGAAGTGACTCCGCCGTCGCGCCTTGTTTACACGCACATGTGGCTCAAGGACAATGGTGCGAGTGATGAAACGACGCCGGAAACCATCGTTACGCTCGAGTTCTTTGAAGAGAAGGACGCGACGCGTGTTGTGCTGACGCAAACCGGGTTTACGAACGCGGGCGCTCGTGACGGTCACGTTGGTGGTTGGACCAGTGCCTTCAACAACTATGTCAAACTTCTGGAACAGGGAGCCTGAGTATGCCCGAAGCGACAATGGAAGCAGCGCCGAAATCGACTGCGATGAGTGTACAGGATACGCTGCGCGATCTGGCGGGGAAGGTTCGTTACACCGTTGATGTCAACACCAAAGGCATTTCACACGCGGATAGTTTGAAGCAGCCGCAACCCGCGGGCAATTGCAGCAATTGGGTGCTCGGTCATTTGCTCGTGATTTATACCAAGACGCTTCCGATGTTGGGCGAGCAGAGCGTGATTGGTATGGATCGTTTGGGACACTACGATCGTGGATCGGCGCCGATTATTGATGCGGGCGACGCCATCGTCTTTGACGAGTTGCTGGCTGCGTGGAACACCTCGTGCGACCGTTTCGATGCGGGCCTGTCACGCGTGTCCGATGAAATGCTGTTGCAGCCAGTTGCCGACAGTCCCACGGGAAATCCCAATGAAACGGTGCACTCGTTGTTGTTTACGTTGATGTTTCATCAGACGTACCACTCGGGGCAGTTGGGGCTGTTGCGGCGGGTAGCGGGGATGGAGGGGGCGATTACTCAGCCGTCAGTAAGTTAGGAGACGATTGATCCAACATTGTGAAGCGCTCGTGCGTAAGCTCGTCATGAAGACACGCGATGGGCGGACGTTGGACCATGCGACGTTGGAGGAGATGCGGCGGTTGGCCGCCGAACGCATGCGCGCTGGCGAGCGACCTGCGGCAGTGGCGGCATCGTTTGGCTTGCAACGCGCGTGGGCGTACCGCGTGCAGGCCGCCGCGCGCGGACGTCCGCTCACCGTCTTGCGAGCGCGGAAGGCGACGGGTCGGCCGCGCACGCTGACCGCCGCCGAAGAGCGTCAGGTGTTTCGCTGGGTGCACGGCAAAACACCGTGGCAATATGGCTTCGATTTTGGGCTGTGGACGCGACAGTTGGTGCAAGCGTTGGTGGCGGAGCGGTTCGACGCGTCGCTCTCGCTCGCGTCCATCGGGGCGCTCTTGGCGCGGGTCGGACTCACGGTGCAAAAACCGCTGCAGCGCGCGTATCAGCGCGATCCGGTGGCCATCGCTCGGTGGCAACGCGATAACTATCCCGCCCTCGTGAAACGCGCCAAAAAAACACGGGCGGACATCGCGTTCTGGGACGAATCCGGCTTTCGCGCGGATGCGGTGCACGGCACGACGTGGAGTGCGCGCGGCGAAACCCCGGTGGTGCGCGTGCCGGGCCAACGCCAAAGTATCAGTGCGGCATCCGCAGTCAGCAGCAAAGGCGCGTTCTGGTTTCGGACATACAAGGGGGGCTTGAATGGCACGCTGTTCGTTACGCTGCTCAAGCAATTGTTGCGCGGCCGCAGGCGCCCGCTGCATCTCGTGCTCGATAGTTTGCCGGCGCACAAGACGAACCTAGTCGCAGATTATGTCGCATCCACGGACGGCCGACTCACGCTGCACTTCCTGCCCGGCTACGCGCCCGATCTGAATCCCGATGAACTGGTCTGGAGTCACGCGAAACGCACCGGTACCGCGCGGCGTCCGCTCCAACGGGGCGAACAGCTCGCAGCACGCGTGCACGAGCAACTCGCGCAGATGCAGAAGAACAAATCCCTGATTCGCTCATTCTTCAAACATCCAAGTGTCTCTTATATTACTGACTGCTGAGTAAGTAGGCGTTGCTCCGCGCCTCGTTGATTGGTCCACCGCGCCTCCGCGTGAAACACGCCAGTCGTTCGCGAGCAACACCGTGTTCAGCGTCGCGACGAACGTCTGCCTCGAGGATGTCACATCACTTCCAGTGCAACGCCAGCAGAGCTACTTCGCGCCGAGCCTGTAGCGTACGACAGTTGGTGTGCCATCGTCATCTCTGGAGACGCCAAGCACGTAGTCGGCGCCAATGTCCATCGGTGTGAACCGCGCCGGGATGATGACATCGCCAAGCCAGATGCCAGTTGGGCTGAACACCGACCACGTGCTTGGGCCGATCGCATAGTTATTCAATGAACCGGCTACAGCACCGTCAATCGGTTTGGGAGTCCGTACCCACGCGCGTCCAAGGTTATCGAGTACGAGCGCCGAAAATGCCGGCAGTTTCTTGAAATACTCCATCGCGAGCTGTTCCTTGCGTTCTGCTTCGAGCTTTGGACCTGTCGCTTTGGTCCAACGCTTCAGCCATTCCTCGGTGAATTCCTCAAATTCTTTTCGCGTAATTGGCGGCGCGGTCCACGCGCGACGAATAATCTGGTTCGGGACGCCCTGCGCGGAATAACGCGTGAGGGAATACTGCGTGCCGTAGCCCAGGTAAAACTGTGAACCATTTCCAGCGAACACTTCTTCTGCGCCAAGCCACGGCTTGTCGGCGCCATCCCGGCCGGAAAGGGCCTGCATGTACGGAAGTTCGCCGAGCGTTTTAGGTGCAACGCCTGCGCCGCCAATCACGCTGTGAGAGGCTTTCGCGTCAAATTCCGTTCCAACTGCACCGCCCTTTGGGTTGCGAGCCCTGCTGATCGTCAATCGCGCGCCGCCGTTAAGAGCAAGGGAAACGCCGGTACTGACCGCCCCCGGTTTGCTGTAGTCGACCGTACCCTGATCGTTCGTACGCGTGATGAACTTTCCCGCACTGGTAAATCGAGAGACCATTGCTCTTTCGTGAAGCACCGCAATCGTATCGCCGGCAAGTCTGACAACTTTCGTAATCGAGCGAAACTCGCCGGGTCCGTCGCCCTGGTGTCCAAACGTCTTTACATGATTGCCGCTCGCGTCATACACCCGAATCTCGTTGGCGGCAATTTCGCCCACGACAATCCGCCCGTCCGACAGGTAGAACGCGCCTCCCACGCGTGACAGTTGATACGGTTCCTCTTCACGATCGCCAATAACGAGC
>Ga0105048_10013787_pt1 | contig 12610 bp, 9 predicted proteins | sample MAT05_FD_78382 | JGI IMG/M metagenome (GOLD analysis project Ga0105048, IMG submission 78382) | Freshwater microbial communities from Lake Fryxell liftoff mats and glacier meltwater in Antarctica - MAT-05 | ecosystem: Environmental > Aquatic > Freshwater > Ice > Liftoff microbial mat | place... | reverse complement strand
TGGCATGGGAACCGTGTACATCTCGGGCTTCGTGGCCGCGAGGGTAGTTTCCGTCGATACCACCACCGATCCCACCCGCGTGACGGTGACGATCCAACCGACGCTGATTTCCAGCCCGTTAGCCGTCGCTCCGAATACTTGCCCGGTTCCAGCCGGGGCACCGCCGTTCAACCGAACCATCTGCAAACTGCGATTGGCCGCGACCGTCACGGAAGCCCCGTAAACCAACCCCTCCCGCAGGGTGAGAGCACAATGCTAAGCACGACCGAACCGCTGATTTCCCTCACTCCGGCGCCGCTCCCGTCGCCGTTGCCGCAGCGTTTCCACCGCCTGAAAAGCGACGTTCACAAGAGGATCGTCGAAACCCTCGACCTGTCGAAGCTCAACCGCTGGAAGCCCGAACGGCTCCGCCGCGAAGTGCGTTCGATGGCCGTGCAGTTGGTCGATAGTTCACCGGAGCGCTTCAGCGATTCCGAACACGAACGTTTGATCGACGAAATCATGTCGGACGTGTTCGGCCTCGGGCCGCTCGATCAGCTCATGCACGATCCGCACATCACCGATATTCTGGTGAACGGCCCGCACCAAGTGTATGTGGAACGCGATGGCAAACTGGTCCTTTCTCCGGTGAAGTTCACCGACGAAGGGCACCTCCTCCAGATTATCCAGCGCGTCGCGGCCCGCGTCGGCCGCCGTGCCGACGAACTTTCCCCCACGCTCGATGCCCGCCTCGAAGACGGCTCCCGGGTTCACGCCGTGCTAGCGCCCGTGGCCCTCAAAGGCCCTGTGCTTTCCATCCGCCGCTTCGGCGTTCGGCTAGCCGGCAACGATTTACTCAACAACCACACCATGCCGTTCGAAGTGCTGGAACTGCTGAAAGCGGCCGTGGAAGCCCGCGTAAGCATCCTCGTTTCCGGCGGTACTGGCAGCGGCAAGACCACGCTCTTGAACGCCCTCTCGGCATTCATCCCGGACGATGAACGCCTCATCACCATCGAAGATTCCGCCGAACTCAAACTCCGCCAGAAGCACGTCATCCCCTTGGAAACCCGGCCGCCGAACGTCGAAGGCGCGGGCGAAGTGAAACAGCGCGAGCTCGTTCGCAACGCCCTGCGGATGCGGCCCGATCGGATCATCCTCGGCGAATGCCGCGCCGGCGAAGCCTTGGATATGCTCCAAGCCATGAACACCGGCCACGAAGGTTCCCTCACCACCGTTCACGCCAACGACACCCGCGATGCGCTCACCCGCCTCGAAATGATGGTGCTCATGGCCGGCATCGAATTGCCCGTCTCCGTCATCCGTTATTACGTGGCCACCGCCATCGGTTTGATCGTTCAACTCTCCCGCTTGAAGGGGGGCAAACGGAAAGTCGTACGCGTCTCGGAAATCGCCGGGTTGAAAGATTCCCATTACGAAGTCTACGACGTGTTCGGCTACCGCCAGCAGGGCGTTCGTGACGGTCGCGCCTACGGGGAGTTCTACGCCACGGGTTACAAGCCCAAATGTTTGGAACGCCTGCGCAGTATGGGCATCGAACTGCCCGATAGTCTCTTCACCGAGCGGGTGATTCCGGAATAATCGAATAGTCAATACTTCGCTTACCCTCTCCCCAGCGGGGAGAGGGTGAAGAAATACCTGCCGCTCGTCTTACGGGTCGGCGACGTGAATGATTCACCGAGGCCAGTATGTGGGATCTGTTTGACTTACCGACGATCATTTTCGCCGCCTTGGGCACCGCGACGGTGCTCGTGATCTACATGCTCATCCGCGGTTACACCGACCGCAACCGCCAAGAAATCGCGCTCCGATATTTGGACGATGAATCCCCCGAATCGAGCGGCGTGCTCGTGCGCGGCGGCATTCCCCTCACCCTCATTCCGGTTGCGGAAGAAGATGGCACGCGCTCGCGTTTCGATCGCTGGTTCTCCCGCGCCGTGATGCGTTCGGGCTTCGGTACTTCCCCCGGTGCGGTTGTGGCCCTGATGGCGCTCCTGGGCATCGCCGTGGCGACCGGGTTATTCTACTGGCGCAACCAAACCGAATTGGCCATCGCCGGGGGGCTGGCGGCGCTCCTGCTCCCCTTGATCGCCGTGGCGTTCCTGCAATCGCGCCACCGGAACAAACTCCAGCAAGAATTGCCCAACGCCTACTACCTCATGGCCGGTTCGCTCCGCGCAGGGCAGACGCTCGAACAGGCGATTGAACTTTATGCGCTCCGCGGAACCAAACCGCTCGCCGATGAATTTCTACACTGCACCGGGTTGCTGAAACTCGGCATGTCGGTTCACTCGGCGTTGCAGGCCACCGCCAACCGCATCGGCTTGCTCGATTTCGATTTGCTCGTTTCCACCGTGGGCGTGTACATGCAAACCGGGGGGAACCTCGCCATGCAGCTCGATCGCCTCGCGGCCAGCGTGCGAGATCGCAACCAGTACCGCGGCCAATTCATGGCCTCCACGTCCCAAAGCCGCGTGGTCGCAATCATGCTCGCCTGCGCCGTGCCGCTGTACTTGATCGCCTACTTGCTCTTCGAACCGGATTACGTGCAGGCCTTCTTCGCCGCCGCGAACGGTCGCATCATCATTATCGCGTGCGTCGCGTTGGAATTGATCGGCATCCTCTGGGTTTGGCGCTTGTTGAAAGTCGATTACTGATACAGACGGTAACCCCCTTGGATTCCGGTTCGGGAGTGAACATGAATTTCGATTTCGAATACTGGTTGCCGTATATACTCGGTGCGATCGTGATCGCGGCCGTGGCCTTTTCGTTGATCGTCGCCTTCACATCCCAAAGCGGCGTGGTGAAACTGCGCCCCGCACCGAAAGACGATTCCGACGATTCCCGTTCCGGCCTCGTACTCGGCGACATGACTAAGGCGATGTCCGAACAATTGCCCGGCCGCACGCGGGATCGAGACCAAGTTCTCCCCCAGCTCAAACGCGCCGGTTACTACCGCCCGACCGCGCTGGTGGAATACCAAGCTCTGCGGACGATAATGGTACTCGTGCCATTGGTCGCTGCGATCGGTGTGGTGTTGTTCGTATCGAAAGCGCTGATCCCAGCGGTTCTCGGCGTCGGCTTGGTATTGGCGGTGCTGGGCTTCGCCATCCCCCGAATTTACTTGGCGGTACGGGCAAACCAACGGGCGAGGGAAATCGAACGCGGCCTGCCGCTGTTCGCCGATCTCCTCTCGCTCGCGCTGATGTCGGGCCAGAGCCTGCCCGCCGGGATGCGCCGCGTGACCGATCAGATTCGCGCCGCGTTCCCCGGTTTGGCCGGAGAACTCGATATCGTGCTCCGCCAATCGGAAATGTTGAACCTGAGTACCGCCTTCGAACAGTGGGCCGATCGTTCCCAAGTGCCGGACGTTCGCAACCTCTCGACGATTCTCACGCAGTCGCAGAAACTCGGTAACGAGCCTTCCCAAGTGCTTTTGGAATACGCCACGAACATCCGCACGAACATGCGGCAGCGGGCCGACGGCCACGCCCAGCGCGTCGGCTTCTGGATGCTCTTCCCCTCGATATTCTGCATGTGGACGCCCGCCCTCGTTCTCTTGGTCGCACCGGTGTTCTTCGAATTCAACAAGCAGATCGGCCAAAACCGGGACGCGCTGAACGATTACAATACCATCAACTCTCCGCAAACCGGCATTCCGGTGCAGCAGCGGAACGTCGTCATGCCCGTGAATTGATTCCGATACTTTCTGCACGGATCCCGCAGCGCATGAACACCACCACGGAACCGGAAGTGGCCGAGTACGGCCCGCACCGCGGGTGGAACTTCGCCCGCCAAGCGGTGGAAATCGCTGCGCCGTGGTTGGATGCGCCCGCTTCGGAATGGGTGGTCCTCGACGTCGGCTGCGGCGACGGCTTCACCTCGACCGGCTTGGCCAAGGTCTGCCGGGAAGTGGTGGGCATCGAACCGGGCGACCGCGTGAACGACGCCATCGAACGGTGCAAGGCCGACCCCCTGCCGAATTTGCAATTCTTCCGCGCGGCCGGCGAAGAAATCGCCGACGTAGAAAAGTTCGATTTGATCCTTCTGGACAACGTTTTCGAGCACATCGAAAAGAAACGCGAAGCCTTGGCGGCGCTCTCGCTGGCGCTCAAGCCCGGCGGCGCGTTGCTCCTCGTAGTGCCGAACCTCGCATGGCCGATTGAACATCACTACGGTTTGCCCTTCCTCGGTTGGCTCCCATTGAAGCTCGCCAACTGGTACTTGCACATCACCAAGCGCGGCGACGATTACACTTGGGCCAGCTACGGCGTAACCTACTTCGGATTCAAGCTGCACTTGCGGCGCTGCCGCGAGTTGAAAGCCCATTTCGTGACGCCCCCGCAATTGGACTGGACGACGATGGGCTCGAAGTGGCACTACCGCTGTGGGATCGCATTGCTCAAACGGTTCCCGTTCCTTTGGTGCATCTCGAAATCGTTCCTCGTGGTGGCGAAGAAAACCCCGATACCGCGGGCGATTCCCGCCTTCCCCATCCCCACGCCCGCGGGTGCAGCATGATGGAAGCCCCCGAAAACCCGCCTGAGGAAGCCCGGCGGCAAGATACCACCGTCGGCTCCGGGATCGATTTCAGCGACCCGAATTCCAAGCTCGCGCCGTACTATTTGCGCACTACCAGCGTGATCTTCGCCGGGGCCATCGCTCTGATCCTCGCCTTGTATTCCCAGCAATCGCTCTATTACACCGATGTGTGGGTGCATTTAAAGCACGGATCGTTCATCGCGGAAACCGGCAAGCTCACCGGCCCCGATCCGTTCAGCCCGTTCGCCGATCCGCACGCGAACCGCCCCGCGTTTTATTGGCTCACGCAACTCGGCTACCACGGCCTGTTCCAAGCCGGAGCGAAACTCGCCGGGGGCGACGAATCCCAACGATTGGCGGGCGGTGCCGAGTTGCTCCGCCAAGGGCACACTCTGGCAATCGTTGCGATATTCGCATTGTTCTGGTTCGGCTACCGTCGGGTCACCGCTTCCGGTTCGCTGGCACTCTTGGGCTTGCTACTCCTGTTCGCCGGGGCGGTGGCCACCATCGGCGTCCACCGCCCGCAATTGTTCGCGCTCGTGTGGTTCGCCGCGATCTACGCCATTCTGGCGAAGGAGCGATTGAAAATCGCTTCGCTGATCGCGATTCCATTCCTCATGGTACTCTGGGTGAATACCCACGGTTCCTACCCCGTCGGCTTGGCTTTGATCGCGGTAACGCTGATCGGCCGAGCGTGGGATTCCGGCTTGAAAAACGCACTTGCGAACCGCGATTGGTGGCGATTGTTCTTCGCGGGTGCGATCGGTGCCGCGGCGCTTTCGCTGCTCAACCCCGATGGCCTCCGCACTTGGCAACTCACCTACGGTTTCTCCCAAAGCCCAAACCTGCGGGTGATGCTCGAATGGCAACCACTCAACTTCTCGGACCCGCAAGGCGGCCCGTGGTTCTATTGGGGAAGCCTGCTATTGCTAGCCGTCGCGCAGGCCCTCAGCCCCCGCGGCTTCACCGCCACCGAAGTTCTATTAACTCTGACATTTGGCATCGCACCGCTGTTTCAAGAGCGCTTCATGGCGTGGTGGTTGCCGCTCTGCATCGGCATAATTCTGAACCATTTGAACGCGTGGGCCGCGAAGAACAATTGGGTATGGAAGCCTTCGCTCCCCAGCTTCCGCAAGACTATTCTCGCCGTGGCTCTCCTTTTCTTCGGCGTGATGCTCACGCCCCTCGCCACCTGGGCGCAAGGGGAAGCCCCGCAGAATCCCGCCGCGATTCTTCACCCGGCAACCCCCTTCGGTTTGTCGGAGGCAATGGATGGCCGGCCAGCCGGGGAGCGATTCGCCCCGCTCGTACAGGCTTTGAAACAACTGAACACCGATTCCGCACTCGGGCCGATCTTCACCAGTGAATCCCTCGGCGAGTTCCTGTACTGGCGCGGCTCCCCCGGAACCGTGCCGATGATCTTCACCCACGCCCACTTGTTCCCCCCGGAATACTGGGATGCCGCCATGCAGGCCAAGAGCGGCCGACCCGGCTGGTGGGAATTCCTCGATCGTTACGGCGTGAACATCGTGGCCGTGGAAGCGTTGCAACCCAACCGGCAACCGTTGTCGTTGGTTCTCGAATTGGCCGAAAGCCCCGATTGGAACGTGGTGATCGACGAACGGGGCCGCACCGATATCCGCGATCCGAAAGCCCGAATTTTCGTGGCCGTCCGCAAACACCCTCTCAAACGGTAAGGTTCATGGCCGAGTGCGAACTATTACCCGAACCCGCCCGACCGCAACGCAAGGCGTTCGTCTTACTGTTGTTGGTCGGAATGTTGGTGTACGCCAACGCCTTCAACAAAGGCTTCGTGCTCGACGATAACTTCTGGATCACCGCCCACCCGAACATCGGCAACGCCGGGGATTACATCTGGCGCTCCTCCGGGCGGCCGCTCGTCTCGGCCACCATCGCGTTGAACTATCGGCTAGGCGGCCTGCGCCCGTTGGGGTACCACGCCTTCAATGTCGGGTTGCACCTCGTTTCCGCGTTCGCCATTTTTGCAATCTTGCGACGCACCTTCGCGCTGCCCGGTCTGCCCGAGCGTTTGCAGCAGCGCGGGGATTGGCTCGCCTTGGCCACGGCTCTGATTTGGGTAGTTCACCCGCTGAATACTCAAGCCGTCACTTATGTGATCCAGCGTGCGGAATCGATGATGGCGATGTTCTTTCTCATTTCCGTGTATTGTTGGCTCCGTGGCAGCACCGGTGGGCGGAGCTGGCTCTGGCTTCCGCTCGCGATCGGTTCGTTCTTCCTCAGTTGCCAAACGAAAGAGGTGGCGATCGTTCTGCCGATACTTATCGCATCGTACGACCGCATCTTCCTCGCGGGAAGCTGGAAGGCGCTTTTGAAAAGGCGTTGGCTGGCATACCTCGGCCTCTTTACGGTCTGGTTCTGGTTGCTCGTGCCAGTGTTGGCATCCTCGAAGGAAGGCAAGGAATACGGCATCGGTTTCGGTTTGGCGATCACGCCGATGCAGTACGCCTACACGGAAACCGAAGTGATCTGGCTCTACCTTCGCATGGTGGTTTGGCCGACGAATCAAGTCGGCGATTACGCGAGCTGGCCGATTGCGACTTCGGTGTACCAAGTGCTCCCGGCTGCCATAGGGGTTGCGGCGATAGCACTTTCCATGCTCGCGGCTTTGATTTTCAGGCCGAAGCTAGGCTTCCCCGCATTCTGGGCGTTGCTCATTCTGGCACCCACCAGTACGTTCATGCCGATCAACGATGTCGCGTTCGAGCATCGCATGTACCTGCCGCTCATCGGAGTTCTGGTGCTCCTCGTGCTGGGTGCGGATGCGCTGTTGCGAACGTTGAAAGCACCGAAGTGGTTGGGAGTCGTCCTCCTGTTGCTCGCCGTGGCACTCCTCGGTCGCCAAACGATTCGCCGGAACGAGGTGTACCGCAACAACACGCAATTCTTCGAAGATGCCTTCGCCAAGCGGCCGCACAACCTGCGGGCCATCGGGGCCATCGCGGAGATCCGCACCGTCGAAGGCAAGCTCGACGAGGCCGGGCGGTTGCTCGATGCGATGCGAAACGAACAATACAACTCGCGGGCTTACAATCTGAACCTCGCCCGCTGGTACGCGGAGATGGGCCAGCCCGAAAAAGCGCGAACTATTCTCGCCGCGATGGTGAACGACCCGTTGAAATTCGCTTGGCGCTTCTGGGCGCAACCCTATCCGCGGTTGCTCCTCGGTTTGAACGACCACGCGGAGGCGGCAAAGATTTGCCGGAGGTTGATTCAAGAATCGCCGAAGCGAGCCGAGGCGCATGCGCTCTTGGCCGTGGCGGAACTGGCGGCGGGCCATCGCGAAGCTGCGGCCGAGGCTTGGAACGCCGCGGTGGCACTCGATCCGCAAATCGGGGCCACGCTGCATGCCGAGGCACGGCGATTGTACTTCAACCGCGGCGTTACGATACTGCCCGAGGAATCGAAAGCCGTGAGTGAAGGTAGAGTAAGGGCCAACCAGCATCGCCGCGAACTGGCCTACCATCTGGCGAATGCCGTAGTGACATTGAATGGGAAGGTGGAACTGCATTGGTACGACACGCTCGGCATGGTTGCATTTGATACGAACCACTCATTTACTGCGGTCGATGCGTCAAGGGCCGGTTATAAAAGTGCGGAAACGCAGGGGGATAAGGTGTGGATCAAGGTATTTGTGCGACGCATCTTCCAATACGAAATTAGGTTTGTTCCATGACCCCACCGAGTGATATTCGCACGACCCCGCAACCGAAGTGCCGCACCTGTGGCAGCACGGGCCATTCTTTCGCAGAAGGATTGCAGGATCGCGTGTACACGGTACCCGGGCGATGGAATTTGAAGGCTTGCGATAACGCCGCGTGCGGTTCGGTGTGGCTCGATCCGTGCCCGATGGCTGCGGATATTCCCAAGCTGTACGAGAACTACTTCACCCACGGCGAACCCGTGGAGAAGAGCAAGATCGCCCGATTCTCGGAATGGTTCTACAAGGTGACGACGCGGGCGCTTCGATCCGAGCCGGAAGCGTTAGCGACGATTAAACCGGCATCCGTCGCTGACGCTTCCGGCTCGGAAAAACTCTTCGCCCGCTTCTTCCTGAGTATCGGCCCGATCCGCGAAAACGTGATCGCCCAATCGCGTTGGCTGCACGAGCTTCCTCCCGGCAAGCTCTTCGATGTCGGCTGCGGTTCCGGCGAGTTCCTGCAAGCGATGCTCGACCTCGGCTGGCAGGTGAGCGGTTTAGAACCGGACGACCGCGCCGCCGAGGAGGCCCGCAAGAAAGGCTTCGCGGTGACAACGGCCGCCATCGAGGAGTTGAATGAAGCGCCGGGGCAATACGACGTGGTGACGATGGTCCATGTGATCGAACACCTGCTTGACGCCAAGGCGGTGCTCGAAAAATGCCGGGGGTTGTTGAAACCGGGTGGGTTGTTGATGATGGTGACGCCGAATGTGAAGAGCCTCAGCGCAGAGATATTCGGTTCATCGTGGTTCGGCTGGGAAATCCCCCGGCACATCCACATGTACAGCCCGCAAAGCCTGCTCGCCACGATGATGGCCGCCGGCTTCGCCGGGGCGAGGGTGCACACCACCAGCCATTCCGCCTCGGGCATGTGGCGGCTCAGCCGGCACATCCGCGAGCACGGCAGCGTGCCGAATATGCAAGCGGGCTTCGCTCCGTGGCTATGGTTCCCCTCCGGGTGGTTCCAGATTCGGGAGTATTTGCGCTGCCGTTGGCATTTAGATGGGGAGGAGTTGATTGCGTTTGCGAGGAAGTCTTCGTAGTTTGGGTCGAGCCGAACTACGATGGGCATGATGCGTGCGATATCGATGGATTTGCAAACACCGCGAGACGCGATATTCTGGCTCGACCCAACCTACAAAATGCAAACGATTCGTTGACTTTACTTCTTCTGCTTCAGCTTTAAATATTCCGCTTCGATTTGCTTTTCGAGTTCCGGATTGTTCTTCAGAGCGTCCACGTGATTCAGCAGCCGGTTTTGGTAGTGGATTCTGATTTTGTTCCAAGCCTCGATTGCAGCGGGATCGGGCTTCGGTTTCGCAGCTTCCACATTCAGGAAACCCGTAATGCGATCGATCATATCGCGGGATTGGGCACAATCCAAAACGATCAATTCGTTTCTCGCTTGTTGTAGTTTCTTGAGTGTTTCGGCATCGGTGGACTAGCGAAAACGACGGCCCCACATCGGCATCGCTTGCACTCGCGAGTTGTACACCGGGTGCGTATCGGCCTTCACCCAAGTTTCCTTGATCGTGGGCAGCACGAACAGGATGCAGGCGGCGAACATGGGGAACCCTCCAGTGGATGTGCCGTAATCGTACCATGGATCGCTCCGCCTCGCGTTGCGGCTTAACAAATCGGTTCACAGCTCTTCAAATTTCGCGGTGAAGTGCCGCAGCACTTCCGCGGCTTCCACGATTCGCAAACCGCGAATCTTCTTGCGTTCCGCGAACACTTCCCCGATGGCTTCGATCACGTAATCGATGTGGCTTTGCGTGTACACCCGGCGAGGGATCGCCAGCCGCACGAGTTGCATTGCCGGGTGGATCGCTTGGCCGTTTTCGGTGCGGCCGAACATCACGCTGCCGATCTCCACGGCGCGGATGCCCGCGTGCCGGTAAATCGCACACAACAACGCCTGCCCCGGGAATTCGTCCGGCGTGAGGTGATCACAGAAGTGACCGGCGTCGATGTAGATGGCGTGGCCGCCGGGGGGTTGCACGATCTGCACGCCGGCCTTCTCCAACCCTTCGCCGAGGTAGGCAGTACTGCGTAGGCGGTATTCGAGGTAGTTCTCGTCCAACACTTCGCGGAAGCCTTGAGCCATCGCTTCGAGGTCGCGCCCGGCAAGGCCGCCGTAGGTCACGAAGCCTTCCGTGAGAATGAGCAGGTTGTTCGCTTTGGCCGCGAGGGCCGAATCCCGCATGAGCAACACGCCGCCGATGTTTACGAGGCCGTCCTTCTTCGCACTGATGGTCGCCCCGTCGGCGAGGTCGAACATTTCCTTCACGATGCTTTCGCAACCGCGGCCGGCGTAACCCGGTTCGCGCATCTGAATGAACTTGGCATTCTCCGCGAAGCGGCAGGCATCGAGGAACAGCGGGAGGTTATGGCGATCGCAAATCGCTCGGATTTCTTTCAAGTTCGCCAAGCTCACGGGTTGGCCACCGCCACTGTTGTTCGTGATCGTCACCATCACTAAAGGAATGTGTGCGGCACCGACTTCCGCGATCAGCTTTTCCAGCTTGAGCGGATCGAGGTTCCCTTTGAAGGGGTGCTTCGATTGCGGTTGCTTGCCTTCGTCGATCACGAGATCGACCGCTTTGGCCCCAGAATGTTCGACGTTGGCCCGCGTGGTATCGAAGTGGTTATTGTTGGGCACCACCTTGCCAGAGCCGCCGATTAGCTCGAAGAGAATGCGTTCGCTGGCCCGGCCTTGATGCGTCGGCAACACATGCGGCATGCCGGTCATCGTTTTCATCACCGCTTCGAAGTGGAACCAACTCTTTGCCCCGGCATAGGATTCGTCGCCGCGGAGCATGCCCGCCCATTGTTCGCTGCTCATGGCGGAAGTGCCGGAGTCGGTGAGCAGGTCGATCAGTACGTCGTCGGCACGAATGAGGAAGGGGTTGAAGTGGGCTGCGTGGAGAATTTGCTCGCGCTCGGCGGCCGTGGTCAGCCGTATTGGCTCGACCATTTTGATACGGAACGGTTCGATGATGGTACGCATTGGATGGAACTTGTAAGAGTAATCGCAGAGGCGCGGAGTCGCGGAGAAGATAAGAAGTTCATCCTCAGTTTCCCAAGCTCCACCAACTTCTTCAATAATGAATTGGATTTCTCAGTGCTTCCGTGTCTCCGTGGTTCGAATTATGACTCAATTGAAACCGACTACCCCCGATGAAACGTCCCGCCTCCAAGAAATCGCGGCGGGAACCGCCGTGTTCTATCCCCACGAAATTGAAACGCTCGGGGCCGTGCTCGAAGATTATCATTCGACGGGGGCCGAGTACGGCCACGTGGCCCGTACGCTTTGGATGGATGGCACCGCCATCGGCTTCCTGTACGCCGCCCCGGTGGAAATGACCGACCGCACGTGGGAACTCTGGTGGATCGCCGTAGCAAAGGAACGCCAAGGGGAAGGATGGGGCGGATATCTGCTTCAAGCGGCCGAGGAAGTGGTGCGGCAGCAAGCGGGGCGATTGATGTTGATCGAGACGAGTTCCCTTCCGGCATACTCCGGCACGCGCGGCTTCTACGAAAAGTATGGCTACCGTTGGGTGGCGCAATTGCCGGACTATTACCGCGAAGGCGACGATAAGGTGGTGTTCAGCAAGAAGTTCACGCCGAACGTTTGCTAACGACCCGAGACGATTTCGTCGCCCTTTCTCAATGTGGCGATTGAACGGGAAAGAATTCCTTCCAAACGGGAAATTGCTGCCCCGGCATCCGAAAACTCTTGAGGCTCTGCAGTAAATTGAATTCTAGGCAAGAATCGAAATCGGCCGAGAAAGTTGATAACCCCCCTTTACGCAGTTGTCCGGATTTCGACCGGCTTGTTAAAACTCGGGAATTCGTGTAGAATTGCCGATTGCTGGCGATACGCCGTGCCTGTTAAAGTGATGAAGTTGTTTGTCGGCAGAGCTCGGCTCGGCACGCGGCCCGGTCAATCTCTTCGACAATACTCCGGAGTACGATGATGACCACGAAACAAAGAATCTTGGGAGTGCTGTTGGGGTTGGCTTCGGTCGCCCCGGCGCTCGCTCAAGAAAAGCCCGATCTCACCCTGCGGTATCAAGAACTCACCCAACGGGAACAACTCCAATTCTCGATGAAGGGTCACCCCGATCTCAGCAAGCCGGTCGGCGCCCTGAGTTGGGATTTCCCCCCCACGACCTTCGCCAGGGTCGGGTTCGATCCCGAATTGAAAACATTCTGTATGGATCCCCTCACCCCTGTGACTTCGGGAATGGAATACGGTTTCCGCATCGATACCTTCGGCACTCCCAAAGATTTCGGCTTGGCCGACGATGAAGCGGGCCGCAAGCT
>Ga0105048_10013786_pt1 | contig 12610 bp, 8 predicted proteins | sample MAT05_FD_78382 | JGI IMG/M metagenome (GOLD analysis project Ga0105048, IMG submission 78382) | Freshwater microbial communities from Lake Fryxell liftoff mats and glacier meltwater in Antarctica - MAT-05 | ecosystem: Environmental > Aquatic > Freshwater > Ice > Liftoff microbial mat | place... | reverse complement strand
GCTTTCAGCCCCTCTTTCGCAACGATCTTTTGCAGTGCCTCGAAGATCTTTTGCGTTCGGACTTGCGCAAAGTCGAAGCGCTGGCAACGCGACAGAATCGTGATCGGAATCTTGTGAATTTCCGTCGTGGCAAAGATGAACTTGACATGCGGCGGCGGCTCTTCGAGAGTCTTGAGGAGCGCGTTAAACGCTCCCGTCGTCAGCATGTGAACTTCGTCGATGATGTAAATTTTGAATCGCGCACGGGTCGGCCGGAAGCCGACGTTGCTGCGCAAGTCGCGAATCTCATCGACTTTATTGTTGCTCGCACCGTCGATTTCGAGCACATCGACATCGTCGCCGGTGGCAATCGACTTGCAAATATCGCAGACATCGCACGGCGTCGGCGTCGGGCCTTTCACGCAGTTCATCGCCTTCGCCAAAATCCGCGCACACGACGTTTTGCCCACCCCACGGGCACCGGTGAACAAGTACGCATGGGCGACGCGCCCGGAGTTTAGCGCGTTCGTTAACGCTTGCGCGACGTGTTCCTGGCCGATGAGTTCGACGAGTTGCTGGGGCCGATAACGACGCGCGACGACGGTATAACTCGCAGACGGTGCGACCGGTGTCGCGACCGTTATAGATTCGACCGGTTTGCTCTTGGCCATCGGGTAGCATCTCGTTCGTCGCGGTTCCGTGCGAAACAATCGTACGCAGCCCGACGCGGATATTCTAGCGGTTCGCCACCCGGTGATGCGAAGTTGGGTGTTAGCCCACCGTTCGCCAAGACTCCTCGCTACGCGGTTCGTGTTATTTCACTGGTCCCAGGTCTGTGACTGGTTTCAGTGGTGAGTAGCCGACTTGTTGCAAGCCGCTTTGCGGGCCTTCGCGGGCTTTACGCAGTGCGACCGACGGGTTGGGCACGGAAGGCAACTTCGACTGCGTGCTCGGGATCACGGCGGCTTGGCCGTTGCCGGGCGAGGTGAAGTCGAGTGTCACCGTCGAGGCTTGCGCGAACAGCGTCATCGTGTCGGGTTGATCGTATCGCGCCTGAATGTTCAAGCGCGATACGTCGCGCCAGCTTTCGGGCCATGGCAGAAACACGGCGAAGCTCTTCCCGAATCGCTCGTCCATCACAACGAGCTTCTTCAAGGTATCCGCCGTGAAGTGCCAGACGTTCGGTTCGTGGACGGGTGCGCCCGGTGGGCGATCCGTGCCATCGCTGACGATGATCGTGAGGTCGCCACGAACTTCAGCAGGCATGAGTTTCTCAGTGTACAGGAACACCTGCCCGACGATACCGGGGTTCAGCGTGCCGTTCTTGCTCGGATCGGGCAGCTGCGCAAGGCGGTTCTGCCAGGCGAGCGCGAACTCCTTCGCAGGGGCGGCCTTGTCCGCCTTCGTCATCACCATCGGCGCTTCGCGGGTCTCCACCGGCGGTTTTGTTACCGTTGGATTAGTCTTGTTCGTATCGCGATGAAGCCAGCTAGTGGCGGTACACCCAGTAGAAAGGGCGATGGCCGCCACGGCGGTTATCTTTTGCCAAAGACGGACCATTTTTGCCCCTCCTTGGGCGGTGTTGTGGGCTTAACGGGTTCCACCGATTTCGTGCCACTCCCTGCGGCGGGTACCGGCGTCGCGATCGCTTGTTGTTGCGGAACGGTGAAGGTCGATAGTGGCCGCGGTTGCACGAATGCACCGGCCCCAGTCGGTAGTACCCACCCGGCGGGGATGATCGCGGTCGTGCCGGCTGCAGGTGTCGGCACGACCGTTGCGCCGCCCGGCTGAATACCACCGGGTAACGTCTGCGGGAACGGCAACGGCAGGCTATCCGATGGCACGCCGATGATGTTGCCATCGGGTTGCAGGCCACCGGGCAGGATCGTCGAACCGGGCGTGACGTTCAATTCGTAAGTGGCGATCGGAGTGCAGATCGCACCATCGGGTGACGGGTTGAAGTACGGATTCTGCCCGCTGAGCAGATCCAGACCGTGCGAGTGGATATTCGCCACTTCCTTGTACGTCCAACTCATCTTTCGTGCTTCTTCGGCAGTGATCCGCGCCTTGTCGGCCTCGGAACGTACGATGTGTGGCGTCACGATGAAGATGACTTCGCGGCGCTCTTGAACTTGCGTGCGATAGCGGAACGCCGCCCCGAGATACGGAATGTCGCCGAAGTACGGGATCTTGTTCTCGATCTTGGTGTCGGCACGCCGGATCAGTCCGCCGACCACCATCGTTTCGCCATCCGAAGCGAGGACGGTCGTTTGTACCGTGTTCACGTCGATCGGCGTGGCCACCACCCCGTTGCCAATCTGAATCTGCGTCGGGTTCGGCGTCGAGACTTGCGGCTCGATCCGCATGAGCACCTTGCCATCGGGGTTAATTCGCGGTGTCACTTGCAACGTCACGCCGGTGGCGACGTACTCGATACTTTGCGTGATCACGCCGACCGTCGCGTTGGTGCCGGTTGGCCGTGGAAACTGCTGGCCCGCCTGGAAGAACCCGGTCTGGTTGTCCGTGAGCAACAGTTGCGGTCGGCTGAGCACTTCGACGCGGGATTGCGCTTGGAGGGCACGAATGAGCAAGCTGAACGTATCGCTGGCCGCCGAGAAGACGAAGCCACCGATGCCGCTCGTTCCCGCCCGCCCCACGCCGAGATTGCCGAGCCCCTGGAAGCCGACGATGCCGCTATTCGCAACCGTCGCGTTCGGCAGCGGGGCGGTCGTGTTGAAGTTGTAACCCGGTGTGCCTGGAGTTGCGCCGGTCGAACTCCGTGCGAATAACACGGGGCTTTGAATCCCGATTTCGACGCCGAACTCCTGATTGTTCCGCAACGTCACCTCGGCGATAATCACCTGCACGTAGACTTGCGGTGGCATCGCGTCGAGCTTCTCGATGAGCCGAACAATTTCGTCGAAGTATTGCGGTGCGGCACTGATAAGCAAGGTGTTACTCACCGGCTCTGCAACGATGTTCACGTTCCGCTGGATCGTCTGGAACGTCGTCTGAAACTGCGTCGCTTCCTGTTGGAACTTGCTTTGCAAGAAGCCCAACAGCGAGGTTTGGATGTCCGCCGCTGCCGCGTTTCGCAGCTTGTAGACCTTCGTCAGCAGTTGCGGGGCCTCGGCATCTTCGAGCCGACCGACGATGGCGCGAATCGTATCGAGGTCGGTCGAGCTTCCCGCGACGATGAGCGAGTTCGTTCGCGTATCGACCGAGATCCGCAAGTTCAAAAGGTTCGCCCCGTCGGCGACGGCTCCGGTGAGCGTGAGCAATGGTCGCGAACCGGCTTGCCCGCCGACACCCGTCTGCCCGCCACCGCCCAACAACTGATTCACACCCGCCTGCCCGCCACCGCCGCCCGCACCCGTAGTCCCCGACGAGAACAACTGCGAGATCGTGTTCGCGGTTACTGTAGCATCGGCTTTCTTCAGTGTGAACACCTTCACATCGGACTTTGCCGCCGAAGTCACATCGAGTTCGTCGATCAGTTTCTCGATCAGCCGCATCGTCTTTTCCGGTGCCGAAACGAGTATGGAGTTGATGCGAGTATTCGCCGTAATGTGAACGTCTTCGAGCTGGCCCGATTCGATAACCAGCCCGTTTTGGCTGGTGTACAACCGCAGTGTCGTCGTCTTGGTCGTCAGGCCGCTACTCCCTGTTGCACCGGAAAGTGTGCCGAACGCACCGCCCGCGCGATTCGCACCCTGGTTTTGGCCGCCCGCCGTTGCGAACTGGCCTTGCTGGCCTCCCTGTTGACCTCCAAGCCCTCCGAGGCCCGCACCACCGCCACCAAGCCCGCCGCCGAGGCCGGTGCCTTGTGCCAAACCCGTCGAACCCGAACCCGTCGCCGCTACGTTCGGATTCACCACACCGGCATTCAGCGCGGTGATGAGAATCTGCGAAATCTCATCCGAGAATGCATTCTTCAACTTGAACAGGCGAAGCTCGTTGACCGCTGTGGATACTTTCGTGTCGAGGTTCGCGATGATGTCCGCGATGTCTTTGAGGTCCGCAGGCCCAGCTTGCACGTAAACCGTATTGCTGCTCGCATCGAACGTGATGCGGATGAGGCTTTGCTGCTGGGTCTCGCCGGGATAGCGCGAGTTGAAGAAATTCTGCAACTGCGTGGCGACGACTTGTGCCGACGCTTTCTTCAGCGGGAAGCCTGTCGGCTTCATGTTCGGGCTGTTCGGGACGTCGAACCGCTTGATCTCTTTCATCACCGCTTCGACCCGGCTCTTCGGTGACGCGAACAGAATCGAGTTGTATCGCGGCAACGCGAGGAAAAACACCGAGCCAACTGTTTGCGATTGCTGTGGGGTTTGTTGTTGGCCGGCGAGCGCGCCGAAGATGCCGCCGAAACCGCCACCCGCGTTACCGCGGTTCTGTTGCGGGGCCGCGTTCAGGCTGGTCGAACCGACGCCAATGTTCACCCGTGCGAACACGTTCGTCAACAAGTTCGTCAAGCTGACGGCATCTTGATTTTCAACGGGAACAACCTTTAGTTCGATCTCCGCAGCGAGGCCGGGCTTCTTGATAAACTCGATGAATTCGAGCAATGCCGCCATGTCTTGCGGGTTCTTGGTGCGCAACACGAGCAAGCCGAGTTGCTCGAGCGCGTCCGCTTTCACTTCGCCGAGCGGGGCTGCAATCTGCCCGGCAATGTTCGGCTTCACGTCCCCTGGCGTCGGTTGCGCCATGGGAGCCGGCGGTGCGGCTGGGATCGCTTGAATGAACTGCGCCCGTTGGACATGGTTGTCCGTTGGGGCCAGGCTATTTTTGTCGTTCTGAGGATCGTTCTGAGGATCGAAAATCGTAGAGGCTGGGGCCGAAGGGACATCCATGTCTCGGTAGTCAAAAAAATCGGGGCCTCCTGCGGGGTTCGGGTCTAGCGCCGACGATTGTCCCCCACCGCGTCTCCCTCCGCCGCCACCCTGACCGCGACCGCCCTGGCCACCGGCGCCGCGACCGCCCTGACCGCCACCGAATCCGCCAAATCCACCGCCGAACGGCGAACCCCCGAATCCGCCGCCGAACGGCGAGCCACCACCGGTCGCACCACCCGTTGGCCGTTGCGTGGCGGGGCGATTCCCCATCAACGCTTCGATCGCCTGTTGTACCAATATCGGGTCGATGCCTTCGAGTTTCACCACACGCACGACGTCGGTTTGATCTTTGGCCGCTTCATCGAGTGTCGTCACCAGCTTTGTGATCTCTTCGTACACCGTGTCGTTACAGTTCACGATGAGGCTGTTGGTCCGGTCGTCGGTAGCGATCGACAACTGCGTCGGCGGGGCCGCTGCGGCTTGTTGTTGGCCGGGTATCGGGAACGGGAAACCGATCGGCTGAACGTTCCGTGCCGCACGCGAGTTCGTCAGGTTCGCGTAAACTTCTTTCAGAGTCGCAGCGATATCTGTAGCTTGCACGTTGATGATCGGGATGATCCGAGTCTTCAGTGCCGAACTCGCTTCGACATCGGGTCGCGAATCGATCGCTTTTTCGAGCAGTTTCTTAATAGTGGCGAGGTCGAGCAACGATGCCTTGACCACGATTAGCGAGTTACTTTGTTTCTCAGCGACGACGCGGATCCGGCCTGGTGTCGGGGTGCTCGGTGTCGCGGCACCGATGCCCGCAAACTGCGCCAAGAAGCCGAGTCCGCCGCCCAATCCACCACCGCCGCCACTTGGGCCGCCCCGCCCGCCGCCCGCAGCAGGGGCACCCTGTTGAGGGCCGTTAAAGACTTCGTTGATAACCTTTGCCGCTTCTTCCGCACTCGCGTTTTTTAGGCGAAGGATTTCATACATGTTCTCGTTTTCGGTCGGCGTCGCTTGCAGTAATCGCGACAGTTGCCCGACGAGTTCGAGTGCTTCGGGGTCGTCGCTGGCGACGATCACCTTGTTGCCGATGACCGTAATGACGATCGGTTTTTTGGCCGGGGCTTGCGGGTCGGTGAGTTGCGCGACCACGTATTCTGGCCTCGTTCGCGGAAGCCGCATCGACGTCTTCGGATTCGGCGGCAACGGTGCCGGCGCGGGCATCGGCGCTTTTGGCGTTTCGGCAGTACCGCGAAGTTCGATCGGGTTCGACCGCAGCTTCCGCATCATGTCGGCCATCGTCTCTGCGAGAACGGCCGAACTGCCTTTATCTACGGTGATGACGCGAATCGCACTGCCCGGCCCGCCTACACCCGTCGAACCATCTACGAGCGGTAACGCTTTCTTGATGTCGTCGATTTGCTGTTGCGTGCCCTTCAGGATTATCGCTGGCGTTGGATCGGTGCGCGGTTCGAGCGTCGCTCCGCCGCCCGTCGTATCGGGAAAGAGCCGCTTCAACGCCTCGACGAGTTCCTTCGGCTCCCGCCCCGAATTGACCGGGAGGATTTCGAGAACGGTCGTCGTCTTCTGTTCCGATGGCCCTTTGAGTTGGGCCGCAATATCGAAGTGGTCTGCCGGTGGCGCATAGACCATAATTTCGTTGCGCGTCGGCAGCGACATAATGCGGACGAGCGTAGAGGCTTTGTAAACGTCGGTCAGCGTTTTTGCCAGCGCGTCGGCAGTACCCGCAGGCACCGAGTAGCTGCGAATTTCTGCGGGGCCATTGATGCGTTCCAACGCACCCTTCGGGCCGACGTCGAGTTCTTTAAGGAACTTCTGTGCGGTCGCAATCTTGTCGGCAGGGCCGGTGATTAAAATCGTGTTCGTTTGTTCCTGAACGGTAATCTGCACGCTGCGGAACCGCGGCGCAATGCCGGCACCACGCTGCGGTTGCGGTTGCGGCTGCGGCGGGTAGCCGGGGTACGGGTAGGCACCGGGGTTCACCGGGGTCACTTGCGTGTTGGCATCCGAAAGCAACTTCGTCAGGTTGTCTGCGGCTTGCGCAGCCTTGATGAACTTGCAGTGGTACGTTAGCGAGTCGCCGTTCGATTTTTCGTCTTCGAGGTTATCGATGTCTTTCTTGATCTGCCGTACCGTCGCGGCCGTATCTTGCACTAGCAACTGGTTGGCCCCGAACGCCTTAACGTCGCCGAACGGCCCTTTGCGTTCCTTCACGTACGGCTGAATATCGTCGGCCATCAGCGTCTTGAGCGGAATCACCACCGAGACGATTTCCGTGTTCGCCTTCTTGGCAAGTTCTTCGAGGCTAATGCGCGGGATGTATTCTTGGGGGATTTTCTCGTCGGCAGGGCATAGCGTGAACGCGCCGCCATCGAGCCGTAGCAAGATGAACTTCTGAAGCGCGAGCGAGCGATTCAGCAAATCGATCACTTCGGGAATCGTGTACTTCCGGTTCGGGTCGGTCTTGATCGTCAGCGAGCCGGTCGGCTTCACCGTACCGATATACGCGAGGCCACTTTCCTTGTGGAACCAGTCCATGACTTGATTCCAAGGCTTGTCCTCGAACACGAACGACACTGTCTTCTCGGGGGGTTCGACCGGCTTGGCGATGGGCACCGCCGCAGTGGTGACGACGGGCGGTTGGGTCGCCGGTAGCGGCGTGACCGGAGTTGCGGCAGCCGGTGGCGACGGTATCGGCGGAGCTTGGGCAAATGCGGGTGCGGCGATACCAACAGCGAGTACCGCAGGCAACCACTTTCGCAGTCGCCAAGTCGGTACGCGTGTCGGCTTCGGCGAGTTGAGATCGATAGGCATGGAATCCCCCAAGAAGTTCGACGGCCGTTTCGCTATCCCCCACGAACCGTCCGTCCCCCGACGCCGATCCGTGCGCGAAATTGTCATCCGTAGAATCTGACGGAGCCGATAACCTAAGCGTACTCGATAAGCAACGCGAACTGGCAATTACCCGGAATTTTTAATCTTTGGCGTTCCGCCAGTCGACCCAAAACACCACCGCTCGCCAAGCATCGAAAAATTGTGTACACTGAGTTTACGACAGTTGGGAGTGTTTGCACGGCTGGCGCTGGCCCAGGTCTTCAAAACCTGTGGGGGTCGTGAACAACGGCCCCAGTGGGTTCGATTCCCATACACTCCCGTGCACAAGGGTTCACTATATCGCAAGGACTCGCAATATCTCGTAAAAAGCCTCTTTTTGTAGCGTTTTCCGTTGTTGGTTTCGTTTCCTCGCGATTGCCTGCGATAATTTCCTGTGCCGCTTTTCGCGCCACTATTCGGAAGCCAACCTGTCTCTTGATCGAATGCGGCATCCGTAGGATCAACATAGTGTCGCAGTGCAACCGATGGAGTGTTACCCAGCCATTTCGTCACAACCGCGAGTGGGAAACTTTGTGCGAGATCTAATTCACAGCTTGCACTAAGGGAATGCCACAATCGCGGCCACGGTTCGACACCCGCCTTCCGAATAATCTTGCCGAACGTCGTGCGGAAGTTCGCCCGCCCATTCATCGGGACCCATTGCTCGAGCACTCTATATCTCTGGGATGATGAAGACCGTGCCTTCCGGTGTTTGGTCGAAAGCCACCTTCAAGTGTGGAGGTAATAAGGAAAAAAGTGGAATTACCCGATGTATCTTCCTGGAGTGCTCGTTCTTAGCTAATTACCGACAGCGTGGGCGACCGGCGCGACATCCTCTCCGAACTCCCGATCCGCATGTACGAATGGATGCCGCGGCTCGCCAGCGAAGGCTTCGTAGGGGCCGATGCCATCTTCGCTTGCCTCGGCCCGGCGCTCGAAATCTTCTCCCGTTATGCCCGCGTGGAGCGAGCCAATGGCGATGTCGTCACGCTAAAGGAATACCTCGAACATGTCTGGGCAGCCGTATCGAAGGAAGCCCTGAAGGACTTAAGTCCCCTGCTCGAAAGTGGGGCCCTATCACACCGAACGTTTTTCAGCCCTGGTGAAAGTATTCCAGGCCGCCCGGAGTGACGTGCGGTCTGCAACTTGATCTGGCGTCGAAGCCAACGAGCGAGTACATCCCGAAACTATGTCCGGACGATTTCGGGGGCGTAGCCGCACGCTCGACGCGATCGATCGTTTCCGCGTCGGGTGGGGTGAGGACGCCCTTAACCACCTACACCACTAATACCATACCGGTCGCCGTCATGCCTCGTGAACTAGCCGTCCCGATCCTGGCCGCCGCCATCGTAGGGTTAGCTTTCGGGCCCTCCGCCGGCTGCGCGTTCCGGCAGACCATTCCCTCCCCGGCCGCGGCGGGGATTAACACCCGCGACCTGATTGACCCGGCCGCCCAGGCCGAGTCCGAAGACCTTACGCCCGCCCGGCAACTCGTGGCCGTCGCCGAGCGGCTCCGCATGGAGCGGCAGCAGAAACTCGGCGACCAGTCCAAGAAGGAAGGCGGGGCGGCGGTCACGAACCCGAACCGCACCATCCTCTGTCTGTCCGGCGGCGGGGCGTTGGGGGCGTACACCGCCGGCGTGCTGGTCGGCTGGTCGGGGCGGGGGGACCGGCCCGAATTCGACGTGGTGACCGGCATCAGCACTGGGGCGTTGATCGCCCCGTTCGCGTTCCTCGGGCCGAAGTACGACGAGCAACTGAAGCGGTTCTACACCGCCGTCCGGAGCGATGAGTTGTACACGCTCCGTCCCGTCCGGGCGCTCTTTGGCGAGGCGTTCGCGGACACCGCCCCGATGGCCGCACGCATCGACGCCTTTCTCACCCCGTCAGTGCTAGCCGACATGGCCGACGCCCACCGACGGGGCCGCCGCCTGTACGTCGGCACGACCGAGGAGGAAGGCAAGCAGTTCATCGTCTGGGACCTGGGGGCGATGGCCGCCCGCAACGGGCCGGGCGACCGCGAGTTGATCGTCAAAGTCTTACTCGGGTCGTCGGCCCCGCCCGGCTTCTTCCCGGCCGCCAAGATCGACGTGACCGTGGGTGGGGTGAAGTACACTGAGCGGCACGTGGACGGCGGAGTGTCCCAGTCCGTCTTCTTCCGCCCGCCTTACGTCCCCCCGGAAGCGCGGTCCGACGTGGCGGCGCGGGACCTCGCCGGAGCCAAAGTGTACGTGATCGTGGCCGGCAAGTTGTATGCCGATCCAGAAGTGATCCGGCCGTGGTCCCTCGCCCAGGCCGGTAAGAGCGTCTCCACCCTGATCTACGCCCAGACCCGCGGTGACCTCCAGCGGCTGTACACCATCTGCCTGCTGACGGGCATGGATTATTACCTGTCGGCCATCCCGGCCGGCTACGCGGCCCCGATATCCAGCACGGAGTTCGAGCCGGTTGTGCTGACGGCGCTGTTCGAGGAGGGTCGGCGGGTGATAGGGTCTGCCGACCCGTGGCGGGCGTTGCCGCCGGGGGTCGGGCCGGGGGAGGCGACGCTGAGTCGCTCAGCGACGTGTTTGACGTACCAGCAACGCGGCCCGCTGCTGCCGATCACCGGCCCGAAGGGACTGTCGGTTCCGCCGCGGTTTCCCGTGTCCGACCGCGGGGCGATCCCGATCGTCCCGTTCCAACCACCCGTCAAGTAATACCCCACGGCGTGTTCGGGCCAGTGCGGGAGTCATGCAGGCCGATCGCGGCCGTACTGTTCAATCCGAGGGCGTCGTCGAGTTCCCGGTATCCGAGCAGCTCAGCGTCGCTGGTGACGGTCTGGCCGTGGAATTTTCGCTTGATCTCGCGGTCGAAATCGACACGGAGCGGGTTATTTCGGCTGTAGCATTGCCAGAATCCCAACCTTCAATGCCTCGGGCAATCGCTCCCATGAATCGATGATCGTGGCCAAATCTGCGTCCAGGAAAGCCAGTGCGCCGGATTTTGCGCTGCCTTGATCTGAAAACCGCACATTATCAGCGGAATTTGTCGTTAGTTTGATTCCCATACACTCCCGTTTGAATGTTGGCAAAACGCGAAAACTTGGCCCTCGTTCAGTTCGGGTCCGGATCAATGTGCAGCCGACCGAACATCTTCCAGCAGCACTCCCAGTACAGGGATTTGCCACGAAACGGGCTTGCCGAAGTCGATATAACCGATCCACCCTTCGCGTCAATCTGCCTGAGACGAGCGAACCAGCTTGAAGTCGTCCACGTACCTGATAAAAGTACGAAGTGGTACTAAGTCATACACGGTACTTTCTGGTCGCGTTCATGAACTTAGCCGATCGACTTCGTGCGTTCGCCAACCACGACTTTTTACCCCGGTACAGCCACCGGGTGCGGGTGGGACAATCGCCGTTGGTCATAATACTGCTGGCTAGCGCCGTAGCGGTTTTGGCGGGTCTTGTGGTTCATCCGCGCGTCTTTGCTCTTGCCGGCGGGCTACTGGCGGTTGCCGGTGCCGGTGTCTGCTGGCCGTGGCTGACGTGTCGGGGGGTGCGTGCCACTGTCGCCTTCGACCGGCCGCGAGCGGTCGAAGGGTGTGAAACCGGCGTGACGGCGACCGTGACGAATCACTTGCCCTGGCCGGCTTGGGGGCTTTCAATTCGGGATTCGAAAGCCGGCCATGCCGTTCGGTTGCCGCGTATCTCTGGGCGTGCCAAAAGTGTGTGCCGGTGGGTGTTCCTGCCGCCGATGCGCGGCGAGTACCCCATAGAACAACCCACTGTCGGTACGGGGTTCCCCTTCGGTCTCCAGGAGTCGAAACGGGCGGCGGATGTCTCGACGCGATTGATCGTGTGGCCGCGCACCTTCCCCGTGGGGCCGGTTCCCGCGTCGGATGGCGCGGATGTTGTCGAAGGGAACGTCACGCGAAACAAAGTGGGTAGCACGGGCGACGTACTCGGCGTGCGGCCGTATCGCCGGGGGGATTCGCCGCGTCGCATTCATTGGGTGCAATCCGCCCGGCACGACCGGCTGATCGTGTGCGAACTGCAATCGAATTCACGGCCCGTGGTGCTGCTCACACTCGATGCCGATCCGAGCGTCCACACCCTTGGCCCCGATGGCAGCCGCGAATGGAGCATTCGCATCATCGCGAGTTTGGCGAAAGGCTGGCTGGAAGCGGGTGCCCAAGTCGGATTCGCTTGCGGTAGCGTTTACTTGCCACCGCAGGCGGGGGCAGTACAAGCCACACGGTTGCTCGATGCGCTCGCCAGGGTGGAAGACACGGTTCCGCCGCTTGCTGCCACTCTCGCCGATTCGCGAGTGAAAGCCGATGCTGCGGGAGTTCAAATTGTCGTAACGACCGACGCGGGTCAGGATCGCGTTGTCCCCAATTCGTCGGGCAGTGCTCGACGCTGGGTGATTCTCGATCGGGCGGGCTTCGGCGATTCGAGTCGTCGTCATTCGAGCCGTCGCGCCTGGTTGAATGTCCCTTCGGCGGAATCGGTCCCTCACTTGTTACGTCATGGCACGGCGGAGGCATCGCATGGTTCGTGAAGCTAACGTACCAGTGAGGGTGGCCACGCTCACGCTGATGGCCATCGCCTATGCAACTTGCGAAGTCGCGGCCTACCTCGATGGACACCCGCGGCCGGTCGGGGTGATTGTCGGTTGCGTGCTGTTTGGCCTGGCAGTTCTTCTCAATTTCTACCTGCATCCGGAGAAGCCCGATGATCCGCCATCGCGGAAGTTATCGGTTCTGTTCGGGTTTGTGTTGGCGGTTCCCGTTCTGGTTGAACCGCTGATACGCATGGTGGCCAACGAAGGGTTCCCACTGGAAATGCAGCTCGTCAACGGCCTGCGTATTCTCGGGCTACTCCTCGCGGGCCTTTCGGCGTGGACGAAGTGTCGGCGGTTGGCCGGGGTCGT
>Ga0105048_10013785_pt1 | contig 12611 bp, 15 predicted proteins | sample MAT05_FD_78382 | JGI IMG/M metagenome (GOLD analysis project Ga0105048, IMG submission 78382) | Freshwater microbial communities from Lake Fryxell liftoff mats and glacier meltwater in Antarctica - MAT-05 | ecosystem: Environmental > Aquatic > Freshwater > Ice > Liftoff microbial mat | place... | reverse complement strand
TGGGAGAGATGATCTTCAGAACTAGACGGTAGGTCGCGGCATGCGCCCGAGGGCGCGGTCGACGCCGACGTGGAAGAACCAGCAGCCGGCGACAAAGGCGACGGTTGCGGCAGCGATGGCGCCGCCCTGCGATCGGGGCAGGACCGGCAGGGAGGGTAGCGGGGATGCTGCGGATGGCATCGCCTCTCATTGGGATCAGGTCCAGCTGTTGAGAGCGGTAACTACGCTTGCGGTTAGCCGCTGGTAGCTGCGTTCCAGGTCCACGGGCAGGGCGAATCCGCCGCCGGTCTCCAGTGAAACGAATCCGTGAAGGGATGCCCGCAGGAACCGGGTGGCGTCGACCGCGTCATCCCCTTCAAGCCCGTACCCGGCCAGTACCCGGAAAACGACATCCACCAAGGCTGTCGACACGGCTATGTCGTCCGACTTTTCAGGGTGGGGTGCCTGCATCGCCATGGGGTACTGCCCGGGATGTGCCAGCGCCCATGCGCGATAAGCGATGGCGATGGCGGTGAGCGCGTCATCGCGTGAACGACCGAGGGCGGCATCCCCGAGAGCCTCACTGAGGCTCTTCTTCGCCGCCAGCGTTACGCCCCGACGAAGTGCTGGTAGGCCGTCGACGTGCTTGTAAAGCGAAGGGACTCGGACACCGAGCTTCTCGGCGAGGACAGCGAGTGACAGCCCGTCGAGTCCGCGTTCGTCGATCAGTAGCGCGGCTTCGCTGATCACCGACTCCGTTGTGAGCCCTGCCCTAGCCAAGTTCTTTCACCTCTTTGAGAAAGTCGGTGATTGCGAGGGCAACCTGTTCGGGCTGTTGCGAGTGCGGATAGTGACCTGCGTCGCCGACGACGACCGCTCGGCCGTTCAGGGTCCCGGCGATCCACTCGGCTTCGGCTTTGGGGTCCTTAAAGTCCGGGTCGTTTTCACCCATCACCACGAGGGTGGGAGTGTCGACCCGATCCAGGCTTGCGCCGGCCTGAACATGGCTTGTTCGGGTGGTCAGGCTGAACGTGCGAGCGTAACCGGGGCGTCGAATGCTGCGAACGATCTCGTCCCGGTGGGCCGCAAAATCATCCGGCAATCTGCCCGCGTACAGTTTGGGTAGGTACGCCCGCCACACCGCGGCGGCCCAGAGCGGCGCCATCAAAACACGGAAGAACAGGCGGCTCAGCGCGCTGTCGGACGCCGGCTGGCGAACGAACGGCCCGACGAGAACGAGACCGTGGACGAGGTCTGGGTGGTCAGCTGCCACGATGACCGCGGCGCCGGCCGACATCGAGTTGCCAATGATTACGGCAGGTCCGAGCTGGTGGAGAAGCGCGACGATGTCGCCGGCGGTCGGAGCGTCCCCGTAGTTAGAGAAGGTGGTATCGCTGTCGCCGTGTCCCCGAAGGTCCATGGTGACAGCGGTGTGACCCGAGGCCACGAGGGCTGGCACCAGGAACCGGTAGGTGGACCGAAGGTCGCCCATCCCGGGCACGAGCACCACAAGCCGGCCGCTGCCTTGAATGTCGTAGCCGACTCGCCCCTCGTCCACGTGAAGGAACTGGGTCAGAGGACCGGGTGTTTCATCTCGCTTCATCATGTGCCTATGCTAGTTAGCTAATTAGCTAAGGTCAATAGCTTTACCGGAAATCTCGCCGGTTCCAATGATCAATGACACAGGGCGTTGAGTGTGGGTGTCCACTGGACGGACGTTTTCTTGGATCGGCCCGCCAGGATTGAAAGCGCGAGGGGTCGTGCTTTGTTCGTCCGAAGCTACCTGACTGTGGGACCACTCGGCGGGACTGGAAGCGGCGGCGAAAGCCGCCCGTATCGCACGTGCACGGAGTGACGGTGTTCTGCTCGTGCGGATTCGGGCGAATCTTCCGATTAGGCTTCGCGTATGCGTCTTGACCGGTCGAAGCTTGACCGGTCGAAGTACGAACTCGACTTTTCGGACTCCTTTGAGGGCGATGAACTCGACGGTTCTCGGTGGCTCCCCGCCTACCTCCCTCAGTGGAGCGATCGCCGGCGCTCGGCCGCGAGCTACGAGCAGCGAGGCGGGAGGCTTCGGTTGCTAATCGAAAAAGACCAACTCCCATGGTCTCCCGAACACAATGGCGGCCTGCGCGTGTCGAACCTTCAGACGGGAGTGTTCTCCGGCCCCGTCGGCAGCGATCTTGGTCAGCACCACTTCACAGAAGGTCTCCGAGTCAGCGAGGCCCAGGAGGAGCAGAGGCTCTACACACCGCTATACGGAATTGTCGAAGCACGCGTCGCCGCGACCGCTGACCGGAATTGCATGGTGGCGTTGTGGATGATCGGCTTCGAGGACCGACCGGAACGCTCCGCGGAAATTTGCATCTTCGAAATATTCGGCCGGGAGGTGGAACCAACCAATGCGCTGGTTGGCCTGGGCCTCCATCCGTTCGGCGACAAGCGAATCCGCGACGAATTCGTGAAGGTGCCCGTGGCGATCGACGCTACCGAGTTTCACACCTACAGTGTCGAATGGCTGCCGGGAGAGGTCCGCTTCTTCGTCGACGACGATCTCGTCATGAAGATGGATCAGGCGCCCGACTATCCGATGCAGCTCATGCTCAACCTCTATGAGTTCGAATCAACAGCTGAAGAGGACTATCCGAAGTCGTTTGAGGTTGATTGGGTCCGCGGATACCGGCCGCAGACGACTTGATTCGTTGAGAGCAGCCCGACGGACAGCCGCCGTGCTCGCTCGGGTGCTGCCGTCACCCTCGTTGAACGAACCTATCCCAGCACCCAGCCGAGATCGCATGAATCGCACCACGAGTACAGTCGATCTTCCTCCGGACCATCAACTGGCCCCTTGCAGTCTGGGCATGAATCGGTCGTGTTGATTTTCCTATGACTGGCTAGCACGAGCATCTTGACTGCTTTCTCTAGATCTGGCCGGCCCAGCGGATGCTGAGATCAGCACGAAATTGCGATTCCCGTTATGAACGGGTCAGGGTCAATCCTGCGGAGGTGTCTCCGGTTTCCGCGTGGATCGCGTGACGGCCCCGCGTAATCGACTGAAGGCCGACTGGGCCCTTCGGCGAGGGGGCTGACGTCCCGGGTGATCCTGGGCCCACCGCTCGAGGTGCTGTCTCCGGGCCTCAAGTTCCTTCGTCAGTGCTTGCTCCCGGTCCCGCTGTAGATGCAGGAATGAGCTTTCATTGATCATCATGGTTCCCGTCGCCTCCGTCCGCGCGATCAGCCTGCGGTCGCATGGCCCTCAGATTTACTCGCAACTATTTACGTCGTAAGTTTATGTCGTCAGTAATCTAAGCCTACGTTGTAAGTGATGTCAATGACCTGCTGACTTATCGGCGAACGTGACTGCTAAGCCCCGCGGCGCGGGCGGTTGAGCGGCGCGAGCAATGCGTGTCAGCTGACGTTGCAACCGAGGTGTGGTGTTTCGTGTCGTCTTTCGAGGAGACACCGAGAAGGGCAGCGCCGAGTTCACTGCGGAGGTACAAGACGCTGTGTCCATACCGCGTCGAGACGACGAGCCTGCCGAGCCTGAGAGCGCGCAAGTGCTGATTGACGGCTGATGCAGTGACATCGAAGCGGATGCCGAGCTCGGTGGACGACGCGGGCTCAGCGAGAGCGGCGAGAAGTGCGGCGCGAGTCGCGCCGAGCAGTCCGACAGCACCGGCGTCCGAGTCAGCAATCTCTTGCTCCCACATGGCACCCTGCCCGCGCGCGGCGTACATGATCATTGGGGGTTCGCTGCCGTCGAGCGGAGCGGATGCGCGGGTTGTGAATATGGTGGGCACCAGGGTGATTCCCCGCCCAGCGACGGGCTGCGTCCTGATCAAGGAGTGTCGTAATCGAATGGAAATGGCGTTGTCCGCGAAGGTCATGTTCGGCGAGACACCGTTCATCATGTTGGCGAGGCCGCTCTGCGCGACCCGGCGCCCGCGATAGACGATATCTGCCTCGAGAATCGTGCGCATTCGAAGCCAGTACGGCCGAAAGCAGCTTTCCCAGTACTCTTCGAGGGCCAACGCGGACCGCTCAAGAGCCCGGCTTGGATCGCCCCTCAGTACATCGGGAACGCTACCGTGAAGCTCGGTGAGTTGACGCACGAATCTTTCCGGGTCGATCCGCCGCAGCCCGTCGAGGTCGTCCTCGATCCGGATCAGCGGGGACGCCGGGCGCGGGTTCAGAAAGTCCGGCGTCCAGAGCCGGTCATCGATGAGCGCCATGAGTACGTCGATGTCCAGTGCGGAACGCAGCGGATCGATCCGCCGTAGCCACGGCAACTGCAGCGGATACCGCGCGGGGTCCTTCAGTGCGCGCAGCGAGACGCCCATTTCACACAACGGGGAGATGCCGAACCGAACGTCGCCAAGCTCCGACTCGGCGAGCGTGTATTTCAACATGTAGCGAAACGCTACATCAATGGCGCCCGTTCCGGACGCTCTGCGATAACGGATGAATGCAAGAGCACACCAATACCGACACGCTCACCCTTCCGAACGGGGCGCAGCCTCAGAGCCGACTCGGTGCCGCATTCGCTGACCCTGTGCTGCGCATCCTCCTCACCGCAACCGCCATCAGCGCCACCAGTCGCGGCGTGTTTTTCGCCCTGACAGTTCTCTACTTCACGCTGGTCGTCGGACTCTCCGCCTTCGAAATCGCGGTCATTCTTACCGCCTCCAGTGCCGTTGGTGTCGTCACCTCGCTGCTCGGCGGCGTCCTTGCCGATCGCATAAGCGCCCGCAATCTTCTCCTCGGATTCGTGGCGATCGAGGGAATTGCACTCCTCAGCTATACCTTTGCCAATTCCTTTGTCTCGGCTCTCGCGATCGCATGTGTCGTCACGGGCGCCAACCGAGGCGCGAACACAGTGCGCGCGGCCATAATCGGCCGGGCGTTCATTGGGTCTTTGCGCGTCGGGGCGCGAGCGATGCTACGCACGGTGCAGAACCTGGGCGTTGCGCTCGGCGGCGCGGCCGCAAGTATCCCCCTGTTGATAGGCACACCGGATGCCTATCTCGTATCCATGGCCATCGCCGCCGCGCTCACACTCGCGAGCACGCTCGCCATCCTGCGCCTCCCCCGCCGCGTCGGTGCGACGCCCCGCCGAGGGGAGGGGCGCACTCCGCTCGTGGGGCGCTCACCGTGGCGGGATTCTCGCTACCTCGCGCTGTCAATTTTCTCGGCCCTGTTCGGGATTCAGTTCGGGCTGGCGGAGATCGGCCTGCCGCTGTGGATCGTGCACCACACCAACGCGCCCGCGGTCGCTTTGTCGGTCGTCCTCATTATCAACACTGCCCTCGTGATCGCACTGCAAATCCCCTTCTCCCGTGGCACGCAGGACATCCGCAAAGCCGGCAACGTGCTGGCACTGGCAGGTGTCTGCATGGCCGTCGCGTGCGCTATCTACGCGGCAACGTCCGGGGTGTCCCCCACGCTCGCGTTCGTCTTGCTCGCACTGGCGATGGTTGCGCACACGCTCGGTGAGGTCTTCTCCTCAGCCGGTGGCTGGGGCCTGAGCTATGAGCTCGCCGACCCGCATCGCATTGGCGAGTACCAAGGAATGTTTGCCATGGCCTTCTCGGTCGGCTCGATGCTCACACCCATGATCCTCACGGTGACGGTAATCGACAACGGAACGGCGGGGTGGGCGGCGCTCGGTGTGCTCTTCCTCGGTTCGGCACTCGTCATGTGGGCAATCTCACGTACATACCTGCGAAGAACTGAGCCCCGGTTTGTCTCGGATCCCGCGGCGGGTTGAGGCTCGCCAGCCTGCCGATTCGCGGTATTCCGCTCAGCCCAGGGCAACCAGCACGGTGAGCGCGGCAAGCAACGCGCACAGTGGTGCCATAGTCCACCGTTCCGGGAGCGATCGAGAGATGCCGTTCATGATGATGCCGAGCACGAAGTATGCGGCAAGTACCCAAATGGCGATGTTAGTGAAGTCCGGCCACGGGATAACGGCGATGAGATCGGCGCGTTGCAGAACCAGCAGGGCGAAAGCTGCGTACAGCGCGATTGATGTTGCGCTGCCGATGCGCTTCCTGGTGGACAGAATCCGATCCTGGCCTCCCCAGGCGAACTGGCCAATTGGCGAACCGGCGATAAGGGCAGCTTGGAACACGGCCAGCGCTCCCATCAGCACACAGAAGGTAACCGCGATGATCGCAGCGGCATCCGCGGACACCAGGTTGCTCAACGTGAAGCCGCCGACGTCATGGCCGGGACTCGGGCGAAACCTCCGAGCGCCAGCACGAGGGTGAAGACGAACAGCACCAAGGTGAAGGGCGCCCAGCCGAAGCGCTCCCACGGGCTGAACGAGGCGAGGTTCATTAGAACACCGATTGCCAGATAGCCCACGAGCACCCAGGTGCCCCAGCGGCTCAGGCCACGGGGAAGGCGCGAGACGGCGAAGCCGCCGCGGGCCAGGACGATGAGGGTGGCGAATGTCCAGATGGCCGCGCTCACGCCGCTCACGACCCGCAATTCGGCCGGAAGTTGTCCTGCGTTTGCTCCCCCAAGAGCCGCGGCACCGAAGGGTGCGCCAAACGTCAGCGACACCTGGAAGGCGACCACGACTAGAAAACCGAGTGCTGTTGCAGCTGCTGTCCTCCGGCGCACGGGGCGTTGCATGCCTGCACCGCGGTGGTCCACGCCCGCGATTGGATTGATGGTCATTGTTGCTCCTCTGTGAATTTTGCGATTGACCGGGACTGCGCGTCTCGGGGGTCGAAGCTGTCTACAGCATCGAGCGCCTCGTCGGCCCAGGCGATTGTGGCCCTGGCCGCGTGCTCACCGGCTGAGATGGTCAGCAGGATGTAGGGGGCGTCGTCGTCGAGGCCGGCGTCTTTCGCGAGCTCATTCCGCGCATCCTGCAGGTGGGCGAGTTGAGACTCCGCCTGGGCACGTGCGCTGAGGACGAGTTCGCGGCACGCCTCGGGTCCGAGCTGACGCCCGAAGAAGAGTCGCAGCATGACCCCGTTTCGAGGCTTCTGCCTCTGCGGCTCGCCGGCGAGCAACCCTCTTAGTCGGGCGGTGCCCTGAGCGGTGATGGCAAACAGGGAGGAGCGGGAGTCGCCCGAATCGTGACGCTCAACCATTCCCTGCCGCTCGAGATCCGCGAGCGCCGGGTAGATCTGGCCGAAGCTCTCGGACCAGAAGTGCCCAAGGGTCTCCCGAATCTGCTCCCGCACGGCGTAGCCGGTCATCGGTGCAATGCTCAGCGCGCCGAGAATTGCCATCTGAGTCTGTTCTGAACTGGCCAACACTGATCCCCTTACTATCTTGTAGATATATCTAACAGATACGTGCATGAATAGTCAAGCCTCCGCAAATACGGAACCCGCGGGCGCCGACAGGCACGAGGTCTCACCGTGCCGATCGCCGGCTGGCCTGTGCGACCCTTCGCACACGCCTTCGGGTTCAGATCGTTCGGTGAGGCTCCGATTTGGCGCGAACGTGCACGCCCTCGCCTTGCTTGCCGAACAGGCTCAGCACCTCTGCGGCGTTGCCGTCAGCGCTCCCGAACCAGTGCGCAAGCCTGGTGTCGAACTCGGCGACCTCGCCGGCACCGAGCACGAGGTCGTGCTCGCCGAGGATCAGCCGCATCCTCCCGCTGAGCACATAGAGCCACTCGTATCCCTCGTGGGTGCGGGGCTCGGGCATGGTCTGGCTCGCCGGGATGAGGATCTTCCACGCCTGCACTCCCCCGGGCTGCGGAGTCAGCGGGACGACCGTGCGGCCGTTCACCCGACGAGGTTTGAGGCGCACCCGGGGATCGCCGACCTCGGGAGCTCCGACGAGCTCGTCGAGAGGAACGCGATATGCCTGGGCGAGCGGCAACAGCAGCTCGAGGCTCGGGCGCCGCTGGCCGTTCTCCAATCGCGACAGGGTGCTCGTCGAAATCCCCGTCGTTTCCGCGAGGTCGGTCAGCGTGATCCCCCGCTGGGACCGCAGCCGTTTGAGCCGCGGCCCTACCGCGTCAAGTGCCGCGGTGATGATCGTGGTGTCGTCCATGGCCCCATTCCACCGCATCCATCCCGGAAACAGCAACAAACTTTGCGCCACGGAATGCTAGGGCCGAGGGTTGAGACATGAACGAATACGACGTCTTAGTCATCGGAGGCGGGGCAGCCGGCCTGACCGCAGCGATGGTGTTGCTCCGCGCCCGACGGTCCGTGGCGGTGGTGGATGCCGGTGCGCCGCGCAATGCCCCCGCTACCGCGATGCACGGCTTCCTGTCCCGCGACGGCATGTCGCCGCGGGAGCTGATCGAGGCTGGCCGCGCCGAGGTCGCCGGATACGGCGGCATCCTGATCGACGGCACCGTCGTCAGCGCGCGACCGGGATTTCACGCGCGACTTGCCGACGGCACTGAACTCCGGGCCAGGAAGATCCTGATGGCCACCGGCCTGCGCGATGAGGTGCCGGATGTTCCCGGTGTGCGGGAACGCTGGGGCCGGGACCTGCTGCACTGCCCGTACTGCCACGGCCACGAGGTGCGCGACCAGCCGCTTGGAGTGCTCGGCGCAGGATCCGAGGCAGTCCAGCACGCCCTCCTTATCCGGCAGTGGTCGCCGGACGTCACCCTGTTCTCGAACGGCGACGATTTGACTCCCGAGCAGCTCGAGCTGTTGGCCGCACGAGGCGTGCGCGTCATCACTGGCTCCGTCGCCCGACTGGTGGTCACCGACGATCGACTCTCTGGAGTCGAGCTGGCTGGCGGCGTCGTGGTCCCGCGTGCGGCGGTGTTTGTTCGTCCCCGATTGGTCCCGAACTCCGACCTGTTGGCGTCCCTCGGTTGCGACACTGATGCGGGCGGCTGGGTCACCCACGACACGACGGGCCGCACCTCCATTGCCGGCGTGCGCGTCGCTGGCAACGCTGCCGACCCGCGGGCTCAGGTCATTACCGCGGCCGGACAAGGCTCGGCCGCGGCGATCGCCACTAATGCCGAGTTGGTCGACGAGGATCTCCAACGCGACCTCGCCGCACACCGGGCCCGCTAACTTCCACTCTCCCCACCCCATCCGTTTATTCCAAGGAGCAACCCACGAATGTCCACGCCTACGACCGACGCGCACAGCATCCCGATCCCGCCGCCCACGAAGCACCAGCTTGCTCTGATGATCTGGCTGGCCGTGTTTCCGACGCTCACCGCGTTGAACCTCCTGCTCGCCACAGTCCTCGACGACGTTTCAATCGTGCTCCGCACATTCATCCTCGCCACGATTGCCGTGCCCATCGTGATCTACGGCCTCATGCCGCCCTTCCACCGAGTCCGCCGGGCCATGGTTATGCGCCGCCGGCGTTGATTGGTTACGATCCGGCGCGCATCGACTCGAGCCCGTCGAGAATGAGGTCAAGCCCGACCAAGAATTCGTCGGAGTAGCGGTAGCCCGGCTTGAGCACGTGGTCGGCTGTCAGCTCAGCGAGATAGGGGTAATCGCTGGTCGGCAGCTGCGCCAGAAGGATTTCCGCCATCGCGGCGGTTTCCTCTGGTGTGGTGAACGGGAGACTCTTCTCCTGCATAGCAAACCCGTATATATAGCTGTCGACAGCGGAGAACGCGTGCGCCGCTGCAGCGACGGAGAATCCGCCATTACGGAACGTGCCGATTACCCGATCGTGGTGCCGGAGGGTGGCGGCACCCGGGTTGGTGCCGGAGTCCCGTGCGGTCGTCGCCCACGGGTGCCGGACGAGCACGTCGCGAAACGAGATTGACCGCTTGCGGATCGCCGTTCTCCAATCATCGTTGTGCGACGGCAACTCGATCTCGCCGAACACCGTATCGGCCATGCCGTTGATGAGGTCGTCCTTGTTCGCGACATGGTTGTAGACCGACATCGCCTCGACATTCAGCTCGTCGCCGAGCCGCCGCATCGTGAGTGCGTCGAGCCCGCCGGAATCAGCAAGTGCGATCGCGGCGCCGATTACTCGTTCTCGGTTCAATCGAACCCTGGGCTCCGGCGCTGTCTTGCGCGGTGATGCCATTCAACTCTCCTGACTGTGCCTGTGGACCACACCTTACTACGTACGTTTCGCGTGCTTACGTTCCGGATATTCGGTGCGGGTCGGCGGTCGTCGCAGGTCATCGATGTGAAGTCAGCGCCTGGCCGATGACGCGGGCACCGTCAGGGAAGCCGCCGGGGTTGGGGCCGGAGTAGTTGAGCCTGATGAAAGGGCCGGTGGGTTCGGCCGGGAACCAGCTGGAGCCTTCTGCGATGATGACTCCGGCGGCTTCGCATTCCGCGACTAGGCGGTCGAGGTCCGTTGCGTCGGGCAGGCGTGCCCAGAGATTGAGTCCGCCGGCGGGGACCGTGGCAACGTGGGCCTCGGGTACGTATTCGTGCAGGCTCGTGAGCAGAAGGTCGCGTCGTGCCCTCAGCTGGGGGCGCAGGTTCCGGAGGTGGGTTTGCCAGCCGGGTTGGGTGACGACGTCGAGTGCTGCGGCTTGGAGAACGCCGCTGACATACATCGATTCGGCCCCGCGGTCGGCGAGGATGCGGTCGCGGGCGGGTCCCCGTGCGATGACGGCCGCGATGCGGATGGATGGTGAGATGCTCTTCGTGAGCGATCGGACGTAGATGACGTGCCCGGCGTCATCGCGGGCGGCGACCGGATGCGGTTGCGTGTCGATGCCGAAGTCATGGGCCCAGTCGTCCTCGACGAGAAAAGCTCCGTATGCGCGCACAACGGCGAGGATCTGCGCCGTTGCTGTGTCCGACCACTGTGCGCCGGTGGGGTTGGTGTAGGTGGGCTGAGCGTAGAAGACCCTGGAGCCGGTTTCCTGGAATGCGCGGTCGAGTGCGTCTGGATCGGGACCCTCTGGCCCTGACGGGACTGGGATGACCTCGACGCCGACTTGGGCCGCAGCTTGGATCGCACCCCAGTAGGTGGGCGATTCCATCAACAGGGGCTGGCCGGCTGTGACGAGGGCGCGAAAGATCGTGGCCAGGCCGCTCTGGCTTCCGGGGAGCACGATGACGTCGCTGGGCAGGGGCGGGGTGACGCCGACCGGTGTTGCGACACCGAGTTCGTGGGCAAACCAGGACTGCAGCTCGGGAAGTCCCGCCACCGGAGAGCGCGTCAGCGCAGCCTCACTTCGGGATGCCCGGGCCAGCGCGGAGCGGATTAACCGCTCCGGCAGGAGTTCACGGTCGGGGTACCCCGAGTGGAGGGCGATCGCGCCCTGCGGCGCCGGGCGCATCGCGCCGCCCAGCGCCGAAATGCGACTCTGCGGGGAACGCATGGCCGCCGTCTGCCAGCTGTAGTCAAGTGGGCGCGCCATGCGTACCGCGCGAACGAACGTGCCGGCGCCGGGGCGGGTCTCGATCAGCCCTTGCGCCACCAGAGTGCGAAGAGCCTTCTGAACCGTTACCGGGCTCGCCCCGTATTCGGTGACGAGCATCCGGCTGGTTGGCAGTCTGGCGCCCGGCCCGCTACCCGAGATCCACTCACGCAGTGCGGTCACGATCCGCGAACTGCTATCGTTATCCATGTCAGATCATAGTAGCGCTATCAGGAACTTTGTCGGACCGATATCTCCGCCTCGGGCTGGCCTTGCTTGGGGGATGCTCGGCGTCGCCGCGTTCTCCTTCACTGTGCCCCTCACGCGCGTCGCCGTCGACAGTATGTCCCCGCTTTTCATCGGATCCGGCCGCGCTGTCATTGCCGCAGTGCTCGCCGCGATCGCACTGGCTATCACTCGGCAGCGTCTCCCCCGCGGCATCCACTGGTTTCGGTTGGCCGTGGTCGCAGGTGGCGTCGTCGTCGGGTTTCCCCTTCTGACATCCTTTGCCCTCACGACAGCCTCGGCCAGTCACGGCGCCGTCGTCATCGCTCTGCTCCCGGCTGCAACCGCCGTCATGGTGGTCATTCGCGGCAAGGAACGACCACCCCGGCCGTTCTGGATCATGGCCGCCATCGGAGCACTGGTGGCGGTGGCGTTTGCGACAGTACAGAGCGGAGTCATTCGTTTGCAGTGGACTGATCTGCTCCTTTTTGGCGCCGTTGCGGCCGCCGCGATCGCATATGCCGAAGGAGGCCTCCTTGCGCGCGAGATAGGGGCGTGGCAAACGGTGTCGTGGGCGCTGGTCCTGGCCGCGCCCCTGATGGTGACCCTGACGACGATGGCCATCATCGAACAGCCGCCGACCGGCGCGCCGACCGAGTGGGCGGCCTTCGCGTACCTCGGGGTGGTGAGCATGTTCCTGGGATTCTTCGCCTGGTACCGCGGGCTCGCCATTGGGCCCATGGCCCGGGTTAGCCAGGTGCAGCTCATCCAACCCGTCCTCAGCATCCTCTGGGCCGCTCTGATCCTCCGCGAACAACTGACCTGGCAGACAATCATCGGTGGCATCGCCGTCATCCTCTGCGCTGGCATCGCCGTTCGAACACGGCTCAACCGCACCCCTCCCCCTCGCTCCATTCAGAAACCGAAAGACTATGCCGCATGTACTCAGAAGACGATTTCGAATTGATTGCGGGGCCTCCCGCCCTCGACGAATATCTCGGTTTGCGCAAAGCTGCCGGCCTGTCGCAGAAGAATGCTGAGCAAGGAGAAGCGGCGCTGACCGGCAGCTGGTTCTTCTGCCATGTACGCGACAGGGAATCAGGTCTTGCCG
>Ga0105048_10013783_pt1 | contig 12613 bp, 15 predicted proteins | sample MAT05_FD_78382 | JGI IMG/M metagenome (GOLD analysis project Ga0105048, IMG submission 78382) | Freshwater microbial communities from Lake Fryxell liftoff mats and glacier meltwater in Antarctica - MAT-05 | ecosystem: Environmental > Aquatic > Freshwater > Ice > Liftoff microbial mat | place... | reverse complement strand
TACCTATCCAAGTACATTCCGCTTGTTGTAGAAATTGGGATTTCTTGTTTCCAGGCTTAAAACGTTCTACGTACACTTCCGCAGACATTATTCCCTCGGGTAATTTACCTCCGCGAATATATCCTTTTTGAAAGTATATTGCTCGACCTGTTTTATTGCAGGACCATTTTAAGCCTTCTTCAGAATAGGATACATTTAATGCAGCCCCATCCTTCTTTCTACGAAGAACCCATAAATTAGTAGCACCAATAAAAGTGATTACCCAAGGTTCAATTTCTCTAATTGTCATTAGTGTCTTAATTAAAATTGTTATAAAGATACTACTATTAACGGTTAGGAGTACTACTTTATTATCAGTATACTTACTTTCTATAGCCAAAAATCACTGCTTTAATGCAGATCTTTGATCATAACAAATCCATCTGGAAGTTTACGTGTTGTATACCCGTCAATCTGACAGATCTGGAAGATATTCTTGCAGTTTGATTTGACGAATATGATCGGGGTTTCATAGTTTATTTCCCACTTGATGTCTTGTACCATCGTGTCTCTTGTACCGGAAGGAATAACTACATGAGTTACAGCCAACCTTGATGAGTTAGTTAATACAGTATTGAAGTTGTACCTATACATTCAAGTTAGCCTCATTCCCACGGTGATCATATCCAAGTTGAACAAGAGCATCGTCTATAGTCAGTTGGTAATGGTAGGTGCTCATCAGATACTTATGACATTGGTTCCTTAATAAGGTAAGCCTTTGTCTTTTACGGCATTCATCTAAATACCACTTAATTATTTCTATTTTCGTTAATTTCATTAGTTGTTCTTTCATCTTTTCATTGAGGGCTTCTTCTTCCGTACCCATGATTTTTATTTTTTAAAGAGTGAATTTAAATTGCCTGCTTTGCTTTAAATGCGAACCAGTGAAAAACGTTTTCACTATTAGACAACTCCTTACCAGCTTTGAAGGCGTAATTATCAGGATTGTCCGTAATGTGCGCAAGTTCTGTCTCGGTAGGAGGTCTTACTATTAAAACTTTTTCTGAATCTGTACAGGCGATTAAAGCATAATTTCTTTGCTTGTTAAGTACAATCATACAGAGACAGCCTGTGGAGTTGTCAACTGCCGCTTCGATCGGGAACAATATGACTTTTTCATGAAAGAATACGGTTTCAATCCGCGCTAAAGCACAAACTTCTCCTTCGTTCCCAAAATCACCGAATTTGAACTTGGAAAAGATGGGAGGGATGTCATATATTGGTACTTCTGCCGGTAATGGTATATTTGTTTGTGCCGGCTCTTTGTTCACCAATGCTTCGACTGAATCGGGTAAGGGCAACCTTTTGCGTGGTAGTAGGGACAACCTTATTTTGGGTGTGTATAAGGTCAACGATTTTGGTATTGAGGGTACTACGGGTTTTGGCGGTTCTAACTCCTCAAGAGGGTTATAATCCTGTTCGCGTAGCCATGCGTTTAGATCACCCCAGTATTCGTCTCCAAGCATCTTAATCATTTTCTTGCTAAAGGAGTAGTTTCCGTCCTCTAAATCTAACCAACCAGCATCCAGATCAGCAGTTGTGCTCGACACAGGCTTCCCACCCTTTACGAAAGCGGTCAAAACCAAGCGCTCCCGATCGGTAACATTGTGAGTGCAAAAGTTTTTGTAGTCCTCCCATGTGAAGTATGTCCAATAGAATTTGTTTCTACTCTTCTGCATGCGTACAAGGTTTACCAGAACTATTTCGCACTCTTCGTTTTTAAACACCGAGTCAGCGAAATCAGTTTCGGTTGAAATGTCAATAGGTAAATACATGTTTTTGTTTTAAAATTGTGAAAGTTATCAGGCAAGTTTCATCGCAATGTTATTACGATTGTGTTAATGAACACCTAATTATAGAGTATTTTAGCCTATATTAAGGTAATATACGCTATACAAGTGCTACAATATATGTTAAATCATTAGGTTTGAACGTTTTAATGTTGTATCTTTGTACCATTGCACAGAGCATAGCCTGCGGTATCGTTCCATATCGTAATTCGTCCCTTAGCACCATCGTAAACAGAGAGTAGCGCGGGAAAAGACCGAGGATTCGTCTATTTTCTCCTCGAGGCAACAAATTGGCGTCCCAATAAGCATCTATTGAATTGACATAGCCGTGATATCTCTAACTTTAATTAGGGATAAAGAAACGGCAAGCGTAGGCCCGTGGGGCTGATCGTAGGAACAAGGGGAGTAGTGATGAGTATCTTGTAGCCACTGGCAACAACCTCCATTAGAAAGTCACTAACGAGTTTTCCAGATCTTTTAGCAGAAAAGGTCCCCTTCTCTCCCAAGAGAAGGTGTTATGTCAATGAGGCATCTCGATATACTGAGAAACACTGATAGATGGCGAACAGTTCGCTTTAAAAACAGCCAACTTACTTTAACAGGTAATTTGGTAATCCTTGGCTGGTCGTCAAGGGCGTGTAGCTGAAAAGTCTGCCCGTTGAGCCCATTTAATTGGGTAGGGGGAGAAGTATCTACTACTGAACCTATTTACTACTTATAAAAAAAAGGGCTCAAAAGTCTTCTTAAGAATATTCTATTTTTCCCTGTTAAGGGGGAGGGTTATTCCTCCTTATAGCATTCTTTACTTTAAAAAAAAGGGGGAGCGTTAGTCTTTATAGCATTCTTTACTTTAAAAAAAGGGGAATTTTGCTTCCTCATAGCATTCTATTTTTCCCTTTTAAGGGGGATTGTTCTTCTTCTTCCTCATAGCATTCTATTTTTCCCTTTTTTAAAGGCCGCCAATTACGTTCCTTATAGCATTCTATTTTTCCCTTTTTTAAAGGTGGATTACCTTAGGGAGGTATTTTTACCTTCCTAAGGGTAGTATTCTTTACCTTCCTAAGTGAAGTATTCTATACTTACTCTTCGACAAGCCCGCTTCCTGCTTAATCCCTTCCTTCGATAATTATCTTATATCTTCCTTCTAAGAGATTATTATTTCTACCCCTTAGTATTCGGGTTAGTTAAATAAGAAAGTCTCTTAGAAGGCAAATTAGAGGCCTCTACAGAGATTCTACAGCACTATTAGTAAAACAGAATACTCATCCATAGTATAGTATATTTTTGGGCTCTCCGGGACGCACCCGAGAGGCTTACTAAATACTTTTCTACTACAGATGAGTATCTGATTGTGCGTTAGGTCTATACTTCCGTCAGTTCTTCAGTTCCATGCAGAAGATCGTTTAAACTCAGTGGATCCCCAGACTGTGGGATATTTGATACTCCGCTTACATTATGGTGAGAGAAAGCGTAAAACTCGAATATCAAGTTATTATGCGGGACTTTAGATTTTACTGGGTACTCAAAATTAACGTCGGTATTATATACTAACCACATGCTACCCTCGCTATACTCGAATTTTCCTCCTAAGAATTGGTAAAGTTCAAAGGATGAGTTTCCAATAGTTATGAGCCTCTTTTTAGAATTTATCCATAATGGCATATAATCTCTAAAGAACCTCCCCGGCGTTTGCGCATGGGTGGCTATAGAAGGTAGAAATGACACATTGGGCATTGCTCTATCAAGACTCAGACCTAAGGTGTCCGGGATTATGATAACATCTACATCGGGGTAATCTTCGGGTAGTCCCCAGGGTTCTATGAGGCGTATTACATTCTCATTTGTAGTGAGGCTGACCAACATCTCCTCAAGATGGTCTCGGTACATGGGTTTTTGGGAAGTTGGGTCTAACAATATTATTCCTATATTCACGACGATTTATTTAGTTGAACCTAATGTTGTTAAAGTCTTAAAAATTGTAATAAATAAAATTACGACTTGGTCAAATACTTTACGGAGGGTTGCTCCAATCGTTGTTACCGTACTTAGCAAATTATGTACTACCTGATGGTGAGGGTCTTTAATTATAGTGTAAAATTCATAACTACACTTATACGTATCTTTTACCAAAGTAATGACTATGGTAAATTGAAAAATAGTGGCCATACCTCTTAAAATATGGATATAAGACTTTCCAAATTCTTTATTGTAAATCCGATGTAGTTCCAGCCTTATAGGAAATGCAAAATTAATACATCTAAAATCTAAATGTTCCTGTTGATAAAAGATCATTTTAGTTTAGACAGTCGGTTTTTAAGATTCTGTATCTTACCTTTGTTTACTTCCGCAATCTTTTCATCGATAGTGTCTTTAACTTCCCATATTGCCAGTTTTTTCTTTAGTACCTTCATTCTTGCTACCTTGTTCTTATTATTTTCTGAAGCATTAATTCGGAATTTAACTTTTCGGGAGATTTCATCAGGCTCTTGGATAATAGTATTCACTCTTTCTAAAGAGAATTGGAACTCTTCAGTAAGTAAATGTGTGTCCCGCTTTCGGGTTTTCAATTTCGACATTATAGTTTGTTTTTAAGGAGGCCTCTGTGTCTCCTTTTTTTATTGTGTATACTCGGCTTGTTGGAATATGTTTATAGTATACTCTTTGTCCGATTTTAAAATACTCGTCAGTAATTTGATATGGTAATACTTCCAGTATCGGATTTGAGATACTGTTGATGGAGCGATATAGATTATTTCCATCAATCTTATACACTACTACTACAGGACTTGTAAAAGTTACCGTACTATCCGTCAGTATGTATTGAAGATTATCCCCGTAGATTTTATTATTTTCTGAATAAAATGAATACGTAGGCTGCTTCACATTGACATTTTGGAGAATAGAATCCATTATTTTTATCGTATGAGCATCAGGTACTTCCTGAGCACAGGATGTCAGTAGAAGCAGTACTATAAATTTATACATTCTTTTATTAAGTTTATATAATAAAATCTCGTTGAGATTCTATTTTGGGTTATTGTAATAGGTACCGGTAGTGAAAAAACACATCTCTCGATAAATTCTTTTATTTGTCTTTTTTTCCAGCCTTGTATTGGGCAGTCTTGTTTTAATGACTCCAAATCTAAGGGAGTCAGTAAGTTGTAGAGAGGACTGTCTATTATAGAAGGACTCGTAAGAGCCTCGAATAATTGGTAAGGAGTCAGGTATCCTTTGATACAAGATTCGGAAGTCGCATTATCGTAAAAACCAAAGTCGAAATACCAGGTCTTCATTATTAATTCCTCTTTATTAGAATCTAAGTCTTTGAGTACTTGATTTAGATATCTCATCCTTAGGTTTTTTATAACGAAGTTATCATATACTACGGCTGTAGTTTCCCGCCCATACAACTCGAAAGCACGATCTATAATATATGGAGCGGTAAAGTCTTTTTCATAATACTCTATCACTCCTAACAAATTTCTTTTGGGGATTTTACACTTCATAGTTTTTTAAGTTTACCATAAATTCTACTTTATCTATTAATACTAAACCCAAGTACAAAATCGTAGTACTCAGTCGAGGTCTGTCTACACGGCACCCGTAATTATTTAGAATTACGATTTTGTGCGATGAATCGATGGGATACGCTGCAAAGAGGATTGTCAAGACTGCTGATATACAACTCCCATCAAAAACATCACCTACTTTAGCGCACTGTAAAACAGCGAGGTCTTTAGGTAAGATGAACTCCCCCAATTCAGTGTGGACATTTACATAAGCGCTCTCTATACTTAAAATAGTGAAGGGTACTCTAAGTTGTACCTTTTTTCCTACTTCAAATCGTGTCAAGTTTATACTTTCTTATAGGAGCCAAAGGATCGTCCTCGAGAACTATGATGCACTCAATTATTTCTGCAAGAGTAACCTCGCCTACTGTGGGTTGTTGTAGGAAACCCTGCAACTTTGCATCTTGAAACAAATTTCCTTGTTTTGAAGCGAGCGCCGCAATATTTGCTGCTCCAGATTCATTTTGAGGCACTACATCTATTATACAGGTCGTTCGTCCTGCCCTCGACAGCGTCGGGTTAAGCGACTCAACCTTCGTATTTAGTGCCAAAATCACCGTTAGGTCTGGACAGGTTGCTTTGGCAATCCCATCCATCAACTCGAGGATTGCTACAAACTTGGAGTCGTCAACTAAGCCTTGCGCCTCGTCTATTATCAAGATTACGTCTTTATATGATGCAAGGAAGTTCAATATTACCCCCTTACCCTCCGGAGTAGCCATTATACCTAAATCTTCAATACTCAGTTGCAATATGTACCTCTCCGTTTCATGGATCACATACTTTAATACGGTTGATTTTCCAACCCCGGTCATACCTGTAATGATGGCGCTCCTTCCCCGGAAGCCTATACCAGCCAGTAAATCTACTATCTTACTCATAGGAGGGTAGTAGCGATCGTTGCCTACATGTACTGTGGGGGGCTTGTAGTACATATCTACAGTTTCCTTGTCATACACGAGCCCTGTTAATTGGGTCGGTATCACTTCGAGATTACCTTGGATTCGTACCAGATTATATACTGAACGAGTCGATGGTTCCGGCACGCGTGCCTTGTAATGCACTTTACCCGCCTTAAAGATGTCTTTCAACTCGGCAGCAACTTGCAAGATACAGGCTTCGTTGCACTCGGTGGGAGTGCAGACTTGCACCGACGATATTATCGACGTAGTATCTTCTACCCAAACTCGCATGTCTTCACTGATATCGAACCACAGTTCCAGTTGAGTCTTGCTGTAGTTCTGCAGGACAAAAGTTACTTCTATAATATTCTCGATATAAGTGATACAGTACGTGATATTCTGGCACAGCCCGGTAGCAATATCTACTACTTGCGTTTTGGCCACTATGTCATCATATTGTGTTTTAATCTGCTGCATTACAAACGCATACAGAAATACTCCATCTATTGATAATTGGCTAAAGCCTTTAGATGGCCGTGTCTTCTCATCATCACTAAGGGTAGAAGCATCTGCAAGTATTTGCATACTTACCTCTAACTTTCCAACGGTTTTTAGGTTTTCTTCCTCCCTTTTACTTCTTGCAGTCTCTACTCTGTGCAACCACAAGGTCACCACAACGAATATAATTAGCACTGCTATGAGCATAGTTAAAGCAACCGACATATTTTTGTTAATTTTGATGCGTAGAACCGATCTGTGGCATAACCACATTCTTGAAGTCCTATTGCGTATTCCGTATAATCTTTAACTCCCCTTAGTTTTCGGTATCTTTTCTTCATCAGCAGTATAGAGTGTTGTCTATAAGAATCTTTCACCTTTGCGAAGCACAAGAAGAAATCTTTATGAGTATCATCTTGTCGGTTGATACAATGACCCTTAGCACATGTCTTGGAAAAACACTTCATTCCAAAGTGATTGTTAGCCTGTTTAGCAAGATAACTTCGTCCTATATCGGATTCTATTATTGCCTGCCCTAAGATTATCTTCCAGGGAATATTATACAACTTTCCTTCTGCAATAGCAAGTTCTTTATAAGTGTCTACGTAACTCTTTATGGAAAGTTCTGGAACAGTATCGATATCAATAGAAGCCGCATTGTCCAATAAGGGCGTATAGACAGATCTTAATATACTAAACTCTTCCGATATTTCTACGGGGCAGTTGTTACAAACCCAAATGAGGAGTAAAATTACTCCGAGGGTACGTAAATCAGACATAACTCGCCTTTGATATAACAAGATCCGAATAAATCAACATCAGGTAGAGTCTCAAAATTGTATAGTTTAATGATGTATTCTGATAACGGCATTATTTTAATTTTAGGAGCATTAGATGCACTCTCTATCATACTTCGTATTATAGAATCAAAAGACCTGCGTGATAATTCCATTTTCCATATGGAACTAACCACGACTTCAATTGTGACAATATCTCCCAATTCGGGAATAAAGTCAATAATATCTACCGTGGTTACATAGGTATTTTTAGCATACACGGTTAACGGTTCTAACTTTGTTATTATTCCTTCCATTCTTGGCAGTTTGTAAAATAACGAGCAGGACCTTAGCCCTGCCCGTCATTATTAGTCCAGCACTTCTATCTTACTTCTGAAATTCCACGGGTTATTTAACCCTTGCGGCAGGGATACAACGTGCGGATACATCTGCTTAGGGAAATTGAAAACGGTTTCCATATCTTGAGCAGCACGGATGAGGGAAGTGATTAATGCCCCATCTTCGGGGTACTTCGCGCATGGATATCCATCGGTATAGTATTGCGTCAAATTGAAAAGAGGGAACCGATTATCCGGATCACGAAACTGATTTTGCTTCGCGTCAGCATCGATCTGCAACTTGAGTTGTTCGAGCATGGCATCTAACCATGACTTGGGGGTTATGCCATTGACCCCTAAAAATCTCACGCCCATAGGCACTCTGGTGGCTGATTGCTTAGGCCCTTGCAGAAACGAGAAGAAAACCGAACTCTCGGGACTCGGTATCAACCGTTGACCTTTCCATACAATCCTCTCATCTTGCCCAGTCTCGACATGGAAAATCGGGGCCACGATGGTCTTTTCCGTTGCCGCGTAGGTATTTTTCCCAGTGACATTTTTTGGGTCCATGAATGTTTTAAAACAGTAGTCGGTCACCTTAAATTTTTCTAAGGCATTCCTAATAGTCTCAGACATCGTCACGTTGACTTTGACCTGCCTACCATCGACCAATACGGTAACTATCCCGTATATTGATCCAGCACCAGGTTTCTCACCTTGTTTTAATCTTCCTCTTACTTCCATAAAACTAAAAATTTTTAATAGTGAAAAAAAAGTTTTCATCTGGTTTTTCACGGTTTAGTTTACGACGATGGGTTCTACCATTATCGTTTCTGCATCATCGTTTTCTACGACGACGGTTTCTACACTACCGTTAATACTTTCTAACAAATTCCTGACTCCATTCACCGCTTCTGCCAGCGCAACGTGCGCCGTCACAAGGGCCCCAAGAATACCGGTCGCTACAACGAACGCATCGTTCTTCGTTGTGGCCACTGAGGTTATTACGGGTACGGCCACGGGCAGTGTTTCAATCGATGGTGCTTCTGCAACTTCTGCTTCTGCAATCACTACAACTTCTGCAACAACTTCTGCAACAACTTGTGCAGTCACTGCATCAACTTGTGCAATCACTACAACTTCCGGAATCGCTGGAACTTCTGCTGGTGCTTCTGGAGTCGCTACAACTTCTGGAGTCGCTACAACTTCTGCAACTACATAGCCCGTAAGTTCGGCCAGGGTCTGGAAGAGTTTCAAAACAGCCTCTCCCGTCTTCCCTTCAACCTCATCTAAGAATAGGAGCGCGGATTCACGGTTCTCAGCATTATCCAACGCTTCCATAATGAGATTAGGATACACATACTTGTTTTCCATTGCGATAATCCACTTGCAGATTTCATCAAACGCCGCTGTGGCGTTTACACTCAAATTTGCCGCAAAAGTGTGCAGCATCGTTTTTACGCCGCTTGCGGTACCTACCATCGGCCCGAAATACTTCGGATTCTTCAATATCCACTCAGCCGCTTGAGCCGCAGTTGATAGTGAGATTACATCTGTACTACCTGCTACCGTGAACTGGATGAGATTATCCAAAGGCGGCAGTAAGGAGGGAGGTACAGGGCTAACTGGTATGACAATGACTTGATCCGGCAAGGTCACCAGTTCTACGAAATTCGTGATCTTAAGCATTTTTACTATTAATTAATTGTGAAATCCTCAGGCAAGAGTATCTTACCCGCAGGAATATTGTTAAACCTCTTTGCAAGTTGGTTTGTAGCCAAAGTCAAAAAGGTTTGTTTTGTCTCTCTAATATGCTTTCCGAATACGGAATCTGTATCAATCTTAACATAAGAGTTTCTTGGTACAGAACTCGTTATTACGTATAACACATGCTTCAGTTTGAATCCATAATGATGATTCTCCCCGTCGTTAAATGCGCCCACGTAGGAATGAAGTAAACTAAGCATCCTTAAAGATGATGTAGTCTCCTCCACTTTTCTTCGCTAAATTCTGTAGATCGACAGCATTAGTGCTTTCCATCCCATTCCCAAGCATTATGGCATGTACTTTACACGTCAATGTTACCGGATGGATTTTGTCCTGACCGTCATTTATAAGCACGATATTTGTATCGGGGGGACACTCCTGCTTTTTTAGAAAGCCTGTGGAGACTTTTGCTTGTAAACGGACAATGATCTCTCCAATCTCCGTATCACCTCCACCAAGACATTTATAGTCTTTAATGTAGTTAAGCCCCTCCTCATAAGTAAGAATGGGGACAAGTCCCTGGATCTTCTTTACATACCCTCCTATCTAGAGTTGGATGTCGTTTGTCCTCAACTGCTCTACTATGTGCATTAGAATAGCAACTACGCACGACTGCTTGAAGGGAGTCTTCATAGATCCCGAATGGTCTATGAGTAAGATTACAGACTGCCTTTTATCGGCATACTCTGTAAGTTTACCCACAGAAATCTGATTCTTAATTATCCTCTGAACCGTGTATGGTAAAACCCAGTCACTAACCGAGATCGAGGCTGCGTCACATAAACGGGCTCGTTTGTAAACCATTAGATCATCCCCTGGTACAAAAGAAACGTCTTTTTTTCCGAAGTTAAATAGGGAGGACGCCTCTATCCGGCCAAGAGAGGAGAGAATCCTCTTTTGCTGCGGAGTCAGTGCGGTTACTAAGGTGGTAGTGTAAGGACCACTATCATCCTTATCTCCCATCCCGGACTTCTCCATGAAACTCTTTACTTCTTTCAATTCATTAGCCACGTCTCCTGCTTTAGATTGAGTGCTTCTCTTAATAACAGTGTCTTTATCATCGGCTTCTTGCCGTTCAATAGCCGCAGCAATCGCAACCGACTTATCCAAGATAGTCGTTCCAGGAACATCGGAGAGGTTAATTGCTTGCATGTACTCTTTCAGTACCTCCTCATCTTGAGTTGGATCTATAAAAGCCTGGTCTGTCTGATTCTGGCCGTATACAGCCCAAGACGCTGCATCAAGAATTTTTACTGCCAGTTTGGGATCTACCTTACCGACATACTTTTTAAGCCCATTATCTATCTCTCCAAGAGATACCTCGAGATTATTGTGAGGAACGACCAAACCAGTAAGATTTTTCGCTACTCTGGATAAGACTATTAAATGCGATCATTGTTGGGATAGTTACATCGTTAGTTTTCGTTTCTTCTATGAACTCCTTACCCTTACTGATAAACTTGTACAGATCTTTACTCTTGAACTCCGTTATATCAGCAATAGCCTTCTGCATAGCCTGCAGTTCCTCCTGCCTCTTGACGAACGTGGCAAGTCCTAAAAGTAAGTCTTTATCTACGTTGGCGTTGTTCAAGCCGGATAATCCAAACCGCTTGTAGGGTTCGTGCAGTTTAATAGCCGTACGAGGGGATACGAACTGGCCGTTCCCTCCCAACTTCTCTAAGACTTTAATGTAAGTGTCATCTACAGGGATGCCCTGTTTTTTAAACATCTGTCTGTATGAGTCTGCGCTATGGTCAGGCCACACCATCTCTATTTGGTAGAGAAACCTCTGTAGAAGTGCCTCTCTCGATAGTTTGTCCGCTGGCTGTGCCTTTGCCACCCACTCCTTAGGTGAGACATTCGTACATCCGAAGATAAGTTGGGTAACCATCGGAGAGCAAATCTTACCCGTACACACGAGACCCCTTGTAAGTGCATCCTTTAAACTCGCTAATATTGAGGGAGGACCATCGCCCATCTCCTCAAAAATAACTCCCCAATAGTTAGTAAACGAAGTAAGTGGGTCGTGCTCAAATGACATCATCTGAGAGTCTCCAATATTAACAGTTTTCACTATCGTATTACCAAATACTCTCGACGGATCCATATGAGGGTCGAAAGAAGTGATAAACGGGTCTTTTTCATAGAACAACTTTAGGAAGTCCTCGGTAATCTTCGATTTTCCATACCCCCCCGGTCCAAAAAGGATTACGTGGGTGCCGGCCACTAACGCGCTTTCGGTGACACTTAAAAACGGATCAACGTGCACGTACTTTTCTCTAATTCCTTTCGCTGCTCTGTCGAAATTAGATTTTAATATACTACTCATAGTGCGCTCCGAGGAATCGAACCTCGTCCCCCTCTCTTTTGAGGAGACCATCAGCGCTACCGGTACCTATAAATATGGGCCTTGCCATCTGCCCACGATACAAACCATTTATAAGGTTTTCTCAAGGCAATGGCTTCTTTTAATGAGGCCTCTCTTATAATTATGGTACCCACTTCTTGTAGTTGCCTACTAACAGGTAACCTACTAATAGGTTTCCCAACAGGTAACTTGCTCCGGGGTCTGCCGGAGGTTTTCCGTGGCACGTTATCCACCTTCGTAAGGAGATACAGTACCAGTAATAATGCCCACGTCATCTATCGTACTGGTCTAAGTCATACAGTTTGATCATGCCGATCAGTTTTTCGGCGTAATTCGGATCAGTGGCGTACCCGACCGATTTCAACCCATGAGCCCACTGACGGTAGTCTCGACCATAGCACTTGAGTTTAGCGTACCTGCCTGATGCAAGCAATTGGCTGTGTGCCCTCCAACTTTCCCAGGGTGATGGAAACTTCCTGAAAAAATCTTTGTGGGTATCGTCTGTGAAATTGGAACAGTGTCCTTTTTTGCAATTTTTCGAAAAACACTTCATGCCAAAATGATTG
>Ga0105048_10013781_pt1 | contig 12614 bp, 8 predicted proteins | sample MAT05_FD_78382 | JGI IMG/M metagenome (GOLD analysis project Ga0105048, IMG submission 78382) | Freshwater microbial communities from Lake Fryxell liftoff mats and glacier meltwater in Antarctica - MAT-05 | ecosystem: Environmental > Aquatic > Freshwater > Ice > Liftoff microbial mat | place... | reverse complement strand
TGATGGAACTCTGCAATAACATGGCTATTATCCACCAGGGAAAGGTATTGTATAGCGGGTCTCCGCAAGCGGCCGTGAAGGGGCTGGACGGTAAAATCTGGGCCAAGTCGATCAGTAAAGCCGACTTGCCAACCTACCAGCAAACGCACACAGTGATCTCGAACAAGTTGGTAGCCGGTAAGCCCCTGATTCACGTGTTGAGCGATGGTGAACCGGGTCAAGGCTTTGAGCGGGGTGTCCCGGATTTAGAAGATGTGTTCTTTTCAACGATAAGCGCGGATACGAAAGCAAATGTTTAGGCACATTTTTACCTTCGAACTCCGCTATTGGCTCCGACAGCCGATGGTGTGGGTATTTATGCTGGTCAACATTTTGATGTTTACCTGGGCAACTGCGTCCGACGATCTGACAATTGGTGGGTCGTTTGGTAATATTTTCAAGAATGCACCCTATGTAATTCAGAATCAGTTTGGAGTCTGGAGCATTTTTGCTCTATTGATGACGACGGCCTTTGTGCAGAGCGCGGCCACCCGCGACTTTAGTTACAAAACGAGTCAAATTGTCTTTTCCTCACCCATCCGCAAACTCGATTACCTAGCCGGGCGGTTCTTTGGGTCGTTTGTAGTAGCGCTGATTCCATTTTTGGGTATTTCGTTGGGAATCCTGCTGGGGCAGGTTGTGGGTACTGTGACCGGTGCAACCGATGCCGAACGCTACGGCCCCATTATCGGGTCGGCGCACCTGAACAGCTTTTTAACGTTTGCTATCCCGAATACTTTTGTGGCTGGGGCATTTATCTTTATGTTGGCCGTGCTAACGCGCTCAGCGATCACAGCTTTTATTGGGGCCATTGTGTTGTTGGTGGCCCAACTGATTGCGGGTAATTTTCTGAGCGATGTCGAATACGAATATCTGGCCGTTTATTTCGACGCGCTGGGCTTCGGGCCATTTCAACTAGTGACCAAATACTGGACGGTGAGTGATAAAAACACCATGTCGGTGGGGCTCGATAACCCACAAATGTTGCTGAACCGGCTGATTTGGATTGGGGTAGGAGGAGGGTTCCTGGCAGTGGCTTATTTCCGGTTTTCGTTTGAGGAGAAAGTCCAGAAAATAAAGAAAACAAAACGGAATGCCCTGCCCGAAGATGCTGTTGGCAAAGCCGTTTTTGCCCCGCTTCGGGCCTTGCCAACCGTAACTCAACATACGGGCTACGGTGTTCAGTGGGTGCAGATGATCCGGGTATTCCGAACCGATTTTATTGGAACCATCAAAGGCACGGCCTTCATCGTAATTCTGTTTGCGGGGCTTTTAAACATGGGATTCTCTCTGCAATATGCCGGACGATGGTATGGGTTGAGTTCGTATCCTGTTACTTATCAGGTGATTAACCTGATTCACGGGACCATTGCCCTGTTCCTGTTTGCCATCATTATTTTTTATTCCGGGGCTTTGATCTGGAAAGAACGCGACGATGATCTGGATCAGATTTATGACTCTATGCCCCACCGCAACTGGTCGGTTTTTGTGGGTAAAATGTTGGCCATGACCGGTATTGTGGCCATTGTATTGGTTCTGTGTATGGGAGCGGGCCTGGTGACGCAAGTGCTAATGGGCTACACGAAGTTTGATTTGCGGCAGTATGTAATTGAGTTTTTTGTGATCGACCTGCTCCGGTTTCTGCCCATTATCGTGCTGTCGATGCTGGTGCATACACTGGTCAACAACAAATACGTAGCGTTTTTCGCGGTGGTGGCCATCCTGATTGCCAACGCTTACATCTGGGCCCCGCTCGATGTACAGAGTAATTTAGTTCAGTTTAATGCCTCGCCCAACCATACGTATTCCGACATGAATGGCTACGGGCCTTACGTGACCACGTTTGCCTGGTTCCGGGGTTACTGGCTGCTCTGGACAGCTATGCTGGCGATGGTTGCCATTCTGTTTTGGGTACGCGGGAAAGACACTGCCTGGCAAAACCGTTTTCAAACGGCAAGGCGGGCGCTGTCAGGAGCTAATGGTTTGATTTTGGCTGGCTTAAGTGTGGTGTTGCTGGCTGTTGGAGGCTGGATTTTTTATAATACGCAGGTACAGAACACCTATGTCACTAGCAAAGCCTATGAGAAAATACAGGTGGCCTACGAACAGACGTACAAGCGATTTAAAACCTATCCGCAGCCTCGTATCACCGATGTTAAATACGATATAGCCGTGTATCCTGAAGACCGCAACCTGATCGTGAACGGCAACCTGCAACTGGTGAATCTGAGTAGCTTCCCTATTGATTCGCTGTTTATTTCGCTTCCCAATCGCCTGGATTATACGCTGACTATTGACCGATCAAAGCAGGTGTTGAATGACGAAAAACACCGGTTTCAGATTTACAAACTCAGCCCTGCTCTAGCTCCCGGCGATTCGATGCGGATGCGATTTACCACCAAGCACATCAGCCAGGGTTTTCAGAATGAGGTGCAGTTTACGAAGGAGATCAACGAAAACGGTTCGTTTTTCAACAACTATGACATTGCCCCGCTGATTGGTTATCAGGATCAAGGTGAGCTAACGGATAAGAACGATCGTAAAAAGTACGGCCTGCCCGAACGCGCCCGAATGCCTGCGCTCACGCGCAACTGCACGGATAAGTGCATGAACACATACCTCAGTAATAATTCGGATTGGGTAATGGTCGAAACCACCATCAGCACCTCGCCCGATCAGTTAGCCGTGGCTCCTGGTTCGTTGCTGAAAGAATGGAAGCAGACCGATGCCCAAGGGCGGCCCCGTCGGTATTTTCACTATAAACTTGATCACTCTTCTCTGAATTTCTATTCGTTTATTTCGGCTAAATACGAAGTGAACCGGAGCAAATGGAATGGTATCGACGTGGAGGTGTATTACGACAAACAGCACCCCTACAACGTGGCCAATATGTCGGAGTCAGTCAAAAAGTCACTGGCCTATTACACGGAGAATTTTGGTCCGTATCGTCACAAACAAGCCCGGATTATCGAATTTCCTCGTTATGCCAGTTTTGCGCAGGCGTTCCCCGGTACCATGCCTTATTCAGAAGCTATCGGGTTTATTGCCAAAATTGACCCCAAAGAAGACCTCGACATGGTGAAGTACGTGGTGGCGCACGAAATGGGACATCAGTGGTGGGCGCATCAGGTAGTGGGTGCTGAGATGCAGGGTGCTACACTGCTCTCGGAAACGCTGGCGCAGTATTCAGCCCTGATGGTAATGGAGCAGGCCTATGGTCGAGATCGGATGAAACGGTTTCTGGGCTACGAAATGGATCGTTATTTGGGGGCGCGTGGGTCTGAGTCGCAAAAAGAAGTACCGCTTGAAAAGGTCGAAAATCAGGGGTATGTACATTACCAGAAAGGGAGTTTGGTGATGTATTACCTCAAAGAAATGATTGGCCAAAAAGCGGTAAACACGGCCCTTCGCGATTTGGTCCAGAACTATGCTTACCGCAAACCACCGTATCCGAATTCGTATGCACTTGTTGATCGGTTGAAAGCCAACACGCCCGACTCACTCAAATACCTCATCACGGACTTGTTTGAGCAGATGACAATTTTCAATAACCGGGCCACTGCGGCTAACGCTAAGAAGCTGAAAAATGGCCAGTATGAGGTTACTGTAGCCGTTCAGGCAGAGAAATACCGCGCCGACGAATTAGGTCGCGAAACGCCCGAGAAATTGAACGACTGGATTGACGTAGGTGTGTATGGCAAACCCGCCGATGGTAAAAAGCAGGGCAAACTCTTAGCGATCCGGCGCGAACGAATCCGCAAAAAAGATAGCACGTACACCTTTACGGTTAAAGAAGAGCCCTACGAAGCTGGTATCGACCCCATCAGCTTTTTGGTTGATCGAGTGCCGGGCGATAATCTGAAACGGGTGGGAATGTAAGCCGTCTGAGTCGTATCTTCGCAGCTCGTTTAACAAATTAAAGGCAATACGCCAACCTCTACCAGCGTTATCGGTTTACTTGAGTATGGAAGCATTACGTCAGATTGCTAATATCAGTGGCTACGGTGGCCTTTATCGGATCTTGAAGCCAAGCCGGGCCGGTGTCATCGTAGAAACGCTCGATGATAAAAAAGTGAAAACCATGATGGGGCCAACGGCCCGCGTCTCGGTATTGCATGATATTTCGATGTATGTCGATACGCCTGATCAGTCGGTAGCACTTGGCGAGGTGTTGCGGGCAGTGGCCGAAAAATTTGGCGACGACCTGCCCGTCACAGCAAAAAGCACCGACACCGAACTTGGCAATTTCATGAGCGAAGTGTTGCTCGATTACGACCGGGAGCGAGTCAGAATATCAGATATTAAGAAACTGGTCAGTTGGTACAGTATTCTGCGCCAACATGTCCCCGAAGTGTTTGAGGCTTCGGTTGCCGAAGAAGAGCAACCGTCTGCCGAAATAAATTCGACCAACGACGGATCAGTTGCCGAAGTTTCAGAAGCTGAAACTCCAGAGGATGAGGCTTCAGAAGCTAAAACTCCAGAAGAAGAAGCTCCGGCTAAATAGCCTGTCTATCGTTAGTCAATCCGTCTCCATTTTTCAGTGAGAATGAAAAAGCCGCGAAATGCCTTTGGTTCGCGGCTTTTTTTTATTTTTGTTCCATGCCTGTCTCCATACGCACCTCGCAAAACGTCCTGCTCGAATACGAACCTGCCAGCCTTGGTGATCGGATCGTAGCCACGTTGTTGGATTACCTCATCTTTCTGGGTTGGGTGACCTTAATGGCTTATTTGGCATCCGAAACAGGCCGAAATCCTGGTATCTACTACTGGTTTTTTGTGGTATTAGCGCCCATCTTACTATACGATCTGTTGACGGAATGGCTCCTGAATGGGCAGAGCCTGGGCAAATTAGCCATGAGTACGCGCGTTGTGAAGCTCGATGGATCAAGGCCGGGACTGGGCGATTACCTCATTCGGTGGCTTTTTCGATTGGTGGATACCCGGGTGCTGAACGGAGTTGTAGCTATGGTGGCTGTAGCGGCCAATGGACAGGGGCAACGACTGGGCGATGTGGCTGCCGGCACAACGGTTGTAAAAGTAAAAGCGCCCATCACACTATACGATGTGCTGCACACCATGCTTCCCGATGATTATCAGGTGCAGTATCCTGACGCAATTTCGCTCACCGACCGCGACGTAAACATAATTCGTGACACACTCCACACCCGAAGTAAATTCCTGATCTCCCGGACGTCCGAACGGGTTAAAACCGTTACGGAGATTTCATCCCCAATGCCTGCTGAGCTATTTTTGCAAACCATTGTGGCCGACCATCAATTTATGACCACGAGGGGATCCGCATGATCGACTCCATAAAATCTCTCTCCCGGCAGTTTGCCGAGGATACCGTCGCTACCCGCCGACATCTGCACGCCAACCCCGAACTGTCGTTCCATGAGTTTAATACGGCTCGCTACGTGGCCGACCAACTCAGGGCGATTGGCCTTACTCCGCAGGAGGGAGTGGCCAACACGGGGGTTGTTGCCCTGATCGAGGGTACAAAAACTCCGTCGGGCCGGGTCATAGGGCTTCGGGCCGATATGGATGCGCTACCCATTCACGAAGCCAACAATGTTCCGTATAAATCGACAACAGAAGGGGTTATGCACGCATGTGGTCATGATGCCCACACGGCAAGTTTGCTCAGTACTGCCCGGATTCTGCAAACCCTGCGCGACGAATTTTCTGGAACTATCAAGCTGGTGTTTCAACCAGCTGAGGAAAAAGCACCGGGTGGCGCATCGCTCATGATTAAAGATGGCGTTCTGGAAAACCCCGCTCCCGGTTCTATGCTTGGGCAACACGTAGCCCCAAATATTCCGGTGGGCAAAATCGGTTTTCGCGAGGGTATGTACATGGCCAGCACCGACGAACTTTATTTGACCGTAAAAGGCAAAGGGGGGCACGGGGCCATGCCCGACCAACTCATTGATCCTGTATTGATTGCGTCACACATTATTGTGGCCATGCAGCAAGTTATCAGTCGTAATCGTCCGCCGGCTAGTCCGTCGGTCTTGTCGTTTGGCCGGTTCATTGCCGACGGTATCACCAACGTGATTCCCAACGAGGTGAAAATTGAGGGTACGTTCCGGTGTATGAACGAGCAATGGCGGGAAGAGGGTCTTCGTCGGATCCAGAAACTAGCCGAGGGTATGGCCGAAGCCATGGGCGGCACTTGTGAATTTGAACGGGTAAAAGGCTACCCCTACCTGCAAAATCATCCCGAACTCACCCGCCGAACCCGAGCCTCAACGGTGGCCTACATGGGAGCCGAAAACGTGGTCGATCTGGACCTCTGGATGGCAGGAGAAGACTTCGCTTTTTACTCCCAGATTGTTGATTCGTGTTTTTACCGGCTTGGCACTCGCAACGAATCGCGGGGCATTACGTCGGGGGTTCATACGCCTACATTTGATATTGACGAAACGGCCCTCGAAATTGGCCCCGGCCTGATGGCATGGCTGGCGGTGGAGGAGTTAGGTAAAGCGTGATTTTTGTCATCCCGACGAAGAAGGGATTTTAAACTATCCTACCTTGTGAGAGATATCCTTCGTCGGGATGATAAAAAAATCACGCTCTATGATCCGCCTTACACTTTTTTTAGTAGTCTTCATTACGTCCTGCTCCACCAGCAACATCTACGTTACCCGCCACGCCGAACGGGCCAATGAGTCGGATACCACGAGCTTATCAGCGGCTGGCCTGAACCGGGCCCGTGCCTTGTCTGATTGGCTGGCTAAGGAGCACATCGATAGCATTTTTGTAACTTCCTTCCGCCGGACCGAGCAAACAGCCGCCCCTTTGGCTTCGCGTTTGGGCTTACCGCTTACTAAATACCCCGCGTCTCCCGTGACCGCCATAACGAATCGTTTGCGTACATTTCGGGGCAAGAATGCACTCGTTGTAGGGCACAGCAACACCATTCTGGAGATTGCTAAGGGGCTCGGAACTACACCATCCATTCAGAAAATTGACCATTCTGATTACCAAAATATACTGTTCATTCAAGTGCGCCGTACGCCTTTTGGCCAGCGGGTGCAACTTTACGAACAGAAACTAAACCCCTAATCATTGTTATGATTCGATTCTACGTTTTGCTAATTCTGTGCGTGTGTACCCTAACAGGTATGGCCCAGACTAAAACCGTTAAAAAAACAAAAACGGTTAAGACGGTCAAAAAGACCAAAACCACTGTGTCAAAAGTCTCGACATCGCCAAAAACCTACACGGGTCGGGTGATTGCCGTAACAAGCGGGGGCGGTTTCACGGGTCGTTCGAGTTCGTATTATTTGCAGGACGATGGTCGTCTTTATGGTAAACGAAGCACCGAGGCCACCTACGCTCTGCTTGCCAAACAGACACCCGACAACACTAAACGGGTTTTCTGGTCGCTGGAAGACCGGTGCCAGATTAAAACCACCAAATTCGATTTTCCCGGCAATACATACAAAGCGGTTGGCTGGCGGAAAGGTAAAGAACAGTATAGTGTGACGTGGGGAAACCCTACCGACAGCGTACCAGCGAATTACGAAAAATTTTACAGCTCGTTTATGACCACCATTCCGGCGAGTATGCGGCTGAAGTAGTAAATCAACAACTATTATGAAACTCTTTTACGCCTTTCTTCTCATTACCCTTTCGACTGCGGCTTTTGCACAGCAGCCTCAGAAAGGCTTTAGCCGGAAGTATAAAACCGAGCAGCCTGCCGACAATCTGTCGCGCCGGATTGACGCCGAAGAACTACCGGCTCCGGTGGTGCGAAAGGCGAAACAATCGCTGATTGGGGGGCAGGCCGCGCAATCGGGTTTGCAGCCGTTGCGCATCCGGGTTGTGCGCGATTCAGACACGGGTTTGCCCATTTATATTGAAAATCGGTCGGCGCGGTCTGTGAGGACACAGACTGGCTCAACTCAACTTACCAGGCAGGCGCGGGCCAATGCCGTGGCCACTACCTACCAGTTTCTGGATCAGGTGCGGGGCGTGCTGAAAATTGACAAACCCGAAGCTTCGTTCTCCGTTCGGCAAGCTGAAACCGACGCGCTTGGCCAAACGCACATCCGCCTGACGCAGACGCATGGAGGCATTCCCGTGTATGGAGCTGAGTTGGTTGCCCATCTTACCAATAATGAAGTGACGTTGGTGAATGGTCATTATCAAGAAGTTAAAAATGAAATAGCTGCCAACCCGAAGCTTTCGGTGAAGCAGGCCGCCGATCTTGCCCTTGCCGATGTGGGCAAAGCTGGAGCCGTGCGGACGTTTGGCAGCAACCTGTTCAACCTCGAACGGGCCAAAGGCGAACTGTGCGTGTATCCCGTTGGCGATTCACACCGGCTGGCCTATGAATTGACGATCCGACCCAGTATGCTCCAGCGCTGGGCCTATTGGATCGACGCGGAGACAGGTGCTGTGCTCGACAAAATCAACACAACCTGCACGTTTTTGGGGCCAATTAAAACAACCGCCAAAGACCTCAACGGCGTGTCACGGACTTTTTCGACCTACCAGGAATCAGCCGGCAGGTATTTTCTGATTGATGCCTCGAAAGCCATGTTCAACCCGGCCTCAACCATTCCCGACAAGACTATTGGTGGCCTGGTTACCCTGGATTCGCGCAATACCTACGGCGATAATCAGAAGTTTTGGTACGTGTCTTCGGCCAACAATGCCAACTGGACACCTACTGCTGTGTCGGCTCATTATAACTCGGGTTTGGCCTATGATTATTACCGCAATACCCACACCCGCAACTCGCTGAATGCCAGGGGTGGCACCATCAAATCGGTGGTGAACATAGTGGACGATGATGGTACAGGCTTGGATAATGCCTACTGGTCGGGCGAGTTTATGGCCTACGGAAACGGTGGATCGTTGCTGAAACCATTGGCGGGTGCGCTTGATGTGGCTGGGCACGAAATGACCCACGGCGTGATCGAAAATACGGCTAATCTGGTGTACAAGAGTCAGTCAGGGGCCATAAACGAGTCGATGGCCGACGTATTTGGCACCATGATCGACCGCGACGACTGGACTATTGGGGAGGACATTGTCAAGTCCAATAAGTTTATTCAGGGAGCCGTCAGGAGCATGTCGAACCCCAATCAGGGCGGCAAAAACGACTTTGGTTATCAGCCAGCGACAATGGCCCAATACGAGAAACTCCCCGAAGATGCCGATAACGACAACGGGGGCGTTCACGTGAACAGCGGCATTGTGAACTATGCGTTTTACCTGTTTGCCACAGCCGTTACGAAAGGTAAAGCCGAGAAAATTTATTACCGCGCCCTCACCACCTACCTCACCCGGACATCCAAATTCATGGATCTTCGACTGGCCGTTATTAAAGCCACCACCGATATTCACGGAGCCAGCAGTGCCGAGGTGGCAGCCGCCAAAACTGCCTTTGACCGGGTAGGGATTTTAGATAATGCTCAACCCACCCCTGATCCCAAACCCGAAGTACCCGTGGCGCAGGGGCAGGATTTAATGCTGATTTATGGTGCCGATAAAAAACTATATTCGACCGTGGTTGGCTCTAATAAGTTCGACCTCAAAAGCAGCCTCGGCCTCCAACATCGCCCCAGCGTGACCGACGACGGGAAGTTTGCCTACTACGTTACGCCCGACAAGCGCATTAGGGCCGTGAACCTGACCGGAACGCCAACGGAGACTATTATCTCGAATGAAACCCGCTGGGACAACGTCGCTATCTCGAAAGATGGTACCAAATTGGCCGCCCTTTCGTCGGCTGCCGAGCCAAAAATGTATGTGTATAGTTTCGATAAAAAAGTCTGGAAAACATTCACGCTTTATAATCCAACCACTGCCGATGGCGTGAAATCGGGCGGTGTGAAATATGCCGACTCGTTCGAGTGGGACTTAACGGGCGAGTTGCTGGTGTACGATGCCTACAACGAACTGACCAACCCGGAAGGGGCCGCTATTGACTATTGGGACGTAGGGTTTATTAAAGTCTGGGACAATAACAAGAAGGATTTCGCGACGGGCGATATCGAAAAACTGTTCTCCAACCTCGAAGAAGGCGAGAGTGTGGGCAACCCTTCGTATGCCAAAAACTCAACGAATATCATCGCTTTTGATTATTTCTACGAAACCGACGATGAATATTACGTCGTAGCCGCCGATGTGGACAAGGGCGAACTCGAAAGCGTTTATAAAAACAATACACTTGGGTTTCCGAGTTATTCACGGTTAGATAACCGATTGGTTTTCACCACTGAAACCAGTACTAAAACCGAAAACATAGCGGGTATTGGCGTGGGAACTGACAAGATTTCGCCAGCGGGAACGGTGCAAACCATTGTGCAAAATGCCAAATGGCCGGTTTGGTATTCGCAATCGGCGCGGGTTTTGCCCACTAAAACAGCCCAGACAATCACGTTCAACTCTCTCCCCAACCGTTACGTGGGCGATCCTGATTTCACGCTGACAGCTACTTCCTCGGCCGGTTTGGCCTGCCTGTTTACGCTGCGTTCCGGTCCGGCAGAGTTGACGGGTAACAAGGTGAAAATGACCGGCCCCGGTACGGTCACGATTCGGGCCTATCAGGATGGAAACAGCCAATTCCTGGCGGCAACTTCCGTTGACCGGACATTTACGGTTTTGGCCGTTCTGGGCCTCGAACCCGATTGGGCCGACGCACTCAAACTATACCCCATCCCCGCCCAAAATCAGCTAACAGTAGAGGTGCCTGCGTCGGTGTTTATTGAAGCCGTGAGTTTGAGCAACCTGAACGGGGCCACGGTTCTTCGCGAATCGGCCCGCCAGAAAAGTACAGTGACGTTGTCAGTGGGCGATTTGCCCAAAGGCGTGTATGTGCTTACGGTGCAAACGGGCAAGGGCGCGGTGAGCCGGAAAGTGATGAAGGAGTGATATATCATTCCTCCAGCTGAAAATTGATCGGTAGATTATACCGCACGTTAACGGGCCTATCACTTTGGCTACCTGGTTTCCAGTTAGGCATTCGGCTGACCACCCGAATGGCCTCCTCGTCGCAACCCAAGCCAATGCCTTTCAGAATCTTCACGTCGGCAATGTCGCCAGTTTTGGTCACGACGAAGCTGACGAACACGCGACCTGATACGTTGGCTCGTTGTGCGGGGGCTGGATAGCGGATGTTTTCACCGAGGTAGGCACTCAGAGCTTTCATACCGCCCTCAAATTCAGGTTGTTGCTCTACAACCATGAAGATTTCACCATCAACCTGCGCGAGCCTCAGCGATTGATCCAGCTTTTCTTTGCCTTTCACAACCTGATCTATTTCTTTTTCCACTTGCGTACACATAAGGAGTACGCCTACGAGAGGCAGCACGAGGGCATAACGCCAAAGCGCCTGCCGGGGAGAACTTGGTTTGGTTAGCATCTGAATGCGTTGTTTGAGTTGGGAAATGTGAAAAAACGAGTTGGTCAATTCGTAGCCCGGCACCTTAGTGTTTGATGGGTTCTGCTGGTTTGAAGAGTTCATTATTTTTGCCGGTTTTTGTGGTAATGATCACAACGCCATTGACTGCTTTAGAGCCGTAAATGGCCTGAGCCGATGAGCCTTTTAGTACCTCAATAGATTGAATGAGACTAGGGTCGAGCGTGTTTAAGTTGTAATCTTCCTTCATCTTCACCCCGTCAAGAATGCAAAGAGGGTTTTCTCCCGAAAAACGATTTCCTGCGCTTCTTATGGTGAATACAGATCCTGGTTTCGGCGTATTTCCAATGCCTGGTTTTGGCTCTAGGGTCAGGTTTATTTCTGGGATAACTGCGTTGGGGTCATTACCTGGTGATTTGAAGGGCGCATTGTCAAAAATCTCTTTATTGAAGCCCGTCTTGTCGTCATTTGGTTCAAGCCTAAACTCAATGGGCAAAATATAACTCACCGCTACGGGTATCCCGTTTTGTTTGCCGGGTTCCCAACGGGGCATTTGGGCTACAACCCGTACCGCTTCTTCGTCGCATCCATTACCAACCCCTTTCTGGATTCTGATATTGTTGATAGCCCCGGTTGGAGATACCACAAATTCCACAAACACACGCCCCTGAGTCTTGGCTTTTTGAGCTGCTGCCGGGTAGCGAATGTTCCGCCCTAAATATTGATTAAGAGCAGGCATTCCTCCCGGAAACTCCGGTTGCTGTTCAACAACCGTAAATACTTCTTTGGTTGCCGTATCGCCACTTTGTCCAGTTGGTTTTGATGATGAAGCCACTGACTCATAACCAGTCACAATAAGCTCGTTCAGCGCTTGCCGCTTTATTTTCAGCATCACCTGTATCTCTTCGCCAACTTTGGCCGTGATCTGCTGGCTTTCGAAGCCCACGAAACTCACGACCAATTCAGCACCCGGTTCTACGTTAATCATAAACCGCCCGTTGGCATCGGTAGTAGTACCTGCATTTCCATTCCGAATGAGAATGATAGCGCCAGGCAACGGCTTGCTATCCTCCGTAGTAACCCGCCCTTTCACCAGAACCGGCTTAGCCGAAAGTAATGGCTCCACCATTCGCTCTAGTTCTGTTCTGGCCGCGTTCGGTCGGGCCGCGTTCGGTCGGGCCGCGTTCGGTCGGGCCGC
>Ga0105048_10013778_pt1 | contig 12616 bp, 11 predicted proteins | sample MAT05_FD_78382 | JGI IMG/M metagenome (GOLD analysis project Ga0105048, IMG submission 78382) | Freshwater microbial communities from Lake Fryxell liftoff mats and glacier meltwater in Antarctica - MAT-05 | ecosystem: Environmental > Aquatic > Freshwater > Ice > Liftoff microbial mat | place... | reverse complement strand
GGCGGCTTCCCCGGCGGCGTGAACATGGACCCGGGCGCGGCCGACGAGCTGTTCCGCACCTTCTTCAGCGGCGGCGGCGGCGCCCCCGACGTGAACGACCTGTTCGGCGGCCGCCGCGGCGCCCGTCAGCGGCACCGCCCGCGGCCGCCGGCGGAGGCGATCGAGTCGGAGGTGACGGTCCCGTTCGAGGTGGCCGCGGCCGGCGGCAGCGTGGGCATCGACGTGGGCGGCCGCCGCATCGACGTGAAGGTTCCCGCCGGCATCGACGACGGCAAGAAGCTGCGGGTGCCGGCGCACGCGACGGGCGCGGCGGACGTGATCCTGCGGGTGCGGGTGTCGCCGCACCCGTACTTCCGCCGCGAGGGGGCCGACGTGTTCCTGGACGTGCCGCTGAGTCTGGCGGAGGCGGTGCTGGGGGCGCGCGTCGAGGTGCCGACGGTGGCGGGGGAGCGGCTGGAGGTGAAGGTGCCGCCGGGCACGTCGGGCGGGGCGAAGCTGCGGCTGCGCGGCAAGGGCGTGGCCGGCGGCGATCAGTACCTGGTGTTCAAGGTGATGGTGCCGTCGGGGGCAGTGGACGACCGCAGCCGGGAGCTGGTGGCGGAGTTCGCGGAGCGGAACCCGCAGTCGCCGCGGGCGGCGACGCCGTGGGGAAGCGGCTGAAAGCCCACCCGTTGCAACGGGTGGGCATCGCCCCTACGAACCCCGCGCCGCCGGTCCGTGTCCCAGGTGTGCCATGCCCTCGTTCCCTCAGACCCACCGCCTGAAGTCGCCGGCGGCGTTCGACCGCGCCTACGCCCGCCGGAAGTCGGCGGCGGACGGCGTGCTGGTCGTGTACGCGGTGGAGAACGGCCTGGGCCACCCACGGCTCGGCTGTTCGGTGTCGCGGAAGGTGGGCGGGGCGGTGGTGCGGAACCGGGTGAAGCGGCTGTACCGCGAGGCGTTCCGGCTGGAGCAGGCGGAGTTGCCGGCCGGCGTGGACCTGGTGCTGATCCCGCGCGCCGGCGGTCCGCCGACGCTGGCCGCGGTGCGGGCGTCGCTGGTGGCGCTGGCGCGGCAGGCGGCGCGGAAGCTCGGCCCGCCGGGCGGCGAACGGCCCGCCGGGCCGGGGGCGTGACCCCACCACCGAGGGGAACGGAGTATCCCTGTTACCGATCGCGTGCCGGGGGTAGACTACCCCAATGAACGTACCGCCGGGTGAGGGTACTGGTAGGTCGCGGCGGGGCGCCTTAAGCCGCCCGACGACGGACTGCCTGACGGTCCTTGCCGCCGAGCAGCAGCGGCGGTTCGACGCGGCCACGCCGCCCGCCGAGCGCAAGCGGCGCGGCCACTTCGGCACGGCCCCGTCGGTCGCGGATTTCATGGCCGGAATGTTCCCGGACATTCCTCCGGGGACGGTTCGCGTCCTCGACCCCGGCGCCGGGGTCGGTACCTTGAGCGCCGCGCTGTGCCAGCGGGTACTGTGCGAACCCTCCCCGCGTCACCTCGTTTTCGAACTCTGGGAGAACGACCCGAGCTTAGCGCCGTATCTCCGCCGGACGATGGACGCGTGCCAGCGGGCGATCCGGGAGGCCGGGCACGAGATGGAATTCACCCTCCAGGCCGGGGACTTCGTGCTGGATCACTCCGAGCCCTCACTCTTCTCGACCGGTTCCCCTCCAACGTTCGACCTCGTTATCACGAACCCGCCCTACTTTAAGGTGCGAAAGGACGAGAAACTCGCCCGGGTCATGGAACACGTCGTTCACGGCCAGCCGAACATCTACGCCTTCTTCCTGGCCGTCGCCGCCGGTCTCCTCCGGGACGGCGGGGAGATGGTCGCCATCACCCCCCGCAGCTACTTCAACGGGCCGTACTTCCGGCGGTTCCGCAAGTGGTTCTTCGACCGGATGACGATCCGCGGCATCCACTCTTTCGAGTCCCGCACCGACGCCTTTCAGGAAAACGACGTGCTCCAGGAGAACGTCATTCTGCTCGCCGAGAGGGGGGGGGGGCCGAAGGACGTGACGGTGACCTCTAGTCCGGGGCGGGAGTTTCACCAGGTGGACCGTCACGTCCTCCCGTACACGAGGGTCGTTGAGGGCACGTCCGGCGATCACGTCGTCCGCGTGGCGACCGGCGGCATCGGGCAGCGAATCGTCGAGCTGGTGGACGGCCTGCCGTGCCGCTTCCGTGACCTCCCGTTTCGGGTCTCGACCGGGCGGGTGGTGACGTTCCGCTCGGCGGCGTTCCTGCGCGGCGACCGGTCGGACGAAACCGCGCCGCTGCTCTGGATGCACAACGTCCGCCCGTTCGTGACGCGGTTCCCGCCGCGGAATGGCAAGCCGACGCACATCATCGTCAACGCCGAATCGGAGCGCCTGCTCGTTCCCGCACAGCGGTACGTCCTGTTGAAGCGGTTCACCGCCAAGGAGGAGAAGCGACGGCTCGTGGCCGGGATCGTGGGGCCGACGGACTCGTACTCGCCGGTGCTGGGGCTCGAGAATCACCTGAACTACGTCTACGGCACCGCCGGCGAACTGTCGAACGACGAGGCCTTTGGCCTCGCCGCGCTGTTCAATTCGGCGCTGATGGATTGTTACTTCCGTGCCGTCAGCGGGAGCACGCAGGTCAACGCCACCGAAATCCGGGCCATGCCGGTGCCCCGGATCGAAACCATTCGCGAGATCGGACGGGCCATCAACCGTGGGCGCGACACGACACCGTCCGCGGTCGAACGGGTCGTCGGCAGCGCCCTCGGCCTGCCCGGCTCGTTGGTCGAGCAGTTGTGCGAGGCGGACCGATGAGCAAGCGGGAGGAGGCTCTGGAGGTCATCAAGAGCCTCGGCTTGCCGAGGCAGCAGCAGAACGAGCGATCCTGTCTGACGTTGCTGGCCCTCGCCGGGTTGACCGAGAGCCAGCCGTGGTCGGCGACCGGCCGGCCGCTACACCGCATCCTGGACATCATGAACTGGATGAAGACCAAGTACCGCAAGAGGTACGCGGCCAACAGCCGGGAGACGATCCGCCGGCAGACCATCCACCAGTTCGAGCAGGCCCGGCTTATTGACCGCAACCCGGACGACCCGACGCGACCGACGAACAGCGGCGACACGAATTACCAACTGACCGAGGACGCCGCCGAGGTACTCCGGTCGTTCGGGACCGACGAGTTCTCGAAGACGTGCGCGACGTTCCTGGAACGCCACGGGAGTCTGACCGAGGCGTACGAGCGGGCACGCAACCTCCTGAAAGTCGCGGTCACGCTACCGGGGGGCGAAAGGGTCGAACTCTCCCCGGGAGTCCACAACGAACTGCAACGGCACATCGTCGAGGGGTTCGCCCCTCGCTTCGCTCGAGGGGCGGTGGTGGTATACCTGGGCGACACCGCCGACAAGCGCCTCCTGGTGGCAACGGAGGTCTTGAACCGTCTCGGGGTTCCCGAGATGAACCACGACAAACTGCCGGACGTGGTGCTGTACCACGAGGAGAAGAATTGGCTGTTCCTGGTGGAAGCCGTGACGACCCACGGGCCGGTGTCGCCGAAGCGCCACGCCGAACTGGAGGCGATGTTGAAGGACTGTCGCGCCGGCCGGGTGTACGTTACGGCCTTTCTGGACTTCGCCGGGTTCGAGAAGTACGCCTCCGAGATCGTCTGGGAGTCGGAAGTCTGGATCGCCGACTTCCCGGACCACATGATTCATTTCAACGGCGACAAGTTCTTGGGGCCGTACCCGCCGCTGAAGGAAACCGGCGGTTGAGCAGCTTGCTCTGGAAATGCGAAAAGCCCGGGGACGGCCGTCCCCGGGCTTTCGGCGGTGTCGATCTCGCTCAGGCGCTCTTCTTGCCCGGCTTCTTCTCGAACAGCTTCCGCTCGCCGCGCACCACGTCCGCCGTGATCAGGTACTTCCCCTTGTGCTCCAGGTCCGGCAGCTCGTACATCACGTCCATCATCACCTCCTCCACGATCGACCGCAGGCCCCGCGCCCCCGTCTCCCGCGCCTTCGCCAGCCGCGCGATCTCCGTCAACGACTTCGGGTCGAACTCCACCTCCGCGCCCTCCATCTCGAACAGCTTCTGGTACTGACGCACCAGCGCGTTCTTCGGCTCCGTCAGGATGCGGATCATCGCGTCCTCGTCGAGCGGGTCCAGCGGCGCCAGCACCGGCAGCCGGCCGATGAACTCGGGGATCATCCCGAACTCGATCAGGTCGTCGGCCGTCACCTGGCCCAGCAGCTCGCCCACCGTCCGCTCCTTCTGCCCCTCGTTCACCGCCCCGAACCCGATCGACTTCCGCCCCAGCCGCCGGCTGATCGTGTCGTCCAGCCCCACGAACGTGCCGCCGCAGATGAAGAGAATGTTCGACGTGTCCACCTGGATGTACTGCTGCTCCGGGTGCTTCCGCCCGCCCTGCGGCGGCACGTTGCTCACCGTACCTTCGAGCATCTTCAACAGCGCCTGCTGCACCCCCTCGCCGCTCACGTCGCGCGTGATCGACACGTTCTGCGAGGTCTTGGCGATCTTGTCGATCTCGTCGATGTAGATGATGCCGCGTTGCGCCGCCTCGATGTCGAAGTCGGCCGCGTGCAGCAGCTTGAGGATCAGGTTCTCCACGTCCTCGCCGACGTACCCGGCCTCGGTCAGGGTGGTGGCGTCGCCGATGGCGAACGGCACGTCGAGCACCTTGGCGAGGGTGCGGGCCAGGAGCGTCTTGCCGCTGCCGGTCGGGCCGATCAGCAGGATGTTGCTCTTCTCGACCTCGACGTCCTTCACCCCGGCCTCGCCGAGGGAGAGACGCTTGTAGTGGTTGTGGACGGCGACGGAGAGCGCCTTCTTGGCGCGCTGCTGGCCGATCACGTACTGGTCGAGGCGCTCCTTGATGGAGCGCGGGGAGGGCGTGTTGGAGCTGGTCTGCTTCGGCCCGCCGCGGCGCTTCTTCTCCTGGTCGATGATCGACTGGCAGAGCTCGATGCACTCGCCGCAGATGTACACGTCGCCGGGGCCTTCGACGAGCGGGCCGACGTCGCGGTGCGAGCGGCGGCAGAACGAGCAGTAGGCGTTGCGGTTGCGGCCGGCCGTTCCGGGCGGCTTGCGGCCGCCGGTGTCGCCGGTTGTGCGGTCAGCCATGCGAATCCCCAGGCAGGGTAGGGCGGGGGCGGTTGGGGCGGCCGCGCCGGGCGGGCGGGCCGGGGTTCGGGCGTCGGGGTAATCGCCCGACTTCAGGCTAATCATACCGCCGCGCGTTTCCGGCGCGACACGGGTTCTGAATAACTGTTCCAATCGGTCCGAGGCGACGGCCCGACCCTGCGGGTTCTGCCCCGCGGGCCGGATTCGTCGGCCGGCGCGATTACGTCGGCGGGGGCGGGGGTTGCGGGTCGTCGAAGTAGTCGTCCGGGAGCGGTCCGGGCACCGGCGGCGTCGGCGGCGCGGCGGCGGCGTCGGGCGAGACCGGACTCGTGGGGGGCGCGCCCTTCATCTTGGTGGCGGCCTTCCCGCGGAGGCGGGCGTACTCCTCCTCGGTGATCTCGCCGCGCTCGAGCATGCCGCGGAAGCCGGTCATCTCGGCGGCGGCGTCGGCGGTGGAGGTGCCGCCCTTCCGCCACCGGTCGACGAGGTAGACGACGACGCCGCCGGCGAGGAGGGCGCCGGCGATGGCGAGGGTGGCGGTGAGGAGTTCGGGCCGGTCCCAGGGGGTGCCGGCCGCCTTGGGTGCGGCTTGCGCGAACAGGGGGAGGAGCAGCAACGACGACATCCGGGCGCCTCGGGTGCGGGCGTGGCGTCGTCAAGGGTAGCCCAAACTGCCCCGCCGGGAAAGGCCACGCGGATTACGGCGTCGAAAGGAGGTCGTCCCACCCGGCGGCGGTGTCGGCAGCGTCGAACATGCGATCCAGCCACTCGCGGTCGGTGACGGCGGCGAGAGCGGCCTCGACGGCGGCGGGCGGCGCGCCGAAGCGGCGGGTGCCGAGGCGGGTCAGGAGCCGGCGGGCTTCCTCGGTCCTGCCCCTGTCCTCGCCCCGCTTGAGCCACAACTGGTACGTCCTCGAATCTTGCAGAAGGTCTTCGATCATCCGCTCGGCCCTCCGGATCGCGTCGTCGTCGTGGCGCAACCCACAGAGTATCAGCGCCACCGCGGCAAGCTCACCCGCATCGTGACCCGAGGCGTGCGGCACACTCGACCGCCCGAAAGTTGTGGTCGGGTCGGACGCGGACTCGTTGGTCAACGCCGCCCTCGGGGTGGTGTCTTGCTCGGTCGCCATGTGCGAAGTTCCCGGCTACGGCGTGGAAAGGAGATCGTCCCACCCGGCGGCGTCGAGGAGGCGGTCGGCCATTCTCTCCAGCCGGTCGCGGTCCGCCTCAGCGGCGATGGCAGCTTCGGTAGTTGCCGGCGGCGGGCCGAACCGCCGGGTGCCGAGGCGGGTCAGGAGCCGCCGGGCCTCCTCGGCCTCGCCTTCCGCTTTCCCCCGGGCCTCGCCGCGGGCCTCGCCCTCGCGTTGCCACCGCTGGAACGTCCGCGAGTCTTGCAACAGGTCTTCGATCATCCGCTCGGCCTCCCGGACGATGTCGTCGTCGTACCGCATGCCACAGAGTACGGCCGTCAGCCCGGCCAGCACACTTGCCAGACTACCCGGGATGTCGGGCTCCCGCAACCGGCGCCCGACTCGCCCGAAGGCCGTGGTCGTGTCGGCCGCGGCCTCGTTCGTCAGCACGGCCAGCGGCACCAGCCCGGGGCCGGCGCGGAGAAACGTGTCCATCCGCTCCTGCCACACCCGCAGCACGGCGTACCGGAACGTCAGGTGCGGCGCGGCGTCGGCGGCGGCGACTTCCAACACGCCGTCCTGGTCGGATGCGGCGGCGCTCGGCCGCAGCAGCACCAGTACCGACGCCACCGGCAGCTCGTTCGCCGCCGCCGCGGCCACGTTGTACCGCAGCATCCGCGCCGGGACGCCGAGACGGCTCGACGACTGGAACTCCAGGTGCAGGGCGAACGGCTCCGGACCGTCGACGCGGATCAGCCGGTCGGCCTGGAGCGTCGCGGAAAGGTCGGTGTCCAGCAGGCTTCCGGGGCCGGCCGGCAGCCCGACCCGCGCGGTCAGGAACGCCACCCACTCGGCGACGGACCCGTCCACCAGCGTCTTCAGGGTGGTGTCGAACTCGGTCGCCACGGGCGTACCTCACGCGCGTGATTGTACTCGGGCCGGCGAGCCGAGGGCCGTCAGGCCCCGGGTGAATCAACGGACGCCACTCACCCGGAGCCTGACGGCCCTCGGCTCGCCGTTCGTCGCCGGCTCCAGGTCGGTTACGGTCCTTCCGCGAAGTTCCCGGCGGCACGCGCCCGGTGGCGCACCTCCCGCGCCCCGGCGCGGTTACGTCGGTCGGCACGACACCCGCCACAAGTCGCGGCGGGGAAACCGGCCCGGCGGCCGCGACCGGCCGCGGGAGTGAGGTAAGCTGAACGGGACGTGCGGTTCGGAACGGACCCAACTTGACGGTTTTTCGGCCGGCGGTATAATTCACGGTGCGTCAACGGATTGGCGCACCGACCCTGAGGCTCAGGAGAGAGCCGCGGCACCCGTCGAGGCCCACCCCCACCCCACGGCGATTCTCCCCCACCGGCCGCCGGCCTGCCCGGCGCGACCGACCCGACCGGGGACTGCCGGCTCCACCAAGCCCGGGGGATACGGGGCACCGACACCACGCCGAAGGCCGATCGACCCGCGGACCCATACCGACCGCCGACGCAACCGTCCCGCCCCGATTCGCCCGGCCGACCTTCCGGCTGCGGCGGGACGCCGCACGCCGGCAACCGCAGGTGACACGTGCCGTCCGACCCGGTGGAGCTCACCCGCCAGATCAAGGCCTCGTGCGACATCGCCGATGTCGTGCGCGGCTACCTCACGCTCGTCCCCACCGGCCCCGTCTTCAAGGCCATCTGCCCGTTCCACACCGACAGCCGGCCGTCCCTCGACGTGGACCCGCGCCGCCAGCGGTACAAGTGCTGGAGCTGCGGGGCGCACGGCGACGTGTTCAGCTTCGTCGAGCACATGGAGAAGGTCGGGTTCCGCGAGGCCCGCGAAATACTCGCCAAGAAGGCCGGAATCAAGCTCGACGAGCAGGCCAACCCGCTCGACCAGGCCCGCAGCCGGCTCCTCGGCGTCATGCGCTGGGCCGCCGAGCTGTACCAGACGAACCTCCTCGACGCCCCCGAAGCCGCCGCGGCCCGTACCTACGTCGGCGCGCGCAAGCTGTCCGGCAAGACGGTCCGCGACTTCGGCCTCGGCTACGCCCCGCTCGGCGGCGACTGGCTCGTGCAGCGCGCCCAGGTGGACCGCGTGCCGCCCGAACTGCTGGTCGAAGTCGGCCTCCTCGGCAGCCGCATGGAGGGCCGCGGCTTCTACGACCGCTTCCGCGACCGGGTGATGTTCCCGATCCGCGATGTACAGGGCCGGGCCATTGGGTTCGGCGGGCGGATCATGCCCGAAAGTCCTCTTCTGCCGCGGGCGCCGAAGTACTACAACTCCACGGAAACGCCGCTGTTCTCGAAGTCGGACGTGCTCTACGGGCTGGACCTGGCCCGCCACGCCGGCCACGCCGCCTGCTACCTCGCCGTGGTCGAGGGCTACACCGACGTGATGATGGCCCACCAGTGCGGGGTGGTGCCGGTCGTGGCGACGATGGGCACCGCCCTGAACGCCCGGCACGTCGCCCAGCTGCGCCGCTACGCCCCCAAGGTCGTCCTCGTCTACGACGCGGACGCCGGCGGCATGACCGGCGTCGACCGGGCGCTGGAACTGTTCGTGTCGGAGAGCGTGGAACTCGCCGTCGCCACGCTCCCCGACGGACTCGACCCGTGCGACTTGCTTGTCCGCCCGGACGGGGTCGTTACGTTCAACAAGGTGCTGGCCGGCGCCGAGGACGCGCTCGACTTCGCCTTCCGGCGGTTGCTCGGCGACGCCGGGGCGCCGTCGGTCGAGGTGAGCCGGAACGTGCTCGACCGCATCCTCGGCGTGATGGTGAAGTCGGCGAGCTGGACCACGAAGGGGGCGTACCCGACCGAGCTGCGGGTGAAGCAGGAACTCATCATGACCCGGCTGTCGTCCCGCCTGGGGCTGAAGCTGGAGACGGTGTGGGCCAGGCTCGGCGAGCTGAAGGTCGAGGTCCGCCGCCACGAGGCCGAACAGGTGCGCCGCGCTGCCCCGCCGCTGGTTCAGGCGTCGGCGGCCCGCACCACCACCGCGACGCTTGCGGCGAAGCGCGCCGGCCCCGCGGAGGCGTGCGAGAAGCAACTGGTCGAGCTGCTGCTGGCCGACCCCGGGCTGGTGCCGACGGCCGCGTTCGCCGTGACGCCCGACGACATCACGCACAGCGGGCTGAAGCGCCTCCTCGGCGAGATGTACGCCATCCAGGCCGCGGGCGCCGTGCCCGACCTGGACGCCCTCCGCGAGCGGCTGGCCGACCGGCCGGACCTGTACGACGCGGCCCAGAAGCTCCACTTCGTCGGCGCCTCGATGGGCCGCGAGCCGGAGGAGCGGGCCGAGTGGCTGAAGCGCGTCCTGACGCGGTTCAGCGATTTGAAGGCCGAGGCCGACCGGCGGCGGGTGCGGGACGCGCTCGCCGCCGGGGCCGACGACGCCACCGAACTGCTCCGCCTCCTCCAGGGGCGGGGGCGGTTGCCGGACTAGCGGGCTGAAAGCCCGGGGACGGCTGTCCCCGGGCTTTCAGCCGAAAGGAGCACCACGGATGGGCGCCACGGTCACACGATCCACCCGCCGCCGGCCCGCCGCCGACGGCTCCGCGGGAGGGGTTCGGATGGACTGGAAAGCGGACGAGACGCTCCTGGCGCTGATCAAGCGCGGCAAGGAGTCCGGCTCGCTCACGTTCGACGAGGTGAACGCGGCCCTCCCGGAACTCTCCGAGCCGGAACGGCTCGCCGAGGTCCAGGAGCTCCTCGAGCAGTACGGCATCAGCCTCATCGACGAGGCCGACACCGAGGAGGCCGACGAGAACCCGGCCGCCGTCACCGCCGAGCTCCTCGCCGAGGCCGAGATCGCCCCCGCGTTCGAGGACTCCGACGGCGACGGCCGCCACATCGACGACCCCGTCCGCATGTACCTCACCCAGATGGGGGAAATCCCGCTCCTCACCCGCGACAAGGAGATCGCCCTCGCCCGCAAGATCGAGGTGACGCGCCGCCGCTTCCGCCGCAAAGTGCTGGAGTGCGACTACGCGCTGCGGCAGGTGGTCGAGACGCTCAAGCGCGTCATGGCCGGCGACCTGCCGTTCGACCGCACCATCAAGGTGAGCCAGACCGAGAACCTGGAGAAGGACAAGATCCTGCAGCGGATGCCGCACAACCTGCGGACGCTCGAGCCGCTGATGGAGCACAACGTCGAGGACTTCCAGCGGATGACCGACGACCGCACCGAGGCGGCGGAGCGGGAGGAGCTGCGCGAGCGGCTGCGGCTGCGGCGGCGCAAGACGGTGACGCTCGTCGAGGAGCTGTCGATCCGCACGCAGAAGGTGCAGCCGTTGATGAAGAAGATGGAGCAGATCGGCGGGCGGATGACGGAGCTGGAGGACGGCGTGACGGCGCTGCGCGGCAACCGCGCCGCCCGCGAGGAGAAGGCCAACCTGGAGAAGGAGCTGCAGGACTTGCAGCTTATCACGCTGGAGGAGCCGGCGAGTCTGCGGAAGCGCATCGCCGTGATGAAGCAGCGGTTCACGGAGTACGAGCAGGCCAAGCGCGAGCTGTCGGGCGGGAACCTGCGGCTGGTCGTGAGCATCGCCAAGAAGTACCGCAACCGCGGGCTGAGCTTCCTCGACCTGATCCAGGAGGGGAACACGGGCCTGATGCGGGCGGTGGACAAGTACGAGCACCGCCGCGGCTTCAAGTTCAGCACGTACGCGACGTGGTGGATCCGGCAGGCGATCACCCGCGCCATCGCCGACCAGGCGCGGACGATCCGCATTCCCGTTCACATGATCGAGACGATGTCGCGGCTGCGGAACGTGTCGAAGACGCTGCTGCAGCAGCTCGGCCGCGAGCCGACGATCGAGGAGACGGCGAAGGCGGCGAACATCACGTACGAGGAGTGCAAGCGCGTCCTGAAGATCAGCCGGCAGCCGATCAGTCTGGACCGGCCGGTGGGGGAGAGCGAGGACTCGTACTTCGGCGACTTCATCGAGGACGACTCGGTGGAGAGCCCGGTGAGCGCCGCGGCGAACGAGATGCTGAAGGACAAGATCGAGGGCGTGCTGAAGACGCTGACGTACCGCGAGCGGGAGATCATCAAGCTGCGCTACGGCCTGGGCGACGGGTACACGTACACGCTCGAAGAGGTGGGGCGCATCTTCAAGGTGACGCGGGAGCGGGTGCGTCAGATCGAGGCGAAGGCGGTGCGGAAGCTGCAGCACCCGGTGCGCAGCAGGCAACTGGAGGGCTTCCTGGACGCGGCCCGGCAGCGGGGGTGAGTTGTGGTGAGGCGAGCGGCCCGCGTGAGCGGGCTGTTCCTGATCGCATCAGGTGCGCGAAGGAACAGCCCGCTCACGCGGGCCGCTCGCCTGCGCGATCGCTACGTCACCGCGACGAGGCGGGGGTCGGCGTTCGGGTTGGGACGGACGGCGATTTCGATCCGCTGGCCGAGGGCGTTCAGGAAGCGGAACAGGCGGTCGAGGGTGAACCCGTCGGTCCGCCCGCGGAGGAGGAGTTCGAGCTTCGGGGCCGCGACCCGGAGGAGGTCGGCGGCCTTCGCGTTGGTCAGTTTCCGCTCGGCGATCAAGTCGCGGAGGCGGCGGACGAGTTGCGCTTTGGCGAGCATCAGTTCGGGATTCGGGAGGCCGAGGTCGGCGAACACGTTCCCGCTCCCCAGTTCCGCGCGGGCGGGTTCGTCAGCCGTCGGCACGGCCTTCGGCCTCTTGCTCCGGGACGCGCTCGGCATAGTCCGCTTCGGCTTCACTGAGTCGCCTCTTGATCTTCTCGATGTCCTGGGTCGGCGTCTTGATCCCGCTCTTGGACTTCTTCTGGAAGCAGTGCAGGACGTACACGATGCCGGCGAACCGGACGGTGTACACCGCGCGGTAGGTGCTGCCGTCGTCGTCCTCGACGACCTCCAGCACGCCGCCCCCGCCAAACCCCTTGAGGGGCTTGGCGTCGGGGTGCTTGCCGCCGAACTGGGCGTCGTCGAGTGCCTGGCCGACCGTCGCCCGGACGGACTTCGGGAAGCCTTGCAGGTCCTTCCGGCTCGACCCGATCCAGGCGACGGGCTTTCGGACCGGGCGGTCGGTGTCATCAGTCGCCATCGTGATTATGCCGTTTCCGGCAGCCCCCCGCAACACACACTTCGGGTCCGACGCCCCGCGTCTTGGGGATCGCGTCGCCCACACCCGCACGATACCGGCTACAGTTGCCTGCCCGAGGCAGAAAAGGGTGATGTCCTCTCAGCCTTGCACGCCCTGATCCAGTTGTGGTAAGGAATTACGTCGCGCGGTCGGGGTTTCCCACACTCCTGGTCGGATCGGTTATGGACGACCTGACGCGGTTCTGTTGCCTCAACGACACCTGCCCCGATCGCGGCAAACGCGGCCACGGCAACCTGACCGTGCCCGCCCGGTACGGCCCCCACCGGACCCGCGTCCTCCGCTGC
>Ga0105048_10013777_pt1 | contig 12616 bp, 8 predicted proteins | sample MAT05_FD_78382 | JGI IMG/M metagenome (GOLD analysis project Ga0105048, IMG submission 78382) | Freshwater microbial communities from Lake Fryxell liftoff mats and glacier meltwater in Antarctica - MAT-05 | ecosystem: Environmental > Aquatic > Freshwater > Ice > Liftoff microbial mat | place... | reverse complement strand
CTCCGCGCGGCCCCGTCCCAGGCATGCTTCCGAAAAACAAAAGGTGCCCGCCCACATCCCCGCAGGCGGGCACCGGATCAAACTGAATCGCTCAAGGCGAGCTCAGTTATTGTAGTACTGCTGAAGGCTGCCTTCGGCAGTCGTAATCCCGGTGGATCCAAAGGTAACCGCTCCCAGGAAGCGGGCCTGACGGGCGGTACCAGTCCCATCAACCAGGAACGCCAAACCATAACGCTGATAGCTAACCGAAGGATTCTCGTCAGCAGTCGCGCCGGCTCGGACAGGAGCTTCCTGAAGATTGCGCCCAACACCCACGATGGTGGCCGGCTTATTAACCCCCAGCAGCAGGTAAACCGGGTTGGCCCCTTCGGTGACATTGCCGCGCAGAGAAGTCTGCAAAGCAGTTTGGAGCGTGCCAACCCGAGCCACGCTAATCGCGGTATTCAGCGGAGTTGCGGCAGGAGCACTAACATTAAACGTCGCATCGTTTGCGATCATCGTGAGGTTATGGACTTGGGTGATCCCCAGGCGACCAAGCGCGGTCACGTCATTGGTAGTGAGCGGGTGGACAGCCATCTGAGCGGCAGACCCAGCGGTGATTTTGGCGTAGAGGGTGTTGCCAGATGTGCTGTCAATAAGTGAGTCGTAGTTGTTCCCGTAGCTCAGCGTCGTCGTGTAGTGGATCTGGACGGCACGTGCGATGTCTTGAGCCGATGATGCCGAGGTCGAGGAACTCGCTCGACCGACGAGTCCGGGGAAGAACGCGAGGACGAGTCCGACGAGCGCCACCAGGATGGCGAGGACGACCACGAGTTCGATCAGGGTCAGGCCGCGGACGGCCTGTTTCCGAGTATTGGTAAGTACGTTCATAACGCTTGTTGCTGTGTGTTGGTACGCTGTCGGAAAGAAATGGTTACCGAGGAAAGACCGGGGAGACTCCTTGAGACACATCCTTTCGACAGCAGCACGATTACCAGAGAGACTGATTTCATTGAAAGCTTTTTCCTTACAGACCTTACCTGACCCCTACATTTTTTCGTCGCGTCTCAAGCAAAACGCTTACATGTCTTCGAGGACATTCAAACTGGATCTTCGGTCCATTCCTTACAGATTCGCATCGAGTGGAACGGCGCAGCCGGGATGCCAGATCTCGGCGAAAGGTCGTTCCTCCTTCGAAAGAAGGAATGCGGCTGGGCAGGCGCGAGTCGCAGCCGGGGTCTGGGAGTGAAGGGGTGGTCAGCCCGTTTCTCCCGGGTCCCTGCACCGGTCCTGGGACATGGGGTGCAGCCGGGAGGCGGGCAGCAATTTAATCCCAATCCGCAACTCAAGGGTTGACCTGTGTCCGATTGGATTTCAGAAAAGGAGGGTCTCCCACGCGGAATCTTGCGCCCCCGGCGCACTCCTAACTATGCGAAGTCACACTGAGCACACCCTGATAGACCGGAAGATATCCGGTTTCACCCTGATCGAACTTCTCGTCGTGATTGCGATCATCGCAATTCTGGCCGGAATGTTGTTACCAGCCTTGGGCAAGGCCAAGGACAAGGCACAGACCACGCTGGATCTGAGCAACGTCAAGCAGATGGCCCTGGGCGTGAACCTGTACGCCAACGATGCCGGCGACTATGTGCCGCATCCTTCGTGGGGCGGTGTGGACGGGGGATCCGGGGCTGGCCCGAACAGTTGGGCTTACCAGACGCAGATCAACGGACGCTGGATTCCCAACGGGGTGATCCCGGTGTCGCGGGTCCGAGGACTGGGCACGGATGAGACCAACCAGACCCCTTTCTTCCGGCTGGGGCAGGTGGGCAAGGCCTTGAGCACGGTGCGGGCTTCGTTCTGTCCAAAGGACGTGGGTGAGATCACCAGTTCCAAGCGCACCCAATGGGCAGCCCGTCAGGTGAAGGTTTCCAGCTACACCTTCAACGGATGCCTGAGCGGCAACGACCAACAACTCAGCCCGGCCGGCAGGACGTACAAGATGGGGCAGTTCCGTGCGATGGACATCTTCGTATGGGAAGCCAATGAGATGGAGCCATTCTGGTTCAACGACGCCGGGAATCAACCGGGTGAAGGCGTGTCCCAGCGGCACGCCGGCGGGGGTTTGCGGAGTGCCACGGCAGACCGAGGCGGTGGGGCGATCATCGGGCGCATGGGTGGATCCGCGGAGATGATGAAATTCCGCAACTACATGGGCATGGCCAATCCCGCTTTGGCCCCGTTGGCATTGCGCGTTCCCCAGAACAGCGGCGACAACTTTCTCTTTATCGGGCCCCGATACGGAAAGTGAAGAACTCCTCCCCTCACGCTGTATGAAACATCGCATTCTCCCCCCATTCCTGCTCCTGACGGCGAGCCTGGCTTTGATCGCACCGGGTTGTTCGAAATCCGACGACGGTGCCGCGGCAGTCGATGCGAATGGCAAGGCCGCGGCCGCGGTCGTCCCGGGCAAGGCGGATCCGGAAGCTTCCCAGGCGTTGACCACGGCAACCACCGCGCTGGAGAAGAACGACTACGATGAGGCCATCTCCGCGCTGATGGCGGCGAAGCAGAGCGCCGGAACCATGTCCGACCAGCAGACCGCCCAATACCGACAATCCTTACTGGACGCCTCAACCAAACTTCTTGAGGCATCTCGGACCGATCCCAAGGCCATGGAAGCCTACCAGAACCTCGGCCGCCTGATGAAGGGCCGGTAAGGCCGCAGCCAGGCCTGGCTTCAGGCGGACGTCCGCGGTTCCACCGCAGGCGTCCGCCCTTTTTGTTCCCGGATGACACCACGACATCGCGCCCTGCTGCTGCTGGCGACCCTGCTGGGGGTCTCCCTCGTCGCCGTCGTGCTCCGGGTGCGCCGGGATGAGTCGCGACCGCCTGCTCCCCGGGCCGCCCCGCCTTCGGTCACCGAACAATTCCTTGGCCTGGAAGAATCCGAACGCGCAGCCGCGGCACGCGACTTTCACCATGAACTCGCGGCGGGCCCTGCCGTCGAGGCGCTCGCGGATCTGTGGGATCGATTGAACCGCGAACCGGATGCCCTGACCTCCCTGATCGACCTAGTGCCCGAGCGGATCGAGGTGACGTCCGTCGGCCCACCGAAGCCCATCCCCCGGGAGGCCGTGGATTTCTCGGCGTCCCTCGCGGGAAGGCAGTGGGACCGTGAAGGCTGGCAGCGCCAACTCGGCGAATGGCATCGTCTCGGGTGGAGGCTCCGTCGGTCCCGATGGGAACTGCTCGACTGGATTCCCGCTCCTCCGACGAGCCGGTTTTCCTTCGACCTGTATTTGGAACGGATCCCGGAAGGGACGCGGGTGCGGGTGCGGGGAAGCGGCGTGGGCCGCGGAAACGACGGGCTGATCGGTGCCGGTTCGGAGATCCGGATTGAGGAACTGGAGGTCGTGGGGGTCTCAACGAAACCCGCCCTCAACGTGGAGTGGGAAACCGAGATTCCTCTGCCGCCCCAGACGACATTCTGCGACCCCCTGATCGCCGTCCCCCGACGGGACGGGAGCGGGGATGATCTCCTGCTGGTGGGGGCCGCGACCTGGTTCCGACAGGAGGCCGCGGGATGGCGGGCGGAGCCGCTGACGGGGCTTCCAACGGAACGGATCTGGGCGGCGACCGTGGTGGACTGGGACGCGGACAGCCATGGCGACCTGCTGTTGGCCGGGAGCGGGGGATTGCGATGGTTGCGCGGTCCGGATTGGCGGGGACCCGGCCAGATACTCTGGGTTCCGCCAACCCCGTGGCGACACCCGCAGGTCCTGGCGGCGGCCGATCTGGATGGAGACGGAGATCTCGACCTGTTTCTCGGCCAGTACAAGCTCCCCTTCCAGGGCGGGCAATTCCCCACGCCTTACCACGATGCCAATGACGGGTTTGAATCCTGTCTCCTGAAGAACGACGGCCCGGCAGGCCTGCGCGACGCGACGCACGAGGCGGGACTGGGCGCCAAGCGACGCCGACGGATCTACAGCGCTTCCTTTGCGGATTGGAACGACGACGGACGTCCCGACTTGATCCTGGTGAGCGACTTCGCCGGGGTGGATCTGTTCCTCAATGACGGCCGAGGGCAGTTCACCGACGTCACCGCCGGTCTGGGGGAGGATCGTCACCTCTTCGGCATGGCGCACCTGACCGGAGATTTCAACGACGACGGGCGCACGGATCTCTTTGCCATCGGGATGGAATCGCCGATGGCGGCCCGTCTCGACCGGATGGGACTGAGCCGGCGCGAATGGCCCGAGGACCGGAAGAAGCGTCCGGCGATGACGGTGGGCAACCGGATGTTTCTGGGAACTCCGAACGGGCTGGCCATGGCTCCGTGGGCCGCGCAGGTGGCCGCCGGGGGGTGGGCGTGGGCGGTCACGGCCGTCGATCTGGACAACGGAGGCCTCCTCGATTTCCACCTCTGCAATGGTCACGAGACGCGGGCGAGCGTCCGCGATTACGAGCGACAATTCTGGATGCACGACCTCCACGTGGCTGGCTCGACCAACCACCCGGTTGCCGAACTCTACTTCCGCAATGCTGCCGGCCAACGGGCCGCCGATCGCGCCTCCTACGGAGGTTGGCAGAATGGCACCCTTTTCGTGCAAACAGGCCAGGGCCAGTACGCCGAAGCCGGATGGCTGATGGGATCCGCGATTCCGGCGGACACTCGCAATGCAGTCGCGCTCGACGTGGGAGGCGATGGCCGGATGGACCTGGCGATCACCACTTTTGAAGATTGGCCCACCCGACGCCAGCGCCTGCTCCTTCTTCGAAATCGGGTGGCGAATCCGGGCAACTGGATCGGGATCGACCTCGGCGATGGCGTTGCCGACGCCCGGGTGCGGGTGAGAAGCGGAGGCATCACGCGCGAGCGGCGCCTGACGCCGGGCGAATCCTACCGTTCCCAGACCGTGGGCCGCCTCCATTTCGGACTGGGAACCGCGACCGAGCTGGAATCAGTCGAACTGCGGCTGCCCGGAAAAAAGCCCCGGCCGCTGACCGGTCTCCGTGTCAATCGCTGGAACCAGGTCGAGGCGCGGTAAGGCTCTCAGGAACTCACGGGGCAAGAGCTGCCGGAGCGGTGGTGATGGGCCGTCGTCGCGGGGTGTAGATCTCGGGTTTGCGCGACAACCACTGGCGACCTTCGGCGGAGGCGAGGAAGTCAGCGTACTGCGGCTGCGACTGAGCCAACTCACGTGGATTGATGGGAAGATGATCGGCCACGTCATTCAAAACGCGGGCGATCTCCGCAAAGTTCCGGGCGCGAATGGCGATTCCCAGGAGCGCATCGTAACCGGTGGCCAGATCGGGTTCCGCCAGCACTGCGTCTTCTGCCAATCGCTTCCCGGCGTCCACCTGCCCGGCCCGGGCCAATTGCACGCCGCGAAGGGCGCGAAGGTAATGGTCGCCCCCGACAAACTCCTCGAGTCGCCCCAGCGCAGAGGCTGCCAGCACGGGTTCACCCCGGGCGGACCATTTCTCAAAGGCAACCAAGTCGAGGCCGGGATCCGAAGGGTATCGGCGCCCCCAGGCCTGGGAGGCGACGCCGAACTCCAACGGTTCCACCGCCAAGCTCGCCGCCAACTGCATCTGCAACAGGGTCCGATCCTCGCGAAGCGCCACCGGGAGCCCTCGGTAGGCTTCGAGAAACTCGGGGTGCTTTTTCTGCTGTTGGTAAGCCAACAAGCGCTCCACCGCCGCCGCGTGACGCACCAGATCGGCCTCGGCTCCGGACAGCTTCGCCGCCAACGCAGGCCCGCGCTTGCCTTCGCTGAGCAGGTACAACCAGCGGATCGTTGCGCTCATCCATTCGCCCGTCGGCAGGACAAAGACATCCGTGATTCCCGCGCCACCGGTTGCCCGCGGTTCGACCACGTACCGATAATAATTCGCGGAGCCATCCGGCAGGAGCGCCCGAAATACCAGGCCGCCCGCCGCATTGGTCCGGACCGCGCCGAGGAATCGGAAATGAACGAAGCCCCGGAGGGTGTGCTGGTAGGCGGCACTGGCACCTGCCGCGTACTGGGTGATGAACTCGCGTCGGGCCTCGTCGTCGCCCGGCAAGGAAGAGAGCGCCTTTTCGCTGAGGGCCCGCAGGTCGAGCCGGGAAGTGATCGCCGTGACCTCGCCCTTCCGCAGGAGCACCTCCCATTCGGTGCCCAACGACTGCGCGGCTTCGACCGTCAGGGGAGTTGCCGGGAGGAGCGGCGACTGCGCGAGCGCCGTTGCTCCCATGAAAAGACAGGTCAGCCACTGAATTTGAAGCCAACCGAACCAACCACTTCTCTGTGCCCTCATTGAATCAGCCGCAGGATGTACGGATACCGGTAAAAACCGCCAGACCAAGCCTGTGCCGAGGCGATAATGATCAAAATCAGATGCGCCGCCAGCAGAAGCATGCACAGGACGCCCGCCACCCACATCCCGATGCCGCAGGTCAGGACTCCAATCACCAGACCCCCGATTACCAGGCCAAGCTGGTAGATCAGGACGGAGATCTGGAAGTTGAGGGATTCCTTCCCATGCTGATTCACCGACGGATACTTCTCGCGTTGAATCATCCAGACCAAGAGCGGACCAAGGATGAATCCGACGTAGCCCAGCAACCCGGTCAGGGCGATGAGATGCGAGAGCATGTTCCAGAGTCGTGCCTCCGCGGGATCGGGAACGGTGGACGTCGGAGAAGGGACAGGATTGTTTTCCATGGGGCCTCAGAATGTCCACGCCGGGAGAAACCGAGAACTGGAATTCTGCAATCTGGATTCGCGCCGGCTCAAGGCACGCTCAAGCGGTAGTAGCGCTCCCCGCTGCCAATCGCGTCGGCCACCTCTTCCTCGTCGGCCGTGCCACGCGCGGGAACATCGACGAGGACCCGAAACCGTTCACCCGGACTCTCGCTGACCAGCACGCGGACCGCTCGTCCCGGCAATCGCGTCCATCGAAGTCGGATCTGGCCCGCCGCCACCACTTCAGCGGACAAGGTCATTACCGATGCCGCCGCGACTGGGTTGGTGCCGGCGAGGAATTCTCCGAAATTGTTGACCCCATCCGCATCCCGATCGTCTCCACCCCGATCGGATGCCGCCTCGCCCACGATGAGACCGAAGCGGAGCTCCCAGACATCCGGCAAGCCATCGGCATCGGTATCCCCACCCGGGCCGGCGAGGGACGCCAGGTCCGGTGTTCCCGGCGACCCGCCGACGGCCGCGCTCAGGCGCCATTGGGTCTCATCGAGGGACGCTTCACTGCGCGGGACCAGACTCCAGCCACCGCCATCGGCTAGCGGTTCGGTCTCATCCAGATAGCGGATCGAATCGACGACTTCCCCCACGGGCCCGAGCAGATCGACGAAATCGGAGGAATTGGCCAGGCGCCCCTCATACTGACCGGCGATGAGCATCCCGGCCGGGGGCGAAAGGAAAGCGTTGGTGTCCGCGACAACGATACACCGTTGGCCGGGCTCCAACCGATCGAGGCGATTGGAACCGGCAAAGCGGAACTGGATGCCCCCGGACAACTGCCAACCGTCCAGGGACACGAGGTCTTTCCCCGGGTTGAGGACCTCCAAGAATTCCGCCGTGCCCTCGCCTGGCGGATGGTAATGAACCTCGGTGAAGCGCAGGACCGGTCGGCGCACCACGACGACCGACATCAACGCACTCCCCCACCGACTGTTCGGCGTCCCGGTCCGGGCCACGAGGGAATAAGCGCGGGCGATGACCCGCACGTTGGAATCAAACTCCAGCGGAACCGCCGCGCTGTACTGGAAGGCCGAAGACGAAACGGCTCCACCAGTCATGCGTGGATCGGTCCCGTTGGTGGTATAGAGGACCACCACATTGGCGTTGGTGGGGGGGATAAGCATCAGACGCACCTTTCCCGAGAGAGGATCCCGGATCGGACTCGCGTCCCGGATCCGTGGAACGAACCGGGAGTCCATAAAATCGAGCCGGTTGGAGAGCCAGTTCTTGGAATAGACGATCTCGCTCGCGTAGGTGCCCCCCCGGTAGGTGGTGCCCCATTTGGCTCGCTCCCGCGGTTGGGCCTGGCGGAGTTGCCCGGTCAGCCTGTCCAGACGCGCATGGGTATTGGAGCGCGAGAGCTGGCCCAGTCGGAGCCCCTGATAGCGATCGATCCACCGCTGGGTAAAATCGGGATCGCTGAACAACCTGGGCCACCAGTAGGCGGTGAAGAAGTTCGCACCCCACGTCCGGGGATTGGCATCGCGTCCATCCGTCGATCCCAAGGCCCGGTCGAAGTCCCAGAGCGGTCCAAAGGTCAACTTCCCTTCCCTCGGCTTGTGAAGAAAGGTGCTGAGCACCAGGCCATCCACGTTGAACGCCACCGTATTGAGGAGGTGGAAGTCGATGCTTTGATCCACGTCCAGATAACGCGCGTAACCCGTCGTTGGATTCCGGTAGCTGGCACCGTTCAATGCCGAGGCAAACTGGGAAAAGAATCGGCCCACATAGGCCCGCTGGGCGGCGCGTTCCGGACGCTCGATCTCGGGCTCCTTGGGTTCGACGTACATCATGGTGACGCCCGAAACGCCGAAGCCCGTGTCCCCCGGATCCGGCCGGTCCACCTTGAACAGATATCCCCCGGTCACCTCCGGCTCCAGTGCGTGCTCCGGTTCGAGCTTGTCTACGTCGACCCGGTCTTTCCCACGCTTCACCTTCTCTTCCAATACATAGATCCCGTTGTACGACGTCGTCTGTACCGCGCCCATCCCGGTCTGCACCAGATACACCTCCACGAACCGGGTGCGCGAGGCGTAGTAACCCAGGTCATTGGCCAGCCCGTGAATGAAGGGATTATGCGTCATGATCGGGTCGAACACGTTGGGCGCGTACAGCACCCAATCCGAGTCTTCAGGCATGCCCAGCCAGGCCACGTCCCGGTCGAGCTCAAACTCATCCCGGAACTCCACCTTCAAACTGACCTTGGTCAATCCCTCGGTACTCGACCCCCGCGATGCCAACTGCACCCGCGCCGCCAGGGTGGGAGGATTGGTCATCGATGTCACGCCGTTGACCGGCTCGAACAATTGAACCGTTCCCGGCACTCCCACTGTGCTCGGTCGTCCCCGTCCGTAATCGTGCAACAACAGCACCGGCAGGTCCGATCGGAACTGGGCAGCACCCGTCGACAGCGGGATATAGTTGGCACTTGAAGGCGGCCCGGGAAGCCGGCCGGGCGAGAAGGCCCGGGCCCGGACAACCACCGCCGTCGAAAAGGTCACGGGCGCGGTATAGACCGGCGATGTCGCCACCGGGAGCGTGTTGTTGGTCGTGAACCGGATGACCGCATTGGGATCCGTCTCCACGAGCGACAGTCTCACCGTGATCGTCCCCGAATAGGTTCCGGACGGACGATCCATCGCCACTGCGGGCGCGAACGCCCCTCCGGACTGACTATTGGCGGCACCCGGCGTGGGCTTTTCAAAGTAGCCGACGATCTCCGGTGCTCCGTTTGCCCGGCCGAAGGAGACGTCCCGCGACTGGTTGGGATAACGCGGCGCAAACGAAGAGACCCCCTGTCCCGAAGCATCCGTCAGCCCAAGATATTCTCCTCCAGCATCGAGCTTGAAGTTGGTGTGCAATCGGCCGGGGACGTTGGTCCGATTCTTCTCCGACGCGTACACCAGCAGGAACGCGCGCGCCGGCAGGACCACGTCCGGGAACGTCCACTTGAACGGGCGATCCCGATCGTCCGTCAGGCCCCAGCCGACCAATCGAACATCCCGCAGGGACGGGTTGTGCAACTCGATCCAATCGACGTCATCCCCATTCTCGTCGCGGAGGGTCCGGTCGTTGTCCGCCATGAATTCGGAGATCTGAACCGCGTCCGGCGGCACAATGTCTTCCACCCGATACGCCCACGCCTCGGCAACGAATGGATTCGGCGGCGTGGAACGGTCGGTGACCCCGGCGTCCGGGCGCCATTCCACCCGAACCTCGGCCTGACCGACGGCCGGCAACGAGAAGGAGTAGTGATCAGGACCCAATGGAGTCACCGCCGCGGCGGGGACTCCGTTCACCAGCAGGTCGCCCGCATCCACCCCGCGGACCGGTTCGCTGAAGAGGATTTCCACCTCGTTGAGGTCCGACACTTGCGACCCCGGCGGAGGGAGGATCCGCAGCGAAACGGGAGGCTGGATGTCAGGATCGGCGTCCAACCCCAGAACCCATCGCAACGGAGTGGTCGCCCCCTCCGGCAGGATCAACACCGACAGCACATTCGAGCCGGGTCGCAGTGACGCCAGGTCCCATCGATCCAGAACGACCGCCAACGATCGAACCTCGGAGCTTCCCGGCATGGGCCGTGAATCCGGCGACTCCTCGCCGGTGGGAACCCGATCCCTCCAGATCTCCACCCCGTTCAACCACAGCACCACCCCTCCGGCCACTGATCCGCTGAATCGATAGGCCGAATATTGATCGGGATTGAGAATCACCCAGGTGGTCCGCGCCAGGAAGCCACCCGCCTGGTTCGGCACCAACGTTCCACTTCCGTCGAGAGCCCGTCGAAAGGGCGCGGGATCCTGACTCCAACCATCGGTCAATCCTTCGTAATCGAGTTCCCGCCAGATTCCGGCCGTGTCCGGCTCCGCGTCAGCAAGCCGCCAACTCCATAGGGCGGTTCCAGGCAGCAACACCGCGCCCTGCGCGACCCGAGCGCCCAACCCCAGCCCCAACAGCAACAGTGCGAGAATGCGCATGGAAGTCCCCGCACCCTGCCCCGCCTCCCACCAAAAGGAAACGGACTTCCCCTCTTCACCGAGGGAGGGCGCATGTTAACGATGCCCCCGATCAGTTGAGCGGCGACACGAGCCTGGGTAGCTGCCGACGTGAGGAGGCGGATGTGTGCGGGCTGCGCCTCGCTTGGGATCCGCCTCGTAACCTCGGCAGCTACCCCTCGTCCTGTCGCTGCCGACGTGAGGAGGCGGATCTCAGTCGAGCGTCCCCCGCGATTGGGGAAGACGACCACAATTTATAAAGTGTGGTCGTCTTCGGTGCGCCGATGGGGACCTCGCGGAGCTCGTTCCGCCGGGCGGACGCGCCCCGGCTCACGCGCGTTCCCCGCCAAGCGGGCGCCATCCTCGTTCCATCGGCACCCTGACCAGAGCCCGACCGATCGAGGGCAGTGCCAGAATACGCCCGCGGAGGGAGGGCGCATGTTGGCACGGCCCCGATGCGAGAAGTGAATTCTCGGACCTTGCCGGGAAGAGGGGCTTCATCGCGGAGGGATGAGGGCGACGAGCCCGGGATCAGCGAAGCGCCACCCCGGGATGGCGATGGAATAGAAGATAAACCCCGGAGGAATTGCAGATCTGCAACCCCTCCGGGGTGAAAATCCATCGGGGGCTTAACCCGGGGTATCGCTTCGCGAACCCCGGGCTAATCGCTGAAACGCCTCCGGCGTAAAGCGACCCCACTTTATAAAGTGGGGTTGCCCTCCCCCATCGCGGGACGCCCAAGGGGCAGTGGCGAGATGCGCCCGTCCCGCCAACGCTCGCTTCTCCGGCGGATTTGACGTCGGCCCACCCTCACAGCAATGGTCCCGCCCATGAAACTGACCTGGAGAGACCACGAGGAGATTGCCTGGGCCCTGATGGATGCGTTCCCCGATCAGGATCCGCTACGGCTCAGCTTCCCCAAGCTGCACAAGATGGTCTGTGAACTCGAAGGGTTCGCCGACAAGCCCGAGGCCTCCAACGAGAAGGTCCTCGAGAACATCCAGATGGCCTGGTTCGAGGAAAAGCAGTAGGCGCAGGGACTACGGCAACTGAAGCCGGTAAACCCGTTCGCCCAGCAGCGGTTGCAGGACAAGGCGACGTCCGGTGGGCGTGTTCTCCGGTGTTCCCAACGTGGTTTGCCACGGTCCCGTTACTCCCGCGGCCTCTTCGACGATCAATCCCGACGGAGTGGCTGGCCAACGCAGTTCAACCGAGCCATCGACCCACCGCGCCACTGCGACCGTCGGCCGCGCCGGACGGACCGTCAGCACCGTGCGGTTGTCCTCCACGTTCGGGTCCGGCGTATCGGACTCAGCCTGGCCGGTCACGGTGATGGTCGCGGTGGAGGTGACCCGCAGGCGCAGGTTGGCGACCAGCGACGCGTTCCGCGCGAGAGTTCCCGGCGAAAAGATCACCGTGGTCCCGAACACATCGAAAGCGCCCTGGTTGGCTTCCGCCTCGATCAGGGTGGCACCCGGAAAGCTCACGCTCAGGAGAGTACCTGCGGAGTTGAGCGGGCCCCGGTTTTCCACCTGAACGGTCACCGCCACTTCGTCCCCCACCACCGGAGCGGTGGGAAGCGCCTGTCCCGTCACCAGCAGATCCGCCGTGGATCCAACCAGAAAATCGGTCTGGCTCAGCGCTGTTCCCACCGGCGTCACCACCGAGACCTTGCCCGAGCTCGCCCCGGCAGGAACCGAGGTCAGGATGCTGGTATCGCTTTCGACGGTGAAAGCCCCCGCGGCAAGCCCGTTGAACCGCACCTGCGTCGCCGTTCCGAGGTTGCCGCCAGTGATGCGCACCGTGGTTCCCGCCGCTCCCGACGTGGGCGTGAATCCCAGGATCAACGGATCCGGCCGGGTGACGACAAATGACACGCCGCTCACG
>Ga0105048_10013776_pt1 | contig 12616 bp, 8 predicted proteins | sample MAT05_FD_78382 | JGI IMG/M metagenome (GOLD analysis project Ga0105048, IMG submission 78382) | Freshwater microbial communities from Lake Fryxell liftoff mats and glacier meltwater in Antarctica - MAT-05 | ecosystem: Environmental > Aquatic > Freshwater > Ice > Liftoff microbial mat | place... | reverse complement strand
TCGGCGACCAGGCCGGCGATGAACAGTTGCGTGCCGAACAGGAGCAGCCCGACCGCCAGCACCGCGACGATGATCTGCCCGAGCGGGTCGAGGCCGGTGCCGGGCGACGCCCATCGCACGACCGCGTTCACGACCAGGGCGAACAACCCGGCCAGTCCGAGCGCCGCCGGGAGCAGCCCGAAGTTGCCGAGGAGGTGCTGCGGGCGGTGGCCGAAGCCCGTCAGGAACTTCACGGTCACGAGGTCGAGGAAGCCCTTCGTCAGCCGCCGCAGGCCGTACTTCGAGCGGCCGAACTTGCGCGGCCGGTGGTTGATGACGAGTTCGCTCACCTTGAACCCGCGGGCCGCCGCCAGCACCGGGATGAAGCGGTGCAGCTCGCCGTACAGCTTCACCTCGTCGAACACTACGGCCCGGTACGCCTTCATCCCGCAGTTGTGGTCGTGCAGGGCGACGCCGGTGACGGCCCCGACCATGCCGTTGAACACCCGGCTCGGCCAGACCTTGTGCCACGGGTCGAGCCGCACCTTCTTCCACCCGCTCACCACGTCCGCCCCGTCTTTTAATGCGGCGAGGAAGCGCGGGATCTCGTGCGGGTCGTCTTGCAGGTCGGCGTCGAGGGTGACGACCGACCCGCCGCGGGCGGCCTTGAACCCGGCGGCGAGGGCCGCCGCCTTGCCGAAGTTCCGCCGGAAGCGTACGCCGCGGACGCTCGCGTCGGTGGCGGCCAGTTTCGCAATCGCGTCCCACGACCCGTCGGTGCTGCCGTCGTCCACGAACACGGTTTCGATCCGCAGCGCGTGCGCCGACGCCACCGCCGCGATCTCGGCGTGCAGCGGGTGCAGGCTCTCGCACTCGTTCAGCACCGGAATGACGAGCGTGACGAGGCCCGGGTCGAGTCGGCGGCCGGTCGCGGGGTCAGACATGCGGCGTCTCCCGCGTCGCGGCGGGGGTGGCGGGGTGGGTCGTTACAGCTGCGGGCGAACTCACACTCGCCGGGCGAATCGCGTACAGGCCGAGGGCACACGCCACTTCCGCCACGGTCCAGGTCAGGCGCAGCACGAGGGCGACGACCACCGCCTGCGCCCCGGCGAGCGTCTCGCCCGCGGCGGCGAACTGCGGGCGCAGGGCGTGTTCCAGCACGAGTTCCCGCACCCCGATGCCCCCCGGCGCGACCAGCACCACGAACCCGGCCACGTAGGACAGCGCCACCGCCCCGAGGTCGCTCAGGTACCGGTCGCCGGCCCACGGCGGCGGGTCGGGAGCGACCGCCACGACGGTCAGGGCGAGGCTCAGCCCGAGCAGGCACCACCCGCACGCCCCTTGCAGCAAACCCTGCACCAACAGGAATAGCGGCGGGCTGGGCAGCGGCGGCGCGTCCGGCCCGCGGTACTTCGCCACCCGCCGGGCCGCCAGCTTGTTCAACACGCCCAGTACCACCGGCAGGGCACCGACGGCGACGACGACCGCGAGGTTCTTCGTCACCAACTCCGGCAGCACCCCGACCCACGGCAGCAGCAGCACCCCGAGCAGCGCCCCCGCCGCCATGCTGGTGAGCGTTTCATACGTGGCCGTGACCGCGACGGGTAGCGGCCGCCCGCCCGGCACCCCGCGGAGCATCGACACCCGCATCAGGATCGCCCACGCCTTGCCGGGCACGTACTTCCCGAACTGGCTGACGAAGTACGCCCGCAGCCCGACGAACAGACTCACCCGCACCCCCTGGCTCCGCAGCAGCCGCACCCAGAACCCGCCCCAACAGCAGTGGGCGAGGAGGTACAGCCCGCCGGCCGGGACGAGGTACTCGACCCGCAGGGCGAACGGGTACGGGTCGAGGTGCGAGCTGGCGAGGATGCGGGCGAAGTGGCGGGCGACGCCGGCGACGATGGCCAGCGCCAGCACCGCCTTGAGCACCAGCCACGCCCGCTTCCGGTGGAACGACATGCCCCCGATTCTAGGAACCGCGCCGCCGCCCGGCGTGACCTCGTAGGCGACTCGCGGAGCGAGTCGCCTACGTTGAAAGACCCGACACCGCACTCTGCTTCCGTTGTCGCTCGCTTCCGGGTCCGATAAGTTTACCAGACGGGCCGCTGTCCGGCGCGCCCGGTGAGGACGAACGATGAGCGACGCCGCCACTCCCGACCAACCGGCCTCGGACCCGCAGCCCCCGGCCCCGACGACCCCGCCCGCCCCGCAGGGGGGGCCGCCGCGCGGCAACGCCCAGAGTCGCCCGCCGCAACCCGGCGGGCCGCGGCCGGGCGGGGCGAACCGGCCGTTCCCCGGCGGCGGGGGGAGCGGTGGCGGCGGCGGGCGGTCGCCGTTCCCGCGCAGCGACCGGCCGCAGAGCGCCGGCGGCAAGCCGCCGTCGCTCGACACCCGCGACTTCCAGGCGTTCAAGCCGAACAACCGCGAACTCGACAAGATGATCGAGGACGAGCTGAACCAGGCCATCGCCGGGTTCGACGTGACGAGCACCGTCACCGAGCCGGGCAAGCCGCAGATGACCGGCCCGGCGGCCCACTCCGGCACGCGCGGCGGCAAGAAGAAGGGGGCGGTCGTCGGCATCCACGGGAACGACGTGTTCATCGACGTGCCCGGCGGCCGCGGGCAGGGCGTCCTGCCGATGCAGCAATTCGGCGACGCCGCCCCCAAGGTCGGCGACGTGGTCGAGTTCGACATCGACCGCTACGACGCCGCCAACGGCCTCGTCATGCTCACCCGCGAGGGCGCGACCCAGCACGTCTCCGACTGGTCGGGGATCGCCTACGGGATGGTCGTCGAGGTCAAAGTCACGGGCATGAACAAGGCCAAGACCGGGCTGACGGTCGAGGTGAACGGGATCAAGGGGTTCCTCCCGGCCAGCCAGCTCGACCTGTACCGGGTCGAGAACCTCGACCAGTTCGTCAACCAGCGGCTCAAGGTGATGGTGGCCGAGGTCGTGCCCGAGGAGAAGAACCTGATCGTCAGCCGGCGGGCGGTGCTGGAGCGCGAGCGGCAGGTGAAGGCCGAGGAATTCTGGGCGACCGTCGCCGAGGGGCAGATCAAGAAGGGGGTCGTCCGGTCGGTCAAACCGTTCGGGGCGTTCGTCGATCTCGGCGGGGCCGACGGCCTCCTGCCGGTGTCGGAAATCTCCTGGCAGCGGGTCAACGACCCGAGCGACCTGTTCAAGATCGGCGACGGCGTCGAGGTCATGATTACCCGCGTGGACAAGGAGGCGCGGAAGGTCGGCCTGAGCCTCCGGGCGCTGACCCGCAGCCCGTGGGAGGACTTCGCCGAGCGCGTGAAGGCCGGGGCGCGGGTGACGGGCAAGGTCACGCGCATCGCCGACTTCGGGGCGTTCGTCGAGCTGGAGCCGGGGGTCGAGGGGCTGATCCACGTCTCGGAGCTTTCGACCCAGCACGTCCGCCGCGTGCGCGACGTGTTGGCCGACGGGCAGGTCGTCGATGTCGAGGTGCTGAACGTGGACCCGGAGGCCCGGCGGATCGGGCTGAGCCTCAAGTCGATCATGCGCGGCAAGGAGGCCGAGGAGCACGCCGCGAACAGCGCCGAGGCCGACGCCGACCGCAAGGCGGCGGCGGAGTCGCAGGCCGCCCGCCCGGTGAACCCCAACCTGCGCGGCGGGATCGGCGGCAGCGCGACGTTCTTCAGCACCGACGGGTGAAAGCCGCGTGAAGATTCCAGCCGTCGGGCGGCATCGGCCGTAACCTGCCCCGCGTGTTCCCCGCCCCGACCGCGAGGGTCCGACCCGACATGAGCGCCGCCCCGCCCGCCCCGTCCGGCGACTTGTCCCGCGTCCTCGCCGCCTTGTGCGCCAACATCGGCGGCGTCTTCCTCGGCAAGGCGGACGTGGTCCGCCTCGCCGTCGTCGCCCTGCTCGCCGAAGGGCACCTGCTGCTCGAAGACGTGCCCGGCGTCGGCAAGACGCTCCTCGCCAAGGCCCTCGCCCGCAGCCTCGACTGCAAGTTCCAGCGCATCCAGTTCACCCCCGACCTGCTCCCCGGCGACCTGGTCGGGGTCAGCGTCTGGCGCGAGCGCGAGGCGGTGTTCGAGTTCCAGCCCGGCCCCCTCTTCGCCGAGGTCGTGGTCGCCGACGAGATCAACCGGGCGACGCCGCGCACCCAGTCGGCCCTGCTCGAAGCGATGAGCGAGCGGCAGGTGACGGTGGACGGCCACACCCGGCCGCTCGGCCCGCCCTTCCTGGTCGTCGCCACCCAGAACCCGCACGAGTTCGAGGGCACCTACCCGCTCCCCGAGAGCCAGCTCGACCGCTTCCTCCTGCGGGTGAAGGTGGGCTACCCGGACCGGGCCGCCGAGCGCCTGATCCTCACCCAGCACCGGGCCGGCGAGCCGATCGAGTCGTTGAAGCCGGTCGTCCGCCCGGCCGACGTGCTGGCCCTCCAGCGGCAGACCCGGGCGGTCCGCGTCGATGCCGCGCTCGCCGACTACGTCCTCGACATCGTCGCCGCGACCCGGGCGCACGCCGACGTGACCCTCGGGGCGAGTACCCGGGCGGCGCTCGCCCTGTACCGGGCGGCGCAGGCCCACGCCGTCACCGGCGGCCGCGACTACGTCGTGCCCGACGACGTGAAGGCGCTGGCCGAACCGGTCCTCGCCCACCGGCTGACGACCCGCGGGTGGGCGCAGGGCGGCCACCCGGACGCCGGCCCGGTCGTGCGCGACATCCTCACCAAACTGCGGGTGCCGGGGTGAAGAGTACCGGCGCTCCAACGAAGTCCGCCGGGCCGCGGGTGCGGGCGTTCCGCCTCACCCCCGAGGGGCTGGCGTGGCTCGGGGCGACGCTCCTGGTCGGCGGGGTCGGGTGGTGGAAGAGCCTGTACGCGCTCTACCTGCTGGGCCTATTCATGTCGGCCCTGCTGGGCATGAACGCGGTCCTCGCCCGCCGGCAGGTGCGGCGGGTGACGGCGACCCGCGCGCCGGGGCCGCCGGTGTTCGCGGGCGAAGACGCGCGGGTACTCGTCCGGCTGAGGAACGTCGGGTCCGGGCCGGCGACGGTCGGAGTCGCGGAGTCGCCGGGGGCGGACGGGGCGGCGTGGTTCGTGGACGGCCTCCCCGCCGGCGGCGAACTCGACTGCGAGCGGCGGCGCGTGTTCCGCACCCGCGGGCGGTACGGCGCGCCGCCGCGAATCCATTCGGGCTTCCCGCTCGGGTTCATCCGGTGCGAGCGGGCGGGTGCGGTCGGCGGCGAAACGGTCGTCCTCCCGGCCGTCGGCCGAGCCGACCCCGACGGAATGTTCCGATGGCTCTCCCGGCACGCCGGCGGCGGGGCGCAAGCCCGGCGCGTCGTCCGCCGGGCGACGACCGAGCCGGCCGACGTGCGCGGCGTGCGCCCCTACCGGCCCGGCGACGGCGTCCGCTCGGTCCACTGGCGGTCGTCCGCCCGCCGCGGCGAACTGATGGTCCGCGAGTACGACACGGCCCCCGCGCTCGACCTGTTCCTCGTCGTCGAGCCTTACCTACCGGCGAACCCCACGGCCGCCGACCGGGTCCGACTCGAAGCCGCCCTGAGTCTGGCGGCCACGGTCGTCCGCTGCTGGTGTCGGGACGCCGGCACGCGCCTGACGGTCCTGGTCCTCGGCCCCGACGCGGTCGCGGTCGCCGGCCCGCCGACCGAGGCGTTCGCACGCGACGCCCTCGTCCCGCTCGCCGGCGTGGTGGGGAGCGCGACATTCGACCCGCCGGACCCATCCGCCTTCGGCTCCGCGCTCGCCCGATCGGCCCGCGTGGTGGTGAGCAGCCGGCCGGACGGGACGACCGCCACTGCCCTCGGCCGCCTGACGGGGAAGCCGTTCGTTTCCCTCGACCCGGCCGTTCCGTTGCCGTGGTACACGCCGCTAAGTGTTTGAAACCGCGCATTGGTGCGCGAAATGTGTCGGGCGAAGTAGACATTATTACCCTTGCAAGGCGCTCACTTCCGATAGGCGCACGCCTTGAGCGCCTTGAACGCCTTGCCTGTTTTCCAGCACTTTCCGGGTGTCATGAAAATCGTTTCGACGGGAGAATGATCCCCTCGATCCTTGCCCTGGCGGTGGATGGGCGCGAAATCACCCCTTTCGACCCGAGCCGTGCCGATGCCGACCGATACGACCTTCCGACTGAGTACCTACCTCGCACTCGCCGCCGCGTGCGCCGCCCTGGGGTGCGCGGAGTCCGAGTACCTGCCCGAAGTCGGGGCGTTCGCCGCCGTCGTGGTGGTCGGGTTGGGGGTCATCTACCGGCTCGAAACGCGGGTCGAGTTGCTGTCGATCCCGGCCGCCAACACCCTCGGCGGCACGATCGCCTTCGCGGGGGCGGCGTGGGCCGGGTTCCGGGTGATCCGGGAGTTGCAGACGAACGAACACGCCGACCTCGGGTGGCCGCAGTTCCTGGTCGCGCTGATGTCCCCGGTGCTGATGGCCGGGGTGTCGGTCAAGCTCCTCCGCCGCGCGAAGCACGCCGGCGACTACTGGTACTTGCACGCGGCCGGCCTCGCCGCCGTCGCCCTCGCCGGGGCGATGTCGCGGACCCCGCTCGTCCTCGCCCTCGGCGCGGCCTACGCCGCGGCCGCGGTCTGGAGCCTGTCCGAGTTCTACCTCCGCCGGGCGGACGGGACCGTCGCGCCGATCCCCGGCCGCGGCCCCGCCCGGTCCCGTCCGGTCGCCGTCGCGTTCGGCAGCCGACCCGGGCGCGTGCGCCGGACGCTCGGGTGGGCGGCCACCACCGCCGCCGTCGCGGGCCTCGTCTTCCTGTTCACCCCGCGGTCGTCGTTCGGCCGCCTCGACTTCGGCAACCCGCGGATGGAGGTCGGCTACGGGGCAGACCAGACGACCGACCTGAACCGGACCGGCGAGCTGGAAGAAAACCACGAACTCGCGTTCGAGGTGACGGCCGACGCCGGCGGGGTAGCCAAGACCGACCTCGGCGCGAACCAGCGCTGGCGGGGGAAAATTCTCGTGAGCTACGCCGGCGGGAGTTGGCGACGGGACGGCGCGCCGAAGCGTCCCGAGATCACCGGCCGGGCGGTGCGGCGCGACGCCTGGGTGCCGCCGGACCTCGGGCCGGGGCAGTACCGGCTGACGTTCGACGTGCCGGTGAAGCTCCGGGCGCACCTGCTCGCCGACCCGGTGGCGTGGGCCGCCGGCCGCCCGCCCCCCGTCGCCGACCTACCCCCGTCCGGCCCGCCGCAGCCCTGGTACCCGCTGCCGGACGGGTCGTTCGTCTCCCTGAGTTTGTCCCGGTCGAGCGCGCTCACGACCCGGTACGTCCAGTACACCCGCGCGTTCGCCGACCCGGACCTCGGCCCCGGCTTCACGATCCGCCCGTCGCCGTCGGGCGAGTCGGTCGGCGACGCTTTGCTCGACAACCCCGTCCCGGCCGTGCGTAACTATGCCGGCCAACTCCTCGCCATGCTCGTCCGCGAGCAGCGCCTGCCGGCGGCGGCGGCGGCCCGCGAGCCGGTCCGCCTGCGGGTCGCCGACGAACACCACGAGGCCGTCGCCCGGGCATTCTGCCGCCACCTCGCGGAGTCGCCGGAGTTCACCTACACGACGGCCCTGCGGCGCGGGAACGCGGCGGTCGATCCGGTCGAGGATTTCTTGCTCACGACCCGGGCCGGGCACTGCGAGCGGTACGCGACGGCGCTGGCGCTGATGCTCCGGTCGCAGGGCATTCCGGCCGTCCTCGTCCTCGGGTTCAAGGGGTGCGACCACGTCGGCGGCGGCCGGTACGAGGTCCGCCAGGACAACGCCCACGCCTGGGTCGAGGCGCTCGTCGCCCGCCCGGACCGCGACCCGGCCGGCCCGTGGCACTGGCTCGCCCTCGACCCCACCCCCTCGGCGGCGGCGGCGGAAGCGGCCGACGCGACCGAGGGGACCGGCTGGGGGGCGCGGACGGCGGGGGCGGTACGGGATGAGGTGAGCCAATTCTTCTGGCGGTCCACGCCCGACCAGCGGCGGCAAGCCGTCGCCGACGCGGTCGCGGTCGTCGTCCGGCCGGGGCCGGTCGTCGCGCTCCTGGCGCTCGTGGCGTTCGCGTTTCTGGGACGATCCGCGAAGCGACGGATCGCCCGCCGGCGGACCGAATACGCATCCGAACCGGCGCGGTGGTTCGGGCAACTCCTCACGGCGCTCGCGGCGCGTGGCTATACGCCCGCGCCGGGCGAGACCCCGCGCGAGTTCGCCGACGCGACGGCCGCTTCGTTGAGCGACCGGGCGGCGACGGCGGCGGCGGCCGGCGTTCCCATCGAGTGGGCGGCAGCGTACTATGAAGTCCGCTTCGGCGGGACCGACATCGACCCCGCCGAGCGCGCCCGACTCGCCGGTCGGTTGACGGAGTTGAAAGCGGCACTGGCCGCAGCCGGAGGTTCGCGATGACGAAATCGACCAAGCGACTGCGTGCGGAGAATTCGGTTCTGGTGGTGATCGACGTTCAAGACAAGCTGCTGGCCAAGATTCCGACGGCCGCGGCGCTGGTCCGTTCCGCCGGGTTTCTGCTCGACGCCGCCGGGCTACTCGGCGTGCCCGTCCGCGCGACCGAGCAATACCCGAAGGGGCTGGGTCCAACGACTGCCGAGATCGCCCGCCGGCTGCCACACCCGGTCGCCGCAAAGACGGCGTTCAGCTGCTGCGGGGCGGGCACGTTCCTCGAAGAACTGGAGATGCTCCAGCGGCCGAACGTCGTCCTCGCCGGGATGGAAACCCACGTCTGCGTGCTACAAACGGCCCTCGACCTGCTAGCCGCCGGATTGCACGTCTACCTGCCCGTCGATGCCCTCGCCGCCCGGTCTGCGCTCGATCACGACACGGCCCTGCGCCGGCTCGAACAGGCCGGGGCCGTCCCGACCACGGCCGAGGCGGTCGCCTTCGAGTGGGTCGGCGACGCCGCCCACGCCCATTTCAAAGCGTTCAGCAGGCTCGTCATCGACCGGGCTACAACGGCTAATTGAACGACGTGGCTCTCGCCAAGCCGCGAAGCCGCCGAGAGCCGATTTCGATACTTTTGTACTCTGCGGCTTGGCGTCTTTGCGTGAGACGGTTTTCGTTCTCCGGCCCCGAATCCTGGTGTCCCGATGGCGTCCCTTCCCGGCCAGTTGAACCCGACCCCGCGCCTGCTCCTCGGCCCCGGCCCGAGCGACGCCCACCCGCGGGTGCTGTCGGTCATGACCACCCCGCTCCTCGGGCACCTCGACCCGCAGTTCCTGGAGATCATGTCCGAGACGCAGGAGATGCTGCGGCAGGTCTTCCAGACGCGCAACCCGCTCACCTTCCCGGTGTCCGCGACCGGCACGGCCGGGATGGAAGCCTGCCTCGTCAACCTGCTCGAACCGGGCGACCGGGCGGTGGTGGCGACGGCCGGGTACTTCGGGAACCGGATGGTGGACATCGCCGGCCGGACCGGGGCGGCGGTCACGACCCTCGCCGGAACGTGGGGCAAGGTGTTCGAGCTCGATCAACTACGCGACACGCTGAAGCAAGTGCGGCCGAAAGTCCTGGCGATCGTCCACGCCGAAACCTCCACCGGCACGCTCCAGCCCGTCGAGCAGTTGGGCAAGCTCTGCCACGAGTTCGACACGCTCCTCGTCGCCGACTGCGTGACCTCGCTCGGGTGCGTCCCGGTGAAGCTCGACGAGTGGGAGATCGACGCCGCGTTCAGTTGCTCGCAGAAGGGGCTGAGTTGCCCGCCGGGGATGTCGCCGGTGAGCTTCAGCGACCGGGCGGTGGCGGCGCTAAAGGCGCGGAAGACGAAGGTCCAGAGCTGGTACCTGGACATGACCACGATCATGAGCTACTGGGGCGGCGAGCGGTCGTACCACCACACGGCCCCGATCACGATGGTGTACGCCATCCGCGAGGGGCTGCGGCTGGTGCTGGAAGAAGGTTTAGAAACGCGCTTCGCCCGGCACGTCCGCAACCACTTGGCGCTCAAGGCCGGGCTGACCGCCATCGGGCTGACCTACACCGCCGACCCGCAGCACCAGTTGCCGCAGCTGAACGCCGTCCGCATCCCCGACGGGGTGGACGACCTCGCCGGCCGCAAGCGGATGTTGACCGAGTTCGGGATCGAGATCGGCGGCGGCTTGGGCGACTTCAAGGGCAAGGCGTGGCGGATCGGGATCATGGGCCAGAACAGCCGCCCGGGGTGCGTTTACCAGGTGCTGGCGGCGCTGGAGCAAGTATTGCGCGGGGCCGGGGCGAAGGTCGAACCCGGGGCCGGCGTCGCCGCCGCCGAAGGCGTCTACTCGGCCGCGTGAGATGAACCATGCGCGTGACCGATCCGTGGCCCGCCGACATCCTCGACCGGATGGGGAAAGCCGTGGAAAAAGTGACGGAACGGTTGCACCGGACCGCGAACGCACTCGAAGCGGCGCGGGTGCCATACGCCGTCATCGGGGGGAACGCGGTCGGGGCGTGGGTGGCGAAGATCGACGAAGGTGCGGTGCGTAACACCCGCGACGTGGACATCCTGATCCGCCGCGCGGACCTCGAAGCGGCAAAGACCGCAATGCAAACTGCGGGTTTCATCTTCGAGAACGCGGCCGGAGTGGACTTTTTCCTCGACGGCCCAGACGCGAAGCCGAGCGAGGGGGTCCACCTCCTGTACGCGGGGGAAAAGGTGCGGCCGACCGACCCGATTCCGACGCCGGATGTCGGCGAGTCCGAGCAGGGGGCGGCCTTCCGCGTGCTGTCGCTCGAACCCCTCGTCCGCATGAAACTCGTCGCGTTCCGCCGCAAAGATCAGGTGCATTTGCAGGACATGACCCGCCTCGGGTTGATCGACGCGACGTGGCCCGACCGCTTTCCCCTCCCCCTCGCCGACCGCCTCCGCGAAATCCTCGCCGACCCGGACGGCTGACCCGCACGCCGCCCGGCCGCGCGGAATTGACACCCCGGCTCGACCGGGGTATCGTCCCGCGTCTTCCGGACGGTTCCGATGGTCCGTCGGCCCCGCGGGGCCGACCGCGGCGGAGGGCCGCACGGATGGCGGTCGTGGCCTGTGGACTGGTGTTCGTGCTCGCCGTCGTCGCGGCCTTCGCAGCCCGCGACCGACTCGGGATCGGTGCGTCGGTCCGCGAGGCGGTAGTCGTTGCCGCAGCGGGGTGCGGCGGGTTCGTCGTTGCCGTGACGGAAGGTCTCGGGACCGTCGGCGAACTGGGCTACGGGCCGGTTCTCGCGTGCTGGGTCGGGGCCGCCATTGCCCTCGGTGTGGTCGTTGTGGTGAACCGCCACGCGCTCGACGGGTGGTGGACGCGGACGACGCCACTCGACGGCACCGAACTCGGCCTCCTCGCCCTGATCGGAACCGTCGTCCTCGCCGCCGGAGCGATCGCTGTCCTCTGCCCGCCGAACAACTACGACGTGACCCTCTACCACCTGCCGCGCCAGGTACAGTGGCTCCAACAGGCGAGCGTCGCCCACTTCCCGACGCAGGACTACCGCCTCACCGTGAACCCGCCGTTCGCCGAGTTCGTCGGCCTCCACCTCATGCTCCTGTCCGGCACCGACCGGCTCGCCACGGTCGAATCCTGGGCGGCGATGGGACTGACGCTCCTGGCCGTGTCGCTCGTCGCCCGCGAATTGGGGCTGTCGCGGAAGGGCCAACTGCTCGCGGCGCTCTTCGCGTGTACCGTCCCCGTCGGCTTCCACGAGGCGGCGAACGGCAAGAACGATTGGCTCGTCGCCTTCTGGTTGGCCGCGGCCGCGTTCTGGCTGGTACGGGTCTGGACGGCCGACCGCGTTCCTTTCGCCCAGGCGGTGGTCGCCGGTCTGACGCTCGGGTTGCTCGTGCTGACGAAGGGAACGGGCGGCGTGTACGCGCTGCCGGTCGCCGCCCTCGGCGCTCTGGGCCTGGTGCTCCGCCGCCCGCGCGGGTGGGTGTCGGCCGCGGTCGCCGTCGCGGTTTTGGCGGTACTGCCGAACGTCGGGCACTGGACGCGGAACGTCGCCGCGTACGGGACGGTGAGCGGCAAGACGTTCGGGCTGGGGAACGAGAGCCAGGCGGCCGGCGTGTGGGCGTCGGGCCTGGCGCGGAACGTCGGCATGCACCTCGCCGGGCCGAGGGCGTCGTGGAACCGGAAGATCGACAAGTACGTCCGCCGCGCCCACGACTGGCTCGGCGTTGCGGCCGAAGACCCGCGGACGACGTGGCTCGGCGTCCCGTTCACGATCGAGTACCAGCCGCACCGCGAGGACTTCGCCACCGCTCCGGTACACGCTCTTTTGCTGCTCGTCGCGGTCCCGGCCCTCGCCGCGACCGCCGCCCGCCGCGACCGCCGCTGGCTCGTGTACCTGCTCGCCACGGCCGGCGGGTTCGTCCTGTTCTGTGCCGCCTTCAAGTGGCAGCCGTGGCACCCGCGGTTGCACCTGCCCGGCCTCGCCCTCGGCGGGGTCGCGGTCGCGTGGCTGCTGACCCGGCCGGTGGTGCGGTGGACCGCCCCCGTCGCCGTCGCCGGCCTGATGCTGACCGTGCTGCCGGCCGCGACGCGGTCGGAGGCTCGGTCTCTCGGCCCTGCCGGTTTGAACGTCTTCCGTCACAACCCGGATGACCTGCGATTCTACGGCCAAGCCGCCCTCGCGGCCGACGCCCATGAACTCGTGCGACGGGTCCGCGTGACGAACCCCGTCGC
>Ga0105048_10013775_pt1 | contig 12617 bp, 9 predicted proteins | sample MAT05_FD_78382 | JGI IMG/M metagenome (GOLD analysis project Ga0105048, IMG submission 78382) | Freshwater microbial communities from Lake Fryxell liftoff mats and glacier meltwater in Antarctica - MAT-05 | ecosystem: Environmental > Aquatic > Freshwater > Ice > Liftoff microbial mat | place... | reverse complement strand
TGCGCCATGCATTCAACCGCCTTCTTCATGACGTGCGACCGGTTTGGTATCGTACGATTCGACTGTGCCCCTCGCCAGGCACTCCCTGACGCGGTTTGTTGTGCGGCGGCGAAAGCGATTCGCGCCGGACTCCGACGGCGTGGAACTCCGTCACCGGTGACGTGGGGGCGGCCGTGATCGCGTGTGACCGCCCACATTTGTCGCTGCTCATGGCCTACCTCGGCAGCGCCGAGCACACGCAGCGCGTGGATGACATGCTCGGACATGTCGATGGCATCACGCTCGATCAGCGCAACACACTGGTCGACGAGATTACGCGAAATGCGCTGGCGCTGCGCGCGTCGCTCCTCGACCTGATCGTCGAGGACGACACCTCCGAAGCAGAGATCGTCCTGCCGTACCTCTGGCTCGAGAAGCGCTTCGAGTGGATGCGCCTCAATTCCCAGATGCAGTATCAGACGGTCTTTCAGGGGCGTGCCGACCCGGTGCTGATGGCACGTGGTGCGGCGCTGTCGGACCTGATCGGCGTGCTGGAGAGCTACCTGCCACCCGAGACTGCGTTCTTCGCGTCGAAAGTCGCTGCCGACCCATTGGGGGTCGCGCGTGCCGAACTGGTACGCAACGAACGCATCTTCGAGGCACTCGAGGTGGCGGGAACGGGCGGACGCGCGGCCGTTGGGGCGATCCTGACGGCAAGCGATATCGCCGAGCGATTCTCGAGCGACGAGCGGGTGCTCGGCGCCCTCGAGAGCGCGAGCGCGACGGCCATCGAGGCCATCGGACGACACCTGCGAATCACCGTCGACGACTTCCGGCTCGCCCTCGAGTCCGAGATCGCCGCGTTGCTGGCGAACAGTCCCGTGCACATCGCCCTCGAGACGAGCACGGATGACGTCCACGCCGACTTTCCGGCCCTGATTGCACGCGGCATGCGCAAGATCGTCCGGATCTGGCTCACCGACCTGGTGAGCACCACCAGCGGTCCGGCCGCGCGGATCGCGACCGGCCGAAAGGCCAACCTGACCCTCAGCCTCAACGTCGCCGTGCAGCCGGGTGAGTTCATCATGCAGCTCACCGATGACGGTGACGGTGTGCAGGAGTTCGTGCTCACACCGCCCGACCGCACGCTGCGAGACATGCAGATCTCGCACGACCGCTTCCCGGGTGATGGCAGCATGCTCACCGTGCGCTGTGGCTTGCGGAGTGTGCAGGAGTATCTGCTCGTGCAGGCCAGTGCCAACGAGAGCGATGCGACGATCGCCATTGCACTCGCGTCGATCGAGCGGATGTCGAAGGCGGATCCGGACGATCTCGCCGTGCATGGCCTCGCGCTGCAGACGGCCCCGACGAGCGGCGGGATGCCGATCATCGATCTCGGGCGGTGCCTCTACGACTCGGCCGTCGATTCGGTCAGCGGCATGTACGTCATCGTGCAGCTTCGCGCCGCCACGGGAATGCAGCGCACCGCGTTGCGCGTCCACGAGTTACACGGGATCTGCCGCGGATCCGTGAGCTATGTGCCGACGCATTGCAAGACGGACTGGCTGCGTGGCTTCATCATGAATCGTCGGCGCATGATCGGCGTACTGGATCTCGACAGGCTGACGAGCCCGGTGTAGGCAGGCGCGATCGGAGGGGCGGGCCGTGCCACGGATCCCGTGCCGTGCCCGGCAGATCGGCTGAGCAGCTGGACACTCTCGGGGAAGCTCTGCCGGCCTGCTCCAGCACGGTTGAATGTAACAATTTCGTGACATGACCGTTATACGGGCGATACTATGTGTCTCCTCAGCCGGACACCATCACGGTCAACCGTCGCCCCGACACGGAGATGCGCCCATGCCCTTCCCGTCTCGTTTTCGCCGGACCACGGCCCTGCTCGCTGTCCTCGCGGCGCCGCTCGCGGCGCCGCTCGTGGCGCAGGGGCCGGCGGCAGGTGCAGATTCGGCGAACAGCGGCAGCGCGGCCGCTCATTTGCGGCGCGTGCAGGCCGAACTCGTGCAGGAGGCGGTGATTGCCTATCGGGCGCGGGTCGTGGCCACTCTCCCCGGCTGGCAGGGTGCCCTGCGAGATGTCGAACGACTCGTCGACCGCCCATGGATCGGCCTGCCGCCGGTGATCCTCGTCGTGCCCAGTGCGGGGGGACGAGGATTCGCCTGTGCTGAACGCGACACCTGCCTTGGGCGGTTCAGCGGCGCGAACGTCACCGTGCGAGGCACCGACACCACCATGACTGCGCTCTCGAGCCTGATCCTCATTGCCGAGTCGGCGGTGTCGCGACGCGACGTGTGGCTCCATGAACTCACGCACGCACTGCTCACCCAGCACGGCATGCTGGCCGAAAGCGCGCGACACGACCGCCGTTACTTCGGCGAGACACAGTTCGTTCGGCTGGAGTTCTAGCGCGCGGCGGTCGTGCCACGACCCAGGCGCGCGACGCTCCCCTCAGCGATCAGGACGCCGTCGGTGCGAGGGCGGCGGCTGCGCTCGGCCCCGAACGGAGCGACGTCACGTCGGTCGAGACGACGAGCCGGAGTCCGTCGTATCGCGTCTCCTGGGTCAGCCGCCTGATGCGTCCGTTCCACATCACGACGTCCCAGACGTTCCGCGGCGTCCGGCGCAGGCGCTGGCGCGTCTCGAGCAGCCAGGCTTCGATGTCATGGGTGTCGATACGGATGCCGCGCCGGTGCACATGGGCGGCACGCATGATCTCTTCCCAGCTCTGCGCATCGTCGGCGCCGCCGCAGTGCACGTCGATGAAGCAGCGGTTGGCGAAGAGCAGGCGTTCCTGCGGGTCGAACAGTGCAATGGCCGAATCGGCGCAGTGCACGGCATCGACCAGGGTCGTGGCGTCGCTGGCGAGCCACGCGGTGCCAAGGTCGTCACCGCCCGATTGCGGCTGCGCCTGCAGCCAGCGGAGTGCGTCCTCCGCACCCATCGGCCTGGCGAACAGATAGCCCTGGCCGTTTTCACATTCCAGCCGCGCCAGCACGGCGGCCTGCCCAGTGGTCTCGATGCCTTCGGCAACGGTGCGCATGCCCACGCTGCGCGCCACCTGCACCGTCGCGGCCACCAGTACGCGGTGGTGCGCGCTGGTCTCGACCTGGCTGACGAACGAGCGGTCGATCTTCACCACGTCCACCGGCAACAGATGCAGGCTGGCGAGTGAAGAGTACCCAGTGCCGAAATCGTCGAGCGCCAACTTCAATCCAAGCGCCTTCAGCTCGTGCAGGCGACTCTGCACGATCGGATCCTGCGCTGCCAGCGTCTCCGTCACCTCCAACTGCAGGCACTGTGCCGACATGCCGCTCGAGCGCAGCGCATGCGCGACCTGTTCCACCACGGCGGGCTCGGCAAGCTGCGCGCGCGAGACGTTGACGGACATCGTACGTGGTGCGCGACAGCCCAATGCGATCTGCCACCGCATGAATTCGCGACAGGCTTCGTTGAGCACGAAGTCGCCGAGCGCGGCGATCAGGCCGGTCGCTTCCGCGACGTCGATGAAGTCCCCCGGGAAGACGATGCCGCGACTCGGATGACGCCAGCGTACCAGCGCCTCGGCGGAGACGCACCGCGTACTGGCGAGGTCGACGATCGGTTGGTAGACGACGAACAGCTCACCGTCGAGCAGCGCCTGGCGCAGTCCGCGTTCCACGCTGCCGCGGTGCGCGGCACGCTCCTTCATCGCCGGCTCGAACGTGCAGAAGCGCGCGCCGCCATCCCGTTTGGCTTCACGCATCGCGATGCTCGCGTCCTGCAGCACCGACTCGGCATCGGCGCCAGCGTGCGCGCCCACGACCACGCCCATGCTGGCGCTCGCATGCACCAGCTGCCCGCCGATGCTGTAGGGCTGACACAACGCGTCGAGCAGACGCTGTGCGATGCGCGGCGCATCGTCGGCGTGGCGCAGTCCCTCGAGCACGACCACGAACTCGTCTCCGCCCAACCGCGCCGCGGTGCGCCGAATGTCCGCCGACAGACCCACCGCGTCGCTGGCACGCACGGTGCCGGTCAGGCGGCCGGCCAGCAGCCGCAACAACTGGTCTCCGGCGTCCTGACCAAGCGCGACGTTCACGCTGTCGAAGCGGTCGCAGTTGATGAAGAGTACCGCACCCTCATGGGTGGGATCGCGCCGCGACGCGGCCAGCGTGCGTTCGATGATTTCCAGCACCACGGCGCGGTTCGGCAGCGCGGTCAGCGTGTCGATTCGTGAGGCGTCGCGCAACCGCATGGCGAGCCGCTGCTGCTCGTGCTGGACCAGCAGGGTGGAGTCGCTCAGGCTGAGCATGAAACTGCCGTCGGCCTGTTTCAGCAGGCTCAGCTCGAGGGTCTGAACGGGCGCGCCCCGCGACGCGGCCGGCAGCACGACTCGCATCGCATCGCAGATGACACCACTCGACGGCACGAATTCGGCGACCATGGCACGCAACCGCGGCGCGACGCCGTCGAACACGTCGAACAGGTTGAGCAGGTTCCCATCAGGCTGCAACGGCATCAGCAACTGTGCCGACATCGGGTTGATCATCGTGATCTCGCCGTCGGCCGTCGCCTGCAGCAGGCCGATCGGGGCCTGGTACAGAAATTCGATCAGGGCCTCGAGGGAGGCCGTCGACTCCGTGGTCACGGCGATTCAGGCGCCAGCGGTCGCCGGGAGCGCGACGAGATCCTGACACCAGCGTTCGACGCGGTTCCTGCCGCGCGCCTTCGCCTCGTACATCGCGGTGTCGGAGCGTTTCAGCAGGTCTGCGACACTCGCCACGCTCTCGTCCATCGTCGCCACGCCAATGCTGACGGTGTAGCCGATCGACGTACCGCCCACGTCCACGGCCTGCTCGGCAATCCCTTGGCACAGGCGCGACGCGACCGCACAGGCGCCCTCGAGCGTCGTGTCAGGCAAGAGGATGACGAACTCCTCCCCACCCATGCGCGCGACGACGTCCATGCTCCGGAACGTGGCGCTCAGGCTGGTCGCGAGGTGTCGCAGCACGGCGTCACCCGCCGCGTGACCATGCCGGTCATTGACCTTCTTGAAGTGGTCTGCATCGACCATCACGATCGAGAGCGGCCGCGGCTGACGTGCCCAGCGCTGCAACTCGAGTTCCGCCGCCTCGAAAAAGGCGCGACGGTTCAACAGGCCGGTGAGATGGTCACAGTGGATCACGGTGCGCAGCGTTTCCGTGGCTTCCCGACGCTCGCTGATGTCACGGACGATCAGGCTGTACGCACGATCGTCGGGAGGCACGGCATCAGCAGGATGCAGCGGAACGATCAGGCAGCTGCCCCAGAACCGCGAACCGTCCGCGCGACGCCGCCACCCCTCATCGAGACTCCAGCCGCTGAGGTCGGCCTCGTGCAGCCGGTCGAGCACGCGCTCCGCAGACATGGCATCGGCAGGATAGAAGATCGAAAAGGGCTGACCGAGCAGACCCTCTGCCGCGTGACCGGCGAGGCGGGCGATCCCTTCGTTCCAGTCCGCGACGCAGCCAACGGCGTCGAGCGTCATCAGCGCGTAATCAGTGATTCCGGCCACGATGGTGCTGATCCATGCCTGGTTCTGGCGCAGCTCGCGTTCACGCTGCACGGCCAGCGACACATCGCTCAACACCGCCATCAGGCGAGTCGCGTCGAGCTTGAGCAGGCTCAGTGAGAGCACCTTGATGCCCTTCCCACCCGGCCGGCCAGCATCGACCTGCAACTGCAAGCCTTCGCACACCATGCCGTGACTCGCATGGAATGCCTGGGTGCGGTGTTGCAGATCGGGAGCGACCGGCTCCAGCGCCGTGAACAGGTTGTCGAGGCCGCCGTCTCGCGAAAAGGGCATCAGCAGCTGCGCACAGAGCGGATTGACCATCAGGATCTCGCCGTCGAGCCGCGTCTGTATGATGCCGATCGGGGCGATGTAGAGAAACTGAACCAACGCCTCGTACTCGTCCTCGGTGGTCTGAGTCACGGTGCGCGCCGCTCAGGCCGCGCGATGGACGAGCACCCAGCGCACGCTGCTGCCTGCCAGAGCGATCAGGCGCAGCTTCACCTTCACCGGCCGCATCCGCAGCGTCAGTACGTAGTCGATCGTCACATTCAGCGTGGCACCACTCGAGTCTGCATCCTCGAAGCGCTGGGCCACGAGAAAATTGTTCATGCACGGCGCCACCACGGTGAACAGGGGATGGCCGAGCACCCGCTGCGGTGACAACGCCGCCAGCGATGCCTCGAGCTGATTGTAGCGAACGACGGCTCCGGCAGCGTCGAAGCCGATGGTACCGAAGTCGAGCAGGTCGAGATCGGCGTCGCTGGCCTCGGACAACCACTGGGACAGCGCGTCGTCGGTGAAGGCGATGGTCACGGATTGATCGGCGGACACGAAAGCTCCTGCATGGGTTGGAGTACGAGGCGCACGTGCTGCGCGGCATCCACAGGAACTGGGAACAGGCCACTGTCGCTCGGTCCCGCTGTGGGCGCGCGCGCTGGCGCCGTCCTTCGTCTCATCGCGTATCGGCAGGTTTCGCCGGGACTTGACGCCGGCGCGCCTGATACATCACGGTACCGACGGACGGGCCACAGACTGCCGTCGGTGACGTTGGCGTGCAACGTCAGAAAATCTCGCGATACCAGCGGTATTGCGAGGATTCTCACCAGCGCTGGCCGGGATGCCCCGACCGGCGCTCACGCGGCAACCCGCGCCTACGCTACAGGCAACCCGGCGCCTTCAACGCCACGTCGCAGGTGGCCTCCTGCCGCGGCATCCGTTGCCGGAGAATCTTCGTTACCAATGAAAGGCATTCGTTTCACCAACGCGATTCGCCGTTGCGGTGGTCAGCGCCGACACCTGCAACCGTTCTCCCCGGTCGCGCGTACTGCACGCAACGGATTCCCTGGCGCCACCGCGCCCCGCAGTTTCGGGCACCATCCCTGCGCGAGCGCCGCAGCACGGCTGGTCGCCTCACTCGTTACCAACACGTCATGTTCCGGATTGCTGGTCGCTGTGGCCTCGTGTCACTCGTCGCCGTCGCCGTCGCGACGGCGCAGCCCGCCCCCACTGGCCCGCTGCGTCCGGTGGGACCACCGGACGGCAGGGGCGTACCGAACGCTGCACCAGATTCCACGACGCTGCAATCCGAGGCCATCCGCGTCTTTCTCGATTGTCAGGGGCGGGTGCGAGGCTGCGACCGCGACTTCATCGTGACCGAAGTGAACTTCGTGAACTGGATGCGCGACCGGTTCGATGCCGATGTGCAGGTGCTGGTCGCCAGCCTCACCAATGGTGGCGGCGGCACGGAGAACACGGTCTTCTTCATCGGGCGACGGAAGTTTGCTGGGATGAGCGACACCCTGGTGCTCAACACGCTGCCCAACGACCCCGACGATCGGCTGCGACGTGAGCTGTCGCGCGTCCTCAAGCTCGGCCTGACGCGGTTCGTCGCCAGATCGGCGATCGCCAGCCGGATACAGGTCAGCTACGTGTCACCGTTCGGGTCGCGTCAGCAGGCATCCGCGGTCAACCTGAAGGATCGCTGGAACCTCTGGACGTACACGTCCAACTTCAACGCCTTCGTCCGCGCGGAAGACCAGCAGCAATCGGTGAACGGCTCACTCGCCTTCTCGGCCAACCGCGCCACCGCGAACTGGAAGATGAACTTTTCGGTCAGTGGAAACGTGAACAACCAGCGCTTCAAGATTCCAACCACGCCGACCCGGCCCGGTTTCACGGTGATCAACGAGCAGCGCACCTACAACGCCAACTCGCTCATCGTCCGCTCGCTGTCGTCACATTGGTCGGCGGGGATGAAAGTTGGAGCGGGATACTCCGACTTCCTGAATCAGGACGTCGCAATCCGCGCACAGCCGGCGGTGGAGTTCAACGTCTTTCCGTGGACGGAGCAGACGCGCCGGCAACTGACCTTTCTCTACAACGTCGGCCCGAATTACTACAACTACCAGCGCACGACGGTCCTCGACCAGGACGCCGAGACACGCTTCAGCCAGCAGCTCACGGCGTCATTGGTCGCGCGCCAGCAGTGGGGCTCGAGCAACGTCTCGCTGGACTGGTTGAACTATCTCCACGATTTCAGCCGCTACGCCCTCACACTGAGTGGCAATGTCGACCTGCGCATCGGGCGAGGATTCTCGCTGAACGTCGGGGGGTCCGCGGCCAGGATCAACGATCAGATCTACCTGCCGCGCGCCGGGAACACCGAGGAGGAGATCCTGCTGCAACGGCAGGCACTGCAGACCGGCTTCCGCATCACCACCAACATCGGCGTGCGCTACACCTTCGGGTCGATCTACAACACCATCGTGAACCAGCGGTTCAGCAGCCTCGGCTCGAGCGGCGGGCGGTTCTCGTTCCTGTTCTTCTAGTCGCCTGCACACGAAGTTCGGAAGCGATCGCCGATCGGAGCACCCCGGCTGCACGCGGTTGACATCCCCGCACTGCCGCTGGTCCCGCTGCAGATTCCGTCGTGCCACCCTGGCGGCCCCATCCGGCCTGATGCGTTTCGACCTTCGATGACGACTCACGAGTGGCGACGAGACGAGCCGCTGCACGGTGATGCGCCGGCACGCGACGCCGGAGCATCGGCGTGGGCGAGGCGGCTGCATCCGGGCGTGCGCCCATGGTGAACCGCGTCACGGCCGAGCCTCAGGAATGCGGGTTCTGCCGCCTGAGCACGCGGCGGCCGCACGCAGGGCTGTCGCTGCCAGGCACCACTGCCAGCGTTCACGCCATGCTCACCAAGGCGATTTACCTGTGTGCCACCGCTACGGAATGATCTTCAGTTGTGTGGCGTCGAGACCGTACAGCCCGGGATCGAAGTTCGGGTCTTTCGTCAGGATGTACGCATCCTGATTGTTCACACGCCAGGCGTTGCCGAAACTGTGATCCAGTTGCACCGTGCTGTTGCTCACCGGGTCGTGGTAGGAGTCGACGCCGCGGATCGCCTCGATGCTGCGCCGCTGCATGCGGTCGCTGGCCGCCTCACCCGGATAGAGCTCGCCACCGCCGTCGCGACCGATCATGCCGCTGGCGCGCTGGAAACTCGCGATGTTCGCCCTGGTCGCCGCAGCACCGCCGGCGACGATGATCGCCGCGCGGTCGCGCGTGCCCTGCACGGCAATCGCGCCCAGTTGCGCCTCGAGCGCAAACAGCCGCTCCAACCATTGTGGTTCCGGTGCGATCGAACGGCGCGACGCCTCGACCAACGCGAGATCGAGCCGTCCTGCAGGCGCCATCGCTGCGAACGACCCGAGCGTCGCACCGGTGAGCGACCGCATCGGCTCGCCGCCCATCGGATTCATCGTCTCGATGCGATAGAAGATGCCGGTCACGCCCATCACGCCCCGCATCTCGACCCCGTTACGTGCGAAAGCGAAGAGCAGCTCTCCCCCTTCCGCGTTGACCTGCCACGCAAACCCGGCCTGCGACGCCATCTGCTCCTGCCGCTGCGCCATCGCGACGGCCGGCCCGGCAAAATCGGGTCGGTCGTGATACTCGAGAATGCGTACCCCTTCGAAGTCGCGCTGCACCCTGGCCTCGAGATAGTCACGCACCGTCGCAAAGGCTTTCTGCTGGCATTGACTTGCGAGTCCGCTGTTCGACATCTGCCACGCTTCGGTCGGAAAGATTGCGATCGTCGACGCGCCATCCGCTGAACTGGCCGACCAGTGCACCGCGTACGGCTCCTGGCAGGGCCCGCCGGTCGCGATCACGCCGCCGGTGGTCGTCCAACCCGCCGGAATGAGTGCCGTCATCGCCGTGGTTGCCGCGATAACACCAGGATCCGGAATCGCCACCCGCTGCAGCATCACCGCTCCGGCCGGCAGTGGCACGCGCGGCAGGACACCAGGGCGGCTCCCATCCGCCGGAGTGCCCTGACGGCCTTCCGTGGTGCCGCATCCGGCCGCAGCCACGCTGCCGAGGATCAGCACGAGTGCTGCAATCTGCCTGCGCGTGCGCATCTGTGGCTCCATGAGTGAGGTCTCTCAGTGGAGCTACGCGCTAGTGCGGCCCGAATCAGCTCATCGGCATCGAACGGGGAACCAAGTCCGGCCGGACCTCGCGCTGCACAGGGAGAGGCACGCGCACCTGCCGGCACTTCCTCACGGTACGCGGGCCACCGCAACCTGACGAATGCGGCACGCGGGCGGTGCGTCACAAGGCAGCGCTACGCTGCGAGCGCCTCTGCCTGCCTGATCTGGATCGGGAGGGCAACGCGGCCCGTTGACCGACCACGTGACCGGTCCCGTGCTCAGGTGAGCTGCGCTTGCCATGACGCCACACAGCGCGCCATCGACTCCTCGAACTCAGGCATCTGCTGTCCTCGCTCCGTGCCCAGCGCGGAGTAGTCAGGACGAACTCCACGCCACGCGAGTTGCTGCGCGTCCGCCTGATAGATCAGTGACTGATCCAGGTTCGCGTGCGCTGCGACACTGCGCGCCCACTCGGTCCATGAAAGACGCGCAGGCGAACTGAGGTGCCACATGCCGTCTGCACCATCGACGATGAGGTCCAGCACGGCGTCGGCGAGCGCCGAGACGTCGGTTGGCGAGACGATGGATCCGGACGTCGGCACCGACTCGCCCGCGATGAGACGCCGCAGGGTCTGTATCACGAAATTGTGATCATCGGCGGCGCCGAAGAACGCCGACGTCCGCACGATGATCGCGTCGGGAAGTGCGCTCAGCACGCCGATCTCACCGTCACGCTTGCTCTGGCCGTAGACACTCAGCGGCGACGGCGCATCACTCTCGATGTACGGCGACGCCTTCGCGCCATCGAACACCAGATCCGACGAGAACGTCACCAGCTGCACCTTCATGCGCTCACAGGCGCGCGCGACGTTGACTGCCCCATGCACGTTGATCGCACGGCACTGCTCTGGCTCGAGCTCGGCGTCGTCCACGCGAACGTAGCCACTCGCGTTGATGACCGCCCACGGCCTCAGCGCAGCCACCAACGGCTCGACGTCTACGCTGCGGGTGATGTCGAGTTCCGCACGGCCCAGCGCGACGTGACTGATGCCGCGTTGCTCGCACCGCTGCGTCAGTGCGCGGCCGAGCGTGCCCCGGGCGCCAAGGATCAGCAGAGGCGCACGAGGTGCGGTCAGCGCATCACGCCCGCCCGGTGACGTCCAGGAGGCGGAATCAGGGATCACCGGATGCGAAAAGGCCCCAGTATGCGAGATGGACGTGATCGCTGCGGCGAGAGCGGTCGGGCGCGGCACGGCACCGCGGATGTCGAATGCACCGGTCTCGTAGTGTCCACGTTCACCGCGGCACAGGTCGTTCCAGTCGAAGGTACCGAGCAGCGCCCAGAACGTGACTGCGGTCACCGGAACACCTGCGGCCTCGGCACGGACCGCTGCCTCCCAGCAGCTACGCGTCCACCGCAGCTGTGCCTCACGCGTGCCATCGATGTGCACCTCGCCAATGGCAACCGACCGACCGTATCGCGTCCACATACGGTGCAGGACAGCCTCGAAGCCGGGCTCCCACCCGGCCCGCTCACTCGCGGCGATATCCACATACCGATGACGACGGTTACCGCCGACAGGGACACCGGGGTAGCTGGCGACATCATCGTCCAGATGACGGTCGCTGCTGATGTAGTAGTCACCCGCCACGACGTCCGGTAACAGCGCCTGCTCCTCGAACCAGGTCAGCTCGGCAGCCGTCGCACCGAAGCGTGCGAGGTAGCGGCGCATCGGGTGACCCGGTACCACACGACCCGCCATCAGGTCCAGCGCCACGAACTGACGCTCGTTTTCGAACTCCGCCTGATACGCGAGTCGCGGCGACGAGGAGATGACGCCCATGTCGTCAGTGTGCATGTATCGCGCGCCCGGAATGACGGAGCGGATGGCTGCCATCGCCAACACCGCTGCCCGGCACTCGTGCAACAGCATTCGCACGAAGGATGCATCGCTGCACTCGTGCGGATACCAGTGCCCATAGAGCCCGCTGAAGCGTGCCGTGGAAACCGGCTCGTTCACCGGTGTCCACATGTCGATCCAGGGATACCGTTGGGCGACGGTGAGTGCATACGCCGCCAGCTCGCCGGGAAAAGCCGGATCGAGCAGGTTGGTGTGACGCGGACCGCTGCCGTGATGCACCAGCCCGGCAATGGGCGCGACGCCCCGCGCACGCAGCCGCATCAGATGCGCATCGAGCGCATCCCAGCGCATCGGCATGCCGCGTTCCGGCTGGATGCGCTCCCAGAGCAGCGGGTACCGCACTCGCCGAACGCCCATGTCGGCCAGTCGGTCGATGTCGTCGACCCGTGCCGCATGACCGGATCGAGCAACCTGGTCATGGAACTCGTTCCCGATGCGATTGACCGTGCATTCGAGCCCTCCCCACACCTCAGGCACCGTCGGCACCCTGCAACGTCACAGCTCCGCGCGTGCCCATGATACGCTCACAGAGCGTCAGCGATTGCGCGACCACCTGATCCATGTTGTAGTAGCGATACGTGCCGAGCCGGCCACTGAAGTACACCCCCGGCGCCTGCTCCGACAACGTCCGGTAGCGAAGGTAACGCTCCCTGTTCACTGCGCGGGGCACCGGATAGTACGGATCGCCCTCCGACGTCGGATACTCGTACACCAGTGTCGTCTTGGGATGCT
>Ga0105048_10013773_pt1 | contig 12618 bp, 8 predicted proteins | sample MAT05_FD_78382 | JGI IMG/M metagenome (GOLD analysis project Ga0105048, IMG submission 78382) | Freshwater microbial communities from Lake Fryxell liftoff mats and glacier meltwater in Antarctica - MAT-05 | ecosystem: Environmental > Aquatic > Freshwater > Ice > Liftoff microbial mat | place... | reverse complement strand
CTCCATTGCCGCCTCTGACAGACGACCGCTCTGCGACAACCCCTCGCCGAGGCGTACGATCCGCGAGTAGGCCTCGACGACCCGAAATCCTCTCGGCGTCGGTGTCGCAATCAGCAGACGGCAGTTGTTGGTTCCCAGATCGAGCGCGGCATAATGAGGCACATCGCCCACAGCCTGTTCCGGGCCTCGATTCACGGACCCGGGCGCGCGCAGCGCCTCACTCATGGACAGTCTTTCGTCCCACACAGTCGCCCACCCCGCTTGGTGCGCCTGATTTCCAGGCGACTGTAGCAAGACTGAGCCACGTCCGGAAGACGACGCTTGTATGAATGCTGTGCGACACTACGTTCACGTTCCAGTCAGACGACCGGTGTAGATTCGAGCTTATGAACACGCGACTCGCCAAATTCACGATCGGCCAAGTCGTCCGCCACCGGGTGTACCCGTTCCGTGGCGTGATTTTTGACGTCGATCCGATGTTCGCCAACACTGAGGACTACTGGCTCTCGATCCCTGAACATATTCGTCCGCACAAGGATCAGCCGTTTTACCATCTGCTCGCAGAGAACGACGAGAGCGCCTACGTGGCCTACGTGTCGGAGCAGAACCTGTTGCCGGACGAAACTGGCGAGCCCGTCGGCCACCCCCAGGCCACGCTGCTGTTTGAAGCCTTCGACGAGGGCCAGTATCGGCTGCGGCACGGGATTGGGCACTAGCGGGCACTCCAAGCACACCCATCCCGCGGACCTGGCGTTTTTGAGCTGAAATCGGGCGGAACTTTCCTGTCCGCTGCAGTATTCTGCTCCGATGCCCCTGAATTCTGAAAACACAGCGAAGCCGCTGAACGCACAAGCCGACTGGACTATCGATCAGTCGTGGGCTGGTTATTCATCGGCCGAGCATCGGGTCTGGACAACGCTTTGCGAACGCCAGACCCATCTCTTGCAAGGACGTGCCTGCGATCAGTTTCTGCGGGGATTGGAAGCGCTCGATCTGCGCCGCGCCGGCATCCCGGACTTTGCTCGCGTCAACGAAGAGCTGATACGACGGACCGGCTGGACCATTGTGGCTGTGCCGGGCCTGGTGCCGGACGCCGTCTTCTTCGACCACCTCGCGAACCGCCGATTTCCGGCGGGCCAGTTCATCCGCAGTCCCGACCAGATGGACTATCTGCAGGAACCAGACATCTTCCACGACGTTTTCGGTCATGTGCCGATGCTGACGGACCCGGTCTTTGCCGACTACATGCAGGCCTATGGGCAGGGCGGCCTCAAGGCGATTGGCCACGGTCAACTGCACAATCTTGCGCGGCTCTACTGGTACACAGTGGAATTCGGCCTGCTGCAAACGCCGCAAGGCCTGCGCATCTACGGCGCGGGCATCCTCTCCAGCAGGGCGGAATCGGTGTTTGCAACCGAGGACCCATCGCCCAATCGCCTGGGATTCGACCTGCAGCGGGTCATGCGAACCCCCTATCGGATCGACAATTTTCAGGAAGCATACTTCATCGTGCCATCACTTCAGACGTTGCAGGATGTGACACTCAGGGACTTTGCCGCGGTCTACAAACGGCTGGAGGGACAACCTGACATTCCGATCGACACCCTGCTGCCGGGCGATCAAGTGGTGACGCTCGGATCTCAGACCTATGGCCATCGGCAATCAGTTCAGACTGACCGTCAGTAGTCTTTACGCCAGCGCACCGCGAGGCGGTTGCCGGCCTGTCCAGCTAACCTTGAGAGGATCGACAGGTTCTTGCGAAGTCGCCATTCCACCTGAGCCGAGGGTCCGTCGCGGCCCCCGCCGGTCAACTCGAGATAGACATCGTCCGTCAGGTACTTGCCACCCGAGACAGTGACGCTGGAGTTCGAGCCCCCGCCAAACGCCAACCGGTCGAGCCCGGCGAAACTCTTCAGATTGCCGATAACGTCCAAACCGCCACCACCGGTCAGGGACGACAACGCGGAGGCAAGCTGAGCGGCTTCCACAGGCGACAACTGCGACGCCGAACGCTCGAACAACACCTTCGACAAGACCTCGTCGTTCGGCAGGCTGGGGGAAGATGCTAGCGTAATCTCTGGCCGTGCCGCCGTCCCGCGAATGCGTACGGTCACTTTCAGCGTGGGGTCTTCGCGGGTGGCATCCAGTTGCAGTCGAATGTTCTGCGGCCTGCTTGAAAGGTAAACCACGCTGGTGTCGTCGAACGCGAAGCGCTTGCCGGCAAAGTCGTAGTCGCCACGCACGACGCGCGCGGTGCCGGTCAGGTTGGTATTGGCGGTCGTCCCGCCGACATGTGCATCCAGCGACATTTCGACGTCGAGGCCCCGCCCGCGCAAAAACACTCGCCGGGGGGCCTTCAGATTAACGTCAAGCGCCCATCCCTCACCACGTTTTCGGGCACCGGCAAACGCCACCGGAAGGTCATCCGGTCGGTTGATCTCGCGCACATCCATGGCCACCACCCCGGTGGGAACCAGTGGTTCAGCGGCCACGTCGGCACGGTCAATGGTGAGATTGCCAGTCAGTTTGACCTTGCCGTCGGAAGCACGATTGATCGTCGCCTGACCGGTAGCGGAGGCGGTGGCAGTTTCGTTGTCGATCAAGCGGAAGCCTTTCAGATCCAGCCGAAAGCTGGAAACCCCATCCCGCAGCAGGCTGATTCGTCCTTGCCCGTTCAATTGTCCGCCGCGCCCGTCGGCCCCCCGAGCGTCCGTGACATTGACCGCGCTCTGGTCGAAGGTCGCCTTCAACGCCACGTCTCGAAGTGACAGGCCGCTGGAACCATCGTCAAACCGGCCCCGCTCGACGGCAATCTGACCCGTCGCTTCCGGCGTCGCCATCGTGCCGGCAATGGCACCTTCGGTACGCACAAATCCGGACAGTGCACGCTCGCCACCCATAGCCAACTCCCAGATCGGTCGCACTTCCCCTTCGGCGAAGAACCGTCCGCGCATTGGCTTCTGTCTTGCGATCGCCACACGGAAGGGACGGGCTGAGCTCTCGGCAGGCAAGACGAGGTTGGCGTTGGCCTTCAGCCCTTGCTCATTGGTGGTTTCCAGATCGAGGGTCAGCACGGTGCCGGAGAGCCGCCCCTTGAGCCTGCCATCGATCCCTTGCACCGCCGGGGTGCCACGTCCTCGCGCATCCACCAGTCGTGCCTCAAGCGTACCGTCCAGTCGCTCGCCCCTGCCTTGGAGACTCAGATTTCCATCGATCCGCCCGTCAAAGTCGGAGTCGAACAGGTTCAGGCCCATTGCGGTGACGCGCGCACGAACATCTGCAAGGTCGCCATTCAGGCTGCCATCCAGATCCAGTTTGCCGCCATCGGAGCCGGCCAATCGCACTCGCGCGCTCTGGTCGGGAGCGCCAAATCGAAAGAGCGCAGTTTCCACTGTATGCAGGTCTCGATCACCCAGCGTACCCTGGCCGTCGAGCGTCAGCGCATAGCCGACCGGAAGATCTTCCAGATGTCCGCTGCCCTTGATCGTCCAGGAGCCCTGGCCCGACGCACCTCGCGCCGTCAGGTCGTAGGGAAGCCGTGCGAGTGGCCCGTCGGCGGTTAGCTGAGCCGTACGCACGGAAACGTCTGATCCGCGCGCGCGCAGATTTTCAGCGCCAAGGCTGAGCATGGCACGCAGGCCACTGCTGCCGTTCAGGATTTTAGCCGTGCCCCTCACGCGACCCGCGTCAAGGAAGGCTCCAGGCCCGACATCAACGGTCAGGTCGGCCGCCGAAGGCGCGCGGCTCCGCAGTGACAGACTGCCGCGCGCCTTCACTCCGCCCGCATCCATGCTCAGGTTTGTCAGATCCACACCGCCGGGTGAGAAACGGAAGTCAGAACGCGCGGTCGCTGGCCCGTAGTCGCTGTTCGCCATCAGCGATGCACTGCCGTTCGATCCGTCAGGTTTACCCTCGAAGACCACAGCCAGACGTCCTGCCTTCAGAGCCAGGCGAGGAAGGTCGATCTGCTCAAAGTCTGCCAGCAAATTCAGACGGGGCGCAAGCAGAGTTCCCGCAACAGTTCCCGTCCCATTGGCGCGCCCGGAGACTTCTACAGGCCCGGCACGGAAGGGGCCATTTGCGGACCAGGTCGATTTGAACGCCAAAGCACCAGTCGCCTCCATGACGCCGGCCAACTCGGCCCGGGCCGCATCACCATTCAGGCTTGAACGCGTGACGGAGAGACGTCCCGCCTGCCAGTTGGCTTCGGCTTTCAGAGTTGGTTTGCCTCCCAGCAATCGGTCAAGCTCGGCCACGCCCAACGCCAGCTGATCACCTTTTGCGTCGAATGAGACTGTCCAGGGAGCATCGATCCCGGACTTCTGCGCCGAGCCTCCAACGAGAACGCTGCCGGATGCACCGTCCCGAGCGGCTGACAGGTTGGATATCCGCGCCTTGCCGGCGAACTTGAGGCTCCCCAGAATCGTGCGGTCTCCGGTCGCCTGCAGATTCAGGCCGGGCCCTACGACATCGAGACGCTGGATCAGGACCTGGCCATTGGCTTGCCGTTCCGCTGCCAACGTCAGGATCGGCCTCCCCCCCAGCAGAGCCGCCACGTACCCATCGCCTTTCCCACCAGCGCCAGACAAAGTGGATTTCAGGCCGTACCCCGTCTTGGTGTACTGGAGCTCAATTGGTCCGGTTAAACGAGCCATTGCATAGCCACCAATGTGGACGTCGCTGACTGATCCCGCCCCCGAAAACCGCCACGCCGTCGCGTCGCCGGTAACAATGCCATTTAGGCGGGCTGCGCCGAGGGCCGCACCGGCCAGTACTCGCGACAGTGACGGTGCTTGCGCTTCCACGCGAAGGCCGCCTGGTGCGAGTTTCAGCTTCCCCGGATTGCCAAGGCCCCGAACTTGAGCCGTAACCGCTTCGGTCAGCAACCGGCCTTCCAAGGCAAAGTCTTCGCCGGTGGATTTTATCCCGCTGATCTGAAATCTAGCCTCGGGTCCGAAGCGGGCCGCGAGTGGGGCTGTCAATGTCGACGCCGTTAGATCCAGACGCCCGTTCGCCTGCCCGCCCTTTGGCGTCCAAGCCCCGTCCGATACCAGCGGTGCGGATGCGCCGGACGTGGCGCGAACGTTGAACCGGCCTTCAGAAAGCGCGCCACCGGCCCGCACGGAGAGCTCGAAGGGCCGATCCACCGGCAGTCCCAGCGATCCGGCAAGCGCCCCGCCCTTCACTTCTTGAGCTTTCGCGTTCAACTGAAATCTACCGGCGCTCGACATCGAAAAGTCGCCTGCTGCGTAATCACCAGGATGCAGAGCGCTATCGGCACGGAGCTTGCCGGTCTTCGCGCCCTTCCGCACCAGGTCCAGCGTCAAATCAACGTCATAGACGCCACGCTGTGAACTCAATGCGGGTTCCAGCAGCAGGCGGGTACTGGCCTTGCCTACCCGGACACTCACCGGCAGTCCGCGAGATGGCTGGCGCGCTGCCAGGACGGGACGGCGCAACAACTTCAGGGTATCGACTTTGATTTCTTCAGCGGCAAACTCGCGCCTGAAAAGCCGGGTGTAGTCCCACTTCAGCTTAACATTAGTGGCTTCAAGCCAAACGCCTTTGCTGTCACGCAGGGTCAGTCGATTTGCCCTGACATCCCGCCATAGATCGCCATCCAAGCCTTCGATCCGCAGCCTGCCCAAGGTTCCGACGCGCAAACCATCCGACCGTGCTTCGATCAGGTCGCGGACAGCGGGCAGCAAAACGGCGTAGCGCGCCGCTGCGGCGACGCCGATCAGAAACAAAGCGATGGCAAGGCAGACAACAGCAAACCGTCGCGGCCAAACCCCTTGCCTGCCAGGCCGTGGGGTCGTGGGTTCAACCGAGGGGCTCAAAAACTTTGCCCGATGCTGACGTAGATCTGGAACGGGGCCTGTCCTCCGCGCCGCGTAACGGGTGTGGCAACATCAATGCGTATCGGCGCAAAGCCCAGATTGTAGCGAACTCCGATCCCTGCGCCGACCGCCAGATCCTGAAAATCAACAGGGCCGCTTGAGCCAACCGCGCCGGCGTCGGCGAAGACGACGACACCCCAGGTCGGGGTGACATCGCTGCGTACCTCGAAGGACGATTCCAGGAGAAATACTCCCCCTCTCGGTGTCCCGTCGCTGAGGGTCGGCCCGACACCCTGGTAGGAAAAACCACGGACCGAGCCCCCACCACCGGCATAGAACCGCTGGGACGCCGGGATCTGATCGACTGTGCCATTGACGATCCGGCCCAGCCGCAGTCGTGCTGCCACGACAGTGCGTCCCTGTCGATCCAGCGGCTGATAGTAGGAACCCTGCGCCACACCGCGCAGATAAGGCAGATTGGTGTCCCCGACGATCAGGGTGGGCTCAAGCCTGGCGCTTACCCGCCAGCCTCTTGAGGGATCGAGCGGATCGTTGGACCGGTCCAGCAACAGATCGCCAAGCGCTACAAGTGTCACGAGATCGCGCCCAAGGGTCGTAAGTGTACCGGCCGTAATCTCCGCAGTCTGGCTGTAGTCGAGCGACAGGCCTCCGGTGACATAGGAGGTCTTGCCGTCGCGCCGTGTCACATCGGCGTGGACGCCAAACCCCATTTCATCAAACGCGTCTGTCTGAACACGATAGGCTGCAACCCCCGTTCGAAAAGTCTGTCCTGCCTTTCGCCAGTGCGGAAGCGACAGATCGACGCCCGCGCGCGTATCTCTGTCAGAGACCTGTCCGAAAAGAGCAATGGTGTCAGCTCGCCCGAGCCGGTTGTAGTGGGTCCAGCGCGCATTGACGCCCGCGCCTTCCGTGGTCGAGAAGCTGGCACCGCCCTCGATTGATCTGGGTTTTCGTTCAGAAACACCGACGACCACAGCGCGTAGCCCATCAACGCCCGGCGCGTCCGGTGGTGCCAACGCGACTGTCACCGCATCGTATACACCGGTGTCCAGCAGCCGCCGTTCTAGTTCAGCGACATCGTCAGGATCGTAGACGTCGCCTGCTTTCCAGGGTGCGAGGTTGCGCAGGAACGCCGGTGCCGTTCGACTTCCCGGCTGGATGTCGAGCCCCCCCAGCCGCACCAGGGACCCCGACGCGATGTGATAGTTTGGCCAGACCGTTTTGTCGGCGTGATCCACCACGACATCGCGCACCCCCGCCTCCGCATCGGCATACCCCCGCTTCTGGATGGCGGCCAGCACGCGCCCCTCCGCGCCAAGCACCTCTACAGCCCGTCCCGGAGACCCCGCTTTCAGAGCTATGGCGTCGATGGCGACCCTCGCCGCCTCCGAATCGGGCGGTGCGCCATCCCACGTCAGGACCGGGGTTTTCAGAACGAAAAGCGGCCCCGAAGTGATCTGGACAACCGGTCGGGGCGGGTCTGCGTCGCTGACGTCGGGTTCGACCTGATAGGCATAGTAACCTTCGGAGCGGAGTACGGCGATCGCGTCCTCGGCGGCGGCGCGAGCCCGCCGCCGGGCCTCAAAGCGGTTCTCAACCGGACGATCGGTGACGCCGATGACCTTTTCGATGGCGCGCTTGAGGTCCCCTTCTACCTCGCCCTGCACGACGGCACGCGGCTCTGCACCCGTGGCACCGCCGGGAGCGAACAGGGCCGCCGAGGCGGCGACAGCGAACAGCAGTCGACCCAAGCCAGAATCCTTTGCCCGCGCCCTGAAGCGGGGTTTAGCCGGGTCACACTCCCATGTCATCCGCCGCCGCCAGATATGGGTGCCCAAGACTTAGGCATTGGCCATATGTCCCAATCTGGCGTCATGAATTTAGAACCGCCGCTTCCGGTAACGTCATAAGCGTCCTACGGTTTCATCGGGAACTTCGAGCGAGTGGCTTAGGATCAATTGTGAGCGTCAAACGCGATGAACCGACTGTCGACGTAGGACGCCCGGCAAGGCCCTACGATGAAATGACGAGCTCGGACGAGAGAGTTCGAAAACACTACGCGGCCCTTGATGCCCGCTTGGCAACGTTGTCGCCGGATGAACTGGCGGAAAGACAAAAAACGCAGGAGCGGTTCTTCCTGCTTCAGGGCATCACGTTCACCGTCTATGGCGCGGAAAGTTCAACGGAACGGATCATTCCGACGGACATCCTGCCGCGCATCATTCCAGCTCCGGAGTGGGCCAGGATCGAGGCCGGCCTGATCCAGCGCCTGCGGGCGCTGAACATGTTCCTGGCGGATATCTATTCAGAACAGCAAATCCTGATGGATGGAGTGGTGCCGCGAGAACTCGTGCTGCAGGCACCATCCTATCGGCGGGAAATGCAGAACCTCTATGTGCCCCACAAGGCCTACGCCAACGTCTGCGGCTCGGACCTGATCCGCCAGCCCAGTGGCGAGTTCGCCGTGCTGGAAGACAACCTGCGGGTCCCGTCCGGCGTGTCATACATGCTGGCCAATAGAGAGGCTTCAAAGCGGGTGTTTCCGGGCACGTTCCGGGGTGCCGGCGTGTTGTCGATCGACCGCTATCCAGACCTGCTGCTGACCACCCTGAAGAGCATGGCGGCCGACTGGCGGCCTAACCCCCAGGTGGCAGTGCTGACCCCGGGCGTATACAATTCCGCCTACTACGAGCACGCCTACCTGGCGCGTCTGATGGGCGTGCCCTTGGTCGAAGGACGCGATCTCGTGGTTCACGAGAATATGGTCTACATGCGGACCACTACCGGCTTGCGGCGCATCGACGTGATCTATCGCCGGGTCGACGATGACTTCATCGATCCTCTGACGTTCCGCCGGGACTCTTCGTTGGGGGCCGCCGGGCTGTTCAATGCGTACCGCGCCGGCAATGTCGTGATCTGCAATGCGCCCGGAACCGGTGTCGCAGACGACAAAGCCGTCTACGCCTACGTGCCAGAGATCATCCGTTACTACCTGAATGAAGATGCCATCCTGCCTAACATCGAGACGTTCCTGTGCCGCGAGCCTGCGCAGTTGAGCCATGTGCTGGCCAATCTGGACAAGTTCGTCGTCAAGGCCGTTGGAGCCTCGGGTGGCTACGGCATGCTGGTCGGCCCGCACTCAACAAAGGCTCAACAGGACGAATTTGCCGCCGCTCTCAAGGCGGATCCCGCCAACTACATCGCCCAGCCAACTATCCAGCTGTCGACCGCGCCCTGCCTGATCGACAGCGCCGTCGAACCCCGCCACGTCGACCTGCGCCCTTTCATCCTTTCGGGCGACAAGATCACGGTTACCCCGGGTGCCCTGACCCGGGTTGCCCTGAAGAAGGGGTCTCTGGTGGTGAATTCCAGCCAGGGTGGTGGCTCCAAAGACACCTGGGTACTTTCCGATACCAAGGGCAAATCCCGATGATGCTCGCGAGAGTGGCCGACAGTCTTTACTGGATCGGCCGATATGTGGAACGTGCCGAGCACATGTGCCGACTATCGGATGTAATGCTGAACGCCACGCTGGACCGGTCAGAGGCGGCAAACCTCGTTGCCCGCATTGCGATGGCCGCCGTCGGTGATCCCGAAATGGCCAAGGCCAAAACTCCCTACGAAGCCGCCCTGGCGCTGGCGCTGGACCGATCCGACGATCTTTCGATCTATTCATCGATTGCCCATGCTCGCGAGAATGCACGACAGGTCCGCGACCAGATCACGACGGAAACCTGGGAGCGTCTCAATCTCATCTATCTTCGGATGAACGACCCTGACGCCACGCGCTCGTTCGAGGACGGCTCGCAGCAGTTTCTCCACGACACCATCGCCGACCTGCACCTGTTCAAGGGCGCAGGCGACGCCACCATGAGTCATGGAGAGGGCTGGAGCTTCCTGCTGCTGGGCGTCTATCTTGAACGCGCCCAGCTGATCGGTTCCCTGCTTGAGGTGGTGTTTGGTGAGAGCCGTCGACGCAAGCCGGTGACGGACCACTTCGCCCTCACCAGCGTCCTCCGGATGGGCTGCGCGCTGGAGCCCTATCTGCGCGTCTATACGGCAGAAATGCAGCCGCGATTCATTCTGCAGTTTTTAACCCTGGACGAGGATTTCCCGCGCTCGATCCGGTTCTGTACACACCAGATCGAGACCCACCTCGCCGCGATCATTCGTCATTCGGGGATGGCCGGTAGCGTCGGACCGGACCGCCTCGCTGGTCGGCTGCGGGCGCGTCTGCAGTACGGCGACATGGACGAACTCGAAGCTCAGGGTGCCAGCCCCTTCCTCAAGACCGTGCTGGACGAGTGCTCGGCTATCCACCGCAGCCTCTACGACGCCTTTGTCGCCTATCCCCTCGAAGAACGCCTGCCGGCCTGAAGGGACAATCCATGCTCCTAGATATCCGCCACGTTACCCAGTACAAATATACCGTCCCCGTGCGCGAAAGCGTCATGGAAGTGTGGATGCAGCCACAGAAGAGCATCCGCCAACGCCTGATCAGCTTTGATCTGGACCTGGATCCCCCCTCCCAGTTGTTTTCCTATGCCGACAGTTTTGGCAACGCGGTCCACCACTTCGACGTCCCGCAACCCCACGACCAGCTGACGATCACGGCGCGCGCCGCCGTCGAGAGCCAGGCACCGCCGCGCCTTCCCAAGGATCTGGATATGGGCGAGTGGGATCGTCTGCGGTCGGATTTCCTGCAGGGCGAAAACTTTGACTTCCTGCACCCGCATGGCTTCGCACGCGAAACAGACTCACTGCGAAAATATGAAATCGACCACGCGGTGGGCGACCTCAAACTGCTGGATCCCCTGAAGGCCTTGCTGGCGCTCAACAAGACGATCTACGATTCATTCGCCTACGAAACCGGCGTTACGCGGGCCGACAGTCCCATCGACCATGTGCTGAAAACCCGCAAGGGGGTCTGTCAGGACTTTGCCCACGTGATGATCGCCATCTGCCGGTCGTGGGGCATTCCAGCCCGTTATGTATCCGGCTATCTGTTCACCGACCGCAAGCATGGTGACCGGTCTGATCCTGACGCCACTCACGCCTGGGTCGAGGTATTCCTGCCCAGCCTGCGCTGGTTCGGTCTGGATCCAACGAATAATACGATCGCCGGTGAGCGGCATATCACCTGCGCAGTTGGTCGCGACTATTCCGACGTGCCGCCCTCACGCGGAGTGTACAAAGGCGGCACAGAGAGCGCGCTAGACGTCGGCGTTTCGGTTCGCAAAGCGCGAGGCACTATAAACGATCCGGAGTTTATGCGCGTGTCCCGACGCGGCCCGGCACCGTCACGCCGCGTACAACCCAACGTGGCCGCATATGAGGAAAAGCGCCGCCATGAAATGCAGCAGCAGCAATAGAGACCAATCCGGTTGAGCTCCGATAGAGCCCCCGGCTATGTTGCCGGGAACAGCCCCGCGATGGTCGCCGCCGCTGCAATCGCGTCCGCCCTGTCAGGTTGCTCATTTGCGTCGTTGAAGCCGTAGGATTCGTCCATGCCAGTACGCTGCACGACGATTCCGTCACGGCGTGAAAGCGTGCTGACACCGCGGTAGTAGACCCCGTACCGAACCTCCGGCTGCGGGATCAGCCACGCAATCTGGCCTCTGACCGGCACGATGCTTTCGTCCTTCCAGAGGGCGCGCGCACCATAGCCTGTACAATTGATCACCACCTTCTGCTTCAGGCTCTCGAGGTCGGCGGGTGTGTGAAACTCGATCGTCTCAATCCGCCCACCAGCCTGCAGAAAGTCCGACAGCAGGACATGGCCATACGCAGTGATGTTGAACATCGGAAGGCTGGTTTTCCGCGCGTAAGGAACGGCAAACGGGTGGCGCTTGCGGTCAATGTCCTCGACAGGCGGCGTCAGGTCCTGGACCCTCGCACCATAGTGCGCGAAGCCGATGCGGTCTGGCGGCGGAGCGGAGAACGGCGTGTCGGAAAGGGTATAGCGATCTGTCCACTCGACCGGCGCGTCGGCGAATCCAAGATAGCGCTGATGAATCCGGAACGATGTGCGCGCCATATCCTCCCAGAATGCGGGAAACTCCGGGCCGACTGACCCGGCCAACGCGATCCGCGAGTCGGGAGACCAAATACCGGTGGCACGTGCGGACCTCACCTCAGGCATCCGTTCCTTGGCGTAGATCGTCACGCGCGCGCCCGCACGCTGGGCCAGTGTCGCGGCAGCCAGCCCAAGTGCACCGCAGCCGATTACGGCAATATCCTTTTCACCACCGGCCAACGCTGTTTTCACGGCGACCTGGCCCGATCCCCAACAGAGCGACCAACCACTGCCGCCATGGCCATAGTTGTGAACCACCAGTTTACTTCCAACCGTCTCGGCGTCCAGACGCGGTCCGGCCGCTCTGAAAGGGCGCAGACAGACGGTAATGTTCATAATCCGGCCACCGCCGGCACGGATCGGAGCCAAGCTGGCTGCAGGTATGAACCCGGGCGGTCCAGGACCTGCGGCCGAGGTCGCACATCCAGCCAATAGCCCGACACCGCCAGTTGCGAGGGACTGACCCAGGAAACTTCTGCGGTTCGCCAATCTCACACCCGCCGCCACCATTCCCCGTCCTCCGGCTAACTGAGCGGTAACTCAATGCCGCCCTCCGCGAGGTCGCAAGTCATAAGCGGCTAGAGTTTCGGACGATCGGCCAATTCGCCGCCAGTGATCTGATAATAGACAAGCTCGGCGATGTTGGTGGCATGGTCACCGATGCGCTCCAGGTTCTTGGCG
>Ga0105048_10013771_pt1 | contig 12619 bp, 11 predicted proteins | sample MAT05_FD_78382 | JGI IMG/M metagenome (GOLD analysis project Ga0105048, IMG submission 78382) | Freshwater microbial communities from Lake Fryxell liftoff mats and glacier meltwater in Antarctica - MAT-05 | ecosystem: Environmental > Aquatic > Freshwater > Ice > Liftoff microbial mat | place... | reverse complement strand
CTGCCCTTGCCCACCTGCACTGTCGCCCTGGTTCATCTGAGATGCCGAGATCATCATCCGGCTGCCCAAGGTGTCAAGGCCGAGCAGCATCTGACGCGGATCAGCCGTCAACAGTTGCTGATTGAACCGAGTAACGGTTGTTGGAGGTGGCATCTTGCCAGCCGATGAATGACTTGCACCCTTGCCGGCTTGATCATCGGCAGCGGCGATCGCTCCCTGCTTCCAGGAGAAATCACCCGAGCGGATGTCGGCCTCCCCGCTCGACTTCTGATCACCGCCGCTGTGTTCCTGCTCCGGCGACCGTGAACCGGCCAATGCAATTGCCTGGCCCGGCGTTAAAGCTTGCCCGCGGCCGCCTCCACCCTCACGGGCATCGTTCATTGTCTGACCGGGCGACCCGTCGCCCTTTAGTCCGGAGTTTAAGTCGTAGCCTGAAGCGCTGGGCTTTGCCGCAGCGGAAGCTCCGCCTGTTGCTGAGCCATCACCGGTATCGCCCACAGGACTCGAAGAATGACGGTTGCCCAGACCGAATTCGTCGGCATCGTCCTTGCCTCCACTCACCTTTTCGGCACCTGATTTGCCTCCTGCCAATGGCCGCATGGCTCGAGAGGAGACACTGTCAGAATTCTGCGAACCATCCAAGCCGCCCTTGGCGGACTTGCCTTCTCGAGCACGCTTGATTTCAGCCGCGAGCGGACCATCCCGGCCGACTGCTTTGGCTAACGGATCAACCCGGCTCGGCCGCGTAAGCAAAGCCTTCGAGTCTGCCACACCAGCGACTCCCGATCGCTGCTTTCGGCCCGCTTCACCCGATGCGCTCGTCAGCATCGACATGAACCCGCTGGAATTCCCAGCACCGCCCGACATTGCGCTGGCTTGCCCCGGGGCAAAGGCGCCTCCGGCTCGGGCATTTGATGTGGAGAACAGATCAGTTGGTTTCGGAGTATTTGGTTGAATCATCGCTGCGGAGGTGAGGGATCGCCTGCGGTGACCGCGGAAGACAATCCGCGCGTCCGCAAGCTCTCCAGCAAATCCGCTGCCAGACGCTGGTCGGCCGTGATGAACTCTGTTATCACCGCGGCCCGGTTCTTCGGGTTCATTGATGCCAGATAGCTCACCGCCTGCTCCCGGCTGCTCCCGCGGATGAGCGCATCGAGCACCTTCTGCGCATCGGCGGGTTCCTGCGCCTCAAGCGCAGCAAGTGCCTGCTTGAACTGCTCGGTGGCCGCGGCTTTCCCCACCTCGGCCAAACGCTGCTGAAAGTTCTTTTCACGGATATCAAACTGCGCTTTGGCGGCATCAAGCTCAATCTGCCGGCGGTCAAGCTGAGCCTGCAACTGGCGAAGCTCATCGCGAAGCCGAAGGGCGCCTTGCTGCTGAATCTCAACACCTTGCCGAGTGTCGTTGATCGCCTCCACTGCGGATTTGGGTGGTTGGGCCATTTTCGTGGCTTCTGCCGCGGCCTTTGTTTCGAGCTCAACCTTCGCCTTCTCACTACTCGAAACCTGATTCTCTTCAGCCACAGTCATCGAGAGCATTTCGCGCACACGATTGAATCGGTCCTTGCTGAGCCGATCCGTCGCGCCAAGCCACATGCCAAAGCCACCGATGGCAACGAGATTGGCAATGGCCAGCACAATAATCGCAGTTATCAGAGTTTTCATGGCACACGTTCCATCGACGTTCCGGTCTACTTCACACCAAAACACGCATCAAGTCACCCGGCTGGAGTTCCTGTCACCGTCTGGCTCACCCACTCTGCTGGCCACGGATGAAGCGAGAAATCGACATTTCATCCAGCTCATTGGTCTCGCGCCTCGCCTCGGCGGCAAGAAACGCCCGGTACCGGCGCTCCTTGAGCATCTCCACACCTTTGCGGGCGATGGCCGCTCTGAGCAAGGCTTCACGCGCCACCGCCAGTTGTCGATGTACACCAGCGAGGGTGATGGCACACCGTTGCAGCCGCACCTGGGCAAAGAGCATGCTCGTCGATGCCATTCGCACGCCGCGCACATCTACAACCCCGGTCCCGCCACCGGCGAGTGTCCTCGCCTCATCGCGGCTGGTGTTCACCTGCCGGTGAATAGCATCCACCTCCTCCGTCACGGCCACCCGCTTGCGCTCAATCCCCGCCACGATCACCATCGCGGCCTGTTCATTACGCCGGCGCAGTTCCAGTGCGGGCTCAAGTTCAAAGACGAATTTTCCCATACTTGGCCTTCCAACAGCGCGCCAGCGGCGTGCTTAGTTACCGTTTCCCCGGGCCGGCCAGCGCCGTAGTCGCTTCCATAGCGAGACGAATCGCCTTGGCGCGAACAGCCGCCCACGGCTCGTTCTCGCGGGTGCCCTGCTGCAGCAACTCGCGGATCCTCGGATAAAACGCTATCGCAACATCCGATTCCACGCTGGCGCCCTTGGCATACGCACCGATCTGCACCAGATCCTCAATATCCCGGTACGCGGCCATGAGCCTGCTGAGCTGCCGCCGGGCCTTATCGTGCTCCTTATCGGCCACATCCGAGGCTACACGAGACACCGAGTCAAGCACATCAATCGCCGGGTAGTGATTCTTCTGCGCCAGATGGCGCGAGAGCATCAGGTGCCCATCAAGAATACCGCGGGCGGCATCGCTCACCGGCTCGGTCGTCTCGTCACCTTCAACCAGAATGGTAAACAGCCCTGTGATCGAGCCTTGCTTGCGAACCGCACCGGTCGCATCAGGGGCTGGCTGCTCCAATTGACCCGCCCGCTCCAGCAAACGAGCCATCGCCGCAAAGACGCCGGGTGTGTAGCCCTTAGTCGTCGGCGGCTCGCCTACCGACAGACCGACCTGCCGGTGGGCGTGGCTAAACCGCGTCAGCGAATCCAGCATCAGCAGCACGTGGCGGCCGTTATCCCGGAAATGTTCCGCCACCGATAGCGCCACGTTGGCGGCCCGGATACGCATCAGCGGAGACTCATCGCCCGTGGCGGCCACCACCACGGCACGCTTCATGCCCTCCTCACCCAGCACATCATGCACGAAGTCTTTCACCTCACGGCCACGCTCGCCGATCAGTGCCAGCACCGCAACATCACACTCGCTGTTGCGGGCCAGCGAACCAAGCAGCGTGCTCTTGCCCACACCCGGACCGGCAAAGATGCCAAGCCGCTGCCCTCGCCCCAGCGGCGTCATCACATCAATGGCCCGCAGTCCCGTCCGCATCGGCTCGGTCACCCGCTTGCGCGACAGGGCCCGCATCGGCTCCGGCATCAAAGGCCGCGGCGACAAACCGTGCATCTGCCCCAGCCCATCAACCGGTCTGGCCAGTCCATCTATCACCCGCCCCAGCATTGAGTCGCCCACGTTAATCGTTGGTGTCGAGTGCAGACCCAGCACGCAGTCACCAGGCTGGATACCGGCCGACTGACCGAGCATCATCACCACGGCCTGCCCATCGGCAAAGCCAACGATCTCTCCGAGCATGCCCGCATCACCGGCAAACGTGGCCCGGGAAATCCGCACCAGCGAACCCACCGCCAGCGGCAGATCCTGCACCAGCACACTGAGGCCACGCAGCGCCACAACCCGACCGGTCACAGCCAACGGCTGAACATGAAGCAGCGCCTCAACTGCCTGCATGCACACGTTCACTTGGCACCTCCGGTCACAGACGCGGCGGCCTTCCCGGTTTCACCGGACCCTGCGTCCCTAGCGGAATCAGCCGCATCACCGGGCGCGGCAGGCACCAGCATCTCAGCAATCCGCGCAAGCTGCGTGTCGAGTGTCGCATCAATCATCCCGCCCATGCTCTCGGTCATCCGAAGCCCGCATGAGCCGCGGCCCATGGTCGCATCATCAAGCAGTTCTAGGTGCACCCCATGGGCCAGCCGCTCGGTCAGCAGCGGGAGAGCCGCGGCGACGAGACCCCGGTCCGCCGGGTTGATCCGAACCACCACGCGCGTCGGCCGCATCACCATCGCCAGGGCCGCCTCCACCTGCTGCACGACGCACGCCGGATCCGCCTCCACCGTGCGCCGCACGACCCGCTCGGCAATCGCGATCGCGAGTTTGATCACGTTCCTGCTCGCCTCAGCCATCATGTCCTCGCGCTGGACCATGATCTCGTTTGCCAGGGCAAGCCACGCGGTGTCCAAGCCATCGAGCGCAGCCCTGCGCTCGGCCATCGCCGCATCGGCCCCGTGCTGGCGACCCTGCCGCAGGCCCTTGGCAAGCCCGGCGGCGTAGCCCTCGGCCGAAGCCGTCGAAATCAGCCTCTGCCGCTCGGCGTTCGCCTCCGCCACGATCTGCTCGGCCTTCTTCTTGGCGTGAGCCACCACCAGCTCGCCTTGCGTGCGCAGGTCTCCCAAGTCAAGGGCGATAGCGTGCCGTGAAGGATTCTCTGCCGTATTGCCTTTAAGTATCGCCATAGTGATCGTTCATCCAGACACAAATCAGGCCCGTACATCACGCTCCGACGGAATCACACCACCAGCTCTTCAGCACCGCCGCCACGACCGGAGATAATGATCTCACCGGCATCCTCCAGCCGCCGCACGATGTCAACGATCCGCTGCTGAGCGGACTCGACATCACTGACCTTCACAGGGCCCATGAACTGCATGTTCTCCTTGATCATGGCCGATGCACGCTCGGACATATTGCGGAAGATCTTCTCCTTCAGCTCTTCACTGGCAGTCTTAAGCGCCAGGCCCAGGTCATCGTTGTCCAGCTCTTTCATGATCGTCTGAATACCCTTGTCATCGACAAGCTTCACATCCTCGAACACGAACATGAGCCGTCGTATCTGCTCGACCAGGTCGGGGTCCTCAGCCTCTAAACCCTCCATGATCGACTTCTCCGTCGAGCGGTCCGCAAGGTTCAGAATCTCAGCAACCGTCGGGATGCCCCCGGCCTTCTCCATGCTCTGCACAAGCATCGAAGACAGACGCGACTCAAGCCCGCGCTCAACTTCCTTGATAACCTCGGGGTTGGTCTGTTCCATATTGGCCACACGCTTGATGACCTCGATCTGCTTTTGAATCGGCAGGCCGCCCAGAATCTCGGCAGACTTGTGGTGGGCCAAGTGACAGACGATCAGCGCGATGGTCTGCGGGTGTTCATCCTGAATGAAAGTCAGGAGGTTCTCGCTCTCGGCTTTCTGCAGGAACGCGAAAGGAGTCTTCTGCACCTGGGTCTGAATCTGCGACAGCACCCGCTCGGCATTCTTGGGATCCATCGACTGCTGCAGCAGCACCTTGGCGTATTCCAGACCGCCCTCGTTTTTGTACTGGCTCGCCAGCGAGGCGCCGTAAAACTCGGCCACCACCGCGTTTCGCATTTTGTCCGAAACACGGCCGAGCGATGCAAGCTCGCGGGTCACCTCCTCGACCTGCTCGGGCTTGAGCAGTTTGAGTATCTCAGCAGCCGATGTCGGCTCAACAGTCAGCAGCAATATTGCCGCCTTGCTAATCCCGTCAAGGTCCCTGGGGTCTTCTGGGAGTTTTTCGTTCGGCTTACGGGCCATAGTGAGAATCCAATGCAAACGCTTAAACCGGATCGAACCAACTTACCCGCTCCCACTCCCACCCCCCAATCTCACCTCCCACCGCATTCTTCCTCGCCTAAAACTGCATCACACCGCCGCCGCCGATGCGGCAAACCTCACTGGTCGGTCGCAAGCCATAGGTTCATCAGCGCTGCCGCATCCGACGGGTTCTTCTTGACCATGTCCTGAACCTGTTCCAGCATCTTCTTGGTCTTGACCTGGTCATCCATCAGCTCAACGCCTTCCATCGCCACCATGCTCTCATCAGCTTCGCCGACGATGTCCGTTTCAGACTCAAGCGCCGGTGGAATACCCACAATCTGCTCCGCCGTCGGCAGCTCAAGCGGCCGCGACGACTTCTTGACAAGCATGAACATCATCCCCACGCTGGCGATCGCAAAACCGCCCAGCACCACATTCTTAATCAAGTCGGCGCTCACCAGTGACATCACGCCGCCGCCCGATGTCGCTCCACCACCTGCCCCGGCGCCGCCCCCCAGCACACCAACACCAGTTGCGCCGGCAAACGTCATCGCGCCCACCGATGGCACCGGAATCATCGACACCGTCACCAGCCGTGTGGTATCCGGAGTATCAGCCGAGGTGCCGGCGATCGCGGTGGTGATCTGCGGCGTCAGATCCGCTTCCAGCCGCGTCTTTTCTTCCTTGAACTTCGCATCAATCTCCGCCTGCGTGACATCATCGGCCCCGGCCGCAGCCGCCGCACCACCCGCTGCTGCGGCCCCGCCAACCGGCGCTGCTTTGCTCTGGCGAACCAGCAGAATCAGGTACTCGCGTGGCAGTGACACCATCGCTGTAAGCTTCGTGGCGTTTCCCCGACCGTCAATCACCGTCTCGACACGGCTGCCCGGCACAAACTGAGATTCGATCCGGCTCGTGGTGTCCTCGTTTCGCGATCCACCACCCTGCCCCTCGGCCAGCGATGTTCCAACATTGGGCCGTGCGCCCGCCTCGCCCGCCCCGCTCGCGCCCGTTTCTTTCCGGCTGGTCTTGTCCGATCGGATAACCGCCGAGACCGATCCTTTCCCTTCGTCCAGCACCTTTTTCTCGGTGAACTGCCGACGAGTGTTATCGACCTGGGCCGTCACCGACACTATCACGCCCGGCACATACCCGAGCGCTTCCTGCAGCTTGCTGCGAACCCTGTCCTCGATCTTCGCGACCGATTCCATATAGTCACTCGAATCAAGCTCATCGGCAGATTTCACGGAAAACTGCCGATTGTTGCTCTGGTCAATCACCTTCACGTCCGTTACCTTCAGCCCCGCCTTGGCAGATGACACAAGGGCCGCGATCGCGTTGGCCGTCGCTTGAGTGAGCGACCCGGACGCCATCATCACCGCAACCGCCGCCGTCGGCCGCCGCGTTGCTGCACCCAGTCCGGTGATATCCGGCGCCTCGATGTACACCGATCCCGACCTTATCCCCTTCATCTTGCTGATAACCATGCCCAGTTCATTCTGCAACGCCTGGTTCCGTATCTCATCGTTCTGGCTCTTGGTGTTCATCCAGTGCTGCGAGGAGATCATGTTGCCGAACAGCAGCTTGGTGTCACCCGGCAACCCGCCGTTTTCCTGAAGCATGGCCAGCACCCCGTACTGCTGCTCAGTGGTCACATAGAGCTTGCCGTTCTCGGGCTTGTTGGGTATGTTCAGTTTCTCCATTAGGTCGCTGGCTCGCTTTTGGTGCTCCACGCTCATGCCCGGCAGCAGTTCGACGTACTTGACCTTGCCCGACCACCCAGCCACGACAAACATCGACATCGCCGCGATCACCAGCAACGCCACGATCAGCATCTTCGCCGGCCATGACAACACCGAAAGTCGCTCGGCAATCACATTGAGATTCTGGCGGATTGAGTTCATCGCGGTGTTCTCCTGACACAAGTACAGCCGTCGCACGCTCGGTATCGGCCCATCTTCATCGCAGATGCGGCCGCCGAACAAGCAACACTCCTTGATTCGGATCACCCCCGGCGCACGCATGATGCGCGGTGCGCAGGAGCATTCCCTAGTTGCCCGTTGTTGCGCCTATATCGCCAGGCAAACCCCGCCGCCTCACGCAGTTTTAGCCTCTTTTTCTCGCCGCAAGTCCTCCAGAGCAGCCCTTTGGGCCATTCGCCCGGGGTCGGGTGTTCACCGTCGGTTTGCCCCAGCAGCGTTCCAGCAGCGCTCCAGCAGCAACCCCACCAACACCTCATCCGGTCAGGAATGGGCACCCCATCCGCGCAGCCCGCGACGCGACCCTTGCGGCACATTTGGTGAAACCCCAAAGATCCCCAATCACACCCACCGACGCCCTCTCAAATCCGAACCTGCTTGATCTCGTCATACGCCGTCTGCACCTTGTTACGCAGCGACAGCAGCATCCGAAACGCAGCATCCGCCTTCTGCGCACCGGCCATCACATTTTCAATGTCATCACGCTTGCCCGTCACCGCATCTTCAACCGCCTGCCCCGCCTCAGCCTGAAGTTTATTGACCTCATCAATCTGGTTCAGCAGGCTCTTGGCGAAGCTCGGCGTCTGCCCAGCTTCGGCCCCCAGCTCCGCTGCGGCACCCTGTCCCGTGTCGGTAAACGCCCCGCTCACATTGCCAACGCCACCGCGCTGGCCGCGCAAGGCTGCCGCACCGCCCCCCCCCCCACCGCCACCAATAAGTCCAAGCGGATCAGCCATTTCACTACCTTCGTTCTCTTTGACTCACCGTCACTGGTTCAACCCGGCCGCAATCCTTCGCGACCGTCCGTCAGTCTGAAGATGATAGTTATGCTATCAGCCGTAAGGCCGATGTCATCATTTGCTTGGTCGCCTCCGCGGCCATCACGTTTGCTTCATACGCCCGCATCGCATCCAGGGCGTTCACATTCTCAACCACACTGTTGACGTTGGTCTCCGCCACATACCCCTTAAACGGACCTGTTTTGAACGCAACAGGCGAGGTCGGGTCGTACACCCTCGGTTGCGGCTGCGACTGGTCAATGTCAATCTTGCTGATATGCACGCCAAACTTGCGTCCGTGCGCAGTTGTTGCGCTCGGATTTCCGACCGCAAACAAGGCCGCACGCCGCCGGTACGGGTTCAACTGGTCTTTATCATCCAGCAGCACGTTCTGATTGGCAATGTTGGCGGCAATCGTGTCCATGCGAGTCCGCTGGGCGATCATTCCGCTGGCCGAGATGTCAAGCATGCCGTACATGAGTGTCTACCTCGCAACTGCCGTGCCACCCTACCGCGAACTTACGCCCGCTCACTGATCGCCGACCGGAGCAGATCGAACCGTGCTTTCAGAAAATCGCCAGCCATCCGGAACACCATCCCGTTTTCAACCAGCGCCTGCATCTGGCTTTCAAGGTCCCGGTTGTTCCGATCGTGGAACATGATGTTGTTCGAAGTCGTCATCGGGCTGAGCACCAACCGACCGGTCGCATCCTGACGCACCTCTCGGCTGGCCTTTAAGTGCAATTCCCCCGCGGCAGACCCGGTCCGGCCCCGTCGTTCCGCAACCGCCTCGGCAAGCTGACTCTGAAAGTCCCTGGCCGAGACATCCTGCTGCACGTAGTTCGGAGTTGAGATATTGGAAATATTGTTCAGGAGCAGTTGATGCCGGCGGCCAGCAAAGTTCATCGCCGCCTGCAGGGTAGGAATGGGCCCTGAAGTTGTAAGGTTATTGATCATGAAGAGTTCCTCGCACATCGCAGCACAGGCAAGCCAATCATCATGGGGCACTCGCCCTGCCGCAATTACAATGCCGCATCAACCAGCTTCAGTTCCTTCCACTTCTTCAGCTTGAGCCCGAGCGTTCTCACGCCGATACCCAGCACCTGGGCCGTCCGCTGCCGGTGCCCATTGAAGCGATTCAGCGTGTGAATAATCGTGTCCCGCTCGATATCCTCCAGCAGGCGATCAACGATCGGCACCGCGCTGCCGGTGACAGCCTGCCCAAGGCCCCCGCCACTCGGCAGCCCAAAGCTCACCGGCTTCACCTCAACGGTGTGTCCAACGCCGCCGGCAAACCCGCCGCCAATTGGCACAGCACGGTTCACCGACACAACCCCCGTTCCATCACCAATCCCGACAGTTGTTCCAAGCTCATCAATCGCCGAATCCCCAGCGTTAGCCGCATCATCGGCGATTACATCAGCAAGCACACGGACGGCCACCGCACCCTGCGGCATCACCGGCCCGCACCGCTCCAGCCACGGACGCACCATGTCCGCCGGTATCACCAGTTCACGGCACAGCACCGCCGCCCGCTCACAGATGTTGTTCAGTTCCCTCACGTTCCCGGGCCAATTGTATTTGCCCAATAGTTCAATCGCTTCCGGTGAGAACTTTGGACTCGGCCGGCCATCACGCGAGGCCGAAAGGTGCAGGAAGTGCTCGGCCAGTTCCGCGATATCCTCCGTTCGCTCACGCAGTGCCGGCAGGTGAATCGGCAGCACATTGAGCCTGAAAAACAGATCCTGGCGGAACCCGCCCCGGGCAATCGCCCGGTGCAAGTCCTGATTGCTCGTTGCCACCACCCGCACATCACACCCGATCGCGATAGATGATCCGACGCGCTCAAACACACGCTCCTGAAGCACCCGCAGCAACTTCGCCTGCAGCCGCACCGGGATCTCGGAGATCTCATCGAGCAGCAGCGTCCCGCCATCGGACAGCTCAAAGCGGCCCTTCCGGAGGCGATCCGCGCCTGTAAAGGCGCCCTTTTCATGCCCGAACAACTCGCTCTCAAGCAGCGACTCGCTAAGCGCCGCACAGTTCAGCCCCACAAACGGCGCGTTCGCCCTGGGCGACAGCTCATGCAGCGCGTGCGCTACAACTTCCTTGCCCACGCCCGACTCACCAGAAATCAGCACCGTCCCGGCAGACTCCGCAACCGCCAGCACCTGCTCGCGCACCTTCCGCATCGCCAGCGATCCGCCAATCAGTCGAGACAAACCGCTGCGGCCCGCGCTGGCGGTGCGTCCCGCACCGCCACCGTTACTCCCGCCGATGCTCCCGCCCGCCCGCAGCAGCGCGTTCTCGCGCTTCAGCCTGCCGTGCTCGATCGCACGTTTTACAGCAATCACCAGTTCATCACCCTCAAAGGGCTTTGACAGGTAATCAAACGCGCCGATCTTCAGCGCCTTGACGGCCGTTTCAACGGTCGCAAATGCCGTCATCAAAATGACCGGCACATCCTCATCAATCTTGCGAACCTCCGCCAGCAGTTCGATGCCCGTCATCCCCGGCATCTTTAGGTCAGAGACGATGCAGTCCGGCCGCTTCCGGGAAATCGAATCAATCGCGGCCTGACCTCCATCAACCGTCTGCACTTCCATCCCGGCCCGAACCAGCGTCGAGGCAACCGAGTCACGCATCGATTCACGATCATCAACAACAAGTACAAGACCCATGGCAAGACTCCGGAAACCTAGAGGTAGTCGATCAAAAGTCCAAATAAAGCCCAAACACGCGGCGGTGCACCACTGCTTCGCCACCCCGCCCCAAACCGCCAGAACCGGCCATGCAGCCATGACCCGCGAGAGATTAGGTATCGCCCGGTCACTCGCTCCTACTGCAGAATCTGCGCCGCTTTTGCCCCCCAACCGGCACATTCCGCCCGACAATGGGGTGTTTGGCCCCGCCCAACCGCCCTACCGCCCCGTTTGGATACCGCTTAGCCCACCGCCTCATCCCACAGCACCTCAAAATCACCGATACCGGCCCCTGTTCAGCCCAAACACCGTAGACTCAAGCGGCCTTCATGCCTTTATTTGGTAATTTGGTAATTCAGCAATTTGGCAATTTGCACCCTTCCCATGCCCACCTCCACCGGCTCTTCCCACCACTCCCGCATGATCGACCTGCGGTCCGATACCGTCACGCGGCCAACCGATGCCATGCGCCGGGCCATGGCGCGTGCTGAAGTCGGCGACGATGTTCTCGGCGACGACCCCACCGTAATCGCGCTGCAGGAGAAAGTCGCCACCCTTCTCGGCACCGAGGCGGCCCTGTTCGTCCCCTCCGGCACCATGGCCAACCAACTCGCCATCCGGGCACAGTGCGAGCCGGGCGATGAGATCGTCTGCCACAAAGACAACCACATCATCCATTACGAGACCGGCGGCCCCGCCGCACTCTCCGGCGTCATGATCCGCGCCGCCGATGGCCCCCTTGGCCAATGGGGCCCCGACCTGCTCACCGATCTGGTGCGCGAACCTAACGCGCACAACCCGTTCTCCAAGCTTGTTGTCCTCGAAAACACCCACAACCGTGGTGGCGGCTCCGTCTGGCATCTGGCCAAAGTCCAGGAAATTTCCGAAGCCGCGCACGCCAAAGGCCTCAAAATGCACCTCGACGGCGCCCGCCTCTGGAACGCCTGCATCGCCTCCGGCCGCAAACCCGGCGAGTACGCCAACTGCTTCGACACCATCTCGTGCTGCTTCAGCAAGGGCCTCGGCGCTCCCGTCGGCTCCGCCGTCTGCGGCTCCAAAGCCACCGTCGCCCGCATGCACCGCTTCCGCAAAATGTTCGGCGGAGCGATGCGCCAGGCCGGCATCCTCGCCGCCGCGGCGATTCACGCGCTAGACCACCACTACGACCGTCTCGAAAAAGACCACCACCACGCTCGCCTGCTCAGCATGGGTCTGGGCGAGATTACCGGCCTGGACATCGCCATGCCGGTAGCCACCAACATGGTGTTCATCGACATCAACCCCGCCATCGGCTCCGCCAATGAGTTCTGCGCCAAACTCAAAGTCCACGGCGTGCTGGCCCTGCCCAGCGCCCCGCAGCGTGTTCGTTTGGTCACGCATCTTGATGTAACCCGGGCAGACATCGATTCAACCATCATTGCGTGCGCAATGGTCACCGGCACGCACCAGTCCGGCAAGCGCCGCCGTACCCAAAAAGCCCTCACTCGCACGGAACGCTCGCGTGCAGGCGTGACCTCGAACTAAGCGACCAACCTCGACCTCGGCAACAAAATCGTCTGCCGGAATCTTCGCCACAGCCTCGATTGCCACAGGCTTCTGCGTCCGTGTGCTAGCGATGACCTCCCGCATCTTGGCCGGTAAAGGCACCT
>Ga0105048_10013768_pt1 | contig 12619 bp, 11 predicted proteins | sample MAT05_FD_78382 | JGI IMG/M metagenome (GOLD analysis project Ga0105048, IMG submission 78382) | Freshwater microbial communities from Lake Fryxell liftoff mats and glacier meltwater in Antarctica - MAT-05 | ecosystem: Environmental > Aquatic > Freshwater > Ice > Liftoff microbial mat | place... | reverse complement strand
TTGCTGTTATGTAAATAGGCGGGACTGGTAAAGCTGGGCCATGTGGCCATCGACGGGACGAAGATCAAGGCCAACGCCAGTAAACACAAGGCGACGAGCTACGAACGGATGGAGGAGACGGAGCAGCGGTTGCGGCAGGAAGTGGAGGAGTTGCTGCGGCGGGCGGCGGCCACCGATGAGGCCGAAGATGCGCAGTACGGCAAGGGAAAGAGCGGCGACGAGTTACCGGCGGAGTTGGCGCGGCGGGAGAGCCGGCTGAAGAAGATCCGGGAGGCGAAGGCGGAGTTGGCGAAAGAGGCCAAGGAGAAGGCCGAACAACAGCGAGCCGCGGCCGAAGCCAGGATCGCCGAGCGTCGGGAACAGGAAGTGCAAACCGGGAAAAAGGCGGGCGGGCATGACCCGAAAGTGCCGGACCCGGAACCGGCGAAGCCGGAAGGGAAAGCGCAACGGAACTTCACCGCTCCGGACAGCCGGATCATGCCGGATGGCGCCAATAAAGGAAGCTTCGTACAGGCCTAGCGGGATTCCAGGCTTTCACTGCCGCAACGTGCCCTATTCCAGGAATTCAGTGCAGACCGACCGTTGCGCAAGGTGCTGCCGCCCCGCTGCCCTTTCTCACCACAGTCTGTTATCGATAAGTCTTGTCGTCAACTTTGCTGAGATCAACGTTATCCCCGAGAATGCCCAGCGTAACGATGGCAAAAGTGAATACGGTGTTGCCGGGTTCGACGTGGCCGCCGAAGGCTTTTTCGCCGTTGGTAAGCGTCATATGGGCGTGGATACGGCCGTCGATGACATAGCCATTCACGCTGATGATGTCGGCGGGCTCGGTGGGATTCTTGAGGAAGATATTCTTCGATGGAAAGGTGCGGTTGCTGACGGAGTGGATATGGTAGTTCCGCAACGAGCCGATGCCGGAGAGGATCACCGCGTTCTTGATCTTCTGCTCCTTCACCATTCTCTCCATGCCGGCGAGCAAGTCGGCGTCATATTTGAAGCGCAGGACGACGATACGTTCCATCCGTCCTGGGATGGCGAAAACGTCCGGAACATCGGCGCTGTTCGCCTTCGAATCCTGTTCGGGCGTGGTGGCCTTGGTGATCTCGTTGCGTGTGGTCTGGGCCCACACCGCGGCGCCCGCTAGGCTGGATACGCAGAAAATGCGCAGTAATGAATGCATGTGTGCTCCTTAACGCGGCGCGAATTTCTGTACGCGCCAATTTTTGATTTCAGCGGCATAGATGCTGCCGCTGGGCCCGATGGCCATGTGGTGAACGAAATCGAGTTGACCGGGGAGTTTACCGGCACTGCCCAGCACGCCGAGTATGTCCCCGTTCATGTTGAGCTTGAGAATCCGGTTATTGTGTCCGTCACACATGTAGATAAACTCATCGGCCGTAATGACGATACCCCAGGGAGAGCCAACATGCTTCCACTGGGTGATGAACTTCCCGTTGGCGTCGAAGATCTGCATGCGGTGATTTTCGCGGTCTCCGACATAGACGCGTCCGAGCTTGTCAACGGCAACGGCGTGGGGAAGGTTGAACTCGCCTTCGCCAGCGCCCTTCTTTCCCCAAGCCAGGAGGAATTTCCCCTCCTTGTTGAACTTGACGACACGGGAGTTGCCGTAGCCATCGGAAACGTAGAAGTCGCCGCTTGGCGTGAAGGCGAGGTCGGTGGGACGGTTGAAGGTGTCGTTGGTTTCGCCCTTGGTGTTTTTTCGGCCAAGGACCATTCGAACACGTCCGAGGGGATCCATCTTGACGACGATGTGGCCCTGATCGTCGGCGGCCCAAAGGTTGCCTTCCAAATCGAAGCGAAGGCCATGGGGCCGCACGAACGTCCCGTCGCCCCAGGTGCGGACCACGTTGCCGCCCTTGTCGAATTCGATGATGGAATGTTTGCCGCGGTGGAAGACGAAGACATGCTCCTGAGCATCGACGGCAACGCCGGGGGTCTCTTCAAAAGTCCAGCCGGCGGGGAGCCGGGGCCAATCGGCGTCGACGAGGTAGGGGAGAGCGGGCCACTTGGCCTGGGCGATCGCGCCGGCGGCGACCGCGGCCATAACCAGGAATCCGGCCACAACGCGGCGATTGGGAAAGTGTTTCATATCGTCTACCAAAGAACCTTGAGCGCAAGTTGGACGACACGGCCGTCGTTGGCGCCGGTAATCCGGCCGAACCCGCCCGCGGAGACGAGCGTGTTGGGCGGCGAAAAATTGACTTGGTTGAAGACGTTGAAGAATTCGCCTCGCAATTGGATGCGCATGGGCTCGCGGACAATGAAGTCCTTCATCAGCGTGAAGTCCGTATTTGCGAACGCCGGGCCGTTAATGATGTTGCGGCCGGCGTTCCCGTAGATGCCGCGCGGCAAAAGTGTGGCCGGAACGAAGGCCGAGGTATTGAAGAACTGGTTGACCATAGCCGCGCGATTGGTATGGGAGCGGCGGACGTCATCGTACGTGACGCCATTGATGAGTTGGGCCCGTTGCAGGTTTTGCTGTCCCGTGCCGTCGAGAGCGACATCGACGCCCATCGTGATGTTGAGCGGCGCGCCGCTTTGAACGGAATGAAAGACGCCGAGGCTCCAATTGGCAAGGAGATGACGGGCCAGCGTTTGATCAAATTGAACAGTGGGGCTCCAGAGCCAACTGATGGCGATGACCTGGCGCCGGTCAAAATTGCCGCGGCCCTTCTCATCACGCAGGCTGAACGGGTTGCCGACTCCGGGCGTCAGGCCGGGTTGCGGTGCGTTAACGTTATCGACTTGTTTGCCGAAGACGTAGGAGCCGTTGAATGAGACGCCCTTGCTGAAGCGCTTCTCGGCGCGGAATTGAGCGCTGTGGTAACCGGAGCGATAGTCATTCCCGAGGATACGGGACTGCGTATTAAACAGCCCGATCGTTTGCGGGAACAGGACACGATTATTGATGTTCTGGGCCGATGGCGCCTGACCGGTAACGGGGTCGTTTTTGAACACGGCAGGGTTCCAGTGCCGGTGCCCTTCCAGCTTCTGGGAGAGCTTGCCGGCGTAGCCGAGCGAGAAGACGAGATCGGAGCGGAACTGGCGTTCAATGTTCAGATTCATCGATTGGGTATAGGGGACCACCAGCCGGACTTCAGTGGTGACAAGATTGGCTGGGAGCGGAAAGTCACAAGCGACGCCGGGACGGGCGGCGATGGGCCGGCAGCCGAAGTTCCCGGGAAGCACGCCGGCCGGTGGAAGGGGACGATTCAGCGATCTATAGGGCTGATCAATCTGGCCCTGGCGCAGGATATCGGTGCCGGCAAACGGCGCCTCCGCGGTATGGACGACACTCGCGCTGAGCTGATCGAAGAAAACGCCGTAGCCACCGCGGACGCTGGTTTTGCCATCGCCGAAGACATCCCATGCGAAGCCAACGCGGGGACCGATGTTGTTGAGGTCGTCAAAGCTGAGTTTGCCGTTGGACGGAAGCCCCGGATCACCGGGGAAGAGAACGAACGGGAGCGCATCGGGCCGGACCGTAGAGCGCTGGGACAAATTGGGAACGTCCGTCACAGTATGCCGGCCGAATTTCTGATCCCACGCGAAGTATGGCTCCCAGCGTGCGCCGATGGTGAGGGTAAAGCGCGGCACGATCTTGAACTCATCCTGAAGAAAGAAGAAGTGCTTCCAGTTGACGGGGTCGCTGCCGGGTTGTCCAAACGTGACGTTAACCTGGTCAAATCTTCCCAGCAGGAAATCCGCCATCGGATTGCCGGTGCCGATACCCGTGAATGTGGCGGAGCGCGACTGGGTGTACTGATTGTTCAGCGTCCAGGTAACCTTGTGCATTTCGTAACCGAATTTCACGGTGTGACGGCCTTTAATCCAGCTCATCGCATCACGGAAATGCCAGTTGCTATAGTCCTGACCATTCGGGTTCACCGGGGCCAGGTTAAAGCGGCCCTGCACATTGATGGAGATGCCTTCGCCGTTAATACCGGGCGGCAGATTGATTCCGATGGACTCGGGAGTGATCTTCTCACGGGCGAGGTCGAGCGAGGTGACGTGCATGTAGTCGACCGTGGCCTGGTTCAGCAGCGTCGGACTGATCGTATAGGTGCTCGACACGGAGTAGTTATTGTTGTTGACGGTCCGGTCGCCAGTCGTGAAGGGTTGAATGTTGCCCGCCGTAAAGAGCTGGGAATAGTTGTCCCGATGAAAGTGGCCGAAAATGTTGTGTTTGGAACTCTGCAGGAAGTCCACCCGGCCCATGAACGAGTAGTTGCCGGAAGGCGTCGGCAGCAGCGACACAAACGTTCCGGTGGCGGAGCGTGGAATGTAACGGCTCAGGATGTTTTCGGCCGCTTTGCTGATGCAACCGGCGGCGACGATATTGGCGGCGACGCAGGGACGGCCCGACGCGTCGGTCATGGCCTGGCCGGTAAGGGGCTCAGTGATATTGCGAATCGCGGCGGCGCCGGTGAAGTTGCCGGAGCGCTCGGCGTCGGTGGGAACAAGGGCCTGCGTAGAGCCGGATTCGGGGCGGTTCCAGAGTTTCTGATAGTAGCCGAAACCGAAGAGCTTGTCTTTCCGGATAGGGCCTCCGCCGGCCGCGCCCGCCTGATTCTGGCGGCTTGTCGGACGCCGGGGCTGGAAGAAACTCCGGGCGTTCAGTTTATCGTTGCGCAGAAATTCCCAGGCGCTCCCGTGGAACTGGTTGGTGCCCGCCTTGGAAGTAATGCTGACTTGGCTGCCGGAATTATTGCCGTACTCAGAGGTGAAGTTATGGGTTTGGATGCGAATCTCCTGGACGGCATCCGGAGGAGGGAAGTTGAGGCCGGTCGTCTGCCCGAAATGGGTAAAGTTAGCGCCGTTGAACGTGAAGTTATTGTCGGCGGAGCGGCCCCCGTTGACGCTCATATTGGGGCCTGCGCGGGTGTTGCCCATCTCCTGCGGCGCGTTGACATTCAGAACGCCGGGCAGGATCCGGGCCAGCGACATTACGTTGCGGCCATTAAGAGGAAGATCCTGTACCCGGCGGTCGTCGACGAGACCCGACAGTGTCTGGCTGGTGGTATTGACCAGCGTCGCGGTACTGCTAACGGTTACTTCGGACTGGACGGAGCCAACTTTGAGAGCGAAGTCCAGGCGGAGGTTTTCCGCGAGCGACAGGCGGACGCCGTTCTGAACCTGCCGTTCGAAGCCCTGGGCGGCGGTCGTGACGTCATAAGTGCCGGAGGGGATCGCAAGTAGGTTGAAGAAGCCGGTGGAGTCCGTCACGCCATTCCGAGTCAGTTGCTGTTCGACTGAACGCGCGGTGACAGCGGCTCCGATTACGGCGGCTCCCGAGGGATCGCGGACGAATCCGCTGATACTCCCGGATACCTGGGAGAAAGAAAGCGGCGCGAAAACGACCGTACAAAGTACGGACGCGGCCATTCGACTTAAAGGTCTGGCAAACATGGCATTCCTCTTTGAAATCGCGATTCAGGTGCTATGCGGTCAACTGCGGTATCAGTTCCCCGTGAACGTCGGTGAGCCGCATCTGGCGGCCGTTGAAGTAATACGTTAGCCGCTTGTGGTTCAAGCCGAGCAGGTGAAGCAGGGTAGCGTGGACATCGTGGTAGGACACAGGCTGCTGGGTAGCTTTGTAGCCGAAGTCGTCGGTGGCGCCGATGACCTGGCCGCCGCGAATACCGGCTCCGGCCATCCAGAACGACATGGCGCCGGGGTTGTGATCGCGGCCAAGTCCTTTCTGGGAAATCGGCATGCGGCCGAATTCGGAATGCCACATGACGAGCGTTTCGTCGAGCAGACCGCGCTGTTTGAGATCGCGCATAAGACCCGCAATGGGAAGATCGATTTCGCGCGCATGGGCGCCGTGATTGTCGGCCAGATTGGAGTGCGCGTCCCAATCGTCGACGTCAGTGCGGGCCTTGGCGCCATTGAATAACTGAACAAAACGGACGCCGCGCTCGACGAGTCGCCGGGCCAGGAGACACTGGCGGCCGAATGGCTCAGTGACCGGGTTATCGAGGCCGTAGAGTTTTTTGGTGGCCTCCGATTCCTTGTCGAGGTCGACGGCTTCCGGCGCGCAGGCCTGCATGTTGTAAGCGAGTTCGTAGGAGGCGATGCGGGCGGCCAATTCGCTGCTGCCGGGATAGCGGGAGGCGTGTTCTTCGTTGAGGCGGGCGAGGTGGTCGAGACGGGCGCGCTGTTGCCCCGGGGGCATGCCGGCCGGAGGGCGGAGGTCGAGAATCGGGTCGCCAGTGGGGCGGAAAACAGTGCCCTGATGGGCGGCGGGAAGATACCCGCTGTTCCAGTTGGCCACGCCCGCATTGGGGCCGCCGCGGGGGTCATGAATCACCACGTATCCGGGCAGATTCCGATTCTCGCTGCCGAGGCCGTAGTTGACCCAGGAGCCAACGCTGGGAAACCCCATCAGGAGCGAGCCGGTATTCCACTCGTAGTGCGCGAGGACGTGGTCATTCGACTTTCCATAACCGGACCGGATCAGCGCTACGTCGTCGATGATAGACCCCATGTGGGGGAACAACTCGGAGACTTCTATGCCGCTCTGCCCGTACTTTTTGAACGAGTACGGGCTGGCCATCAACGGACCCGGGTACCCCTGCCGCACCACGATTTCGCCAAAACCGCTGAGCGGTTTGCCATGATGCTTTTTCAGCATCGGCTTGGGATCGAAGGTGTCGATGTGACTGACCCCGCCGGTCATAAACAGCGAAATGATCGATTTAGCGCGTGGTTTGAAATGAGGCTTCTTCGCGGCGCCGGGACCGCCTTGCGGCCCAACACCGCAGGCATTGGATCCCTCGTCGGCGGCCAGCAGGCCGTCCTGCGCCAACAAACTGGCGAGGGCCACTCCCCCGATGCCGCCGCCGGAAGTGAACAAAAGGTCGCGTCGAGAAATTGTTTTCATGGCAGGGCCTTCAGTTGATGTAGAGAAACTCGTTGAGATTGAGAATGACGTCGCAGAGGTCGGTCAGCGCCTGGATTGCGGAGCCGCCGTGAGAAGTAAGCTGGCGGTTGAGGAACTCGACGTTGGCGCGAAGTTCACCGGCGGAAGGCTCCCGGGAGAGGCTGAGACGATAAACGGCGCGAATCTGAGCATCCTGCTCGGGACCGGCTGCGTTCAACACCCGCTCCGCAAAGGCGCGCGCTTGTGTGAGTACGAACTCGTTGTTGAGGAGGGTCAGCGCCTGCGTGGGGACGGTGCTGATAGTGCGGCCTTCACAGGTAACATTCGGGTCGGGCTGATCGAATACCTCAAACATGGGATACTTCATGCCGCGCTTGTAGTAGGAATATACGCCGCGGCGCCAGACGCTGGGACCGTCCGCGTTGACCACCCAGATACCCTTGGCGACGGACCTGCGCACCTGTTCGGGAACGATGGGGAAGTAGGCGGGGCCGCCGGTATTCCGGTTGAGATTTCCGCTGACGGCGAGGATGGAGTCGCGAATGGCCTCGCCCTCCAGCCGGCGAGCCGGGTAATGCCAGAGAAGCGTGTTATCGGGATCCCTCTCCACATCCGCCGAAACCGCGTATTCGGAAGCCATTTGATAGGTTTCCGAGCTCATAATCAGCCGGTGCATCTCCTTCACGCTCCAGCCCCGGCGAATAAACTCGGTGGCCAGCCAGTCCAGCAGTTCAGGATGAGATGGGCGGCGCCCCAGGCGTCCAAAGTTACTAGGAGTCGACACAATGCCGCGGCCGAAATGGTGCTGCCAGATTCGGTTCACCATCACGCGAGCGGTGAGCGGGTTATCCGGGCGGACGATCCATTCGGCCAGGGCGCGCCGCCGGCCAGTGGTGATCCGGCCGTCCGCCGGGACGATAGAGGCGGGCGCATCCATGCCGAGGATCTCCAGGAAGCCGGGTTCGACGATGCCCGCGGGCGAATCGGGATCCCCACTCTCAAGGAAACGCGCATTCGGGAAATGGTACGGTTTGCCGGCCACCGGGACATACGTTTCGTTGATGGCATCCTGGCGTCCGGAACCGGCTTTGCCGGGCGCTTCGTCGTCGCCCGGGCCCATCGGCGCCAGACGATAGTCCCCGTCCCTGATTCCCATCGCCAGCGGCAGAGCGGCGGGCAAGTCCTTTTCGAAATCCTTGATCTGGCGCGTAGCGGTTTCGACCGCGGCGCGGTCGGCGGCGGACATGAGCGAGCGGAAGTTGCCCGCGCGAATGGAGAGGACCTGAGTGGCCAGCAGTTTTTGGCCCTCGGTACGCTGATTTTCCGGCGTGCGAACGGCCAGTTGGATGTCGGCGGGAAACGTGTTGAGCTTGTCTTCGAACGCTCGTTTTCGATAGGGCTCTTCGATGGCGAATACGCGTTCCTTCAGCGGCGCCGTCTTTGCTTCGACCGCTGCCCGGCGGGCCTGGAACGCTTCCACCTGATCCTTCGGCGCCAGCGGATGGTCGTAATTGACGTATGGATAGAAGACCGCCATCAGCTTGTAATAATCCATCTGCGGAATGGGGTCGAATTTGTGGTCGTGGCATCGCGCGCAGCTCACGGTAAGGCCGAGAAAGGCGCGCGTAGTGGTTCCGATTAAATCGTCAAGGTACGTGAACCGGTATTGCGGATTATCCTTTTCGCGAAAACCGACGGTGGCGCCGACGCGATGGAAGCCGGTGGCGATAAGCGCGTCGTAGTCGGGATTATCCAGTTCATCGCCGGCCACTTGTTCCCGGATGAACCGGTCATATGGCTTGTCCTGGTTGAAGGCGCGGATCACATAGTCGCGGTAGCGCCAGGCGTTCTGGTAAGAGAAGTCCTGCTCGTATCCGCCGCTGTCGGCGTAACGGGCAACGTCGAGCCAGTGGCGTCCCCAGCGTTCACCGTAGTGGGGCGAGGCGAGCAGACGGTCAACGAGCTTGGAGAAGGCATCCGGAGAATCGTCACGTACGAAGGCGTCGACTTCGGACGTGGTGGGCGGGAGCCCGGTGAGATCGAGGAAGGCCCGGCGAACAAGCGTGTTTTTGGAGGCCTTTGGGGAAGGGCTCACCTGTTTCTCGCGCATCTTGGCGAAAATAAACGCGTCAATTGGGTTGGTGCGCCAGCGGGCATCAACCGTCGGCGGCTGGCTACGGACAGGCTGGCGGTAGGCCCACCAATTCCGATCGGAGGCCGTGATCTTCATGGCGGCGCTGGCGGGAGCGGCCACGGCAGTAGTCTCCCACGTGGCTCCCTGGTCGATCCACCGGCAAATCGTCGCGATCTCTCCATCAGTAAGCTTGCCGCCGAGAGGCATCGACGGTTCCATCGTGCCCTGCAACCGCTTCACGAGGGGGCTTTCGGCGGATTTGCCAGGAATGATTGCCGTGCCGTGCGCTCCGCCGCGGAGCGCCGTTTCTCGAGTAAGCAGGCTGAAGCCCGAAAGCTGTTGGGGCGCGCCATGACATCCGCCGCACGAGCGCGCGAAAATGGGCGCGACATCGTGGGCGAAGCTGACCGGGGGTGTCTGCGCCCGCGATACGCAGACAGCCGCGATCGCGAAAAGGAAAAGTTTGTTAGGCACAGGCACTCCGTTCGGCCGCAATGAATTCGAGTGCGCGGATCGAGTGCTTGCGCCAGGCGCTGATTCGATCGCGGGTGATTTCGGCGGCGGCTTCCGGACCCTGTTCCAGGGCTACAATGACGTCCTGGTGATCCTCGGCGAGCTCCTCATAGTTGGTGGGTAAGGCCGACGTGCAATCGCAAAGGATGTAGGCGAAAGGGGCAGCCGCGATTGCCTGACAAGCCTGAATCAGCACAGAATTTCCGGTGATGCGATAGAGTTCCTGATGGAACGTGTAGTCGGCGAGACAGAAATGGGGCAGGTCCTGGGCACGGGCGGCCTGGCGCATGGAAACCACCTGCTTCTGCAGAGCGGAACGCCCTTCGGCGGAGAACTTGCGGCTGGCCGCTTCGGCCGCCGCCGGTTCAAGAATCATTCGGACGGAGAAGAGGTTGTCAATCTCCTGACCGGTGTAGCGGCAGACATTGGTGGAACGGTTAAGGACCTTGGAAACAATGCCTTGGTCGTGAAGAACCTGCAGGGCGGAATTAACCGTCGCCTGGGAAACACCGAGGTCGGCCGCAACACGAGCTTCCACCAGCCGCTCGCCCGGCCGGAGAGCTCCGGAGAAGATCAGTTCGAGGATGGCGTGGCGAACTTGGTCGACACGTGTGACGGGCAGAATGGGCTTCATGGCCTGATCAATGATAATCGATGATCGCGGATCTTTGCAATAGCCACCTGAGGATTTGATATCATAACGGCCTTAGCTGGACACAAACCGAAGGAGTAGACCCCCCATGATTCGCATTTTCGTACCCATACTGCTTGCTTTCTGCGCGCCGCTGGCCTGGACTGCCGACGCCGCCACCGCAGTGAAGGAGTCGTCAGCCGTCTGGCGCCAAGCGGTGGTCAAGCAGGACAAGGACATCCTGGCTCGACTGCTGGCCGATGATTTGGTCTACGCGCATTCCAGCGGAAAGACGGAAAGCAAGACGGAATATATCGCCGCCGTAACCAGCGGTCCAGCACGGTATGAATCGTTCACGGAGACCAATACAAAGGTCCGCGTCTATGGAAAGGCGGCGGTGCTGGAGGGGAATGTCGATGTGAAATTGATAGGCCGCGCGCCCTACCGCGTGCGGACGCTGGAAGTGTACATCAACGACGGCGGCAAGTGGAAGATGACCGCCCACCAGTCGGCGCGACTGAATCCATAGGTGATCTGACTAAAACAACACTTTGTTCCCGAATTGAATAACCCGCGGCCAGGCAAACTCACCGGTGACGGCGCCAACCGCGGTGCTGTTCCGCGTCGTATTCGAGAGCAGCACAGAGCCGGGGGTCAGCCAAGGAATTGCTTTTGGAATCATCAGCGACCTCCAGTCGCCAAACCGGTGTGATTGCCAAAAACTCCAATGTTTCGATTGGGCAAAAACCGAATACGACGGGTCGTGTCCTTTGGAATCATGCGCGTCCACGGCCTCCCGCCCTCCCATCAACGGCAACTGCACGTTCAGCCGCCCCGCCGTAATATCTCAAGAGCCTCCAAACCGTTCTTCCGCCACCGCAACCTCGCAGCCCAGCCTCCCCAACAGCTTTGCCATCACTATCTGGTTCACGCGGTTGTCTTCCGCAACCAGGATTCGCCGGCCCGGGGCCTGCGCCTCCTCCGTACGCTCCAATGGCTCTTCCCCGATCATGCCTTCCACCGGTTGCATCGGCGCCGTGGCCCCGAAAGAGAATCCTTTCCCAAGTTCGGACTTCACTATTAAGTCGCCGCCCATCAACCTGGCTATCCGTTTCACAATCGTCAGCCCCAGTCCGCACCCCGCTTGGCGCCGCGTCGCTGATGCATCTCTACTTGCGCAAACATCCTGCTGTACATCAGCACTCCAAATCTGCCGTGTCCACCTAAACACAACAAACCACAGCACTTAGACCCCATTTACACTTCTCTCGATCGTCGCCGAAAATCCAGTTCGGATTTTTAATATTTATATTTCCCTTAGAATCAACAACTTCCAAAATTCGACCTTCAAACTGCTTCCCCCCGCCGTGCTAGTGTCAAATCAGCCCGGAAAACTCCGCGCCAAAAAAGGCCCTCCGCCAAAACCGGAGGGCCTTTTCGTTTCTACACCCACGAAAGGAACTTATGAGCAAAGAAGAACGAGCCGAAATCGCCCGCAAAAACGGCGCCAAATCCAAAGGGCCAAAAACCGAAAAAGGCCGAGCCAAAGTCAGCTCCAACGCCGTCAAAACCGGTGAACACGTCAACAAACTCTCGCCCTTCCTCCCTCCTCACCCGGCCGTCCTCTGCAACGAAGACCGCGCGGAGTATTACCAGCATTTGCGGCAATTCATAGAAATCTACCAGCCCATTAACCAACTCGCCGCCGGCGTCGTCCGCGATATCGCCATCGCCCAATGGCAAATTGATCGCCTCCACGTCTGCGTCACCATCCAGTGGAACCTATCCCTCATCGCCACCGCCACCAAGCCCAGCACCCTCGCTCCCGAACTCTGCGAAGTTCAAGCCATGGGCCGCGCGACAGATATTCTCATCGGCGGCAAAGGCTCCGTCAGCAAACTCAACCGCGAAATCGCCCAACTCCAACAGTCCATCGCCCGCCTGGAACGCCGCTTAAAGTTCATCCACGGCAACTTCCCGGCCCGAGCGCAAGAACAAACCCAGCCAGAAAAATCGCAACCTAAAGAAAAGGAAACACTTAGCGGTCCACCCATCTACATAACCGAAAACTCGCCGGAGGTCATCGCCCACTACAAACATCAGTTCCCCGGCCGCAAAATCATCGTTTTGGCGGCCGACGACGTCGCCAAGGGCATCAACCTCGAGGACGACATGCCCGTCGCCCCCCGAAAGGTATCCTGAAAACATTCACCCGCCGGTCCCTGTCTCTATCAAATCCTGATCTTCGCCTTATGACGCTCTTATGGGCTGGAGTCTATGCTCAAAACGGAGGGAATAATCCGATGACCGGAAGGATCAATGGTTCGCTCGTTTCGGCTTTGCTCATCGCGCTTTCGGGGTGTATGCTCCCCAAAGATGCCGACATCGTCAGTTCGGCCGTTGTCGCTGAACTGGCCCAGACGCAAAATGCCCG
>Ga0105048_10013767_pt1 | contig 12620 bp, 13 predicted proteins | sample MAT05_FD_78382 | JGI IMG/M metagenome (GOLD analysis project Ga0105048, IMG submission 78382) | Freshwater microbial communities from Lake Fryxell liftoff mats and glacier meltwater in Antarctica - MAT-05 | ecosystem: Environmental > Aquatic > Freshwater > Ice > Liftoff microbial mat | place... | reverse complement strand
CTGGTGGCTGGTCGACCCGGAGGGCTGCGCGTTCCTGAGCGTAGGGCCCAGCATCATCACGCCTTCGACGGTAAGCCGCTACGCGGGACTGGAGAATCTGTTCGCGTGGCTGCCGGAGAAAGATGGGAAGTTCGGCGCAATGCGCGATACGGGATCGATCAACTTTCTCGGCGTGAATCTCGCCCGAGCATTCGGCGATAAATGGAATGACGCATGGGAGGCGATGACGACCGGGCTCCTCCGCGAGTGGCGGTTCAACACTCTGGGCAACTCGTCGGCGGAGCGGCTGATGAACCGCCGCGAGGTACCCTATGCGTTTCGACTCGGCATGAGGCAACACCGCTATCCCGCGACGGAGCGGCTGATTTTTCGCGACTTTCCCGACGTGTTTGCGCCGGAATTCGAAGCCAACGCGAAGGTTTACGCGCAGCGACTCGAACCACGGAAAGACGATCCGTGGATGATCGGCTATTTCATGACGAACGAGCCGGAGTGGGCGTTCGGAAAGCACAACCTGGCGCTCGAGCTGATCCGCAAAGCGCCGCCGTTTCACGCGCGCGAAGCTCTCGGCACGTGGCTGCGAGAGCGCTATCGGGATGACGTCTCGCGCTTCAATGCATCGTGGGGTGTTCGCTGGGAAAGCTTCGACACGGCCCACACCTGGGTGATGCCCGGCGCGAAGCCTTCGCCGACGCAGGAAGCCGACCTGTGGGCGTTCTCGATGGTGATGGTGAAGCGATTCTACGCGGTGCCCGCGGCTGAGTTGCGCGCTGTAGCGCCCAATCATCTCAACTTAGGCGTGCGTTACGCCTATGTCAGCTCGGATTTGTGCTACGCGGGCGCGGAGGTCTTCGATGTGTTCTCGCTCAACAGCTACAACATGCCCGGCCCGGTGCCGACCGGGGAGATCGCCACGCGCACGTCCAAACCTGTCCTCATCGGCGAGTTTCACTTCGGTGCGCTCGATCGTGGTCTGCCGTCAGTTGGCCTGCGGGGCGTCGCGACGCAGGAACAGCGCGGGTTTGCCTACGCAAACTATATCGGGGATGCGATGGGCCGCCCCGAGATCGTCGGCGCGCACTATTTCCAGTGGAACGACCAGACGATCACCGGCCGCAGCGACGGCGAGCACTACAACATCGGCGTGATGGATGTCTGCCACCGGCCGTATGAGGAGTTCACGCGCGCCTTCGCCCCGATCCACGAGGCAATGTATGAGATCGCGGAGGGCACGAGGAAATACCGGCTGCAGTCCGTGACCGCAATGCCGTCAATCAACACGAATCAGTGAAGCGGGGCGCAGGCTTTGCGCAATACGTACAAGGTTTGTCTGACGCGAGGGTCAGGGCGCTCGCGGTCGAACGTCGCCCTGCCACGCCCAATGAGCGACTCCAGGATGATGGCCTCTGACTCTGGCTCGACCGCGGAGGTCGGCTCGTCGAGGAGGAGCACTTCGGGATTGCCGGGAAACGCGCGCGCGACGCCGATGCTCGACGCAGAATGCGGCACCTTCCGCGGCCGTTTGCGCATATCGACGACCCAAGGATCAATATCGAAAAGCTTCAATCGCCAGTTTCGGCTGTGGCGACCGAGAACCGTCCCCAACGTGCGGCCAATACCGGGAGCAGGAGCAATTTAACACTATGCTGGTGACGAGGCCCCCGAGAATGACGAGGGCCATGGGTCCTTCGATTTCGCCTCCCGCTTCCGCGCCGCCGAGGGCGAGCGGGAGCAGCCCGAGCGCCGTGACTAGGGCGGTCATCAGCACTGGGATCAAGCGCTCACCCGCTCCGCGCAGAGCGGTGGCGAGATTCCAGTCGCAGCCCTCCACGCTCACCGGATGCTCGAAATGCGATATCATCATGATACTGTTGCGCGTCGAAATGCCGAAGAGCGTAACAAAGCCTACCAACGAGCCGACCGATAGCAGGCCGCGGCGGCGAGTTCCGCTTGTCGCTTTTGCTCGCCGACAAGTTCCTCGAAGACGGTGAGGCGCCGTTTGGCACCCTCCCACTTCGCGACCGCCTGCTCAATCTCGGCCACGATGTTCGTTTGCAGGGCGAACACGCGTGCGGCTGCCTCGCGGCGTTTGGCGTCGGCTTCGGCGATGGGACCCCGATTGCGATTGAAGACGGGCAGTTCGATGGAGAACCCGAGCGACCACTTGTTCTCGCTCTGGTCGTATTCGTAGCCGGGGCCGAGACGCACATCCGGGAACTGTTTCGCCACTTCCAAGCGCAACACCGCCTGTGCTGCGGCGTAATCCGCAAGGGCGGCGAGTAAATCGGCGCGTGAGGTGAGCGCGCGGCCCTTCGCTTCCCGACTGCCGTTAACCTCGTCGGCGGCGACCTCCGCCTTCGCCGAGAATTCCGCAGGCAGCGCGGCCGCGGGCAGGCCGAGCGCCGGGGCGACACGCACGCGACTTTCCGCCGCAGCCCCCCGCGCATCTTCTCGCTCCTTTTTCAAGCGAGCCAGCGCCGAACGGACGAGGGAAAGTTCACGGCCGGCGATCGCTCCGGCCGCAAGCTTCTGCTCCATCGTGGCCAGCGCCTCTTCCTGCTTCGCGATCTGCCGCGTGCCAAGCCGGGTGCGTTCAGTCGCGTCGGCGAGCTCGAGCAATGTTTTGCGGAGAATCATGCGAACCGTCCACGCCGCACTAGTCAGCCGCAGCCGTGCCGCCTCCGTGCGGTGCCGGGCCTCGACGAGCCTCAGCCCGCGCTTGCCGGCCGTTTCGATGGGCAGGTCGAAATCGAGCACCCCGATCCATGGCGAAATTGCGCCGCTACTTGTATTGCGCGCGGCTGAAATCCCCAGGCTCGGGTTCGGTTTCGCGCCCGCGGTGATTTCTGCCGCCCGCGCCGCATCCAGTTCAGCACGGGCCACATCGAGATTCGGGTGATAGTAATATGCCACGATCGCCAGCGACTCGAAATCCCAAACTCCGTCGGCAGATGCACGCAGCCCATGCTCGTGCAAAAATGTCTGCAACTGCGGGCGGTCGAAAGAACGGCGTTCGAAGCGGTCCGCGCGCTCGGCAAGACGAACCTCCCGTGACGTGAACTGGATACAGCCAGGCGTCAGCACAACGATCACTAGCATCAACGGCCTGATCCCTTGCAAAAACCTCATCGACGACACGCTACCGAGCCACCGCTGGGCCACGCACGCCGGGAGTTATTACATCTATGTCAGAACTCCATAATCTTATTAGCGGCGTTTGACGAAAGCCCGCGGCGTGCAAAGGATTGCGGCGATGCGTGTGCTCGTGGTTGACGATCAAATTAAAATCGCCCGCGCGCTGCAAAAAGCGCTGGTGCGAGCGGGTGCAGAGGTCGTCATCGCCGCCGATGGCGACGTGGGCTTGCGACTCGCGCTGGACGAGTCGTTCGACGCCCTCGTGTTGGATATCGTGCTACCGCGGCGCGATGGCCTGGAAGTGCTGCGCGAATTGCGCTCGCAGCATCGCACCACGCCCGTGCTTCTCCTATCCGCCCGTGGCGGAGTGAGCGATCGCTTCCACGGCCTTGATCTTGGCGCAGACGACTACCTCCCGAAGCCGTTCGAACTCGCTGAAGTCGTCGCCCGGGTGCGTGCCTTGGCCCGCCGCGGCGTGCCGCTAGCCGCGACGATGCTCAAGGTCGCCGACCTGTCGATCGATCTACTCCGGCGCGAGGCCCGACGCGGGGGGGCCGTCTGGAACTCAGCTCCCGCGAGTTACGGCTCCTCGAGTATCTCGTGCGCGCACAGGGGCGCACCTGCACGCGCGGCGAACTCTTCGAGCGAGTATGGGGCTATCGCCCCGGCTACGACCCTGGCTCGAACGTCGTCGAGGTTGCGATCCTGCGGCTGCGCGAAAAAGTGGATGCGGCATTTTCGTCCAAGCTCATCGATACCGACTACGGCAAGGGTTACACCGTGCGCATAGAGCCATGACAATTCGCACGCGGATCACCCTCTGGTATGCAGGCATGCTTTTCGGATCGCTCATGTTGATGGGCGCCGTCCTCCATTACGAACTTGTGGAGGAATACGCCCGTGGGCTCACCACAGAATCCCCCCGCGAAAAAATAGCCGACGTCCTCCTCTTCTATGGGCTGCCGACAGTGGCGGTGCTCGTTCTCGGCGGCTCATGGCTCATCCGACGGGCATTGCGGCCGGTCGAGGCCCTCACCGCCGCTGCCCGAACGTGTTCATGCCGGAAATCTCGCCGAGAGGATTTCAAGGAGTGGCCGCGGAGACGAACTTGACCGGCTCAGCGGTGTTTTCAACGCCATGCTCGCGCGCGTCGAGGCCGGTATCTCCAATGTGCGCGACTTTACTCTTCACGCTTCCCACGAACTCAAAACTCCGCTGACCATTCTCAGCGCCGAAACCGAGCTCGCGCTCGCCGACCCAGCGACCCCTGCGGCGGAGAGCGAGCGGCTGGCGAGCCAGCTCGAGGAACTTCGCCGTCTCGCCGCGCTCGTGGACGCGCTGAGCCTCCTCGCCAAAGTCGATGCTGGCCTGCCCGTGATCGCCCGCGAGCGCTTGCGCTTTGAAGAGGTGCTTCAGGATGCGGTGAAGGACGCGCGCGTTCTCGCCTCACGGCGCGGCATCGCGATCGAGCTTACGCGATGCGATGCTGCCTCATTCGATGGCGATCGCGCCGGTCTCCGCCAGGTGCTGCTCAATCTTTTCGACAATGCCGTGAAGCACAATCGGCCGGGCGGCTGGGCGCGCGTCGAACTCCGCACCGAGCAAGACACCCTAATCCTTGTCATCGAAAATACCGGACTGCCCATTTCGGCCGAACTCCTGCCGCGTATATTCGACCGCTTCGTCCGCGGTGCCGGATGCAACGAAGGCTCCGGCCTCGGCCTCAGCATCGCGAAGACCATTGTTGAATCGCATGGAGGCACGATTACATTCATGGCTCGTCCCGAAGGTGGCGCGCGATTCGTTGTCGGCTTCCCGCAGTGCACGCCGAGTCGCGAGTGATTTTGCAATCCAGCGTGCACTGTCGCGATACGAACACGAACTGCTCAATCAGTTGTTGCGGTCGATTCACACGCAGCAATGGGGTTAGCGACAACGCGATGCGCAGCCCAAGCCGTATCGGTGATACGGAGCGCATCGGGACACGGCCGCAACGAACGTCCCTCGACCCATGAACCTTTCACCAAAACTGCGTGCGGATTTGCTGGCGGGCCCAGTTCGTTTCGCTGCAGACGGCTGACCACGATGTTCACGGCTTCGGCGCCGATCAGCTCGTAGTTATGATAGTTGCCGGAATAGTCCTTCTTGTAAGGAAGCCACGAGACCGTCGCGACGCCCACGTCCCCCGGGGCGTCGAATCCACGGGCGCGAAGCCAGAGGAGGGCGTCGTAGGTCATCGTGACGATGGCGTCGGGGCGATGGCATTCAAACCACGCGATAAAAATCTCCGCGCGCCAGTCGTGAGCGACTAGAGGCGGCACACCGCCGCTTGCGGGATGCTCGTGCATGAAGGTCAGATAACCGGCGAGCCAGAGATGGTTCACGCGGCCATCGTCCTTGTGGTTAATCGCAAAGCCGATTCTCCGATACCCGCGACGCACCAATTCCGAAAGCAGCAAGAGCATCGCGCTGAAGTTGTCATGGCACGCGCGGTCGAGATCGGGCGCGAGCAAGGTGCGGCCGATCGCGGCGGCGGAAAATTTACCCCATGGCAGCGCGATCTGGCCGCCGCGGAAGCGCTCGGGGGCATTGAACGCGATGGGCGCGAGCACGAGGCCGTGGATGCCGCGATTGACGAGAATTTGCGCCAGTCGTGCCTCGGTCATTTCCGGCGCGCCAAGCCAGAAGGGCTCGAGCGCGTAGCCAAGCTCCTTGGCGCGCGAAAGTGCGCCACGGAAGTAATGCTGCACGGTGTTGTCACAGAGGTGCGCGTCGGAACGTTTCTGGGTGAAAACGAACCCGAGCGTGGACTGATAGGTCGGCGCGTGCGCCGCGCGGATATGACCCATGAGAGCTGCGACGACGGGATTGGGCCGATAGCCGAGCTGGGCCGCAATGTGTTGAACGTGCGCGCGCACACGTGGAGAGATCTTCGGGTGGTTGCGTAACGAAAGCGAAACCGTGGACTGACAAACGCCTGCGGCGGCGGCGAGTTGCCGATGGGAGACTGGGGGGGACATGGTAAGGGGCGGGTCAGCCCCACCAGGAGGACGGGGCCGTTGCGGGGCAAACTCGGTCGCACGCAGAAATCGTGATTTCTAACAGACGTCTCGGCGGGAATACAGTGGCGCGCATTGTGGCCGCGACCACCCCAGCGACGTCCCCCCTCGGACGAGCCCGATTGCCACTGCACTCTCGCAAACCGCCGGCAGCAAACCCTCTGTTCTACATCCCATGACGTTCACCCGCGTAACGGTGTTTTCTTTAGCACTCAGTCTCGCTTCCCCACTGCTGGCGCGCGAGCGGGTGAATATCGACATCGCCGTCGAGAATCCGGACGAAGCTCGCAAGGCCTACCAGACGCATCTCACGCCCCAAGTCCGCGCCGCCTTTGAAGCGTTGTGTCCCGACAAGCCGAAAATTTTGGAAATCGTCCTCAAGATCCGGGAGAAAAACTACCGTTTCGGACAGCTCTACATGGACGTGATTGTGGAGCGCAACGGGCGGAAGTTCGAATACCTCTTTTCCCCGGAAGGAAAGCTATGGGCGTTTCACGAGAAGCTGAAACTCTCAGAGACCCCCCCGGTCGTCCGCGCCACGCTCGAGCAGAAAAAGCTCAAACGCGATGCGGTCTGGAAGTGGACGATCAACCACGTCGTCCACTACGAGGCTCCATTGCAGCACGTGAGCGGCGACACGCTCTCGATCATCGCGGTCGATGGCTCATATCTCGGCGAAAAGCTCAGTGGCAACTGGGCCGAGCCGAAGTGACCGAGTGGTTCCATCCCCTCAAAAACCCATAAAGAATCGAATGACCACGCTCACACGCTCCTTCGCTGCTCTCGTTGGCGCGCTCGCAGCGCCCGCTCTTTTCGCCCAAGGGGTTGCACCCGCCGCGCCGCGCGAGACTAACAAGGGATTCGTGGACGATGCACCCGTATCGCTCACAGAATTCGTAGTGCAGGCCGACAGCGACCAGGGCTACAAGACCAAGAATGCGATTTCTGGAACGCGATCGAACGTCGCGATCAAGGACCTCCCAATGAGCATTTCCGTCCTGAACAAGGAATTCATCGAGGATGTGGGCGCGGTCTACGCGAGCGATGCGATGAAGTATGCACCCTCGACCTCGAATCCCGAATACAATCCATCGGCGGCAATCGGGTTTGGCCAGCAGAGCCGCGGCGAGTCGACCTTCCGTGGTTTCGCGGCGCTTTTCGGATTCCGCGACGGCTTTCGCGCCGAATCACAATCTTCGGCCGTGAATGTGGAGCGCGTGGAGATGATCAACGGCCCCGCCTCGATCATCTATGGCATCACTCCACCGGGCGGAATGTTCAATACCGTGACCAAGTCGCCAGTGATGAATCGTTCGTTCGTGGAGTTGTACGGTGCTTACGATTGGATCGACGGATCGAACAACCACGGCGATCGCTCGTCCTTCGATGTGAACTATGGCCGGAAGGGCGCGCCAGTTGCGTTTCGCTTTGCCGCGGGCTATCAGAGTCAGGCCGCCATCCAAGACTTCGTTTCTGATGTAGGAATGGATCGCACGTATGCGCCGTCCGTAGCCATTCGCCCGTTCGAGAAGACGCAGCTCACAGTCAAATACGAGCAGCATCATCGCCGTGACCTCAGCGGCGGGCGGATCGCTTTTCAGGCCGGGCCTAACGGCGCTTCTACTCCTGTGCAGGTGGTGTTGTACCCGAATATTCCGCAGACATGGAGTTTCATCGGCCCGGAATCGGTGCAGGTTCGTCACAACAACATCTGGACCGCGACCCTGGATCAGAAGATGAGCGACCGCTGGACGCTACAGGCGGTCTACAACCGCTTCGGTGCGGCGCGCGAAGATGTCGATACGAGGCAATTCTACGCCCCGACGAGCCCGCTGGGCGGACCGGCGATGCGACTCAACAAGCAATTCGTACCGAGTTGGGTGACCACGAAGAACGTGCTCGTGAGTTCGCTCTTCAAGTTCGATATTCCTCGCGGCCCCGGCGGACCGGTGCGCAACACCCTCATCGCGTCCTATCAGCGGACGGACGAATACACTTCGCGCATCCAGACCGCGGTGCTCAACCCGAACCGCACCCGCGTGGATTTCTACGCGCCGATCCAGGTGGGTTTCGACCTCCCATCTTTATGGCGCGGGCGCGCGCACGAAGTGGAAAGCACGAGCTACGGAGAGACAGATGCGACGGTGATCTCCGCGAGCTGGCAGGGGCGCTTCGCGAACGATCGCCTCTTGTTAAGCGCCGCTGCGTCACAGGTGGACATCGAGATCCAACCACAGGCCTATGCGAGCGACGCTATCAAACCGCTTTTCGGCCTGATCTACCGCCCGTTGCCGGCCTATTCGATTTTCGTGATCAACTCCTCAACGCTCTTTCCCGATCCCCGGAAAGACATCGACGGAAATTCGTTCAAGCCGACCTCGGGCAAGGGTTGGGAAGGCGGGGTCAAGCTCGACGCGTTCGAAGGGCGCGTGTCGGGCACGGTGAGCGTCTTCAAGAATGTCAACACAGGCACCATCCTATCGGATCCAAATTTCGTGCATCCGATTCTGGGAACCCGCGGCGCGCTTTTTCAGGCGGGAGACACGACCTCCGAAGGTGGCGAGATCGATCTGTTGTTTTCGCCGCTCGACAACTGGCAGACGCTTTTCGGATACGGCTATCACGAGGTCTACAATTCGAAGGACATCGATCGCACAAAAGTCGGTCAAGACATCCCGCTTGCAGGTCCGCGCACCAAAATTTCAGTGTGGTCGAAGTATTCCTTCCGTCGTGGGCCGTTGAGCGGTTTGTCGGTCGCGGGCGGGCTGATCTGGCATTCGCGCGGACTGCACAGCTACGTGAGCAACGTGCCGCGCTATGTGCCGAAGTATTGGGACGGCGATGCGAATGTGACATACGACTTCAAGTTCAGCCGTGCGCGGTATCGGCTGGCACTTCACGTGGGAAATGTCTTCGGACTTTCGACTCAGCGCGGCTGGCGGGCGGAAACGCCAGGCGGGATCGCCACCCGCGACATTTCGTTCCCGGTTCCGCGCACGTATAGTCTTTCCGTGCGGAGTTATTTCTAAGGCTGGCGCGCGCTGAGACTGCCGGCCTGCGGGAGGGCGCAGTGGTGTGGCGCGCACGATTCCTGCGAACTCGAGCCAAAGGCCCGGATGCTTGCGCAGATCGTCGCGTGGCCCGCCGACGGTGCCCGGTTGAGGCTCACATTGGATCAGTCGAGGTTGTGCGAACGCCGCGTCGACGGCGGACCCCCTGACGCTCCACTCGATAACGCCGCCCGGAGTGCCGCTGGATCGTGCACTGCGGGAAGCCGCGACATTTCTAGCCGCCGCGATTCAACGCTCGCTGTAGCTTTCGCATTGTCTCTTCGGGGCTCGCGATCCGTCTCTTATTCAAGTCGGAGTTTTCGGCACGCCGATGGCGACGATGCCGCGTTCGAGGAGTTGGACGAGATAGGCGCAGACGAGCGCACGCGCTTCGAAAAATGTGAGCCGATGCGAGGCGGCAAACGCGTCGATGAGCTGTCCGACCGTCGCACTGCCGTCGATCTGGCCGAGGAGCTCTGCACCGATCGCATCGAGCGCGAAGGTGCGATGCGTGCGCAGGGCGAGCGGGCCCGCGAGGAGGCGGACGAGCGCTCCATGGCGCAGCGGGACCGTCACGAGCGACGCGACCGGCGCATCGGCGGGGCGCGCAGTCGCGGCGGCGTTGCGCACGGGGATCGTGTGCAATTGGAACTGCGCCCAACTGCGGCGCGCGAGTGCGGGTTTAGATTGACGTCGAAACAACCGCATCGGGGTCGAGCGGGGTGCACTTCCGCGGGTGGAATTGTTCGCAGAGGTTGAGTCGGTTGGCGGTGGCGTCGTGCCACAGGAGCGCCGTGCCGGGCCAGTGGCGGCCGAGGTATTTGTCGAAACCGGCCTCGCCCGCCGTCTTGAAGCGGGCGCTCGCCGCCGCGTGTCCGCGAAACGTGCCGGCGGAGGTAACGATGTCGCGTCGATCGCGCGCGTGAAGGACGGACGCAAGGAATTCGACGGGCGAGCGAGCGGCGAGGAGATGCGAGGCGAGACCCCAGCGTTGGAGAATTATGCTGTGGTGGTGCACGTCAGTGAAGCGGAGTGTTACGTTGGCCGGCAGGGGCTCGGCCTCTGCGAGCTCGAAGCGAGCCGGAAGCGCGACATCGATACTCCAAGCGGCGCAGCGACGAGGGTCGGTATCATTGCTGGCGAGGGAATCGAGGACCACGTCGTGATCGCGGTCGCGGAAAAACATCCAGTGAACAAGCGTGCGCTCGCCTAACACGGCCGAGGCATGCGTCGGCTCGTCGAATGAGCCGTGGCTGAGGACGAGCGAACCTCGCTCCGCATGAACGAGCGCAGCTGCGGATGAGTCGCCGCGCGGTTGCAGTGCGGCCGTGCTCTCGCGCCAGCGGCGGTGGATCTCGGCGTGGATGCGCGGGATATCCGGCGGCGCCCGAAGCCGTCGCCAGCTCACCTCTGCGCTCACGCCATCGCGCGTCGAAAGAATCAGGCGGCCCCGTTCGGGGTTGGTGCTAAAAGCGGTGATCTCCCACGCGGCAGGAACGCGACATTGGAAGCCGTGCCACGCCAGCAACCGTGAGCGCGGTGTAGTGACGTTCGATTCATTCGGCGCGTCGGTGTGCAACGCCTTCGACTTTCGCGCGGCAAACGCCCGTGTGGCAACAGGTGAAAGATGCGTGCGCCGAGAAATGTTCACTCAGTAAGCGAAGTTCAGGCCGAGCTTGGCCGTCGTGTAGGAGCGGCCGCGCTCCGTGGGGAAACTTCGCCACAGCTCGAGGCCGACGAGCTTGCTGGCGCGGTAGGTGAAGCCGATGCTCGCGAGCCACTGCGCGCGATCCTGAATTTGGATCGCGTCGGCGCGGAGCGTGAGCGGACGTGCGGCGACCTGCCACGCGCGATCGAAACCGACGAAGGCGGCGTTGTTGCGGCGCTGGACGGCGTAGCCGGCGTGCAGTCGTGCGCCATCGAAGGGGAGCGTGGCTACGGCGTAAGACTGCGGCTCGCCCAGGCGGGCGCGATCACGAGACTCGGGCGCAAGACCGGCGATGCCGAGGGCGAAGGCGGGTCCGCCGACGCGGCGCGGGAAGGCGTATTTGGCGTTGAGAAACGCGACGACATCGGCGCCGGGTGCCCACCGCGAATCGAGGCCGGCTTCGAATTTCTGCTCTCCGAGCTTGAGGCCGCTGCGAACACCGGTGAGGAAGGAGGTCTGGCGGTCCTCGCCAAACGCGCTATAGAGCTGCACGACGCCTGTGCGCGGCGCCGACGTGTCGGCGTTGGGGACATTGTTGAGCCCGCTGCGCGAAGCAAGAGCGGCCGAGGCGACCACAAGGCTCGAAACCGCGAGGGCAACGGTGCGCATGGAAAGCATGAGAACATTTCCTCGCGGCGGAGTGCGGTGGTGCAACCGTGGGTATCTCCATTGCGCGGGAAATGATACAGTTTGGACCGCATTCGCGCGCCTCCGCGTCATCCGATGGCACCCACGCCAATTCTCATCTCCGCGGCGGTCTTCACGCGGTCGATCTTTCCGTTCTTTATCCAGACGATCCGATCGGAGACGGCCAGCATCTTGTGATCGTGCGTCGCAGAGATGACGGTGACGCCGAAGTCGCGCACAAGTTGACGAAAGAGATCGATGATCTGCCGGCCCGTCTCCAGGTCGAGGTTGGCGGTGGGCTCGTCGGCGAGCAGAATGGTCGGCCGGTTAACGAGGGCGCGGGCGATGGCCACGCGTTGCTGCTGGCCGCCGGAGAGTTCGTGCGGTCGGTGATCGCTGCGACGGTCGAGACCGACGTAGCCGAGCACCTCGTGCGCACGGGTGCGCGCGGCGTTGTCGTCGAGACCGAGGAACGTCGCGGGCAGCACGACGTTCTCCAGAGCGGAGAGCGACGGGATCAGATTGTAGGTCTGAAAGACGTAGCCGATGTGGCGGCAGCGGAAGAACGCTAGCTCGAGGGAGGAGAGCCGCGGGAGTGAGACGGATCCGATGAGCACCTCACCGCTGGTCGGCCGGTCGAGCGCGCCGACGAGGTTGAAGAGCGTGCTCTTGCCGGAGCCCGAGGGGCCCATGATCGAGAGGTATTCGCCGCGGCCGATGTCGAGCGAGATACCATCGACGGCGCGGACTTCCTCGCCGCCGCGGCGGTAAATTTTGCGGAGGTCGCGGATGGAGATGAGCGCGTCGGCGGGCATGGCCTAATATGGTAGCACGGTCGTCGCGCCTTTCATGAAAACGAGACCGACGCAGAAAACGGTGATGAGGCCGCTGCCGGCGAAGAAACCGGCGCTGATGACAACGATGTATTTTTTCCACATCGGGCCGATCTTCCGTTCGAAAAAATACCGGCCCAGCAGCGCACCGATCATCTGCGGCAGGATCATGTGGATGAGCGTGCCCGAGGCGCCTTTGATGAGCCCG
>Ga0105048_10013766_pt1 | contig 12620 bp, 13 predicted proteins | sample MAT05_FD_78382 | JGI IMG/M metagenome (GOLD analysis project Ga0105048, IMG submission 78382) | Freshwater microbial communities from Lake Fryxell liftoff mats and glacier meltwater in Antarctica - MAT-05 | ecosystem: Environmental > Aquatic > Freshwater > Ice > Liftoff microbial mat | place... | reverse complement strand
TCAAGCGGGGCTCACAAGTATATTTTTTTACGCCTTATCAGACAATCTCTTTTTCTTTTGCCTCTATGCGGGACTTGAACGATATACGATGGTTTATTTCTGCACCTCCGTATAACGCAGCAGCGCCTGTCGGAAAAAACCCTGCATAGTAATCGCCAAATGGTGCGGTTCCAGCACCCGCATATCGGCGCCCAGCGAAGCCAACTTGCGGGTTAGGTCCAGGTTGGTCATCAACGAGAACCGGATCACTAAACGCTCAGGCGATTGCTCCAGCACTTCGAACGGCTCGAAAAAAGGCGTGCTCAGAAAGTAACTGTTCTGCGGAGGGCTGAATTCCACAACGACCTGCTCCACCTTTCCATCTTTCGGTACCGAGATGCCGTAGATGTGCTGCCAATAGGTTTCTGCATCAAAGTCGCGGGGCTTGTCGTGACAATAGCCGATCGTGCGTGGCTCGCCTTCGATACGCTCGAGCGGAAACACACGCACGAATTGCTCAGAAAGATCGTGTGAAAAGCCACCCACATACCAGCGGCGGTCATAGTGGCGCAAAAACCAGGGATCAAAAATGACCTCCTTGCCCGGATCATCTGGCCGGAAAGAGCGGTATAGGAACTGTATCCGGCGGCACTCCTCAATAGCGCGCAGAAAAAAAGTGAGGTGTCGGCTGCCCTCGTAATGTGGCAAGGGGTCGAAATAAATCGGCTTAGCAGCATCCTTCGGGTCCACCCACTTGCGCACAGCGCGATGGATCTTTCCAAATGCTTCTCGCGCATCTTCCATATTAATCAATTGTCCGGTTTTGGAAAGCGTCTCGAAAGCTATCCGCAACAACAGTACGTCATCGGAAGTGAGCGGCAGGCGGTCTACCAATGTAAACTGATGACCAGGCGTATATCGCCACCCGTACAGCACAGGCACATATTCCAACGGAGCATTCATGGCCTTCATATTGTCCATGTCTTTGCGCAATTGGCGCAAGCTGATGCCCAGTTCTTCCATCAGTTCGGATGACCGGACGACTGCGTTGGCACCGCTTCGCCTGCTGAGCAAGTCGTGTATACGCTGGTACCGCTCGAACGGCTTTTTATCCTTCGGCATCCCCTTTCTGAATTTTAGGCAAAAATACTTATTGGCCTGTGCACAAAAACTGCATACCCCCATATTTATCTTTGTCGCACACTTTGTTAAAGACAAAAAAATTCCATTCTTATACACAAGCCGTGTTTATGTTTGGGCCCACAACTAACACCACCGGACAATATGAGGCTCCACTTGAAACTTTCGCCCAACCGCCAACCTGTCAATTTCGATCACCTGCCTGTGCTCGCTGGCGCCCTCCACAAATGGCTCGGTCCCAACGTTGAGCACGACGAACTCTCGCTTTATTCTTTTTCCTGGCTACAGGGAGCGAAGCCAGGTCCTGGCGGGCTACAATTTCACCAAGGAGCCAATTGGTTCATCAGTTCGATGGACGATGACTTTCTAGTGCGCAGCGTACGGGGTATCCTCTCCGACCCGGTCATCCACTGGGGAATGCAGGTGGAGACGTGCAATATTGCCCGCCCTCCCGATTTTCCCGACGAGGGCGAAGTGAGATTCATGTGTGCCAGTCCGGTTTTTATCAAACGCTCGGTGCCGGATGCAACACGTCCGTCGGGCTACAACGACAAATTCTACCTCTACACCGACCCGGAAAGCGACGCACTGATGACCGAAACACTTCAGCGCAAACTCCGCGCCGCAGACCTTGACGACACGGGTGTGTCGGTGCGCTTCGATCGTGATTATCCGAAGGCCCGCACGAAGATGGTGCATTATCGGGGCATAGACAACCGCGCCAGCGAATGCCCGGTGTATGTGCGCGGCACGGCGGAGCAGTTGGCATTTGCGTGGACGGTAGGGATGGGGAATAGTACGGGGGTGGGAATGGGGAGTTTGTATGTGACTGAAAAAGAGGGTATTAAAAAAGGGCGATGATCCTTAGATGCATCGCCCAAATCCAAGTCGGTACGATTGAGTGCCTGAACAAGGCAAGGGTACTGTTTCAATTCCGGCCTCAAAAGTAGATGTTTTTTCGAAAAAGAAAAAATTGTTCAAGTACCCTTGCATTGTAAAATTTTTTGCCTCTAACTTTGCAGTGCTTACTGGGGAGGGACTCCCTTATTTCCAGATGCAAACAAAAGGCATGACAAAAAAAGACAAAATTTTCAAGTTGACCATCGGAGAATTCCAGATGGAGTTAGTAAACTTGCCAGATTGGGCATACTCCATCATCCTAATTGCTGCCATACTTATCCCGCTATGTGGATTGGGCTGGGGGCTTCTGAGATAAAACCTATGCTAAAAGAACTCGTACAATTCACTACTGCCGCACTCGAAGACCCCATCTTCCGAAGCCTCGGCGTGACTCCCAAAGAGGGCTTGCACATCGTGTTGCAGGTCGAACGGTCAGCAGAGCAAACGGCCATCGCCGAAAAACCAGCATTCGCTGGGGCTTACAACAAGAAGACTGAAATTGGCGACTGGCTGTTGCGCTGTACCGATTGGTGGAAAGCCTCTACGATGCTTGGCGTGGTGGACACCTTCAAAGTATTCGATGTACCCGCGAAGGCCATTCACACGGTGTCGCCGTTTTGCTTCGGCGTGAAGCGCACCAACCTTGAAGGCGGCGAACAGTACGCCGAGAACCAATTGAAAGGTAAATCGCAGGTGTACGACCGGATCAATGCTTACTTTGCCAAAGCCATCGCTCTGCTCGAAGCCCCGGAGGATAAAATTATAGCCGATGCTTTCCGAATTGCACTCAATGACCGAACGCAGCTGCATCGTTGGCTCAATGAGACGGGACATTTTAACAACATGAAGGATGGGGAGTATGTGGTTTTTTACCTTGACCTCCCGCTTGAACGATACGATGTCGCTAACCGCAAATATCTGAAAGAGAAGTTGTTCAATACGGCGGAATACAACGTCCCAGATGCCGATGACGCGGAACTGCTGCACGGAACGAGCAATTGGCTCAACGGCTTCCCAATGAAAAAACCTTTCCTGACACACCAATCAGCGACGTTCGACATCGCAGGACGGGTATCATCGAAGGAGGCACAAATGCTCTACGAGTTTACCGATTTGAGCCGCCGGAAGCTGTTCCCGAACCCGTTGCCGCTATTTGTCATGGACGACGAGCGCGAGCGAGCTTTCAAAATCTTCAAAGAAGATGCGGTCTCCGGGGAAGAAAAACGAAAGCCCTACCTCGAAATCATCGGCGATTTGCAAAAAGGCCATGCCGGGGAAGTGGGCAACTACTACTTGCTCTTTTTGCTCGCCGGAGAAATCCGCGATTTCGATTATGTCAGTCGCTTTGAATTCAATTTGAAGGCAGACGGCTCGGCGTGGCACGTGCAAGACCTGTTCGGCATCGGGCAAGAAATGACCTTCACGACGGTCAATGACCTGCTGACGCTGGCACTGCCGCCCATGTTCAACAACGCGCTCGTGGTGCGTCGAAAGGAAAAAGATTGGATTTTTCACTGGTTCGATGATTTCGAACCCGCCTACTGCAAAACCCACAACGCTTTTTTGCTGGCAATGAAGTACCGCAAGGCTTTTTATGATTTCGTGTATAAAAGCAAGCGGCAGGGCGTGACCGGAGCGGCAATTCGTGAGATTTTGCTGACGGGTATTCTGGACGACATCCGGCTCGACGAATTCAAGAACAACCGAAATTCCGAGGGCTATAACGTCCGCCTTAAATTGAACCTGCTGTTCAATCTACACCAATATTTTTCAACCAAAATCAATCCGACATTTATGCCAAACAACATCACAGACCTACGCGCTCACCTTGACAGCGTAGCGGGCGGGGCGGCACAACTCGAAACCGATGAACATTTCGCTTTCGCTGCCGGACAGGTCGTTGACCGCGTGTTTTATGAAAGCAATAGTGCTGACAGGAGTTTTAAATACCTCGAACCTTTCCTTTCCCAGAGCGATCCAGAGCGGTTCAAAATGGCAATTGGAAATTTTATTAAGCGCTATAAGCACGTCGAATTTCCGCCGCGCTTCCGAAATGTTTGCTCCGATGTGCTGACCTATCCAATCAAAGGAGATTTGCAAAAACTCTTACCTATTTTTCTGGCAGGTACTTTTTCAAAGAGCCAATTATATTGGGAAAAAAAGGAGAAGCCTGATCCGACAGAACCCGAATCCATCACAAACTAAAAACTCTTCACCTCCAAACTAATTTTTTCAATCATGTCAAATCCATTTCGCAACCGCGTCTTTGGCTGTGTAGTCATCAAATCCATCAATTCTAACTACAATGCAGACTTCACGCACCAGCCCCGAACCTTACCTGATGGCACGGTTTACGCCACCGATAAGGTATTGAAATACAGCGTCCGAAATATGTTGAAGAAAATTTCACCGGCAGATAAAATATTCTATTTCAAGAGTTTAAGCGATGAAATGCAGCCGCGTGCACTAGGTGAAACATATATCAACCTTTTTGGCGATTTCCCAAAAGTGGAAGGCAAGGATAAGGACGTTAAGCTGCGAAAAGAAGTATTGAAAAACTTGTTGACCTGTATTGACGTGCGGCTTTTTGGTGGCACGTTTGCTGAAAAAGGAGCAAACATTTCTATACATGGCACGACACAAATCACACACGGAGTCAATCGTTTCCCAGAAAACGCTATTTACTCTGAGCAAATCGCATCGCCTTTTCGCAATGCCAATGACAAAAGTGCGGATTCAATGCAAACCACACTCGGCACCCAATTCAAACTCCGGGAAGGCCACTACGTCCACCACTTTTCCGTGAATCCGCAAAATTTGGATGAACTGGTCGAGCGCTCCAACGGCGAACCGCTCAACGACGAAGACATCCAAAAACTGAAATCTGGGCTGTCGCGTGGCGTCACCTTCTACGACTCCTCCGCCAAGGCAGGCACCGAAAACGAACTCCTGCTGTGGGTGCAACTCAAGCCCGATTCCAAACTCGTGCTGCCGTCCTTCGTGGAACTTGTCACCGTCAGTGACGATGCCAAGCGCGCGATTGACCTCTCGAAAATCAAAGAAATCCTCGCCCGCCCGCACATCGCGGCAGCCATCGAGAGCATCGAAATCCGGTACGACAAAACTGCTGCGACGGTAGCAGGTGTGCCTGACGGGGCAGTTTTTCACGAAATCCACCAATAAGCCATGCGACCAACCTTGATTTCCTTCGACTTGCGGGCGGGGTTCGGCGTGTTTAAAAAACCGGACGTGAACGAAGGGCTGCAACCGACTTTCAACATGTTGCACAAGCCTGCGCTGCTCGGCATCCTTGGCGCGATTGCCGGTTTGGAGGGCTACCAACGGCGCGGCGAGTTTCCGGCGTACTACCGTGCGCTGCGTGACCTGCGGGTGGGCATTGAACCGCTCGACCACGAAAAAGGCAATTTCACGAAGACCGTCATCAAGTATACTAACACGGTCGGCTACGCCAATGCAGACGGCAACCTCATCGTCACGGAGCAGACTTTGCGCTCGCCCGCTTATCGGTGCTACCTGATGCCCGACCTTGATGACCCTGTGCAGCGGCTACTGCACGACCGCATCCGGGCGGGCGAGGCCGAATTTTTGCCTTATTTTGGGAAAAACGAGTGCTCGGCTTGGTGGGAGACCAGTGCCGAACACGAGATTTCGGGCATAACATCCGTCGGCTCTTACTACCTGGCAACCATCTTCAAGAGAAAAAACTGGACGGTCCGGGAAGAAAAAGAAGACGACTTCGATGCCTTTGATTTGTTCGACTTCACGCCCAAGCCCGACAACTTCATTTACTTCGAGCGGCTCCCTGTAGGTTTTGATGAGCGACTTTTCCAGTATCAGTTGGGCGAATTTGCTTTCACGAACTTCAAATTGAAACCGACCGCTCAGATGGACAACCTCTTTTACCTCCCAAACGAGCAGAAGTATGTCCAACTCTTTTGAAACCGTTGAAGCGATTTTGGCTGCCACTCCGCTGCTTTCTGAAATGCTTCGGGATGCTCACCGCTATCGAGCGCACGTCCATCCGAAACATCCGCCGGAACTTTACGAGGAGCATTTTGATCGAGTGAACCGACACTTTGGGCTGATTTGCAAAAAAAATGGACTGGATGGGCTGATTGACAACATGATTGCTGACTACGTCCACTTGAGTTTTCCCAAATCAGATTTTCAAAAGACCAGCTTGTATATCAAGCTGCTGTTCGTTCGCACCGCTGTTTTTCATGATTTCGGGAAGGTCAACGAGAACTTTCAGGGCCATCCGAAGAAAATGAACAATCCTGAATTTAGGATGCGCCATGAAAACCCTTTGAAGCACCACCACTCGAAATTGGGGGCTTACCTCTATGTCGTTCGCCATTTTGAGGAGGCGCAGGGGCTGAGTTTTATGGCAAAAGAGGAGCAGCGGCAAATGTTCCTGACCATCTTGTTGCTTTCATATCCGATTTTCAAGCACCACGCGACAGGTCTGCTGCGACCTGACGGCATGGGCATCCGCTTCGAGGTGGAAGAACTAGCTTGGATGAAAAAGTACCTTGCTCTGTATCATTTGACACCTGATGAGCGAATCTCCGCACGGATGTTGGAGCAAAAGTTTTTAGAGGAGAAGTTTTTTGACTGGGTTTTCAAAGTCGAAAAAATTCAATTCGGCTTCTCGTTTTTCGCCCTTCTCCGCCTCAATTTCTCCCTACTCACCGCATCCGACTACCTCGCTACGGGCGAGTATAGTTACCAGTTGAAATTGGAGACCGACGAAGACTGGGGCATTCTCTCTGGGGAGAAACGCCGCAGGACTGCCGATGCGCCTCGGACAAACACCGAAAAAGGCTACAACATTGAGGCGCACCAGTTTTTTGAAAAGGCTCAAAAAGGAGCATACGAGTTTCAAAATCCGCAGACAGCGAGTGAAGCAAACCTGAACATTCTCCGCACGGAGATGGCGGTCAAAGTGCTGCAAACCATCGAGGCGCACAGTGACAAGCGGCTTTTTTATCTCGAAGCCCCCACTGGCGGCGGTAAGACGAATCTTTCGATGCTCGCGGTAGCGGAACTGCTCCGGGCCGACCCGCGACTGACGAAGGTGTTCTACGTCTTCCCGTTCACCACGCTCATCACGCAGACGCATCAGGCAGTCAAGGAGACGCTCTGCCTTTCAGATGAGGACATTGCTCTGCTGCACAGCAAAGCAGGGTTTCAAACTGCTGGAGCGAAAGGAAATGACGAAGAAACCGAGGATGGGATTTACGGCGGTCAACGCCGCGATTTTCTTCAAAACCTGTTCGCACTGTACCCGTTCACGCTGGTCACGCACGTCCGTTTTTTCGACATCCTAAAATCAAACCGGAAGGACGATATCTACTTGATGCACCGGCTGGCCAACTCGGTGGTGGTGCTGGACGAACTGCAATCTTACCCGCCCAAGCAATGGGACAAGATGCTTTACCTACTCGACCAATATGGCAAGTTTTTTAACATCCGCTTCTTGCTGATGTCGGCGACTTTGCCCCGGTTGACAGAAATCGAGGCGGTGAAACGAGCATCGGGCGGGCTGCCTGAGGTGGTGGATTTGCTGCCCAAATCGAGTGAGTATTTCCAAAACCCGAACTTCCGGGGCAGGGTCGAGTTCAAATTCGACCTTTTGGAACAGTATGAGGAAATCACGGCGGACGAACTGGCGGTGGAGGTTTTGAAAAAATCTCGCACACGGGCAGCGGCGTACGCGGGAAGGGTTTTCACGATTGTGGAGTTTATTTTTAAAAAATCGGCAACTGAGTTTCGAGGCGTCTTGGATGGGCTTGAGCCATTTTTTGATGAAATCATGGTGCTTTCCGGGACTATTTTGGAAAGCCAGCGCAGGGGAATCATCAATTTTTTGAAGAGAAAACGGAAGGCCGAAGGGCTGAAAATTTTGCTTATCACTACGCAAGTCGTGGAAGCCGGGGTAGATATTGACATGGATTTGGGCTTCAAAAACGTCTCGCTGATTGATTCTGATGAACAACTCGCCGGGCGGGTGAACCGCAACGTGAGCAAAGAAGGCTGTGCGGTTTATCTTTTCAGAAAGGACGACCCGCGTGTGCTGTACGGAAGCGATATACGGTACCAAATCACGCGCAACTTGTCGGCGGACTTCCATCGAGAAATTTTGGACACCAAGGACTTTGGGAAACTCTACGACCGGGTTTTTGCCGAAATCGAAAAGAAGAACCAGAGCGAGTTGTTTGAGAATTTTGAGACAGACTACCTCGGCGTTTTGCAAAAACTGGACTTTCCAGAAGTGGACAAGCGGTTCAAAATCATTGATCAGCAGACGCTTTCCGTATTTGTGCCAGTGTCGCTGCCCATCGAAATTACGGGACAAAATGGTCGCCCAGAGGCTTTTTTTAACGAATTTGAACGGAAGTTTTTGAAAAAAGTCGGCGTGCTCGCGGATGGCGAACGGGAAGTGAACGGAGCAAAAGTTTGGACGCTTTATCGGGAGGTTTTGTCAAACCCCAACTCGGATTTCATTGCCAAAAAAATTGAACAGAAAGTGATGCAGGGCATCTTGGCGAAGTTCACCTTTTCGATGTTCGCCAGTGAAAATAATCGCAAAAAACTGGCAGCGAACAGCCCTCCGGATTTGAGCCTTGAAAATTACTACTACCTGAATCGTTGGCGGGAAGATGCGATTTACAGCCTTGAATCAGGACTGGATGAATCGAAAATGGAAGACCCTTTCATCTAATTTCTTGCTTAACCCCCTTCCTACCCGCTCCCACAATCTACCCACCCTCCCATATGGAATTCTACCCCCATCTCTTCCACGACATCAAAACCCGCATCCGCCAAGCCCAGACCAAGGCTGCGTTCGCTGCCAATGCCGAATTGATTGCCCTGTACTGGGACATTGGCAGGATGATCCACGAGCCGCAACAGCAACAGGGCCGGTCAGACGCAGTGATCCCTAATCTTTCACGGGACATCCGCAATGAGCTGCCTGAAATCAAAGGATTTTCAGAGCGGAACTTGAGCAGGATGCGCTCCTTTTATCAGGCTTACCCGGTAGAGGATTCAATTTTGCCACAGCCTGTGGCAAAATTGCCGCTTGCCAACCTGTTGCAGGCCATCCCTTGGGGGCATCATGCCGTTTTGCTCGAGAAAGTAAAAGGTATAGACACGAGAACGTGGTACATGCGCTAAACCATCCAGCACGGCTGGAGCCGCGATGTGCTGGGACTGATGATCAAGAGCAGCCTTCGGGAGCGACAAGGAACGGCGGTGTCCAATTTTGACCGTACGGCTGCCCGACCCGCTCTCCGACCTCGCCCAGCAGACCCTGAAAGATTCCTAAATCTTCGGTTGCGCAGTTTCATCGTCATTGACCTGAAAAAGGGCGACTTCAAACCCGAATACGCCGAAAAAATGAATTTCTACTGTTCGGCGGTGGACAATCTGTTCAAACACCCGACCGACCAGCCCACTATCGGGCTGATCCTTTGCCAAACGAAAGACAAGATCATCGCCCAATATGCTCTGCGAAATGTCCACACGCCCATCGGTGTGTCGGAGTATGAACTGACCCGCGCCTGGCCCGCCAATTTGCAGGGGAGTCTCCCCAGTATCGAAGCACTCAAGGCGGAATTGAGCCATCCCAACCATCTTTGATCATGCCCAACATCACCGCCACCCACGTCAACATCTACCATATCTGCCACCGCGAACTCTGGCTGCACGCCAACGAAATCCGCATGGAAAGCGGATCGGAGACGGTAGCCGAGGGCAAGTTCATCGGTGAGACAAGTTATGCCGACCGCGCCGAGGGTTATACCGAGGTGGAAGTGGACGGTGTAAAGATTGACTTTTATGACCGCAAAACGGGCGTGGTGCACGAGGTGAAAAAATCCGATAAACTAGAAGGGGCCTATATCGCCCAGGTGAAATATTACCTTTACAAGTTGGAGCAGAATGGCATCGCGGCCAGTTACGGCATGATCGAGTATCCTAAACTCCGCAAGACGACCCGCGTGGACTTGACCGATACCGATCGCGCGGCCATTCCGCTGTGGGAGGCGGACATCCGGCGCATCATTGATTTGCCTGCTTGTCCGCCTGTGATCCACAAGCCGTTCTGTAAGTCGTGCTCGTACTATGAGTTTTGTTATGTGGAAGAGGAGTGACTTGATAGCGTTTTATAGGATGGACAGGAGGTACTTTTACAGGATTGCAGGATTTTGCAGGATGGACAGGTTTTAGGGGGTTACAGGATTGTAGGATTTTGCAGGATGGACAGGTTTTAGGGGGTTACAGGATTGCAGGATTTTGCAGGATGGACAGGTTTTAGGGGGTTACAGGATTGCAGGATTTTGCAGGATGGACAGGTTTTAGGGTGTTACAGGATTACAGGATTTTGCAGGATGGACAGGTTTTAGGGGGTTACAGGATTGCAGGATTTTGCAGGATGGACAGGTTTTATCTTTTAAAACTTTCACACTATGATCGAGGATACTTTAACACAAGAGATTATTGCTGCTGCCTATCGGGTACATAATGTGTTGGGCGGCGGCTTTTTGGAGAAGGTTTATGAGAATGCTATGGTAATAGAGCTGAGCAAGCGGGGGATTCCTGTGCAGCAGCAGTATCCGATTGAAGTATTTTATGAGGGCCAAAGAGTTGGGCAGTACTGTACTGACTTATGGGTAAAGAACCAGGTGATCATAGAACTAAAATCCATGGAAAACCTCGCCAAAGAACACGAAGTGCAGTTGGTACACTACCTCACAGCGACCGGTGTCGAAATTGGCTTACTCATCAACTTTGGCTCCAGCGTCACCGTCAAACGTAAGTACCGCACTTACCATCCCACCCCCTTATAAATCCTAAAACCTGTCCATCCTGAAAAATCCTGCCATCCTGTAAACCCTTAAAACCTGTCCATCCTGCAAAATCCTGCAATCCTGTACCCCCCTCTTAAAACCTGTCCATCCTGTATGAAAAAAGACTATTACCTGTTCAACCCCGGCCGTATGAGCCGCCACGACAATACCCTGAAATTCACCCCCGTGGATGAGCAGGGCAAAGAGGGCGAACCGCGCCACATTCCGCTGGAGGGCGTGGACAATCTGTATTGTTTCGGTAGCCTTGACGCAAACTCGGCGCTCTATAATTTCCTCGGGCAAAATCATGTAGGCGTACACTTTTTCGACTACTATGAGCACTACACGGGTTCATTTCAGCCAAAAGAATATTTGTTAGCCGGCAAAGTGCATGTAGAGCAAAGCCGCACGTACCTCACGCCTGCCAGGCGGTTGCACCTGGCGCGCGGACTGGTAGATGGCGCCTCCTTCAACATGTCGAAGAACCTGCGCTATTACCAGAATCGGGGCAAACCGCTCGATACGCAGATTGAAGCCATCGAAAAGTACCGGGCCGAACTGGGTAAAGCTGCCGATGTGCCCGCATTGATGGGCCTTGAAGGCAATTGCCGCCAAGTGTACTATGATGCATTCGAAGCCATCATCGAGGGTTTTCCGATGGGCAACCGGGTGAAGCGCCCACCTTCCAACGAAGTAAATTCGCTGATGTCGTTCGGCAACTCAATGTGCTACACGGCTACACTCGACAGCATTTATCACACACAACTGAACCCGACGGTCAGTTTCCTGCATGAGCCGGGCGTACGCCGCTACTCGCTGGCGCTGGATGTGTCGGAGGTGTTCAAGCCGTTTTTGGTAGACCGTCTGATCTTCCGGATGTTGAACAAAAAAGAATTGCAGGCCAAAGATTTCGACCGGGACCTGAATGGTTGCCGACTCAAAAAACCTGGCCGTCAGGTATTTGTAAAGGCATGGGATGAAAAAATGAAGGAAACCATCCAGCACCGTTCGCTGGAACGCAATGTAAGCTACAAGCACCTGATCCGGCTGGAATGCTATAAAATTCAAAAGTACATCCTGGGCATGGAGGCAGAGTACAAACCATTCAAAATCTACTGGTAGCATAGAATGGAGCATATACGTGCGGACCATTCAAATCTACTCATAACTTCAGCACAGGCGATCCCTATTCTAAATTTTCAATTCTCCATTCTCCATTCTTCCATGTACGCGATTCTGGTGTATGACATAAACGAGAAGCGGGTGGGCAAGATGCTCAAACTCTGCCGGCGCTACCTCAACTGGATTCAGAACTCGGTGTTCGAGGGAGAGATCACAGAGGTGAAAATGAAGGAACTAACGCACAAAATCAAAGAGATCATGCACGAAGACGTGGACAGTGTGATCGTGTTCACGAGCCGGGATGAGGTGTGGCTAAAAAAACGAATCATTGGCTTGGAAAAAGGCAGAACTGATGTATTTTTGTGAGGGCTGAAGTCGTCGGTCTCCCGGCAAAATCCGGTTATTGTAAGGCGACGATTAAATAAGGTAAAAATGGGCGGTTTGAGGTGAGATAACATACTCGTTTAGAGTGTGTTTCATATATAATTCAGACCGCTCTCAATCGTACCAGTTGGAATTGAAACAATGTAAAACCATTTCCAACCCAAGCAGTTTTGACTCTCAATCGTACCAGTTGGAATTGAAACTTAACATTTACACGGGATT
>Ga0105048_10013765_pt1 | contig 12621 bp, 7 predicted proteins | sample MAT05_FD_78382 | JGI IMG/M metagenome (GOLD analysis project Ga0105048, IMG submission 78382) | Freshwater microbial communities from Lake Fryxell liftoff mats and glacier meltwater in Antarctica - MAT-05 | ecosystem: Environmental > Aquatic > Freshwater > Ice > Liftoff microbial mat | place... | reverse complement strand
CTTGGGATCGTGGTGGAGCGCCAGCACCACGAGGTGGCGACGGCAGGCCAGGCGGAGATCGACTTCCGGTTCAACACGCTGTTGAAGACCGCGGACACGATGATGTTGTACAAGTACATCATCAAGAATGTGGCCCGGAAGCATGGCAAGACCGCGACCTTCATGCCGAAGCCCCTCTTCGGGGACAATGGGTCTGGCATGCACACCCATCAATCACTGTGGAACAAGGGAAAGCCCCTGTTCGCTGGGAAAGAGTATGCGGGGTTGAGTCCGATGGCGTTGAATTACATTGGGGGCATTCTGAAGCATGCCCGCGCGCTTTGCGCCCTGTGCAATCCCACGACCAACTCCTACAAGCGTCTCGTTCCCGGGTACGAAGCGCCGGTCAATCTGGCCTACAGCGCCCGAAACCGATCTGCCGCGATCCGGATTCCCACCTTCAGCGAGTCACCGAAGTCCAAGCGGATCGAGTATCGACCACCGGATCCGGCAGCGAATCCCTACCTCGCCTATTCAGCCCTGTTGATGGCGGGGCTGGATGGGATCCTGAACCGCATTGATCCCGGGGAACCCTTGGACAAGAACATTTACGAGTTGCCGCCGGAAGACGCCGACCGCGTGCCCAAGGTTCCTGCCAGCCTGGGCGAGGCCCTTGATTGCCTGGAAGCGGACCATGAATTCCTGCTCCGGGGCGATGTGTTCACCCGGGACTTCCTCAACATGTGGGTTGAGCAGAAGCGGCGAGAACAGGATGCGCTGCGATTGCGGCCGCATCCGTACGAGTTCCATCTCTATTACGACTGTTGACGGATGGGGGGCAGAAAACGGGGTTGCTGCCGGCTTGTGAAGCAGCATTCTGCCCGACGAACACCCCTGCCCCTTCATGGAAATCCACGTCTTCGCGAACAACCAACAATTGGGCCCCTTCACCAAGGAATCTGTGCTGGAAATGGCCCGACTCGGCTCACTGCCACCCGAAGCCTCGGTCTGGCATGACGGGGTGAAGGACTGGTATCCGATCTCGGAATTTATCGGGAGCCATGGAGGAGCGATCTCGGCGGCTGGATCTGTCCCGACCATGAGGAAGGCGGAGGAGTCCGAGCGATTGGCACCGGGCCGAAGCAGGTCGGAGGGGGAGCCTTCCCCAACGGCATACGTGATCCGGGGCGTCGCGGCGGGTCTGGGAACGGCAGTGGCTGCGGGAGGAGCGTGGTTGACGTTTTCCCTGATGACGGGAATCTGGATTGGGCTCATTGGGCTGGTAGTGGGTTGGCTGGTGGGAAAGATGACCAGTGTTGCCAGCCGAGAGGAGGGGGCCGTGGTCCTGCCCATTTCGGCGGTGGTCTTCACGCTCGTTACCTATCTCCCCATCCTGCTGGTTCGGCCAATGAGCCTGTGGGTCTGGCTGAGCTGCGCCTTCGCCGGGTTCAACGCCTGGAAGGCCGCGGCGAACTGAGGCGATGACCGGTTTTTGGCACTTTTCCGCGATCTGCTCGCCGTCATCCTGTTACCTTGGCAAGGTTCGCGCTGTCGAACGTGCCAATGCGGTTCATCTACAACCTGTTCTTCCTGATCGGCTTTGTCCTGGCCGCACCCTTCTACCTCATGAAAATGGTGCGCCGGGGCAACTGGCGAGCCGGTTTTGGGGAGCGTTTTGGGAACTACGATCATCGACTGAAGCAGGCGCTGACCAACCGTCACGTCATCTGGCTGCATGCAGTGTCGGTCGGCGAGGTCAACGTCTGCACCCAATTGATCCGGGTGTTGGAACCGCGGGTGCCCAACTACAAGATCGTGGTTTCGACGACGACCTCGACCGGGATGGCTGAATTGGAGCGGTTGCTGCCGGCCCACATTTCGAAGATCTACTACCCGATCGATCGCAGGAAACATGTGAAACGGGCGATGGGCGTGATCCATCCGGAGGCGGTGGTGCTGGTCGAGGCGGAGATCTGGCCGAACTTCCTTTGGGCGCTTCAGCGTCGTCAGGTCCCTCATTTTCTGGTCAATGCCCGACTTTCTGAACGTTCCTTCCGCGGTTATCGGCGGTTTGGGTTCCTCTTCCGCGACCTGTTCTCAGGCTTTGACGGGGTGGGAGCCCAGACGGAGTCGGACGCGGCGCGCCTGCGCGAGCTTGGCTTCCGTCCGGAAGCGGTCCGTGTGGTTGGAAGCCTGAAGTTCGACGCTGCCAAGCTGGACGAGCGCCGAGTGCTGGACGTTCCTGCGCTCCTGAGGCAGTTGGGGGTGCCCGAGGGCGCATTGGTGTTGCTGGGTGGAAGCACTCATTCGGGAGAAGAGGCGATCCTTGGCGCGATCTTCACTCGATTGCGGCTACGATTTCCCAAGTTGTTCCTGATCGTCGCCCCACGACATCACGAGCGCGGCCGTGAAGCGGGCGAGGCGTTGGCATCGAAGGGGGTGAAGTTCGTGTACCGGACCGAGATCACCCCGCAGACCCAGAAGCGACCGGGCGAAGTCGATTGTCTCCTGGTGAACACCACCGGCGAACTCCGATTCTTCTACGGGGCGTCGGACGTCGTTTTTGTGGGCAAGAGCCTGACGGCCGAGGGCGGGCAGAATCCGATCGAACCCGCGGCCCTGGGGAAGGCAGTCGTCTTTGGGCCGAACATGCAGAATTTTCCGCAGGTGGTGCCGCAGTTCCTCGCCCGTGGAGGGGCGGTGCAGGTGCAGGATGCCGCTGAGCTCGAGCGGGTCCTGGGGGAGTTGCTGTCAGATCCGGCCCGACGGCAGCAACTGGGGCGGATGGGTCAGGAAGTGGTGCGGGAGAACTTGGGCAGCCTCGAGAAGACGGCGGAGATGATCGTGGAACATCTCCCCCCCTGCTGAATGCGCCCTACTGAACCCGACCAAAACGGCGTTCGAGTTCGCGCCAGCCCATCTCGATCAGGGTGGGACGACCATGCGGGCAGGTGTAGGGCATGTCGCAGGTGCGCAGGTCTTCCACGAGCTTTTCGAGTTCCGGACCCTGCAGCGGATCGTTGGCCTTGACCGCATGTCGGCAGACCGTTTTGGCGACCATCTCCTCCCCGAGTCGGAGCGTGTTGATCCCGGTACCAGCCGCCTTGAGGGCGTCCACCAGATCGAGCGTGAATCGCCGGGGATCCGTGGCACGGATAAACGGAGGGAGGGAATCCAGCAGGAAGGTGCGCTCACCAAACTCGCGGAGGCTGACCCCGAGGCGATTGAGGATCTCCAGGTGACGACGGACGAACTCGGCGTCACGGACCGAGACTTCCAGGGTTTCCGGGAGGAGTAGTCGCTGCGAGGGGGCTTGGGCTGCGTCTTCCATCCGATGCAGCATCTTCTCGAACAGGATCCGCTCATGGGCGGCGTGTTGGTCGAGCAGGACAAGTCCCCGGTCCGACTCCAGCACCACATAGAGCCTTCCAATCACCCCGACCAATCGGAGCGGGATGGAAAGCAGGGGGCTTGAAGCTGTGATGGTGGATGAACTGGTGATCGGCGGCGCTGCATTCGCGGGGACTGCTGGATGGATCTCCGATGATGCCATTGGGAGCGGAGCCGTGGCGGGAGCCGGGAGCCGTGTCGGCGCGAGCGGTGACGATTCCCCAGGCCTGCCCGCCGTCGATGGAAGAGGGAGCGTAGGCTGGCTGGGGACGGTGTGGACGGCGATCGGTTGGAGGCTGAACCCCGCATTGGATGGCGGCGTGGGAACTGGGTTAGCAGGGGGCAGGGGGCGGGGCTCAGAGGCGGGCGGCGCAGCCTGCTGCCGGGCGTATTGAAGCAGGACATCGCGGACAGCCCGGGCCACCTGGCGACGCACGGCTCCTTCCTCGCGAAATTTCACCTCCCGCTTCGAGGGGTGGATGTTGACGTCGACGGCGGCGGGATTGATTTCGAGGAAGAGGCAGCAGACCGGGAACCGTCCCTTCATCAGGGACGTGTGGTAGCCTTCGAGCAGGGCGTGGTTCAGGCCGCGATTCTCGATGGGCCGGCGATTGACGAAGAGATGTTGTTCGTCCCGTGTGGCACGGGAGGATCCCGGGGCTCCGATGAGGCCCCAGAGTCGGAAATGGCTCGAAATGGAATCTCGGAGCACCGGCACCTCGGGATCGTCTGAGCCTGGCACCTCTTCGATCCGGGTGGAGAAGTCGACCGCGAGCCACTGGGTGTTGCCGCCATGAAGTTGGCGGAGCCGCTCGCGGAGGGCATCGAGGCGTTCCTGCGTGGAGCCAACGGGGAGGGGGGGGAGTTGCCAGACGGGACGCCCATCGCTGATGAAGGCGAATCCGACCTCCGGGTGACCCAGGGCCGCCAAGACCAGGTAATGCTGGATGTGGGCGCGTTCGGTCTCCTCGCTGCGCAGGAACTTGCGTCGGGCGGGGAGGTTGAAGAACAACGCGCGCGCCTCGATGGAGGTTCCGTGAGGGGTGGCTGCGGCCCGGACCTCGGAGATGCGGCCGCCCTGCAGAAGAATGGCGGTTCCTTCACCGGAGGTGTCCTCGCGTTCCCGGGTGGTGAGGGTAAACCGGCTGACGCTGGCGATGGACGGGAGGGCTTCCCCACGGAAGCCCATGGTGGTGATTGCGGCGAGATCTTCTGCCTTCCGGATCTTCGAAGTGGCGTGGCGTTCGAGGCAGAGAAGGGCGTCATCCCGGCTCATTCCGAAGCCGTCGTCAGTGATGCGGATGAGCGAACGGCCGCCGGCACCGATCTCGACTGTCACCCGGTGGGCGTCGGCGTCGAGGGCATTCTCGACCAACTCCTTCACCACCGATGCAGGACGTTCGACGACCTCGCCGGCGGCGATCTGGTTCGCGACGTGGTCGGGGAGGAGGCGGATGCGATTCACTCTGACAAGGTGGTATACGCGCCCGGAAGCGGGCAAGCCTGTGACGGGCAGGGGAACCGGCGCGGGCGTGGGGTATTTGGAAAGACGCTAACCTCACCGTTCGATCGTCCATTGCCGCGAGTCAGCGCGGGGCAGGCCGAAGCCAACGTGTCGTCACTCCTGTCATCCGCCCGTGCCGGTTCCACCGACCGCCGCATGGAAGAGCGGTGCTGAGCACTGCCGCCTGCCTGCGCAGATCGTTCCCAGTAAACCCGTCCAAAAGCCTTTTGATCAAACCCTGGAAACCGTCTGCCGGACGAGCGACTCCTCGTTACGGCAGGGCGTCAGATTAATCGGTGGTCGGGCTGACGCAAGTCAGGCTTCCAAGGATCTTTAGCCCCGGGCGTCCCCTGACACGGCCCCGCTTGGGACCGCGGGTTTGCTCGCCCGCCTTTTCCCTCCTCAAGCCCAAGCGGCCGGGGATGGCCGCGCCTCCAGGATTCTTCCGGGAAGGCGCAAGAATCCACTTCGCGCATCTGGGCAGCGTCCAGATGCGCCTTTCAGCCTGCCATCGGCAACGACGGAAAGAACACGGTGAATTCGGAGCCTTCGCCGGGAGCACTGTGGACGGCGACCTTGCCTCCGTGAGCCTCGACCACCGCCTTTACCAGGCTGAGTCCCAGCCCAAGCCCGCGCTCGCTCCGGGATTTGTCGCCCCGATAAAGGCGCGTCCAGATTCGATCAATGTCCTCGGGGCCAATCCCCACGCCGTTGTCCCTGACCCGCAGGAGGGCTCCGTCCGGGCGGGTCTCGGCGGTGAGTCGGACGGATCCTCCCGCCGGGGTGTATTTGAGGGCGTTGTCGAGCAGGTTGGCCAGCACCTGACGAGCCCGCGGGAGGTCGATATCGGCGGGGCATTCTGCGGGCAGTTCGACCCGGACCTGGATCCGTTTGTCTTCCGCCACGAACTCATAGACTTCGGCGACTTCCCGCACGAGTTGGCAAAGATCCGTCCGCTGGCGGTTGAGCCGCATCATGCCGGCCTCTGCCTCGGTGACGTCCATGAGGGTGTTGAGGATGCTGAGGACGCGTTCGGATTCCTCGACGCAATCCGCCAGCGCCTCGCGGGCCTGATCCCGGGGAGCGTCCGGTTGGAGGGCGAGTTCGGCCGTTCCCCGCAGGCGGGTCAATGGGGTTCGAAGGTCGTGTGCGGCGTTGTCGAGTGATTCCCGCATGGCGCGGATCAGCGCCTGATTGCGGTCTAGAACCGTGTTGAACAGACCCACCAATTCCGCCAGATCGTCGTCGCGCCCCGGAGGTGGAACGCGGGCGTCGAGCAGACCGGTCGCCAAGATGGACTGCGCGGTATCCACAATCTGCCGGATCGGCTTGGTGGCCCGATGGGCGAAGACGGCCCCCCCGACGAAACTGATGAGGACGACCATCGAGCCGAGGAGCAGGAAGGTCCGTCGGAGGGGTTCGAGGAGCACCTGACGATTGTCCGTCGTGCGGCCCACCTGCAGGATTGATCCATCGGCGAGGCTGCGGGAGGCGATGGCCAGATCGAGTTCAGCGTCACTGGGAAGGCGGATGAACGCCTGTTTGCCTTGAAGAATCCCCCGCCCGTCCGGGAGCGGAACCTGAACCCGGCGAGACCCGATCCATCCGTCGGGGACCCGTGCGAACGTCACATCGTTGCGGCTGGAGACCAGGCGGACGAACAGGGAGACCTGCTCAGGCGAAACCGAGTCACGGGAGACGGCGTCCCGCAGACCCCGCTCCCCACGCTGGTGGTAGGCGGTGGAGTATTCGTCGAGCTTGCGCTGGAGGAGTAGTTGTTCGCGCGATTCGAGCGTCGAAGTGACAAACCAGTAGAGGACGCCGAACAGGATCGAAGAAGAGGCCAGGAAGACCAGTGCGTACCAGAGGCTGAGGCGCACCGCAAAGGCCCGGTGCCAGCCCCCGGAACGCGGAGCGGCCGCAGGCTGCCTGCGCTGGACCGGGAGTTCAGGCTGGACGGAGGACATAGCCGACGCCGCGCTGGGTGTGGAGTCGGGTCTTGTCTGGATCGATCTTGGAGCGGAGTCGATGGACAAGGACATCGACGACGTTGGTCTGGGGGTCGAAGGAATAGTCCCAGACATGCTCGAGGATCATGGTCTTGGTGACGGTGCGGCCGGCATTCCGCATCAGGTACTCCAACAAGGAGAATTCGCGCGGTTGGAGTTCGATGTTCTCGTCGCCGCGTCGGGCCTGGCGGGTCAGCAGATCGAGGCTTAGGTCTCCGACCGCGAGGCGCGAGGGCTCGGCGGTTGCCTGAGTGGAACGACGGATCAACGCCTGGACTCGTGCCAGCAGCTCGGAAAAGGCGAAAGGCTTGGTCATGTAGTCGTCGCCGCCGGCCTGCAATCCGCGGATCCGATCATCGACTGAGGCTTTGGCGCTGAGGAACAGGACGGGAACCCGGCTGCCTTGGCTGCGGAGTTGACGGACGAGTCCCAGCCCGTCCAGCAGCGGGAGCATGACATCGACCACCAACACGTCGTACGGGGTGCAGACGGCAAGGTCCAGTGCGGCGCGCCCGTCCCCACGGGAATCGACGGCGAACCCACTCTGCCGAAGTCCGTTGGTGACGAACGACGCGATCTTGGCGTCGTCCTCGACGACGAGAATACGCACGAGATGGATCATGAGCGAGGAACCGGGCGACGTCGCCAGATTTTGTAGGAGTGGGTGCCGACAACAGGGGCAAGAAGAAGCGTCACACTTTGCAAAGTGTGACGCTTGGGTTCGACGGATTCGCGGTCGGTTCCGGTAGCCGCCCCGCTTATATCGCGGGCCCGTTACTGGGCCTTCGATTCATCGACGACCAGGAACCGGCTGGCACCCCCGCCATTGCCCGTTCCCGGGGTGTAAACCTTCAGGAGTGTGGTCTTGTCCTTGGGATTCTCCGTGAGCCGAACCGTTTCGTCTGCGGTGGTCACGGCCTGCTTGTTCAGCTCGAGGATGACATCTCCCGCCCGGAGGCCGGCGGTCCATGCGGCCGAGTCTTCCTCCACCTCGGTGACCAGCACCCCCTTGATCCGTTCCGGGATGCGGTTCTGTCGGCGGCTTTGAGCATTCAGATCGGTCACGCCCACTCCGTTCAGGGTGCCTTCTTCGTCGCTTTTGGAGTTGCCGGACTTCGTTAACTCCTGTTCGTCAGGGCGCGCGCGCACCGTGACCTTGATCACCTGGGCGTCGTCCTCACGACGGATGCGGACACTGGCCGACTCGCCGGGTTTGATGCGGGCCACCTCGAGCCGGAGGTGACGGGCATCGCGGATCGGCTTGCCGTTGAACTCGGTGACGACATCACCGCTGGCCAATCCCGCCTTCTCGGCCGGGCTCTTGTCGGTGACTTCGGCCAGCAGGGCGCCGCCGTTGCCCTTGAGCCCGAGCTTTCGGGCGAGGGCCGGGGTGACGTCTTGGGGGAGGACGCCCAGATAGCCGCGGGTGACCTTTCCATCGGTGACCAGTGCTTCCAGGACGTCCCGGGCAATGTTGGCCGGGATGGCAAAGCCGATTCCCTGATTGCCGCCCGAGCGTGAGATGATGGCGGTATTGATTCCGATGAGGCGTCCGTCGGAGCCGATCAGAGCCCCCCCGGAGTTGCCCGGGCTGATCGCGGCGTCCGTCTGGATGAAGTCTTCATACGGCAGGCCGAATGTGGCCCGGCTGGTGGCCGAGATGATGCCCATGGTGACGGTCTGGCCGATACCGAACGGATTTCCCACCGCCAGGACGACGTCGCCGACCTCAATCCGGTCGCTGTCCGCAAAGGTGGCGGCAGTGAGATTGTCTGCATTGACCTTCAGCACGGCGACATCGGTCTTGTCGTCCCGTCCGATGACCTTGGCGGGGAGTTCGCGTCCGTCGGCGAGCTTGATCCGGACCTCGTCAGCCCCCTCGACGACGTGATTGTTGGTCAGGAGATACCCTTCCTTGGAAACGATCACTCCGGAGCCGGCGCCATTCTGGCGGGGGCTCATTCCCCGGCGCGGCGCGGGATTGCCGAAGGGATCCTCCTGATTGACACCGGGCACGGGTTTCGGACGAGTGGACGTGAAGACCTGAACAACGGAGGCCGAGACCTTCTGGACCACCGGCGCGAATGAACGGGGCAGGCTGCCCTCGCGATTGAGGGCCTTGGTCTCGATGTTGAGTTGGGGAGCGGCGGGCTTGTCCGACTCGCCCTTGGCGCGAACGTCGGGGACGGCACCCAGAAAAAGCACTGCCGTTGCCAGTGCCAGCACCGGCCAGCGGAGCCACCGGGCGTCGATCTGAGGCCGGGTCACTGTCTGTTGAGGAGAGATTTCTGCGGAATTCATGGAGTCCAATCTTTTGTTGAAGTTCGGCCTCACTGTGAAACACGCGTCTGACCTGATCCTTTCTGGAGGATTACAGATTTGTAAGGCTGGGCATCCGACTACACGACCGGTCCGCCGGGCCATTTGGGCAGGGAAGCCAGGAACTCGGGGGAAGCGCGAGTGAAGGAGGCAGTCTGTTTCCCGATCCGGTGGACGGACAGGACGCTGGCAGCACGATTGCCCCAGAACAGCGCCACGATCATGGAGATGAAGCAGGCGACTGCCAGCCAGACCGTGTAGTCACTGACTGAGCCAATCAGGCCGCCCAGCAGGGGAAACCCGATCAGCCCGGCCACGCTGGCGATGCCCCAGCCCCAGGCGATCCAGAGGCGCTTGCGGCGTCGGGCCACGTGGTTGTCACACAGGGGAAGATCGAGGGTGGTCCGCCGCTGCACGATGAGGCCAACGAGGACCAGGATCAGCGGACTCAGAAGCAGCAGGATGAAAAGCCAGGGCGGGTACCAGTAGTACTTCCGGCGCCGGGTGAGGGTGGCGGCCTCGTTGCAACAGACACACCGCGGGGGCAGGGGTTGACCCAGGGCGATCACCAGACGTTTCCCCTCGCCGAAGGTCTGCGAGACTCCGGCCTCGCCGACCGGCAGGGCCCCTTCTCGGATCCGCTGGAGATGGAGCGGTTTGCAGGCGGCACAGACCAGCGCCCCCTGCAACTGCACCAAGTCATCGTTTGGAAAGAGTCCCCCGCAACCCTGACACAGTTGATGTCCACTGAATGCCGCTGGACCCGCCACGGCCCACGGTTGCCACTCCGCCATCCCATCGCGCCAGACCAGCGAAGAGGGAGTGATCGTTCCCTTCCGGGCCAATTCCCGGAGTTCCTCCTCCGCGACGGGGCCGATCCGTTGTTCTTGATGGGCGTAGTACCAAGGCATGGCAATTTCGGATTTCCGGTGGCGGCGTTCCATACGGCACTCCCGCTCGTCGGGTAAGTGCCGGAGCCGTGGAGGCACTGTTGTCGATGCGCCTTCGGATGGGAATGGCGGAGTCGGAGCCAAAGCGAGCGCTGGGACGAGGTCCGAGAGTCCGAATCTCCCGAAGGAAGGAATGGGGACTCGTAGAACTCGTCCCTGCGGAGCGGACGAGGCACCCGCGGTCCCAAGATTGTCCGGTCCGCGGCGGGTTGCGCGGGTCCGGACGTTTCCTAGCTTCGGGCTGAAGATGTCCCCAGACACCTCCCTCTCCCAGAACTCACCCTTGTCGGGAAAGATCGCCCTCTTTCGATCCCTGTTTCGGGGGCGGGAAGATCTCCACGCCCGCCGCTACCAGAGCCGTGCGACTGGCCAATCCGGCTATCAACCGGCGTGCGGCAATGAATGGATCCGCGGGATCTGCGACAAGCCGCGGATCCGCTGTTTCGATTGCCCGAACCAACGATTCCTGCCGGTGACCGACGAGGGGATCCGCTGGCATCTGGAGGGGTGCGACGGGCTCCGGCGACCTTTCGCCATCGCGGTCTACCCGATGCTGAGGGATGAGACCTGCTGGTTCCTGGCCGCGGAGTTCGACGGCCCCGGCTGGGCCGAGGATGCGCTTGCCGTGCTTCGGGTATCGCGTGAGGCCGGGTTCCCGGCGGCGTTGGAGCGGGTGCGAACGGCGGACGCGGCGCGTCTCTGGTGGTTCTTCCTGGAAGCCATCCCCGCGGTGCAGGCGCGCCAACTGGGAACCCTTTTCCTGACCGAAGCGTTGCACGTCCGTCCGGAGCTGGGGTTGCAGGCGTACGACCGTTTGATCCCCCGGCAGGATACGTTGCCTTCCGTCGGCTTCGGCAGCCCGATTGCCCTCCCGTTCCAGAAAGAAGCGATGGCAGGAGGCAACAGCACTTTTGTCGACGAACAATGGCGATCGATCGCTGATCCTTGGCGGCTGCTTTCGACCTGGCCCCGATTCACCCGCGCCACGGTCGAGGCGGCGGTCGGATCGGCGATCCGGCGCGGACCTCTCCTGCCGGTTCGGGAAGTGCGGGACGAAGCGGTGGAGGGCAGCGGATCCTGGCATCGTCCGGTGGCGTTGGAGTTCTTGAAGACAGGCGTGCCAGGTCCGATTCCAGAGCGGGTGGAGATTCGTCTGAGCAATCAGATCGAGATCGATCGCGACGGGCTGCCGCCGGCTTGGTGTGCGCGGCTGATGTGTCTCGCCGCGTTCCAGAATCCGGGCTTTCGTCGGGCGCAATCCATGCGGATGCCGGTGGGCGCTCACCCAAGGGTCGTTGCGCTGGCGGCATTCGATTCTTCCTGCATCCGACTGCCCCGGGGCTGTCTGGACGAAGTGGCAGACCTGTTTGCCCGCGCAGGCGTGCCCTGTCGATTCCGGGATGATCGGGTGGTGGGCCATCCGATCGAGGTGAGCTTTCTCGGCGAGTTGCGTCCGTCGCAGAAGGCGGCGGTATCGGCCCTCCTGACGCACGACACCGGGGTGCTTGAAGCCACGACCGCCTTCGGCAAGACCGTAGTGGGTGCCTGGATGATTGCGGCCCGACGTACCCACACGCTCGTGCTGGTCCATCGCCAGCAACTTCTGGATCAATGGATCGAACGGCTTTCCGGGTTTCTGGGAATTCCACCGGCCTCGATCGGTTGTCTGGGGGGCGGACGCCGTCGGCTCGGGGGTAAGATCGACGTTGCCCTCCTCCAGAGCCTTCTTCGTCGCGGAGTGGTGGACGAGCGGGTCGCGAACTACGGACAGGTGATCGTCGATGAGTGTCATCATCTGTCGGCACCGAGCTTCGACGCGGTCATCCGCACGGTCCCCGCGCGATTTGTGCTGGGACTTTCGGCGACCCTTGAACGCCGCGATGGTCAGCATCCCGCCGTCCTCATGCAGTGCGGACCCGTGCGCTACCGAGTGGATGCCCGGAGCGAGGCCGCCGAACGTTCGTTCCTTCAAGAGGTCGTTGTGCGTCCCACGGGCTTCCTTCCTCGGTCCGACCCAGAGTCGGATCCGAGACAGGAGTTTCAGAAGCTCATCGGCGGGCTGGCTTCGGATATCGATCGGAACGCAATGATCCTTGCCGATGCCGTGAACGAACTGGCGCAGGGTCGGTCGCCTCTGATCCTGACCGAGCGCATCGAGCACATCGACCTGCTGGCCGAGTCGTTGCAGACGGCGGCCCCGGAAGCAGCGAGGGTACTGCTTCGAGGCGGGATGAAGCGGAGTGAACGGGAATCCGCCATGCGTCGGCTCCGTGACTTGCCGGCGAATCAACCGCGGGTGGTGATCGCGACCGGTCGATTCGTGGGCGAAGGATTCGACGATGCCCGTCTGGACACGTTGCTGGTCGCGCTCCCGGTCTCGTGGCGCGGGACCGTGGCCCAATACGTGGGGCGGCTGCATCGCTTGCATGTGGGGAAACAGGTGGTGCGGGTCTATGACTACGCCGATCTG
>Ga0105048_10013764_pt1 | contig 12621 bp, 8 predicted proteins | sample MAT05_FD_78382 | JGI IMG/M metagenome (GOLD analysis project Ga0105048, IMG submission 78382) | Freshwater microbial communities from Lake Fryxell liftoff mats and glacier meltwater in Antarctica - MAT-05 | ecosystem: Environmental > Aquatic > Freshwater > Ice > Liftoff microbial mat | place... | reverse complement strand
CATTATCACCGTGGCGGCGGTTTTTTGAGGGGTGCTTGACAGATTTGATGCGTGCGCTTACTTGCTTTGCACGACGACATGCTCTTCATCGATTATCACCATTCGGGCGTCATTATCACCATTTGGGCGTCATTATCACCTGTTCGACCTCATTATCACGGAGGGTGTCGGTGAAATGATAACGAGCACGGGGCGGCCCTGAAGGGTGTGGCCGTCTCACCGGCTGACGAAGGCATCACACCGGCGGGAATGCCAGTACTTCCACTTCTCGCCTGCCCTCCGGTGTGTCCGCCGCGAGGCGCAGGCCGACGTCCTGATGGCCCCTTCGCAGATAGCCGAGGGCCAGTGGGGCAGCCAGTCTTGGCGAATCAACTGATGAGGTGACGACGCCCACTTCAGCGGCGTCGCGGAAGATTTTTGTTCCCGCCGGCAAGGGGCCGCCTTCGAGGACTTTCATGCCGAGGAACGCGCGGTTGACGTGGCCGGCGCGGTCGCGTGACATCACGATCGGTTCCTGGCCGAGGTAGCAGCCTTTGCTGTACGAGACGGCACGCAGGGCTCGGGGCACTTCCATCACAAAGCGGTTGTCGTCGATGTCGATGCCGTAGACAGGGGTGCCGGCTTCCATGCGCAGAGTGGTGAAGACGCTGGCCCCGGCCGGCTTCGCGCCGGCGGCAACGAGAGCCTGTCGCACGGCGGCGGTTCGTTCATTGAGGCAGATGATGTCGTACCCGGGCACGCCCAGCGGGTCGTGCCGGCGCACGTGGGCGGTGGCTGTGTTGCTGAAGGTCCGTTCCATGTGCATGAACTCGCCCAGGTCGGGCAGGGTGCTGCCGAGGGCGGCTTCCAGCGTGGCCTTCGCGGCCGGGCCTGCCAGGTGCATCTGCGTGAACTGCGCGGTGCGGTCGGTCAACTCGACCTGCTCCGCGATCAGGTGTCGATCAAGATGCTTGAGCAGTTTTTCGTTGTAACCGGGCGTGACGTCCAGCCAGAACGCATGTCGGCCGTCGGCCATCACGTGATAGACGAGCGCATGCGCGAGAGCCTTGGCGCGGGCATCGCAGAAGTAGGCTTCACAGCCGCCGCCCAGAGGCAGGTTGCTGATGTCGTTGGTGCTCAGGTTATGCAGGAACGCCGGTGCCTCCGGGCCGGCCACTTCGAGGTGGCCATGATCGGATTGGTCGAACAGCGACACGGCGTCGAGCGTCTGCCGATACTCGGCAGCAAACCCCGTGGGCAACCCGGCAGACAACAGATTGGGGGACATGAACGGCTTCCTGCAAGTACATCAGCGTGAAAACAGACGCGTGAACCATGATTTGCCCGGCGGACGGGGCGGGGCGATCGGCGGGGCGGTCCCTCGAAGGATCGCCAGGCCGTTCGTGCTGCAGATCGAATCGGCATGTGATGCGCCGACCAGGTGCCGTATGCGCTCGGCCGCCTTCGCCAGGCGAGGTGCGCGGCGTCGGGGGGAGTGTCCGTCCGAGCCGAGCAGATGGACGATGCCGCGCTTGAACCAAGCGGTCAGGGCCTTTTCATCAATGGCACTGGCCGGCTTGATCAGGCTGCCGGAATTGACCTGCACGATACAGCCCGCCTCGATCAGGTTCTCGATAATGCCGGGCTGATGCAGCAACTCCGGGGTGCGTTCGGCATGCGCGAGGATTACGCGCACACCCAACGGCCGCAGGTCGTTAATGATCGGCCGCAGGTCGATGTAGAGGTTATGGGGGAACTCGACGAGGAGCCATTGCCCGTGGTCGGCAACGCTAACAAGTTGCCCGGCCTTCCAGGCGGTGACAAGGTCGGGGCTGGCCATTACTTCGGCAGTGGCGTGCACATTGAGCGAGATGCCGGCTTCCGCGAGTGCGGCCGCGAACTTGGCGGTCGCACTGCGGATCAGGGCGGGAGTGACTAAAGGATAGTCGTCGCTCTGGTGAGCAAGGGCGACAGTGTGGCCCGCGCCTTCGGCGCAAAGGATGCGGGCCATCTCCAGCGATTCTTCCATGGTCTTCGGGCCGTCGTCGAGACCGGCCAGAAGATGCACATGCGTATCGACCAGTGCGGGCACCGATTACCTCGGTTTGGTGGCTAGCAGGTTCGTCGAGGAGTCGGCGACGTCCTCTCCGTAGGCGTAGGCATAGTTGTAGCCATAGCCATACCCGTAGCCATACCCCTGGCGAAGATCGTCCATGCCGTTGACGACGACACCGAGCACGTTGGCACCGAGTGCCTGCAGCCGTTCCTTGGCCTGTTCGGCCATCGGACGACTGTATTTTGTCATGCGAATGGTCAGAATCACGCCATCGACCCGGGGAGCCACGACCGACGGGTCGCTGACGGCGAGGATCGGCGGCGTGTCGATCAGCACGAAGTCGTAGTCCTTCTTGATCTCATCCAGAATCTCGGAGAACAGCGCGGAGGTCAGCAGGTCGGCCGGGTTCGCGGGCCGCGGGCCGCACGGGAGAATCGACAGCCCCGGGACTTCGCATGAGTAGATGGCCGATTCGAGATCCGCTTCGCCGGCGATCACCGACGCGAGGCCAACCTCGGCTTTGCCCAGGCCGAAGATCTTATGAACACGCGGCTTGCGGAAGTCCGCATCCAGAAGAATGACACGCTTGCCGGACTGCGCGATCGACGCGGCCAGATTGGCCGCCAGCGTCGACTTACCGTCACCGGGGTTCGGGCTGGTCACCTGGATGACCTGATGGCCCTTGCCGCGGGTGCTGAAGTACAGCGAGGTGCGAACGCCGCGGTATGCTTCGGACTGAATCGACTTGGGCGCGTGATGCACTACGAGGTTCGGATCGAGCGGGTTCTGCTCGATGACCGACGGCTCGTATGCCGTGAGCGCCGGCACCTGTCCGATGACCGCGAGGCCCAACCGCTGCCGGACCTCCTCGATCGAGCGGAAGCTCTTGTCGGAGATTTCGGCGAGGAACGCGAGGCCGCTGCCCAGCACAAGGCCGCCCAGTCCGCCCAAGGCCAGTGTGGTCAACAGGATCGGGCTGATCTTCACGCCGGTGCCGGACGGGTTGATGACGTTGGCATCGAACAGCGGCGCATCGCGCTGCAGGTCGATCATATGCTTGCGTTCTTCGAGGTTGTCGAGGTTCTTGCGGAAGCGTTCGATCTTGTCGGTTTCGATCTTTTCGGTGATCAGGTATTCGCCCAATTGGCGAACCGAGACACGGTCCTGGTCGAGCATTTCCTGCAGGCTGCGTGTCTTCTCAAGGTTGGCACTCGTCTCGTACTCCAGCACTTGGACATACAGTTGCAGGGGGTCGGCAATCGGCTGGTTCATATTCGGGTTGGACTTGATCATCTGCCCCTGCAAAAATGCGGAGATCATGTCCCGGCGCTTGCGCAGGGACTGCACGTCCGGGTGGTCGGGTCCGACGCGCTGCAGCAGTTCTTCTTCCTGCAGTTTCAGCGCGAACATCGCATCTTCGGGCGTGCGCGGATTCTCCGGCAGCAGATCGCGCTGATTGGAGGAGAGCTGATACAGTTTCATCAACGCAGGGCGGTCAGCACCTTCGGCCAGGCCCTTCTTGATCAGATCCATCCGGCTCTTCAGGTCGATCTTCTGCTTGATCAGATCGGCACGCTGGCTTTCCGTGTTGGCGATGCGGGAACGGAGTTCCATGATGGCGATCGGGCTCGACTTGCGGATCTGCTCGTTGATCTTTTCGTAGCGGCTGACTGAGTCGGCGAGATCTTTGTCGCTCTTGTCGCGGGCCTTGAGAATCAGGTTCAGTGTGTCTTCAGATACGTTCTCGACGGCACCTTTGAGCATATCGCGGTAGCCGTCGATCACTGCATCGACGATGATCTTGGCATCTTCGGGCGAGGGGCCGGCGAACGATATGTTGATGACGTTGTTGACGGACCCAGTGGTGACGTCCTTGTCGCGCGAAACTTTCAGGCCGCCGGCGAGCATGCCGCGGAAATCGCCGTTGGCCGGCGGCATCCGCAGTGTTTCACGCTTGAGCTTTTCCGTCGCCCGGCTCCAGACGATGTCGCTTTTGAGCATCGCTTCCTGGGTGGACACGAAGTCCTCGACCATGCGTTCCTGCCCGCCCGTTGAGCCAGGTGAAAGTTGGTCCGACTTGCGCTTGAAGACGACCATGCGCGCGTTGGACTGGAACGTCGGCGGCTTCTGCAAGTAGAACAGGAAGCCGGCCACAAGACCAACGACCAGCCCGAAGATGACGAGCGCTTTGCGCCGCCACAGGATGGTCAGAAATCCCGGCCCGCCGGAACCGTTTGGCTCGTTGCCGAAATCGTCATTGGTGTTTGCCACGGTTGTCGCCTCTCGCTGTAATCTGGTTGTCTCGTCCGATGGTGTTTCAGCTGGCAGCGGTGACTGCCGTCACGAATGCCGGGACCGGTTGTGCTGCCGGTGGTTTGGCCACCGCGAGCTGCTCGGTCAGTCGATGCACGTTGATCTCTGTCGTCCTGACCATCTCGGCCAACTGCTGCAGTTTCACCCAGATCGGCTCACTGTCGAGAAGGCCGATTGCGGTCAATCGCCCGATCACTTTGCCGCCGAGGGTGATCGGCAGGTCGGCCCGCCAATCGGTCTTTTCTTCATGCGAGCCTGTGGAACCGAAGCGATCCCAGCGGGCGTGATAGCCCTCATGCATGGCCGGGGCGTTCACGTCCAGGCACAGGGAGCGGAAGTTGCGGCGGAACGCGACCGCGGTCAACTCTTCCCAGATCCCCTGCCAGCGAACCGACCCCTGCAGCCGAACCTGCGATTGGTGGCTACGGCCTTCGCGGCTGCCGTTCATCGCGTTGGCCGCCAGGGCACGGATCTTCTCGCGAACCAAGGTGTACTCCGCATGCCCGAACAGCCGCGTGCCGATTAATGTTATCACGATGATCAATGCTGCGGCGAAAGAATACAAGTCGTTCTGAAGCAAAGTCGACGCAATTGCGCCGGCCGAAGCGACAAGACCCAGTACAGCCACCAGAACCAGTACCATCGCCCGGTTCAACCCAGCCCGCAGCAGGCTGTGATGCAGATGCCCACGATCGGTGGTGTAGATGCTGCGCCCGGTCAGCTTGCGTCGGGCGATGGCCGCGAGGGTATCGAGAATCGGCAGCGTCAGCATCGTGATCGGCACCGCGAGGGCCATCGCGGTCGGTCCCTTCATCGAGCCCTGAATCGACAGCGCACCCAGAACCAGGCCGATCAGCATGCTGCCGCAATCACCGAGGTAGACGTTCGCGGGCGGCAGATTGAAGCAGAGAAAGCCCATGAGCGCCCCGGCCAGTGCGATCGACACCACCGCTACGTAACCGTTGCCGATCAGCCCGGCCACAGCCGCCAGCGACAGGCAAACGACAATGCCGATGAGGCCAAGCAAACCGTCCATGCCGTCGATCAGATTGATGGCGTTGATGATGCCGATCATCCAGAGATACGTCAGCACGATGCCGAAGTTGCCCAGATCAATCGGCATGCCGAACAGCGAAAACTGCTGAATCGACAGGTGTTCAAAGTAAACGAGGTAGCTGACGGCAATGAACTGGCCGACAAGCTTATGCCGGCCGCGCAGGCCGTACAGGTCATCGAGCAGCCCCACGACGACGATTATGCACGCGGCCCCGAACAGGCTCGCCAGCCGAGGTTCACTCGAAACAAGATTGGGGAAGCTGAACCCGTACATCGAAAGGCCGAGGATTCCCAGCGTGGTGGCGATGAAAACCGCCAGGCCGCCGGCCTTGGGGATCGGCAGCTTCTGATGCTTGCGTCGGCCATCGGGTGAATCGACAAGGCCGATCCGGGCAGCCAGGTCACGCAGCACCGGCGTCAGAACCAGGGACAGCATGAACGCCAGTCCCAAGACCGTCAGAAGCGAATATACGTCAAGGTCCAACACGGTGTCACATCCTGAAGGCAACGCAAAAGGCCAGTGCGAATCTAAGGGGGATCCTTGGGCCTTGAAAGCGGGCAGCGTGCGATTCACATCCGTGGAATCGAACGGGTTCGTCGGGCGCGGGGAGCGACGCACCGTGAGTCAATCTACCAGAACCGGCTCCTCCGGATAAACGTCAAATGCGGGAATACACGAAGATTTCGCAGTATCCCAGCCGTTACTACCACTATCGCCGGCGATTGTCAGGGTCCTGGCCGGGCGGGAGTCGGTGGTTTCGCCCATGGGCATAGTTCGTATAGGCTCCCGGCGAAACGACGGGTGAAATCCTCGATGACTCGCTCTTCGCGGTCGCCGCGACCGGTCAGTTCCGATTTGATCGAGACGGCCAGCCGGGCCGACAGTTCCGGCGGATTCGCGACCAGGCGATCGACAATCCAGTTGTGGCCCGGGCCACCCTTGTCAGCATTGTCTTCATCCTCGCGGGTCCAGACGCGTTGACCTTCCTGGGTCCAGTAGGTCAGGCGTACTCGTTCCCGGCCGCGGCTGAAGTGCCGAAGTGTCGTCATGATTTCCAGATTGTCGTCGATTTTCAGGGGTTTCTCGTCCTTGTGCGCGGTTTCCCAGCCGCGGTTGGGGAAGCAGACGTCCGGGTGATGGTAACCGCGGATGGCGGTGCTGGCCTGCCAGTAGATGACCCAGACTTCAACCTGATGCCCGACCGGGTCCCGGTAGACCCGGCAGATAGCGTTGTCGTACGTAAGCAGTTCTTTCACCATCTCGGGAATCGGTTTGTCACCGTCGGAGGTCCAGTCGCCGATGGTCAGCGGCATTTGTTCGAACGGAGCCGCCTGCAGATTGGCGACGGCACGCTGGTCGCCCTCCGTGTAGGCAAGTCCCGAACCGGTTGCCCCGGCGACGAGGATCGCCGCGGCAGGCCAGTGCCAGAACGAACGTTGCACCTGCAGCGGGGCACTGGCGGCGGCTGCGAAAGCGGCGGGAGCGCGCAATCGCATCAGATGGGAAAGGAACACGACCATGCCCAGCCCGACGAGGACCATGGCTGTGCCGAGCAGTTCGTGGGGGCGGCCCTGGATCCACTCCTGGCCGAAGGTTTCCTGAATCCAGCCGGTCAGGATGATGCGCAGGCCGTTGACCAGGGCGATGACCGGCAACGCGAGCGCCAGCAGCAGCAGCCCGCGAACCAGGCCGAATCCGCGCATGTGCGCCACGAAGACGGCAATGGCCAGCAGGGCGGTGATCGAGCGGACGCCACTACAGGCTTCGACCACTTCCAGCCCGCCGCTGGGCAGGTAAAGTTCATAACCCTTGCGGCTGACTTGCAGGCCGATCAGACTCAGGCCTTGTTCCGCGATGATTGTAGTGACGCCCTGCAGCCAGTTCTGCATGGGGATCAACAGGCGGTCGGGGATCGGCAGCGCGAACACGAGCAGCACCAGCGGGAACGCCAGTCGCCGCAGCCACGGCCAGCCACCGGCCACCAGCGCCAGGCCCGCCGCGGCGACGATCCATGAAGTGGTCAGCCACCAGAGCAGCACCGCACGCGGACCCACTTGCGAGGCAAGGTACCATGCCGGCACACAGGCAACGCTGCCCGCCAAGATCAATGGCAGACCCAGGGGTGAACCGGGCGACGCGGGCAACTGGCCACGGTAGTTCCATACCAGCCAGCCCGATGCAATCAGGATAATGAAGCGATCGCTGTAGCCGGAATTGGCACCGAAGAATTGAGCGAGACAAGCGACAAGCCCGGCGGCCGACAATGCCAGCGCGATGCCGGCGATGACAATGCCGAGCGGGGACGACGACGCCTGACGAAGTGGCGTGATCGGAGCGGGCGGGGCCGGAAGTGTCGCGGTACTTTCCGACACAGAAACTCCAAACAAGAAGTCCATTACGGGCTGACGGCTCAGCCCCGTCAACCCGTAAGGAATCAACAGTTTACTTCGGGTCGGTCGGCTTCTTCTCTTCATCCTTGGGCAGTTTGGTCTTCAACTCGGCTTCCAGTTCCGAGGCGGGCTTGCGGTTGATGAAAGCGGCTTTGCTTTCGTTCGCCTTCTTGATCACGTCGTAGCCTTCTTTGTACTTCTCGCGCTTCTGCAGCAACTTGGCGAGGTAGAAGGCCGTGTCGGGGCTGACCTGGCCGCTGTTGGACGCAACCGCCAGCGCTCGCTCGGCCTGTTCGAGGCGGCCGAGCTTCAGGTAGATCCAGCCCAGGGTGGCGTACGCTTCGGCCGAACGCTGATACTGGCGGACGTTGACTTCAGCCAGCTGTTCCGCACGCTGCTGCTGAGCCATCGCCGGCTGTTCGATCAGCACCAGGGCCAGCTGGTTCGATGAGAAGAAATCGGCCGGGTACAGTCGCAGGATGTCCGCGAAGAAGTTCTCGGCCACGACATGGTTGCCCATGTAACGCTCGTACAACCCCAGCAACGCCTTCGATTCCCGGCTCAGCACCATTCCTTCGATCTTCTGGGCCGCGTCAATGTGCTTCTTGGCTTCGGCGGTCTTGCCCGTGTCAAGCAGCCAACCGGCGTACGCCTGATGAGCACGCGGCTTGTCGGTGTACTTCTCGATTGCGTCTTCGAAGTACTTTACCGCTTCCTTGGCGTAATCCTGGGCCGGGGTTTTCTTCGGGTCTTCGGTGCCGATGATGCTGCTGTAGAGCAGGGCCATGGTGACTTCGGCCGGGTCGAGGGTCGGGGTTTTGGCGTCATCTTCCCTGGCGGCTTCCTTCAGCACTTCGAGTGCGTCGCCGTGCTTGCCGCTCATGAAGATCGCGCGGGCCAGCCGTTGGCGGACCTGCACGTTCTTCGGGTCGAGTTCGGACCATGTCTGGAAGCTCTTACGCGCCGCTGACCAGTCCCGGCGATTCTCAAAAGCGGTCGCCAGGCCGGCGGCTGCTTCCTTGCGGAACGTCTTGCGCTGGTTGGCGGTCCAGCGGTCGGCTTCGGCCAACTGCATTGCGATCTGGCAGTTCGACAGGGTATCGGTCACCCGGCCCTCGGCCAGGGCCAGCGAGCCGTTGGTCAGGTAACATTCGGGATGATCGGGGTTCTCCGCGATGGCAGCTTCCAGCAACTGCCGGCCGCCCTGCGCGGTCTGCTGGTTGCCGAGCATCAGGCGCGCCATCATGAGCTTGGCGGGGGGCAGTAGCGGGTTCTTGCCGGCCGCCTCCTCCAGCGTCTTCATGCATTCGTCGACCTTGCCATTGGCGAACTGGCCTTCCGCCTTGGTCACCAAGGCATCTTTTTCCTGTTCCTTTTTGTCCGTCGATGTCTGGGCGCTGAGCTGCGAGATGGCGGTGACCATCCCCATCAGCATCAGGGGGCCGAAGGCCAGCCGAATTGCGATCCGTTTCATGACTTCTTTCCGTTGATAAGTAAGAGCGCTTCCGATAACTCCTGCGAAACCCGATGATTTCTGGGCAGATTCGATGCTTCCCGCAAGGCGGCCCGGGCGTCGGTCAGATTGTTGAGATGATAGTACGCCAATGCCAGATGGACATACTCCTCCGCCGTCGGATTCTTCAGAATCGCCTTGGAAAGCAAGGCGCGCGCTTCATCATGGCGCGACTGGGCAAGAGAGACAGCCGCCAGACTCACCAGCATCTTCTCCGGCAGGGTGCCTTTCTCGTACGCTTCACGCAATGGAACGGACGAACCTTCCGCATTCTCCGCTGCCCTGGCCCCCTTCAGGTGCAGCATCACCAACATGTTGGCCGCGTGCAGGTCGGTCGGGTCGTTCACCTGCACCTGCTGCAGTGCGTCGGTGGCCACGCGCACCTTGGCGGCATCCCATCCGTCGCGACCCGGGCGCGGGGCAGCGGCAAGGGCATGGCTTTCACCCAGGATGAACTGCAGGTCCCGATCAAACGACAGGAACCGCTCGGCCAACCGGGCTGAAGCGGCCGCCGCGTCCTCATACAACCCCGCGTTCACGGCGGCCCGCAATGCACGGATGGGTAGGGCGGGGTTGGGTGTCTCTTCCACCAGCTTCATTAAGTACGGTCGAATCTCGTCATTGGTTTTCTTCAACGCGAGCGCCCGAACATATTGCTCGGCCAGCATCGGTTCGGTGTAAAGGAACTTCTTCTGCGATTCGATCAGTTCCAGGGCCTTTTCAAACCGTTCCTGATCGAGATGGACCTGTACCTGCAGGACGATCGGCCAGAGGATATCGGGCCACTTCTTCAGCGCATCCTCACTTGCCTTGTAGGCCAGGTCGGGCCGGCCTGTCGCCATCGCCGCCTCGGAGTACAGGTAGGCGGTCAGCGGAGACGGGTACGCATCCAGCAGTTCCCGCATCCGATCATGTTTCTTCTGGTTGGGCAGATGGCGGTACAGGTCAAACTCGAACTGGATCAGGCGAGCACGGTCCTCGCACTTGTCGATGCCTTCGTTCAGGATGCCGATCGCCTCGCCGACTTTTCCACGCGCGTAGGCCGCCTTCGCGGTGCCGAGATAGCCGAACGGTGCGACCGGATCACGTTTTTTGACCATCGACCAAAGCGAAACCTGCCGTTCGAGCAGTTCTTCCAAGAGGGGTTGAGCCTGCTTGACGGTCAGCAATCTGCGGCGTACCAGGACACCCAGAATTTCCATCTGACGGTCCTGCAGAAGGCCGATCAGGATCAACTGCTGTGTGGTCGTTTTCGGGTCGTCGAGCAGATTCTGCGCGATGCGGGCCGAGCCGACCCAGTAGTTGCCCAGCTCCGGGAACTTGCTGATGTCCTCGAACGAGGCGACGTAGCACTTGAACAGTTCGAGTTGTTCGCCGGGGTCGAAGTTGACGATTTCCGCATTGCGCAGCACCGGGACAATCTTGGTGGCGCGGTACAGCCGCAGTGACTGATCGTCGACTTTGCTGATGCGGAACATTTCAAACGCATAGTTCAAGTCGGCCGGACCGACGAACTGTTTGCTCGCCAGTGGCGACGGCAGCTCCTGCAGTTGTCTGGCCGCGTCGTCAAGTTTCCCGGCATTGATCGCTTCGCTGGCCAGCACACAGCGGGCGCGCCAGTCGCTTGGCTCGGACTTGATCCGCCGACGGGCCTCGACCGCGGCCTCGCGGATCTTGCCGTCGCTGAGGTAGCGGTTCATCCAGTACATGATCATTTCCTGGTCGTCGTCGTTCGCGGCACCGGTTACCAGGGCGGCACGACGTTTGGTGACCATGATGTCGCCGGGGCGTGCGGTCTCGACTTTGTCGAGGGCTTCCTTCATGCCGTCGACGTCGAGCTTCCGGGAGGCGGTTTCGAACTGTTGCCACGCTTCGTTGACCTGACGGTTCGTGCGGTTGCGCGCCATGCGTTCCATGAACGCGTAGCCCGCGCCGCCTATCACGGCCACTCCGACGGTGCCGCAGACGATCTGCTGCCAAAGAGGTACCCGACGAAACATGAGAAAGCTGAGCGTCGGGAGATAGACGAACAGGTATCGAAACGCCGCAAGCGGCATCTTATACCAGGGCAGTGGGCCCTGGCGTCTTCCATCCCTGGAAAAAGCGGGACGTACGGTGCGCGAAGACATGGATGAACGGATCCGGTGTCGATCGAGTAGGTCGCGTCGTGTGAACAAAGAAGAGGCCGGGGGACGGCCTCTTCTCCGAATTTCGTCTAGTCAGTATAACCGGCCCCGATCAAGCCGCAACCGCAATACGCCGGTTTCGGATCCAGAATCCGAGGATTAAGGCCGCAACGCAAACCAGCAGGACATGGTGCGGTTCGGGGGTGGCGGTGAAGGTCAAGTAAAGATCGCCGTCGGACATCATGACGAACAGGTTAGACGAACCGACGGTCAGGGGGCCGCCGGTGGCGCTCAGGCTGTACTGGTTAGTGGCGATCGAAGTATCGATGGTGCTGACGTCGATGAACACACCGTTGATCTTCACGCCGGAGTTGTTGCCGCTGCCGGCGCTGTCCGCGATCTCAGCCACCTTGATCGTGTAGGTTTCCCCGAGGACAAGAGTGGAGACGTCCACATTGATGTTGAACGTCTGACCCAGCGAACCGTCCACGTTGGTGAAGTCAAGGAAGTTGCCGGTGCCGATGAGGTTCAGCAGGCTGGCGTTGGCGACATTGGCGCTTTGCCAATCGGTGCCGATAGCGATCGTTGCTCCATTGCCACCAGTGGCTGCGGCGATCGTCGTGTCGGCAATGTTGTCGATGTTCAGCGTGCCGGTGCGTTCGATGGCGCTGCCGCCCGCGAAGCCGCCACGAACAGTGCCGCCTGCGTTCACGGCCAATGCACCGCTGGTCATGATGATCGTACCCGTGCCGGAGAGCGTGCCGGTGGAGTTGACCGTCACCGAATATGAACCGGTACCGCTGCCGGTTGCATTATTCACACGCAGTTCACCACCATTGATTGTGGTGCCGCCGGTGTAGGTGCTGGCCCCCGTCAACCGCAGTGTGTTAGTGCCCGCCTTGACGAGAAGGATCTTGTTGGTGGACCCGTCTGTGATAAGCCCTGCGAACGCGTTGCCCGGCGTGACAGAACCGCTGATCGTCAGGGTCGAATCGGTCGTCGTACTGGTGTTGGTGATCGTCAGATTTCTCGTGATTGGCTTGGCGGCATCGTCCGACAAAGACGCGATCTGCTGGTTGTTGCCGAACAAGTCGAGGGTCGTGTTGCCGGCCCCGCTCAAGCTGCCGAATATCACGTTGGTGGTCGTCGGCAGTGCATTGGTGACGCCGAGGCGAATGCGGCTGTTG
>Ga0105048_10013763_pt1 | contig 12622 bp, 9 predicted proteins | sample MAT05_FD_78382 | JGI IMG/M metagenome (GOLD analysis project Ga0105048, IMG submission 78382) | Freshwater microbial communities from Lake Fryxell liftoff mats and glacier meltwater in Antarctica - MAT-05 | ecosystem: Environmental > Aquatic > Freshwater > Ice > Liftoff microbial mat | place... | reverse complement strand
GATGGCTTCGAGGCGCTGGCGCCCGACGCCGACCTGCGCGGCGCGATCAGCAAGGCCAGCGCCGAAGATCCCGCGCAGCGCTATACCTCGGTCGAAGCGCTGCGCGACGATCTGCGCCGTTATCGCGACCACCGCCCATTGCGCGCAGCACGCGATACGGCGTGGTACCGCGCGCGAAAGTTCATCGTCCGCCATCGGCTGGCCAGTGGCCTCGCACTGGCGGCCACGATGGCGTTTGGACTTTTCATCTGGCGTCTCGATGCCGAACGCCAGCGCGCGGTCGCTGCCGAGCTAGCGGCGCAAACCAGTTCCGCCGTCGCGCAGCGCAGCGCAGATAATGCGAACCGCACGCTGCGCTTCGTCGTCGGAGTTTTTCAAAGCGCAGGCCCCGAGTCCACCTTGGGCCGAACGGTGACACCACGCATGCTGGTTGAAGATGCGCGCGCCAGGCTCGATGCCGAAGTCGGCGATGATCCGCAGGTGCGCCGCGCGCTGCAGGCAGCACTGGGTGAGATCTACTACGAATTGGGCGAGCCGCGGATTGCGATCGAGTTGCTGCGCAGCGCTACCGACGGCTTCGCGCCGGCGGATCGCAGCGAAGGTCTCTGGCTTGCAGGTGCTATCGACGTTCTTGGCTATGCGCTGTCCACCCAAGATCAAAGCAAAGCGTCGCAGACGGCATCTGCGCGTGCTGCAGAGCTGTTCGAGCGGTGGGCTGACGGTGACGCCGAGGTGGCACTACGTGCGGCCAGCAGCCTCGCCAGCGCCGCTTATTTGGGGGGCGACATGGCTGAAGCCAGCGTGCGCGCACGCGAGGCGGTGGCGCTGGCGCAGACCCTGCCGTCGGCATCGCGGGAAACCGTGTCCAATGCGCGGCTCGTCCTCGCCGATGTGCTTCGATTGAGTGGCGATCTAGCGGCCGCCGAGCGAGAATCGGCCGCGCTGCTGGCCGACTTCGAACGCGATCTACCAGAGTTGCATCCAAGGACTATCAAGGTCATGCGCATGCGCGGTGCGATCCTCAGCGACCTCGGTCGCTACAGCGATGCCGAGGCATTGTTCCGCACCGGTATCGAACGCATTCAGCGCCTGATCGGCAGCGACAACCAGTTGACCGCGGACTTTCTTAACGACCTGTCGACAATGCTTAACTCCGCCGGCCGATATCGCGAGGCGCTCGCAGCGCTGGAGCAATCGATCGCCTTGGCGCGCAAGCTGGGCGCCAGCGACGCTTCCACGTCGGCGGTAGGTCTCGCCAATCTCGCCTCGCTGCAGGAGCAAGTCGGCGAGTACGAACAGGCCGTCGCCAACGCGGCGCGTGCGCTGGAGCTGTTGGCCGCGTCATCGAATACCGAGTCGGCCCACCTGCGCAAGGTCGAGGGCAATTTCGCGCGTGCGCTGTCGTTTGCCGGACGCCACGCTGAGTCGCAGGCGCTGTTCGAAAAAGTGCGCGCCCACCACAAGGCCGCTGGCGAGGCGCGCGCATTCGACTACGCGATGGAGACTTATCGCCAAGGCAGTGCCGAGCGTCTGGCGGGCCACCTCGACACCGCGAGCGCCCTGTTCGCTGAATCGATGCCCGCCCTTACGGCGGCGCTGGGCGAAGCGCATCCCGTGATCGCTTTCCTCAAGCGCCAACGCGGCCACCTCGCAATCGAACGTGGCGACTACGCGCTGGCACTGAGCGAATTGAGCGCTGCGCGCGAGATCCTCGTAAAGGCCGACGCCAGCGCCTTCGACCTCGCCTTCGTCTACCTTTCGCTCGCCACCCTCGCCGCCCGCCAGGGCGACCCCGCGAAAGCCCGCCGCCTGCTCGCCACGGTACTGCCACCGCTGCGCGAAAACGTCGGCCCGAAACAGGTCAATCGCGTCGAAGCCGAGCAGCTCGCCCGCGAGCTGGGCTTGCGAATCTAGCCATGGTGCTGGCGCCTCCAGCATAAAGCGACGCCTCGAGTACGCCGCAGCCTCTTGGGGTGGAGGTCGCGGGGCTTGCACCGAGATCGTTCAGGGCAGCGCTGCCACTGGGTCCACAACTTCGCAGCGCCTCAGCTTCCTCCAATCAAGCAGTTCGCGACGCCGCTGCGCCGAGCAGTCGGAGAGAACTAGAAAAAGCGCCTGACTTGGTCCCCGCCCAACCGTTCCGCCCAATCGCACTATTCGCGCGGGTGTTCGGCTACCCGGCCCGCACGCGAAATCCCCATCGTCGCCGTCCCGAAGCATCTACCGCCGCCGATCGGTTGCGGTGCTGTCCGCGAATCTTTTTGAACTGCCGTTAAAGTTTATCGCGCGACTCTGCGTACTAGAGTGTGGGGCGTTCACTGTTCACGACCCGCCAGCACCAGACCATAGGAATCGCGCAGTTGCATGCGCACTGCATATACCGACGTTTCGTCGAGACGAGGAAACACCAATGTACTGCCATCCAGTTTCCGTACCGCTAAACAAGCCCAACGCTGCGCGTCGAGCACACGGCGTTCCACCGATCTTGCCGTTCGTTCTGCTGTTGATCCTTTCGCAAACTGCGGGATCTGCGAATGCCGAGCGCTTTACCGGCGCTGCCGAGTCCCGCGAAGTAGCGCAAAGCAATGACGGCCGATTCACCGTTGCAGGCAAGCTCCTTGCGAGCGAGGCCGTGCAATCCGTCGATGGGCGCTTTGTTGTCCATTCGGTCAACATGCCCAAGGTCGCATGCGGTGACGACCTGATCTTCGGTAACGGCTTCGAACCTTAAAGACAAACCATTCAATCTCTAGGAGTTAACGCTATGAACATCAGATCCCCGCGCAACCTGCTCGCCGCCGTCATTCTTGGCACCATTGCCTCGCCGGCGTGGTCGGCGCAGTTCCTCTACGAAGGCAAGCTGGATGAGTTCTCCTCTCCAGCGAATGGTCGCTACGACGTGCGCATGACACCGCATGACCAAAAGCAGCAAGGCAAGTCTCTCGCAGCGCCGATCGTCTTCGAAGACGTCGAGGTCGTCGATGGCCGTTTCCGTCTCGAATTCGAGCTGCCACTGGTCCAGGCAGATGATGCATGGGTCGGCCTCGATGTCCGATCCGGCGACGAGACCGGTCCATTCATCCCGATCGAAGGGCGCACGAAGGCCGTGGCAGGAGGGCTGATCGGCGCATGCTGGAGCACCACCGGCGACTCCGGCAGCAATCCGGCAAGCAACTATCTTGGCACCAGCGATGCGCAGCCTCTGATCCTGCGTTCGAACGGGATCGTTGGCTGGCGTTTGACCGGCTTCACCGATGGCTCCGCCAACGTCGTGGGCGGTGGATCGCAGTCGACGGCGCCGAGTGTGGTTGCAGGTGCAAATGGTGCCTTCATCGGCGGCGGCGGCAAAATACCCGCAGGCTTTGGCGGCGGCGTCGGGGAAGCGCACACGGTCAGCGATCACAATGGTGTCGTGGTCGGCGGCTATGGCAACGTGGCAGGCAACCAAAACGGCGTGCCAACCGATGCGACCCAGTCCGGCGTGGTTGCCGGCATTTTCAATTTCGCGACCGCGGCTTCCTCGTTCATCGGTGGCGGCGATAGCAACACGGCAAGTGGTGGATCGTCTGGAGTCCTTGCAGGCTCTGGCAATACTGCTCGGGGCGCCAACTCCGCCGTAGTCGCTGGTCAGAACAGCTGCGCAGGCGGCGAACTGAGCTTTGCAGGTGGGCGTCGCGCCAAGGTCGCTGCAGCTACTGGTACCCAAGGTGCTCCGTCGCCGTGTGTTGTTTCGAGCATTCCCAACGATACCAATGGTCATGAGGGCACCTTCGTCTGGGCAGACGCTACCAACGCGGATTTCGTGTCCAGCGGGCCAAACCAGTTTCTGGTTCGCGCAAATGGCGGCGTAGGCATCAATACCGCGGCGATTTCACCAAATGCCGAGTTGACGCTCGCCAATCGAACTCCCGCTCAGAACGTCGACATCTACATGCGCGATACCGCCAATCCACGCGGAATCAACATTGCCACGGTTCCGCAGGGAGGTACCAGCAACGCGTTTTTCCTTATCGCTCATCACGATGGTGTCAATTTCATCGACCGTCTGATAATTGACCCTTCAGGAGCGCTAGGCATCACCGGTCAAGCCTTCAAGCCCGGCGGTGGCCCGTGGGCAGTGTCGTCCGACGCGCGCTTGAAGTCCGATGTGCATCCGCTCAGTGGCTCGCTGGAGCGCCTGCTTGCGCTGGAGGGCGTCAATTATCGATACAGTCAGCCGGACGGCAAGCTTCTGCTCGCCGGCGTGCACACCGGGTTCGTCGCTCAGCAGGTTGCCGAGATTTTCCCGAGCTGGGTCGGCACCGACGACAAGGGCTATTTGAGCGTCGCGCCACAAGGCTTCGAAGCGCTGACCGTCGAGGCACTGCGCGAACTGCGTGGCGAGAGCGCGGCAATCGATGGCGGCCAGACCGCACGCATCAAAGCACTCGAGCAGGAGAACTCGGCGTTGCGGGAGCGACTGCTGGCGATCGAAGCGCGGTTGCAGTCGCTGCGCTGAGCGGGAGATCGTCGCGTCGCTGCATGCTCGGGTGGTGCGGCGTGTGATCGGCCCCTGCCCCTGAATCGGTGGGCAGGGATACTGGGACTACAAACACAAGCGCCGCGCATTGCGCGGCGTTTTTGTTAACGCGGCTGGAGCGTCCGCTCAGTAGCGGTAATGCTCCGGCTTGTACCGGAAACCTGCAGCCGGAAACCTGGACCGGAAACCTGGACAGCCATCAAATTTCGGTCCAGCCGGAAACCTGGACAGCCATCAAATTTCGGTCGGTGGCTGTTCCGGCGTTCCGTCGATCTATGCATCGATCCCGCAGCGAACTGCCCTAAGGGCACGATTTACCGCGTCCGAATCGGATCGACGGCGGCTGGGTGGTTCTGCGCGTTGCGGCGGGTTGGGCGGCCAAGGCTGTGGGTCTGGCGCGTATGGGCTTTGACGACCGAACGCGATGAATCGCGCCCCTGCAGGACCGGATCTCGCGGATACCTGATTGCACTCTTGGAGACGCCTTGGAGTAAGCCGTCGCGGACTGTCGGAGACATTTTGGATTGGCGGTGCTTTAACGTGGTGGCCCTGGCCGTGCTGATGTGGGCAGGCAGCGCGCGATCCGCGGCCCGAACACGAAGGCACTGCGAAGTACCCGTCCGCCCAACCCCATTCTTTCTCAACTGAGCATCCGGACACCCACTCGGGCCGAGCCTCTAGACAACCATTCTGCGTTGGCCCATGCGGAAATTGAGTGCGGTCGTCCAAGCGCCCCTTCTCGCTGTTTTTCTGGGTGTCCACCTGTTTGCTCCGTGCTCGGAATCCTCACGGACTTAACGTCAGCTGCGGTTCCTGTGCGCGGTGCGCCTTGCCCTCAGCTCGCTCGCTTAAGGTTTTTCAAACTCCCCCAAGGGGCGGTCAAGAGCCGATTAGATTTACGGGCTTGGTTATTCTTCTTCAGAAAATAAATAGTGGAGCATTCTTTCGGGAGCGTTGATAAATTCTTTCATGACCAGATAGTGTTCTGTTTCTCGGTAGGCTATTTCCCGAATACCGTCGTCCTCGAACTGATAGAGCGTAGCGCCGGGATAGGCTAAAAGAATTGGCGAATGCGTGGCGATTATAAATTGTGCGTGGCGAGGGGTTTCCAAGTCATGAATAATACGCAAGAACGCGAGCTGTCGCTGTGGCGATAGCGCGGCCTCTGGTTCGTCCGGGATACACAGCCCCTGCTCAAATCGATTCTGGAAAAGCGCAAGGAATGACTCGCCGTGGGATTGATGGTGTGGATGGCATATTAAGCGAGCGGCTGCCTAGGCGGCACGCCCGCGAACGCGGCCGGCAGGCCGTTGAAGAGATATGCAACCCCGCAGAGGACCACTCAGCGGGATATTTGACGGCAACGCTGTCAATTAAAGGCCGTCTGCGAAAATTAGATCAGCGTATAAGCGGGTGACGCTAAAATCCCAGTCGACTGCACTGTACTGGTAAGCTCCAACGATCAAAGGCTTGCCGGCAGCAAGGACGACAGCGTTATAAACTTCCCCATCGGTAAATCCAGTACCTGGATTTTGGTTGATCTGCTGCCAGTTACCACCGTTAAATGCGGGGTCTCCGTTGCCGTTAGCGAGCAAGCGCTGGACAAATCCACGCTTGTCACTGAGATTAACGAGATCGATTGTGCCGCTCACGACTGCTTTGCCATCGCTGGTAACGACGAGACTGTTTAAATCTAAGTCGACCCCAAAATTGAGCGTCGAAAAAGACTGCTGGACCACACCCGACGCACTCAAAAATCCGACGATCCCGGTACGCTTGCTGCTTGTTCTTTCGACTGTTCCGGCAAATATGGTGGTGCCGTTTTTGCCAATACCGATATCTCGGCAGACGTCATCCTGGATATCCGTACTGGCTCCTGCGTTGATCGCGAAAGTAACCCGACCATCGCCGCTAAAAGTGCTATCGAGACTACCAAGGGCGGTGGTTCTCATGATAAATATGTCTTGATCTTGGTCTAACGTCGAGCGGCTGCTGCCGCAGGTCACGAGGTTTCCGTCCGGGAAAACCGCGCCAGCTCTTAATTGAATTTCAGCTGATAGTAGGATTAGGGAAATTCCGTCCCCGGAATAGCTTAAATCGAGTTGGCCATTCGCCGTAAACCGCGCAATAACACCCATTCTGCCAGCCGCAAGTTCCGCAGTTCCGATCAGATAGATTTTTCCATCCGGCGCAAGAACGATATCGTTGACCACATCGTTGCCCAAGGGGACGGCGTTGATATCCAGCGAACTGCAAGGAGCGTTGCCCCACGTTTGAGTTGCGCCGGTTTGCGCATTAAATCGACACATCGATAAAGATTGGTTCCCGCCGGGAGCAACAGATGTGTTAGCCACCACAATATGGCCAAAGCTGTCAAAAATCGCTTTGTTTGCAAAACGCTGGCCGGCGCCGAAGGTGGTCACCGCTATTCCGCCTTGACCAAAGGTACCATCGCGCTGTCCACTCGGTCGGGTTTTTACTATGGCAATTTGCTTCAGCCCGTTGCTGCCATCAGCTGAACCAATGATGTAGTGGGAGCCATCCGGAGCAACCAGCGCAGTGCTCGCGATATCTTGACCAGCGGCAATATCGTCGATCGCGTAAAGGGCATTGCCATTGGACGAAAAAGTGTTGTCCAGCTGGCCTTCAATTGCAGCGCAAGCGGTGCTGCTGGCAACGCAAAGACACAGCGTCAAGAGCGCGCGTTTAGGCGTGAATGCAAGGTTCATAGGGTTTGCAGAAATTCGGCGAAATGCCGGGGTCCAAAGGGAGTACGTAAAGCCCATCAACCGCGGATCATCCGGGCAATTACTTTAAAAAACCCGTCCGACTCCGGCCTGAGACTCTTTGTTGGCCCCTAACCGAGCTTCTGGACGTCCAAAGATTTGGCATCGCAGATATAACGTTCAGCGGTGGCGCGTATGGCTCAGAGCGCCCGCCGGGTGATCGCTTGGCCTGCTACCGCAAAGCAGTTGATCTGTATCGACTTCTTGAATTTGCCAATGCCGCAGTTGGTACTTATCGTTGCTAAGACGACTACACCTGTGTTTCGCGCCGATGCCGCGCTGATCACGCGGTTAACGCAGACATTCATCAACGTCACCGAAAAGGCCTCAGCTTAAGCACCTTGCTCGCGGACCCCTGGAAGCCCCGCGAATCGACTGTTTGTGCGCGTTACCCTTCCGCTAACGGCAGAGTGAAAGAGAACGTGGTGCCCACCTGCGGCGTACTGGTGGCCGTGAGCTGCCCGCCCATGGCTTGCACTAGTCGACGCGAAATGACGAGGCCTATTCCGGTGCCGGCGATCATGCCGCGGTCGTGGCCAAAACGGTTGAAGGGCTCAAAGAGGTGGGGCAAATCGATCGGCGAGATGCCTACACCGGTATCGGCCACCGCCACCTGCAGGCCCCCGTTGGCGCCATCCAAGGGGCCCGCGGTGACCACGATGCTGCCGCCTTCGACGTTGTACTTCACCGCATTGCTGAGCAGGTTCAATAGCACCTGTCGCAGCCGTTTGGCGTCAGCCAGCAAAGGCCGTTTGAGCAAAGCACCGTCGACATCGACCGTGACCTGCAACGCACTTGCGGCAACGCTTGTATCCAGCATGCGCAGCACCTCAGCTAACAGCGACTTGAAGTTCACCGGCTCCAGTGTGAGCTTCATCTGCCCCGATTCGACCATCGAGAGATCAAGCAGGTCTTCCACCATCTGCAGCATGTGGTTGCCGGCTTCCAGCAGGTCGTTAACCCATGCCCGCTGTTCGATATCCAGCGGCCGCTTCTCTGACATGCCCAGCAGTTGCGCGTAGCCCAGCACCGACGTCAGCGGCGTGCGCAACTCATGGCTCATGTGCGACACAAAAAGCGACTTGGCCAGGTTGGCCCGAATGGCAGCGTCGCGTTCTACACGCACGGCGTCAGCGGCGCGCCGCAACGATGCATCGGCCAGCGTACCGCGATAGCCGACAAAGATTCCGGTAGGGCCGTAGGTGGGCTCAGCATTGAGCGTCAGCGGCAACCGGCGACCGTCAGGCAGCGCGGCATGGCAGTCAAGTTCGCGGATGACACGATGGTTGGCCATCATGGTGGGCAGCGGCTCGTCGCCCGGTGCATCTGGCAAGAATGACTCGGCCAACGCTCCGCCCAGCGCTGCGAGATTGAGACCCATCGCGCCCAGTCGGCCGGTTTCGAACTGGGTGAATCGGTGCTGCGCGTCGGTTTCCCAATAAGCATCTGAGGTCAGGCTGGCCAAGCCCCTGAACTTTTCTTCGCTGACGTGCAGCAACTCTATGGCCTGGTGCGTGTCCAGCACCAGCTCCAGTGGGCGCAGCGAAGCGGCGGTTTCAAGATCCGCCACGGTCCAGGCTGCGCATTGGCTCTGCACAATCTGCTTCCAACTCTCGAAGGACTGACGCGGGCTAATCGTGATGCTGCCGTCACCGTGATGGGTTTCGGTTGCCGGCTCGTCGGGGTTGCCGCCCCACAGCACCACCTGGCGCAGCTCCGGCCTCAGCCAGATCAGGCCTTTGCTGGCCTGCGGGTCCAGCGCAATCGCCAGCGCGCCGCCCAAGACCGGAGTGCCCGTGCCGGGCTGGCCCAAATGGGTGCAGCGCCAGGGGTGTTCGGGCACGCTGACCAGCGCTACCCGAGCCTGTTTGACCAGAGCGGCCAGCACCGCGGAATGCGGCGCATGGCCGAAGGGCATAATCTCATCGCCCTGCCACAGCGCACCGCCGGTTGCTTCCATGATCTTGGTGAGGTTAACGGCGGCCGACTTCAACGCGACCTGCACCGAGCGGCCGGCGACGCTGAAGGCCTGCATGATGGCCAATTGCAGCTCGGCGCGGCGCAAGCGCTGTTGGCTTTGCTGCTTATCCTGCAGTGACTTGACCATGGCGCCAGCCACCAGCGCCACCATGCCGCAGATCTGCCGCTGCACCAGTGAAAGCGCAGTGGGCGCATAGTGGTGGCATGAGATCAGGCCCCACAGTTCGCCGTCGACGACGATGGAGATCACCAGCGTTGAGCTCACGCCCATATTCTTCAAATAATGCAGGTGCACTGGCGAGACGCTGCGAAAGGTGCAGTAGCTCAGGTCAAAGGGCAACTGGCTGTAAGGGTTTAACAGCGGTGCAAGTGGCACGGCTGTGTAGCTCACGTCGGCAATGTAGCGGATGAGCCCCGTGCGGTAGAGAGCGCGCGCCTGCGCTGGGATGTCGCTGGCAGGAAAGCGCAGCCCGAAGTACAGCGGCACGTCAGCACGGGTGCACTGTTCTTCGATCACCTCGCCGTGCCAATGCTCGTCAAAGCGGTAGACCATCACGCGATCCAGACCGGTGACACTTTTGACGTAGCCGGCAGCCGTGCTGAGCATGGACTCGAGCGAGTCGGCTTCGGTCATGCTGCTTAACACCGGATAGGTGTTCTGCAGCACGGTGTACATGGCCTGCACAGGGTCTTGCGCGGTGGACCCGACCTCGATGTAGACCACACCGCCATGTGCGTGCACGTTGCCCTGCAGCTCGCGGCCGTCGCGCAGCCGCAAGGCGACCAGGCTCGGCATGTACGGTCGCACGAAGGCGGCTTCCAGTACGCTGCGAATGTCCGCCACGCTGAGTGGGTCAAGCAGCGAGCCTAGCGGCTGGCGATGCATCTGGGCCACTGTCTGGCCAAAGAAGTCCTGCGCATTCGCGCTAGCCGACAGCACCGTGAGGCTGCGCTGCTCGCAGGCCAATAGGGCGCCTTGAGGCTGGATGGCGCCGGGTAGATGAATGAGTTCTTGCGCGCAGCTGTCCAAGTTCACTGGTTGCGGCGCTGCTGGTTTGGCTGGTGCGCGCTCGTTGGTGTTGATGTTAGTCATGTGATGCATTGAGCCAATGGCGCAACAGTTCAAAGGTTTGTTCGGCCGCGGCCAGCAGTATGCCGATCTCCGCCGGGGTGACACCCGATTCCAATGCGGCGCAGAAAGCTTGCCACGATCTGCCGGTGGCTCCTGCCTCGCCGCGAACGTAAGTATCGGCTTGGCGAACGATGGCGTTATTGGCGTTGCGCTTGAGCAACACTTGCGAGCCCAGCCGCGCACCCTCCAGCACATAAAGCACGCCCCAAGCGGCTGCGTGGCTGCCCACCAAGGCGCGCGTGGCCTGGGCCAGCGCCGCTGGCAGGTGCCCTGACGGGGTGTTCAAGGCTGCAAGGTCGCGGTCCAAAGCAGCGCTTTGATTCAGACCAGCGTGCAGGTAGCCCGGCGGCAGCTGGCACCGTAGCGCATCGTCCAGAGCCCGGTGGAAAATTTGCATGCGGCGCAGGTATTGCGTGTAGCGCTGCAGGTCGATGCTGCCGCTGGCCAACGCGACGAGCAGTGGCACACGCTCGATCCGCTCGTGCGCAATGGCGGTTTGTGTGCGCAAGCGCTGGCGCAGGGTCAGGGTCGGGGTCGGGGTCAGGGGTGGTGAAACGTCCTGTACCTTCCCGGCAGTTGTCAGGTGGGGCGCCAGTGCAGCAGACATCATGGGCAAGCGCACTTAGTGCAACTTCGGGCCGTAGCCGGAGATCCGAGCCTAGCGGCTAGCTCCGGTTTTTGTATGTTCGCTACCGAACAGACGAAAGCGCCCGAAAGTGTTGTGTAAGCAAGACCCTGTGACTCGCGTAGGCGCCTAAGGTCGTAGTCACAGATCACCAAATTCCGCGCGGTCATCGACGCGCCGCACAGTAAAACTCGCACGCTCATTCCAAGTGCGCAGAAGGCTCTGCGTGGACACAGAAGGAGCTGGCCGACAAGCTGGTTTCGGCCGGGCGACAAGTCCAGCGCTAGCCAGCCACGCGCTACAAGGGTGTCTCAGTTGCTTGATGGCGCTTCGACGTTTGCGAGAGATCGTTGATGTCCGAAGCCAGAGCTCATCTGTACACTTTTAATAACCTGCTGTAGAGGCACCGGATGAAACGAACAGCCGAAATCGACGACGGGGGCCGCGGGGGCGGCGTCATTTACATAGACGAAAGAGGCCCGCTCAGGTTCTGCTGGGAATGGTCGGCCTCGGCCCTGGAGATCGGCATCCCGACGGCCGCACAGTGGGAAGAGCAGACCGGCCGACCACTGGCCGGGCGCCTCGACATTCTTTGGTTCATCGCCGAACGGGTCATCGCCAAGCGCGGGAAGCAGGGTTCGACCTTTGAGGTGGTTGAGCAGCCTTCAGCATGGCTTCGGATTTACGTCTGAGCGGGCGGTTCTTCATTGATGGCGCAGCATAGGGTGTCTTCATGATCTCGATTTCTGCTGCGTCTAGCTGTTTGACCTGAGAGAGACACAACGATAACGGTGTGTCGTGATATCCACCCATGACCCTTCGACTGGAAACCTGCCGCCCGGCGAGCGTGCGGCTGAGTGGGTCGAAATTGTCGAGCGCTTCGGCACAACACCGTGGCGGAGACAGTTGTCGGCGGAGCTGGCGTGTGCGTTGCGCGACCTACGCGCCGCTGGCTGCAAGCGCGCCTCCGTCGACGGCAGCTTTATCACGACGAAGGAGCAACCGGGTGACTTCGGTGCCTGTTGGGATATCGATGGGGTCGACTTCGACGCTATCGACGAAGTGCTGTTGACCTTCGACGCCGGACGCGGCACCCAGAAAGCCAAGTACAGAGGCGAGTTGTTTCCTGCCGACGCGGCCGCGGACCCGCTCGGCACGATGTTTCGCGACTTCTTTCAGCGCGACCGGGACGGCAACCGCAAGGGCATTATCGTTATCGACCTAGAGAATTTCGAATGATCACCAACGAACGGCAATGCCAGATCAGCAAAGCACAGATCAGCAGATTCCGCGCGGCCATCGACGCGCCGGACAGCAAAACTCGCACGCTCTATCCACGTGCGCAAAAGGCGCTGCGCAAGGCTGCTCAGAGTCAGCTCGACGATCTCCTGGCAGGGGTGGCTGACTAATAGCGACTGCGCGACGGTCAACTGACGGCAATCACCGCGGAGTCAATCGCCGACCTGGCACCCGCGTTGATCAAGGCCCGCATCATGCGCAACTGGACGCAGAAGGAGCTGGCCGACAAGCTGGCTTTGGCCGAGCAGCAGGTGCAGCGCTACGAAGCCACGCAGTACAAG
>Ga0105048_10013761_pt1 | contig 12622 bp, 13 predicted proteins | sample MAT05_FD_78382 | JGI IMG/M metagenome (GOLD analysis project Ga0105048, IMG submission 78382) | Freshwater microbial communities from Lake Fryxell liftoff mats and glacier meltwater in Antarctica - MAT-05 | ecosystem: Environmental > Aquatic > Freshwater > Ice > Liftoff microbial mat | place... | reverse complement strand
GCGAAGAGGAGCTTATCAGTGGCTGGGCTTTTTCGGTTCATTGGCACAGCCGCGAGACGCGTCAGCCACATGCGAAGAGGAGCGTATCAGGTGCTGGGCTTTTTCGGTTCATTGGCACAGCCGCGAGACGCGGCAGCCACATATGAAGAAGAGCCACCGCAGGCGCTGCCGTTCGAGCGGCTTAGCGCGTTGATCTCTGAGGCGCTTTTTGACCTGATAGATGCAAGCGGGGTCAAATCGCTCGACTTGTATGATTTGCGGTGGCTCAGTTGCTTCTACCCCGAGAGCAATGCCCCTTGAGCGGTAAGTTTTTGAATAGACTGGCCCCTTATGTAAAGATCCTGCGGGAGGTGATCAATGATCGAGCTTGAGTTTCTTTAGCTTGGGTTCGATGACAAAGCGGCAATAGGGGTTTTTGGATTTGTTTTCGTTATAGTAATTCTGATGATAGTTCTCTGCGGGATAGAACTCGGGAGCCTGGGTGATTTCGGTAACGATCGGTTTTTTGAAATTGACGGCTGCTGCGGCTTTTGAGCTTTCCGCGGTTTTCTTTTGCTCTTCCGAGTGATAATAGATCGCAGAGCGGTATTGAGTACCCACGTCATTGCCCTGACGATTCAGGGTGGTGGGATCATGGAGATCCCAGAACCAGGCGAGGACTTTTTCGTAGGTGATTTTCTTGGGATCAAAGACGACGAAGACGACTTCCGCATGGCCGCTCTGGCCGGTGCCGATGTCCTCATAGGTTGGGTTTTTCAGCTTGCCGCCCGTGTAGCCGGAAGTGGCGGAGTAAACTCCATCCAGCTGGCGGTAGGCGGCATCAATGCACCAGAAGCATCCGGCTCCAAGGGTGGCAACTTCTGCGCCGGCAGGGACTTCAGGCATTTTCGCGGCGATTTTAGCATCAGGTGACATAAGCTTTTGTTCAGGTTCGCAGGAGGCGAGGGTGGGAATTAGTAATAATACGGTGAGAAATTTAAAGACTCGCATGATGGTAGAATACACGCATCGGAGATTTGTTCCTGGAATTTTTACCATTCGATGCCGACACCCTCTTCGGGGATAAGGATTTGATCGCTGATGCCAAGGCGGTCCGCTTCCATGAGCAATCGTTCCACGGGTTCATTGTGCGGCTCGTTACCCAGAGGGAAGGTGCCATAATGCATGGGAATCAGGACCTTGGCTCCGAGGTCCACGAAGGCACGCACAGCCTCTTCCGGGTTCAAGTGGACATCGCGACCGCTTGGGGATTCGTAGGCCCCGATGGGCATCAGGGCGATATCGATTTCATGGCGCTTACCAATTTCCGCAAAGCCATCGAAGTAGGCACTATCGCCGCAGTGAAAGACGCTCTTACCACAGGCCTTTACAATGTAGCCACCGTAGTCCCGGTGGGTATCGTGGATGAAACGCGCTCCCCAATGATGGGAAGGGGTGTGGATGATCTCGAGCTGATCAAAGGCCAGCGAGTCCCAGATCCGCATCTCGTGGGTGGCGGGAAATCCGAGGCGCTTGACCAAGGAGGCACTTCCCTGCGGGACGACGATTCCTTGGCGGGCTTGGAGAATTTTAAGACTGGGTTTGTGGAGGTGGTCAAAATGTGCGTGAGTGACGAGGACGAGATCCACCTCGGGAAGGCCTTTGAGATGGAGTCCTGGTTGGCGCTGCCTTTTGACGGGGCCATGCCATTTCGCCCAGTTCGGATCCACGATCACCGAGTGCCCGGCAAATTGAAGGAAAAATGACGCATGGCCGATCCAGGTGATCCGCACTTTATCGGCACCAGGTGGTGCGAGTATGGGTTCCAACACATTACCGTCTGCCCGGCGGAACATTCCGGGAACGATGCGGTGGCGGAGAAACCGATAGTTGCGCCGTGGCCATCCTTTTTGGGGAAGTATTCCGGAATAGCGGGTGGGGATCTCACTCATCAATGTGGAAACACGAACGTCAGCGTTTCCTATGTCTAGCCCATGAAACCGAGCAGCGCATGGAAAAATCTCACTTACTTTAAATAGCACGCGGAAATTTTATCCGCCCATTCCTTGGCGCGGGCACTGAAACTGCGGTCATCTCCCGCATAGAGAATGCCACGGGAGACGTTGATCACATCCGGCGCGGTGCGGGAGGCGGCGGCGAGCGATGCGAGGTCGCCGCCTTGGGCACCGAGGCCGGGGACGAGCAGGGGAGCATCCGGGATTTTTTCCAAAACATCCGCCGCGTTGGTCAATCCGACGACGTAGCCCACATCGGTGGCGCGTTGTTCAATTTGCGCGCGCTCACCCAGTGCGGTGACGAGTTCGAAAACCGAGCGGCCGTCAGCGAGTTTTTGGCGTTGGAAATCGGCCGATCCCGGATTCGATGTGACAGCGAGGAGGTAGATTCCTTTTCCCGGCCAATCGAGGAACGGCTCGATGGAATCGTAGCCGAGAAAGGGATTGAGCGTGACAGCATCGACGTTCCATCCTGCGAAGTATCCCTGGGCGTAGTATTTCTGGGTCTCGCCGATGTCACTGCGTTTCGCATCGAGAATGACGGGCACATCTTTGGGCATGGCCGCGAGCAGCTCCTCCAACACGCGGATACCCTCGATACCCATGGCTTCAAAATAGGCCATGTTCGGCTTGAAGGCGGCCGCCCATTCCGCAGTTTCTTCGATGACTTGCTTGAGAAAACTCTTCGCCGCCTCCGCGCCACCTTCACCGGGGCGAGGATCCAAGCCCACACAGAGCCGTGATCCCGTCTTCTCGATGCGTTTCTGAAGCCGTTCTGCGTAGCTCATGCTTGGAAGTAGCGGCGATTGCCCGGCTACGTCAAAAAGATTCGCTCAACAGACGTGGGAGTGTGGCGGATCAGCGCTTGCGGCGGATCAAAGCCAGCACTCCAAGCACACTCAGCATGGCCGAGGAAGGCTCGGGGATCGCATTCCAGGTGATTACATCCTGGCGGGCGCCGTTGGTCAGAAGAGTCAGATTGGCCGACGCGAAACTCTGGTTATTCGCAAGATAGGAGTTGGCCAGATCGAGGGTGTCTTGTCCCGTGAGATCGGTGATCCGCACGCTGCCGCTGGCGAGTGAGGATGGAAGAGTGGAGTCTGCGACCATTTCCCAAATCGCCCACTGCACGGCGGTGGCATCCATGACGGTCCGCGCTGAGGCAAGGTAGCCACCAACAAGGCGGGAAATCACTTCGGAGTTGACCAAGGATTGCGGATCCTGGATTTGATAGATAAGAGTTTCTCCATAAGCGATTGGCTGCAAAGGCTCGACACAGAAGGCGAAGAAGGTGTCGAACTCCATCAAGCCGGCGTGGATATTGTAAACCGATGCACCACCATCGAAGCTTCCTTCGAGTTGTTGATCTGGAGCTAGTCCGACAAAAGTCGTTTCCAGAGTTTGGGCGGTCGTGGATGATGCAACACAGGCGAATGAAATCGCCACAATCAGGGATTGGATACGGGACATTTTTGCGGGGGGATTAGGGGGAGATGTGAGCAAGCAAGCGGGGGGCTTTCTGCTGACATTCAAACCATGTCCCAAAATCGGCCATTTGTAATCACGCGATGACGTAGCCCGGGCAATCCGCGATGGCTGGCTTTTCCAGTCCCTCGCTTAAAAACCCAGCACTTCTTCCCGCCGCTCCATCCACCAAAGCCAAGCGAGAAGGAGAAAATATCCGGTGAACTCGGCTACTTTATTCCAATATTGGATCGGTGCGTCCGTGCCATGGCAGCCGCAGGAGATATCCAGGTTGTGAAACCAGGCCCAGCCAATGGAAATGCAAAACACCACCACCAACGATGCGATTGTTAGAAGCGCACCGCGGCGCAAAATCCCGAGCATCAAACAAAGGCCTGCAATCATCTCCAGCCATGGCACGCTGAATGCGGCGATCACGTCAAAGGGCGGACCCACGATCTGATAGTTCGCCACGTCCCGGGTGAAGCGGTCCAATCCCGTCCCGAAAATTTTCAAACCTCCGCTGTAAACAAACCAGCACCCCAGCACCACCCGCCCGATCAAGGCGGCCACATCGATCACACTGGAGTTGCTTTTCCGGATGCTCATGCGTTCAGACGACGGGTTCGTTTCACCGTGGGGAGCCTAACTCCTGATCCTGCATCAGCAATCGGGAAAAATTCGGATTGCTAAAAAAACAAATGCCCCAACCGGAAAGGGAAGGGGCATCTGACGGGGAAAATGAAATGGGCTGAAATCAGTTGGCGCTCTTCACAAGGAGGGCGCGCTTGCCCACGCGCTCGCGGAGGTAATGCAGCTTGGCGCGGCGCACTTTGCCTTTGTTCGTCACCTCGATCTTGGCGATGCGCGGTGTGTGAAGTGGGAAAACCCGCTCGACACCCTCACCATAGGAAATTTTACGGACCGTGAAAGCGGCGTTCACTCCGGAACCACCGCGTGCCAAAACAATGCCTGCGAAAATCTGCACGCGCTCTTTGCCACCTTCCACCACCCGACAATGGACCTTCACCGTATCGCCGACGTTGAAGTCTGCGATGTCTTGTTTCATTTGCTCTTGCTCGATCTTCTTAATGATGTCCATGGGGTCCTCCTTCGCGGAAAAATTGTAGTTCCCTGCGCTGCCAATGCCGTGTGCTTTGACGCGCGGGGCGGCAGAGCTACCGGATCAATCTGGCAATTGCAACCGCGAAATTACTCAAAATTTAATGTTTTCCGTAAACTGCCGCCGGATCGAAGGATTTCTCCCCGCCCGTGGACTCCAGCTTCGCCCCTCCGCCGTCCTTGGCGTAGGTCACTTTGCGGTAAAAACACGAGTTTCTGCCGGTGTGGCAAGCTCCTGCGCCGATCTGCTCGACCATTAAAACCAACGCATCCTGATCGCAATCCGTCCGAATTTCCACAATCCGCTGGATGTGCCCCGAAGTCGCGCCCTTGTGCCAGAATTCCTTGCGGGAGCGGGACCAATAAACCGCCTCGCCGATTTCAAGAGTCCGCCGCAACGATTCCTCGTTCATGTAAGCGAGCATCAGCGGCTCACGGGTGGCGGCATCAATCGCCATCGCCGGGATCAACCCATCACCATCAAATTTCGGAGCAAAATCCAATCCTTCCTCGACTTCCGCCTTCCCAGCGCGTGCGGCAAACACAATCTGCGTATCCATGCCCGGAACGTGAAACTGCTCCGGCCAGCTGTCCAGCCTGCAATCGCATCCCCCCAAATCTCAAATCTGAAATCTGAAATTTCGCATTTGCACACCGCCGCATTGCAGAGAGCATGGCGGCGCATGGCTTACACCGCAGAACGCGCTTTTGAATTGCTCTCCGCCGCTCACGTGCGCGGGCGCTTGGCCCACGCATTTCTCATCAGTGGAGCAGGTGGCAGCGGGAAGGAAAATCTAGCAGCCCGTTTGATTCAGACGGTCAATGGCTCTGGCCAGTCCGGCGGCTTCGATCTCTTCGGCGAGCCTCTCGTCGTGGAGACTCCGCCTTTGGATGAGCTGGAAAGCGGCTGGATCAGAATCATCCGTCCACGGATGAAGTCCCGCCGCATCGGAGTCGAGGAAATCCGCGATCTTGAAAACACGCTTCACCTCGCCGCACCCGGTGGCGCTTGCAAGGTGGCGGTCATCACCGAGGCGGATCGCATGAACGATCAATCGTCCAACGCATTTCTAAAAACTCTCGAAGAACCTCCGAGAAACACGCTGCTGCTGCTTCTAACAGCCTATCCGCAGCGGCTGCTGCCCACCATTCTCTCGCGGTGTGTTAGAATTCAATTGTTAGGCGGCAGGCCCCTGATGGCCGATGGCGGTGCCGAGCTCGTCGCCGCGCTCAACACAGTGGCCTTGCGTGGCTTCGGCACTCCAGTGGCGGCGCTTCATCTCAAGGCGGCCTTTGCTTCCTTCCTCGCAGAAATTCGAGAAGCTGCGGACGATGCGGCAAAAGCTGCGGAAAAAGAAGAGACCGCCGCTTACAAAGATGCTACCGATGGCAGTTGGCTCAAAGAGCGCGAGGCCTTCCACAAGGCTGCGGCCGAGGCGGAATATCTCTCTGCCCGCGGTCGGCTCTTCGATGTCTTGCTGGCATGGATGGCGGATTTGCTGCGCCTCAAGGTGAATTCCGGTGGCCTTGATTTCCCGGACTCCGCCGCTTCGCTTCAAGCCATCGCCCAAGCGGAAACCGAATCCCAACTGCTCCGGCGCATGGAGGCGCTGGATTCGCTCCGCCGCACTCTTGAAACCAATGCCTTTGAACCGCTCGCCATCGAGGTCGGGTTTCTCAAGGCATTCGGTTAGATTAAAATTCTCCGCCTGGCCGGAGTGGCGCGCGATCGGGAATCGCCACACTTTCCAACAAAAGATCGAGACCTTCGAGGACATGAAACAGGCCTTCCGCCCACCGCAGATTATCCCAGGCCGGTCCTGCAAGCTCTAACAAATGGTCAAGGGTCTCGGCTCTCAGGAATGTTTCAAGGCCGTAGCCTGGAACGATGGCCGCCTCGTTGCGGACTGGATCCAGTACCACCAGGAGCGCGTGGTTGTCTTTGCCGCGTTGGCTGTCTCCAGCGAAGTTCCCGGCGTTGAAAAGCCAGAAGGCATGCATTCCAAAAGGATGCTCACTGGGGAATCCATGCATCACGACTTGAAGCACCAATTGCGGGAAACGTTGCTGGATTTTTCCAATCCGCGCTTTCAGTTTCACCTGATCGGACGCGGAAATCGAGCGAGTCGTATCCGCCACCACCGGTGCCAAGCGAGGTAAGGCACCTAATAAATTACTCGTCCGTGGAAAGGTGAGACGGCACGCCAAGCACTCGGTTGCATCGGCTTTTGCCACTGTCTGGCAGAACGGGCACTGCATGGAATGAAGATAAGCACTCAGCTAGCGCAACACGAAGAGAAATCCTCCGTCCCTGCCGCGCATCAGCCTCCGATATCGGTGCGCCCGGAAAGCTGGGCACCTTCTTCCATCGAAAACACCTTTGATTTGATGTCGCCGTTGATTTTGGACTTATCCTTCAGCTCGCAACGCTCGGAAGTGATCTTGCCCTCCACTTTACCGTAAACTTTCACCTCACCGGCCGTCACGTCGCCCTTGATGATGGCATTTTCACCAATGGTTACCCGGCCCTTGTCCGAGGTGATTTCGCCATCGATTTTACCATCGATAATCATATCATTGGAGAAGCGGATGGAACCGATGATTTCGATTCCGCTGGAGAGAACATTTGTCGGATTGGCCATGACGGGAAGAATTGATCAGAGGCAGGATCGAATGGCAATGGTAAAGATTTTTGGTTGTTCTTATTTTCGAAAAACTCAAGCACCCGCCATCCCTTTGTCCAATGGCTGAGGCGCGGGTTTGTCCTTTTTCATTAACGCCTTGCGCATTTTTTCCAATGCCGAATTCTGAAGCTGCCGGATGCGCTCGCGAGAGACGCCGAATTCACGCCCCACATCCTCCAACAACATCGGCTTCAAGCCGTTGAGTCCGAAACGCTCATCAATGATGCGCCGCTCGCGTTCGTTGAGAATCGAGAGCAAACCATCGATCTCACCGTGCAAATTCTTATCGGAAAGCGCATCCAAGGGGCTTGTGGCGTTCTCATCGCTGATCACCTCGCCATATTCCGTGGCATCGCTCTCATTGATCGGAGCGTCCAGCGATGTCGGGCGCTGTGAAGCCTGCTTGAGCATCGCGATCTTCTGGCGTGGAAGGCCCAGTTCTTCTGCAAGTTCATCATCTGTCGGCTCGCGGCCAAGGGATTCCGCCAAGCTTGAAGCAATCCGCCGCATCCTCGCGATCTTATCTACCATGTGAATAGGTAGGCGGATCGTCTTCGATTGATTGGCGAGCGCCCGCTTGATCGATTGCTTGATCCACCATGCGCCGTAGGTTGAAAGTTTTCCGCCTTTTTCCGGGTCGAAACGCTCAACCGCGTGCATCAGGCCGATGTTTCCCTCGGAAATCAAATCGCTGAGTGAAAGGCCGTAACCCGAATAATCTTGGGCAATCTTCACCACTAGGCGGAGATTCGCCTGAATCATGTGGGTCCGGGCCGCCTCGTCTCCCACTTTGATCCGTTCCGCCAGTGCGGTCTCCTCGGCTACCGTGAGCAACGGGGTCTTGGAAATCTCGCGGAGATAAAACTTCAAACTGCTGTCAGATTCGTAAGCCATAATGATAATTGGTAAGAGCTGAGATAACTTAAGCGTGCTTCGATGAGTTGCAACCGATTTATGAATTAAGTTCCTGAAAAGATTGAAAACATAAATTTTTCGTCGGGGCCAGCAAAATTTCATCGAATTGCGGTTTCCACAGGGCGATTGCTCCGCAAGGCCTTCAAGGCCTGTAATTTTGAATAGGAACTTAAAACAACGGTGGTGACGAAGGATACCCCATACCTTGTGCCGCTCATGAGGGCCGGGGCCAGCACCACGGCTCAAAGAACGCGATGAATGGATGGCTTGGGACCCGCTTACCCGGGACAGCTGCCAACCGCTCGTCACCCAGCTCAGGAGATTTTTTCCAACCTGTCATTGTGACCCATTGTCGTAAGCCGACCCCCACCTCGCTTCGGGTTTTATGTTTCGCTGAAACCCGTCTCCAAGTTTTTCGGTTCAGTCCGCCAGTGGTCGAGTGACACGATTTTTTGAGAATTCGCTAGATGAGGGGCACACCGGGGGGGAACGTTTGAGGCAGGTGCCCATGAGAAGCACGCGTCTGTCGGTAGGGCGTCGGAGTTGGGCAGCCATGAAGGGTGGGGTCGGTGAAACTTTAGGGGTCCTTGAACCTGGGGTAATGGGAAAATTGGAAATTGTTGGGAATTTATTTCTGTGTTCCCAATTAGGGGAGGGAGAGGTATTGGTTTTGGCAGATGGTGAATCTTTTGCGTGCCGGTGGATTTCTAGGGGTTTTCATTCTGATGGCTGGGCTTAGCATGGCGCAGGATTCATCGTGGGACGTGCGGTTTGCGAGGATGTTTTCCCAACGGCTGAAGGAGATTGGAAAAGAAGTGGCGGAACTCAAGCCTCAGTTGGAAGGTTTGCCGAACATTCCAATCGATGATCAAGGCGGGACGGGTGGATTTGCGAGTATTCACTTAACTCGCGTGCCATTGAAAGGTGAGCGGTTCGCGGTGGAGGTGATGTGGGGGAAGCCATCAATGGTGGATAGCCTGGCCTTGGTGCCGGCGCGGCGCTATGACGAGAGGGGTCTTGAGGCGTTGTATGGGTTGCCGGAGGATTTCAGTGTCGAGTTGATCGATGAAAAAGGCGGGTTGCTAGCGACGGTGGCGAGGGAGAGCGATAGCCGCAGTGATCCGGTGCGGAAAGGGCATCCGTTTTTCTATCAGGTAGAACCGCCGGTGGAAGCAGCGGGACTGCGGATTTCTGCCGGGCGATTGCAGGAGAATCGTGAGGATGGAGAAAACTTCGTACATGCGTGGGCGGAGATTTTTGTGTATCAGGAAGGTAGGGAAATAGCACATGGAGCAAAAGTAGTTTTCACCGGTGGTTCAGCGCCATCGGCCCCGTGGCTTTGGAAACCGGAGTTTCTGGTGGATGGGCAAACCCCTCTGGGATTACCTGAAATTCCGGTGAAGGATTTCCAGAACGTGGGATGGTTGTCCGAGGGCCGGCAGAATGCGAATGAAGTGGTGAGCCTCAACCTGGATTTTGGGGAGAATGTGACCCTCACCGCATTGCGATTACTGCCCGCGAAGAGGCCGACCTCGGATTTACCCAGTGGTTTTGGTTTCCCCAGGAAACTCGCAGTTTCCATTTCGGCATCGGGGGGGGATGATGGGTGGGAACGGATCGCAGAGGGGGAGTTTCGCAATCCAGGACATAATCCGGTGCTGATTCCGTTGAAGGAGTGGTCCGGGAGGCATCTGCGAATCGAAGTGAAAGAGTCATGGAAGGTCTTTGAAAACTATCCGGCATTCCTGGCATTTTCAGAAGTCGAGGCATTGAGTGGGGACCGTAACCTGGCGCTTGGAAAAGTCATGCGCTCACCGGATGGCATGCTCAATATCATCGGCTCCGGCGGGCGCAATTGGAGCATCGCCGCACTCACCGATGGTTTCGGCCCGGATGGTAAACTGGTCTCATCCCGCGTGTGGGTGGGCGAACTCGATGAGCGGTTGCGCATTGAAACCCGGATTCACAATCTCCAGGCAGAAGGGGGAAAGGTGATCAACGGCTGGAGGAATGCAGGACTCACCTTGTTTGTGATTCTAGGGCTGGCGGGCGCCTTCGCGATCATCGCTCTGCCGATCCGCTATCGCATCCACTCGAACCGCGAGTTGATGAAAGTAAGAGAACGGATCGCCGGAGACCTGCACGATGAAGTAGGCAGCAATCTCGGTAGTATTCAAATGTTAGCCGATCTGGCAGAAGGGCGCTCGGGGCACTCGGAGGAATTGAAACGCATTCAACGAATCGCTGCCGAGACGGTGAGCGCGGTGCGTGACATTGTCTGGTTGTTGAGACCTGAGGGCGACCATCGCATTGGCCCGGTTGAGCATTTGCGTGAGACAAGTTCAATCATGTTGGAAATGCTTGAGTGGAAGTTCACAGCGAACGAAGCTTCGTGGGAAGTCGAGTTTCCTGAAGAAACGAACAGACATTTGTTTCTATACTTTCGCGAAGCCTTACACAACATCCTGCGCCATGCGAAAGCCACCCATGTGGAAGTGCGGGTGGAAACCCGGGAATCCCACTTTCAACTGGTGATCCTGGATAATGGTGTGGGCATCTCTCCAGAGCGGATCAAGCGCCCATCCACTTTGCGAGCTTTGCGCCAGCGTGCCGATGCCCTCGATGCGGATTTCATTTTCACCAGCAGCGAAGGCGCAGGAACCAAGCTTGACCTCACCGTGCCGCTGGGTCGCAAAAAATCGCGAAAAGTCGCTCCTCCCGCATCTGCATCCGATAATTCATAAACCCGCCCTTTCCTCAAGCCCTGCATTGGGCTATGTCTCCACCCCATGGCCGAATCGAAGCCCAAGAAAGACAAGCCCATCCGCCTGATTCTCATTGAGGATCACGCGGATTTTCGTGAATCCGTCTCGATGGTGCTCACCGAGCGCGGCGGCTACGATTGTGTCGGCGGGTTTTCCACCATGGAGGATGCGCTGGAAGACATCCGCGCCGGTCTTCACGCGGATCTGGTGCTTTCCGACCTTGGATTGCCCGGCATGAGTGGCATCGCCGGGATTCGGAAAATCCGTGCACTCCTCCCCGAAGCCCGCGTCCTTGTGCTTACCGCATTTACCGATAAGGCCAAGGTCTTCGCCGCCCTCGAAGCCGGGGCTCACGGCTACCTCGTCAAGGCGGGCAGCGCCGTCCGGCTGCTGGAGACCCTCGAAGAGGTTCTCGCCGGCGGCACCCCTTTGGATCCGAAAATCGCCGGGATGATCCTCCAAACCTTCCGCCAGCTCAGCCCGATCTCCGGCGCGGAAACGCTCTCCGTCCGCGAGTGCGAGGTGCTCCAACTTTCTGCCAAAGGCCTCGCCCGCAAGGAAATCGCCGATGAACTCAAGATCAGCGAGCATTCCGCCACCGAGTATATCAAGCGCAGCTTCGATAAACTTCACGTCCGCAGCCTCCCTGCCGCCGTGAGCGAAGCTATCCGCCGTGGCTTTTTGGATCTTTCCTGAGTCTTGGCGGCCCTCTTAAGTTAAAAACAGACCAAATCTGCGCACTGTGACACTTTGTCCTAATATCAGTGTGCCAAGTTGTCCCGATTTTCCCAATTGTTGGGCCATCCCAACGCCCAAAAAAATTCACAAAAGTATCTTAATCAATGAGTTATATGTTTTCTAATTTGAGGTGGCACACGCTCTGCGAAAGGTTGTCATCAACCAACGCCCACAAGGCCAACTTTAGAAAGAAACCACCTACATGTCTAAAATTCTCGGAATCGACCTCGGCACCACCAACTCCTGCATGGCCGTCATGGATGGCAGCGAGTCCACCGTGTTGGAGAACTCAGAAGGCGCACGCACCACCCCATCCGTTGTCGCCTTTGCGAAGAACGGCGAGCGCCTCGTCGGCCAAGCTGCCAAGCGCCAAGCCGTCACCAACCCGCAAAACACCATCTTTTCCGCCAAGCGCCTGATCGGCCGCAAGTTTGCCGAACTCAAAGATGCCGACAAACGCATGCCTTACACCATCGTCGCCGCTGCAAATGGCGATGCCCATATTCAGGTCGAAGTCGCTGGCGAAAAGAAGACTTACTCCCCACAGGAAATCGCCGCCATGGTCCTCGGCAAGCTTAAGGCCGATGCCGAAGCCAAGCTCGGTGAAAAAATCACCCAGGCCGTCATCACGGTCCCAGCCTATTTCAACGACTCCCAGCGCAATGCCACCAAGGCCGCTGGCGAAATCGCCGGTCTCGAAGTCCTCCGCATCATCAACGAGCCGACCGCCGCAGCTCTCGCTTACGGCCTCGATAAAAAATCCGATGAAAAAATCGCTGTCTATGACCTCGGCGGTGGCACCTTCGACATCTCCGTCCTCGAAATCGGCGATGGCGTTTTCGAGGTTCTAGCCACCGATGGCGATACCATGCTCGGCGGTGACGACTGGGACAACACCCTCATTCAATGGATCGTCGCCGAGTTCAAGAAAGACCAAGGG
>Ga0105048_10013759_pt1 | contig 12623 bp, 9 predicted proteins | sample MAT05_FD_78382 | JGI IMG/M metagenome (GOLD analysis project Ga0105048, IMG submission 78382) | Freshwater microbial communities from Lake Fryxell liftoff mats and glacier meltwater in Antarctica - MAT-05 | ecosystem: Environmental > Aquatic > Freshwater > Ice > Liftoff microbial mat | place... | reverse complement strand
CGCGCAGTGCGGGGAGTGGAGTGGCGGGCGGGAGTTTCAGCTTCGCGACCTGCTCGTGAAAGAGCGTGGGAAAGAGATAAAACTCCGGATGCTGGAAGCGGAAGCCGGCGCGCCCCTCGGCGATGCCGCCCTTGCGGATGATGATGCTCTGCGCGCCACTGCCGAGCGCGTCGCACACGAGGGTCCATTCTTTGAAGCCGATGCTCATGCGGACGGGATACGGGACGGAGCGCGATCGAGGCAAGCAGACGGAAGCGTCCGCGCTCAACCTGCACTTGCTCCCTGCCGCCGCTCCTTCAGACTGCCGGCAAGTGCCCTACCACATTGATCTGCATTGCCATTCCTGGTTTTCCGCCGACGGCGTCAGCAGCCCGGAAGCTCTGATCGCGAGCGCCCGGCGCAAGGGCCTGCATGGATTTGCCATCACGGATCACAACACGTGCGCCGCCTACGACTACATGGTGGACAACGGTCTGGTCCGACGTGACGGCCAGCCGGTGGACGGCTTCCTTGTCATCCCGGGCGTCGAGGTTTCCACATCAGACGGCCACCTGCTCTGCCTCGGCGCTGTGATGCCGCAGATGAAAGGCGCGCCTGCCGCCGAAGTCGCGCGGACGGTGGGGGCCGCAGGTGGCATTGCGATCCCGGCGCATCCTTACGACCGGTTTCGCGCGGGCATCCGCGAGGACGTTCTCGAGAAACTCGACATTGATGGACTCGAGGTCTTCAACGCGGCGATCTCGTATTACACATTCAACGAACAGGCGCGCGCCTACGCCGAGCGCCGGAAGCTGCCAATGATCGCAGCCAGCGACGCGCACCACGAATCGGCGATCGGCACGAGCTACATGATCTGCGATACGGAAAATCTCAGCGTCCGCGGAATCCTGGACGCGGTGCTCCACGGCGCGCGGCGGCATGAGCGGCTCCTCTCATTCCGTGACAAGCTGCGCAAGACACTGAACAACTGGTTCCGGCTGCGAAAGCAGCGGACCTACGCGGCGAAACCGTAGCCACCCCGCGACGAACGCGGCTACAACGCGAGCCGGACGGCGCGCGTCTTGTCGAGCTTCAGCACATCGCCGTTCTGAAATTCCGGCGCGGTCTTCGCATCCGTGACCTTCTCGCCACGGAGCTGCACACTCCCCTGCTCCACCAGACGCCGCGCATCGCCGCGCGATTTCGTGATCTGAAAACATTGCGCAAATGCAGCGACGACCACGCTCACGATGTCGCCTCCCAATCCGGCGAGCGTCAGCTCCGGGAGGTCTGCATCGACGAGATTCTTCTTTGAAAACCGCAGCCCGAACTCCTCACGCGCCGCATTCGCAGCCTCAGCGCCGTGGTATCGCTCCACGATCCGCGCCGCGAGCTGCTTCTTGGCCTCCATCGGGTGAATTTCGGGCACCGGCTCGAGCAGCAGCAGTTCGTAGTAACGCGCCATCAGCGTGTCGCCGATGCTCATGAGCTTGCCGAAAATCTCCCCCGGTGCCTCGGCGACCCCGATGTAATTGCCGAGACTCTTCGACATCTTGTTCACGCCATCGAGCCCTTCGAGCAGCGGCATCAGAAACACCACCTGCTCCGGCTGCCCTTCCTCGCGCTGAAGATCGCGCCCGACCAGGCAATTGAAAAGCTGATCCGTCCCACCGATCTCCACGTCCGCCCTGATCATCACCGAATCCCACCCTTGCATGATCGGGTACTGGACCTCGTGAAGATGCACCGGCTCGCCGTCAGCCAGTCGCTTCTTGAAGTCCTCGCGCTGGAGCATCTGCTGCATCGTCACCCGGGCATTCAGCTTCATCACGCCCTCAAACGTCATCATCTCAAACCACTCCCCATTGAACACCACCCGCGTCCGCGCCGGATCGAGAATCTTGAACGCCTGCTGCTTGAACGTCGTCGCATTCGCCATCACGTCGTCGTGCGTGAGTTGCCGGCGTGTCTTCGATCGGCCCGACGGATCGCCGATCATCGCGGTGAAGTCGCCGATGATCAGGATCGCCTGATGCCCGAGATCCTGAAACTGCCGCAGCTTCGTGAGTCCCACCGTGAATCCCAGATGGATGTCCGGCGCCGTCGGGTCCACGCCGAGCTTCACATTCAGGGGCCGACCGAGCCGCAGCTTCGCGAGGAGTTCCTCGTCGGAAATGATGCGGGCGGCACCCCGCTTGAGAATGGAAAGCTGATCTTCTGGCGAATTCATCGGCACAAATGAACGCGCCTAGATAGACGTGCAACGGATGACTGCAAGGATGGACTCACCGTCATGAGAGTGCCCGGGGGTGATTCATTTCGGACCCAGGCAAGCGCGGCGTTGAGACCAAGGAGGGGCGCTTTGATAGCGCCCGCTTGATGCGGTCGCTCGCCGCCGCATCAAGCCCGAGGCGTGGGTAACACTGGGAATCTGTCAAGTTCGAGGATCCTTTCGCATTGCCGCGGTCATGGCTGGCAGCGGCGCGGAGCGACCGCTGCCAGAGGGCGCTATCAAAGCGCCCCTCCTTGTGCCTGCCGCGATCTGCGCGACATCGTCTCGGACCTGGATCGAATCACACCCGGGAGTGCCCTCAGTTCTTGTTCAGCAGTTGCCTGACATCCTGGATCGTCAACGGTTTGATGTCACCCGACCAACTTTCTCCACCCGTCCGCTCGCCTCCCAGCGCCTGTCCGGTTGCACCATTCTTGTCGAGAGCCGCCTGCCTCCGGCCCTTTGCCACAAAGGTCCTGTCCCCTCCGGGAAGGGCGCGCGTCTCCGCGACCTTGTCCGCCTGCCGATCCCCGCGCGTCTCGTAGGACTTCGTCTTCGCCGTGAGTCGGGAGAACCATGAATCCTTCGTCGGCGCTGCCTTGGTCGCGTAATCGGTCTTGGTCCCCGTGGCGTCCTTCGTTGCGTAGTCACCCGTGCGGAAGCTTTTCGTCCTGGTCTTGTCCACAAGGTAGAACTCATTCGTCCGCGCCGTGCCCGTCGAGAACGTGCGACCGCTCCCAAAATTCGCCGTGCTCGGATTGAACTCCTTCGTCTCATCCGGACGCAGAAGCTGCTCCTCGCGCGTCGTCGGCTTGGGAGCAGTTGCCGCATTCAGCCGGGTCTGTTCCGTCGCGCGACTGTTCCACGGCCAATGAACGGTCTTCGTCGAGGAACACCCTGAAAGCAAAAGCGCAAGCAGCGGCAGGAATCGCATCACCGGACGGATGCCAGCGTCATTCCACTCGTGCAAGGTCAACTTCCAGCCTTTCTCCCGCGGTCCGCCTCGTTCGCCGTCTCCCACAGATCCAGCGCCGCTTCACGTTCGAGCGCCGTATGCGAGACGCGGAGGAACTGCTCGATTGCCGCCTTCGCCTTCTCCGGTTGTCCCACGGCGAGCCGGATCTCCGCAACACGCCGTGCAAATTCCCACGAAGTCCGGCGCAGCCCCGCTGCGTGCTCCCAGTGCCCCAAAGCCTGCTCGCGCCCACCATCCTTCTCCGCACGCGCGGCCCGCAGCGCTGCGAGTTCCGCTGCGGCATCGGGGGCTCCAGAGGCAGCCATCCTTTTAAGCGCCGCTGCCACTTCGGAAAAACCGCCCCCCTTCTCCACGAGCCTCCTCACGCGCTGGCAGTCGATAGGCGGACCACCGGCATCCTCCACGCGAAAGCCCTCGATGCGACGGACGAGCCCCGGATCGTCCGCCAAAAGCGCCAGCGCCTCCGTCACCCGACCCCCCTTCTCATGGGTTGAAAAAATCACCCGCTCCAATTCGTGGACCGATCGCGCCGGCAGTCTGAACTCCTCCACCGCTCGCCTCCACCCCATGAGGTCGCCAGTGGCCGCCAGATATTCGACCAGCGCGTCGTACTCATGACATCCCGGCTCGGCAAACGCCCGCCCGAGCAGCAGTCTCGCCGCCTTGAAATTCCGCGCAGGAAGATGCGCCCGCGCCATCGCTGCGAGCACCGAAGGCGACGGTCCGGCCGCACTCTCCTTCATCGCGAGCGACAGAAATGTCCGCGCCTGCGCCGGATCACCGACCGCAAGCCACGCGCGCCCCAGCGCCTCCGCTCCGCCGGGCATGCTCGCCAGCCACGCATGCTGCGCGAGCACCTCCCGCGCGCGCTCCCTGTGGCCGTTCGCGTCCAGCAGCCGCACCCATTCGAACATCCCATCCGCCAGCGGCCACGACCGGCGAGCCTTGGCCTCTGCCAGCAGCAATTGCAGTTCTGCACGCCTCGCCTGCCGCGCAAGAACACCGAGCTTCCCGATCATCGCATCGGAAAGATCCGGGCGCGCAAGCAGCCGCTCACAATTCCGCTGCGCCGCCTCGAAGTCGCCCGATCCGAGCGCCCGCCGCAGCAGGACGATTCCCGCAGCCTCATCGCCATTCCCATCCGCCCATGCGCCGATCAATTCTTCACTCCAATTCTTTTCGATCCCGAGACGCCGCGCGTAATGCTCGAAGAACTCGAAGTATCCTTCCGCAAGCTCCGGGTGCAGGCGCGCCGTCACCCTCATCCGGCTCTGCATCCGCCCCAGAAAAACGGCGCCCGGTGCGAGTCCGGGGATCGTCAGAAGTTTCGCGCGGACCTGCAACAACGCGCGCGGCTCGGTGGTTTTGGTCGCCGCGGCGATGAGCACGCTCCGCGCAGATCGCGTCTCCCCTTGCAACGCCAGCGCCTCCGCCAGCGCCAGCGCTCCCTGCACCGCACCGGTTCCCGACAGTCTCTCCATCGCCGTCAGCGCCTCATCGATCTTCCCGTCCTTGTACAAGAGCACCGGCAACTGCGTGTCACCCGAGGAACCCGCGCGCATCCGGACATCGATCGCAGCGCGAAAATCCCCGCGGTGCTCGAACACCGCCGCCAGCGCGGCGCGCCCGTACGCCGTGCCTCCCTCCAGTGCCGCCAGCCGTCCCCAGACATTCGCCGCATCATCCGCCCTGCCCGTCTGTTCGAGCAACTGCGCCTGCCGGTGCAACAGCCGCAATTCCTCGGGATGCCGGTCGATGGCCTTCGCGATTACCGCGAGCGCCTCACCCGTCGCCCCGCGCGCATCCAGCAGCTCCGCCAGTTCCAGCGCGAACTCCCGCGGTGTCGTGTCATTGCCGGGATTGATGCCCTCGTCCAGACACCGCCTGCGCACCGCCTCCGCCGTGTTCATGTCGCCGGCTGCACGGGACGACTCGATCAGCTTGCGCAACGCCGCCGGGTTCTCCGGTTCGTTCTCCCACCAGCGCCGATACACCGCGACCGCCGCGCCAGCGCCACCTCGCACCGCTTCGATCGCTTCCGCGAGTCGCGACAATCCCGCTTCGTCAGGCTGGCGCTGCCGCTCCGCGAGCATGCGCTCCCTCTCCACTCTGCCGCACGCCAGGTAGGCCAGCGCATCCCGCTGCGCCCGCACCTCCCGGGCGGCATCATGCACCAGGGAACGCTGGCTCCACGGCTCGCCTCGCGACTCGATCGAGGGCGCGCCCTCGCGCACCGCTTGCAACTCCTGCAATGCCCGCAGACCGACGTCTCCCAGCGCCAGATCCAATGCATGCCGCGCCAGCTCCGGCAGATTCCACTCGATCAATTGCGTGCCCGTGCTGGCGACAAACGTCCATTCACGCAGCGCGGAATTGCTCGCATCACGCCCGCCCGATCCGATCGGTCGCAACGCCGCCAGCCGGGCAAGTGCCCCGCGTGCCTCATCCCCCCGGCCCTCCAGTCCGAACAGCAGCACCCGCGTGATCAGCCCATGCACAGTGCCTTCCGCCACTCTGCGAATCCGCTGCTGGACGGATGCAGCGCGCTCTTCCGGCGGCAAAAGAAAATACAGCTCACGCATCGCCGCATAAACCGGTGAGTCGAACGACTCCGCCGCACCCTCGCACGCAGCCTCCAGCAATTCGCGCGCTTCATTCACCTCACCGAGCGCCAGATGCCAGCGCGCCACCTCGGTCCGGTACCCTGCGCGTTGCGCCACCGCGCGATCGACGACCCGTCGCCCCAGCATGATCGCCTCGCGCGGATGATTGTTCCGCGCCAGTTCGATCGCCGACGGCCAAAGCCTCGCTGCCGCACCCTCCGGAAAAAGGCCCCTCATCATCGCCGGGGTCACCATCTCCGGACGGGTCTTGATGGACTGCGCAAACGCCGACGAAAACATCTCTGCCTCCTCACCGGTTCGACCCGGCGCATTCACCCACGCACCGAGCCGCGCAAACATCCCGCTCTCGAACGCCATCCGCACGAATGCCTGCCGGCACGCCACCCCGTCGCGATCGCGAAGCGCGGCCTGCTCCACGAGCGACAGCGCCTGCTCCCTCGCGCCGGCAAAGAAAAGCGCCCACAGCGCATCCGTCGGCTGTCCGGCATCCGCCCCGTTCCATGAGGCAATCCATTGTTCCAATGCCGCGCCCCCCGTACGCTGCGCGATCTCCGCAAGACATCGGATCGCCCCGAGACGCAGCTCCGATTCGGAATCCGTGCGTCCCGGCGCACCCAGTTTGCCCACCGATCTCGCCGGGAGCGACGCCGGCCCACGCTTCGAATCACCGCGGAGCCACGACTCCGGGACCGGTCCACTCTCACTCCACGGTCCGCCGTCACGCCCGGATGGAAACACCATCTGCGCGACAGGCCTCGTCAGCTTCATCACAGCCTCAAAGGCCGCCTGCGCCTCAGCAAACTGCCGCTCGGCGAATCTCGCCTCGCCGACTTCCGACGCCACCCGGACATCCGTCCTGTCGAGCGCATGCAACTTGCCGAGCAACTTTCCCACCGTCCCGCGATCGCCCCATTGCCGATGAAAATCCGCCGCTTTCCGCAGCACATCGGCATCCCGCGGGAACTTCGCCACCGCCTGCGTCCAGGAGCGCTCAGCACCTTCCAGATCGCCGCCTGCCTCCTGCAGCACAGCCAGCCGAAGGTAACCATCGGAACGCTCCGCCGGCCCGATCCGGATGAACTGCTCCTGCAGCCTCACCGCGACGTCCAGCTTCCGCAACTCCTCCGCCTCCCGCACCAACTCGGGAAGCGCGTCCGCCTGATTCGGCATCGAGAAAATCGCATCGGCAAACATCTCGAACGCCGCCGCCTTTTCCCCGGACAGCTTCAAGATCCGCCCGAGAGCAATCGCGACAAAATAATCATCCGCCCGGCCCTTCCGCCGCTTTTCAAAAATCTCCCGCAACCAGCCGAGGCGATCGTGCCGCTGGCAATACAGCAGCAGTTCATCCAGCCGGGCGAACCGCGCGCGCTCATCGCCCGTTTCCTCCATGCCACGCAGCAGCAGCTCCGCGCCCTCTTCGTGCAAGCCCACCAGTTCCAGCGCCCGCAGCAGCGAGGCGCCCACCTCCCGCCGGCGCGGCACCGGTGCCAGCAGGAATGTCTTCCGCCAAGTCACGACCGCATCCTTCACCATGCCGGCGCGCTCCTGCGCCGCGGCCAGATCCGCGAGCGCATCCACGCTTGCGGGATTCGCCTTCGCCAGCCCGGCGAGGATCTCCAGCGCGTCTTTCGCGTTCCCTCGCTGCAGCTCCAGTTGCGCAATCTCCCGCAGGTAACCGTCGCGCCCGGCGGGATTCAGCCCGATGACTTCGCGGAGATACACGATGGCATAGGGCAGCTCACCGTTCGTCGCCGCATGCCGCGCGAGAAACTCCCGCGCCACGGGATTTTTCGGTTCCATGTCGGCGGCCTTCGCCGCAAAAGTCACCGCGCTGGCGCGGTCATTATTCCACGCCTTCCACCGCGCCACCCGCAGCCAGCCCGCGGGCGATTTCGCCTCGCCCGCCATGCCCATCAGTTCACGGATGAAACTCTCCACCTGTGCAGCCGGCGACGAACCCTGCCGGCCATCCGCCTTCAAGTGCATCGCCGCGGCCCGGATATTCTCAAACAGTTTTCCATCCACCTCGATTCGCTCCGCATCCGTCTGGCTCAGCGCAAACGCGCGCCCGTATGCGGCCCGCGCTTCCGGTGACTGGAGCAGCACCGCCCGCAATTCACCGAGCAGCAGATGCGCATCGCGCGACTCCGGCAACAGCTTCGCAGCCGCCTCCGCGTCCCCGACTGCGGGAGTCAGTTCGCCGTGCCCCTTCAGGTGCTGCGCAATCCGCAGATGCCGCTGCGCCCGGATCTCCGGCGCATCGCCAGATCGGATCATCCGGTTCATCGCCGCGCGCGCCTCGTCATTCCGCCGCTGGGAAAAATAGAACTCCGCCAGCGCAATCACAGCCTCCTCCTCCGCCGTTTCCGCATCCGCGCGGAGATGCTCCTCGACCATGTCGAGCAGCTTGTGCTCCTGGAAAAACTCCAGCGCCCGCGAGCGCAGGGATGCGTCATCCCGATGCGCTCCCAGCATCGCCCGCATTCGCTGCCGGGCCGCCGCTCCATCCTCGCGTCTCAGATCGAGCCGCGCGCGTTCGAAGATCAGCCCGGTGTTTCCCGGCTGGGATGCGAGCAGCCGTTCATAATGAGTGACAGCCTCATCCAGCAGATCCGTCTGGGTGAGGAGCCGCGCGAGGCGCAGTCCATACGCCGCATTCTTCGGCGTCATGCTCATCACCCTCTCCAGCCACGCGCGCTGCTGGTCGAGGTTCCCGGTCTGGTCGTAGAACTCCACCAACTTCAGATACCCGCCGAGATCCCGCGGATTCACGTCCACTTCCGCCAGCCACTTCTTCTCCAGCTCCACCTCTGCATGGCGGCGCTGCGCTAGCCGGATGATCTGGCCGAGCAATTCCCCGCGCAGCCAGCTCTCCGGCGCGGTGATCCTCATCGCGCGCTCGAATGCCTCCATTCCCTCGGCAAACCTTCCCGCGGCGGAATGCAGACGCCCGATCTGCTGCAGCGCCTGCGCGCGACCCGCCGGTTCCGCACGCTCCGCGAGAAATTCGAGATGGCCGATCGCCAGCTCCGGCCGCCCCGACGCCGAGCAGGCCCCGGCGAGACGCCGTCGCAGTTCGAGATCATTGGGTGCCATGGCCACCGTCCGCTCCCACACATCCGCAGCCTTTGCGGCTTCCCCGGCGACGCTCCATGCCGCGCCGAGTTGCATCAGCGCATCGAGCAAACGCGGGTCGTCCTTTCCGAGAATCCCGATCGCCCTCTCCAGCCACGCCGCCGCTTCCTGCGGTCGTGCGCGATCGCTTTCCATCCGACCCATCGCGAGGGCAGGCAGCGCATTTGCCGGTTCCAGTTTTGCCGCCGCTTCGTATGCGCCAAGGGCTTCATCCTCGCGACCGGATTTCCGCAGGAGATGCCCGAGAATCAGCTTCGCAGCCGCGCTCCCCGCCTTGCGATATTCGGCGAGCAGCTCTTCCGTCGTCCCGGCTTCGAGCGCTCCCTTCCACAATCGCTCCAGCGCCACACCCTCCACCGGATTGGCCGCGAGCATCTGCTTATAACGCTCGATCACCCGTGGCGACAGCGGCTCCGCCCGCGCGACGGCGCAAGCCAGCAGGAGGGCGGCAGCAATCAGTGGTCCGGGGCGCATCGGAAGCCCACTATCCCCGTGGGTTCCGAAAATACAACACCGCCGGAAGCTGTGGGACGGACGCCTGAAATGGTTGGGCGTGGGCGGGAGCCCACCTCCGCGCCCTCCCGAGCGCTCCTACGATCCGCAACGTCCGCCACGGCCCATCCCATCTCGCGGAGTCAACGCGACGCTTGAGCGGCGGTGCGGCGGGCAAATGTAGCGCCGACGAGTCGTCGGCCCGTGCCGCGCGAAGCAGGGAAGCCATCCGGGCGCGCCGGCGAATGAAACCCATTTTGGATGGTCCGGATTCCTGCCGGAGGCTGCGGTGGCTTTGCCCGTGCCTCAATCGCCATCAAGGACGAGGACGCTGCCGTATTCGCGCGGCATACCACCAGCCCCGCGTTGCAATGCGGCAGTGTCGCCTCCTTCGATTTCAACCGCTCCCTTCGGCGCGCTGCTCTGCCGTCCTCACCGACATTGATTTTCCCCGACTGCGCCACCCCAGGCTCGGCGAAATCCTCGGACCTCCCGGGCGAACCGGACAGCATGAAGACAGGCGATGTTTGCAGATTCATGCGGCCAGACGCCAAGCCCCGCCGATTTCTCCCCGTATGAAACACATCTCCAAACTCATCCTCCTCGTCGCGACCCTGGCATTTGCCTCCTGTGCCCATCATGATTCCACGGTGCAGACCTCCCGTGAAACCGCCCGGAGCGGCTACAGCAAGTAGGCCGGCCTGCCCTTCGCGAACATGGGCCACACCTCGCCGAAGAACAGGCACAAGCTCGAAGAGCGGAAGCACGGCGAACACGTGAAGAATGAGGACAAAAAGCACGCCAACGCCGAGGTGCAGCACCGCCATCCCCATCATCCCGGGCATCCTCAGGCTTCCGAACATCCTCTCGCTCCGGAGCAGCCCGACTGGTCCCCGGCGTCGGATGCCTCCCATCCATAAATTCATTGCAAAAGGCCGCACTCCTCCTTGACGCCGCATCCTGTTTCACCGGCTGCGGCACCGACGGCCCGCAGCAAGGCCGCGGGGGAAAGTCCTCCATCCTCATCAGCCTGCATGAGCAGCGCGCGTATCTGAGTCAGGGAAACGCCGTGGTCTCCGAGGCTCTTGCAAAACCTCTGGAGTAACCGGGCGGGACGCCACCACTCCTCTGAACGATGACGCCGCCCGGTCGGTAGCCGTGGAGGTTTTGCAAGAGCCTCCTCCGAGACCCACATTTCGACCGGACGCGAGGGGCACACCACGCCCGCGGGGAATTTCCACGTCATCCGCAAGGACATCGACCACCGCTCCAGTCTGGCACCTTGTACTCATCGGCCTGCTGGAAACTCTGCACGAGTGCGCCGCGATCCTCGGTGTCGCCGGCGAGGAGGAAATTCAGCCACTAGCGCCGCCCGATCTCAGCGCGGATGATTTCGAGCATTTACCATCACTCCGTCACCCCGATTGCCCATGCCAGAACGTTTCGCAACTCAGTGACTTGCATTCATGCCGGGCCTGAGTTCCACCGTGCGGCCGTCGAAGTGCTGGACCGCAACGGCTGTGATCTGTCGTTCTCGGGGCTCAAGACCGCGGTGCGGCGCGCGCGCGATCTGCTGGCCGTGGGGCAGGGCGGGCTGACCCGGGCCGACCGCGCCGACCTCTGCGCCGGGTTCCAGGCGGCGCCGGCATGAAACACAATCTGCTCAACACCGGCACGGACCCGATCAAATGGATCATCTCTTTCTCCTCCGGTGATCGGCAGACGGTGTTTATCGAGGAGAACCCGGGGAAATAGCACGCGCTAGTTCGCGCTTCCGCCCTTTCGAGCGCTGGATTCTTTCAGCGGCACCTCCGCCAGATACACATTCGTCGCGCCCTCGTGCGACGAATAGTAACTGACGAGCATGTGGTCGCCGACCTCCACCGCTTCCGCATACGCGCAATCGCCACCGGCGGGCAGCCGGCAGTACGGCTCCATCTTTCCTTCGGCGTAAATGTAGATCATCGTCCCCGCCTTGCGGGTGTCAGCGTCCATGGTCCGCGTAAAGAAATACGTCACGTCCCGGAACGTGTGAACGCTGTGACCGGCGAATTGGCTGATGCTGGCCGTCCGGCTTTTCCATTCGGTGTAGGGCGGAGCCGCCTCGAAAATCTGCGCCTGCGGACTGCCGCGTTTCTGCCGGAGGAACACCGTCGCGCGGCCGCCTGGCCCGAAGTGCAGCGTGGATTCGCTCTCGGAACCGCCGGTGCTGATCGTGGACACCGTTTTCCAAGCCAGTCCGTCCTCGCTCATGATTAGGCGGGCTTCGCGGCCTCTGCCGCTGGCGGGGTCGCCTTTTGTGTACGCGGCGGAATAGACCCTGCCGTTATGCAACACCGGCTTCCACACGACGAAGGCCGGATCGTAAACGGCCTTCGGCTCGCTCCATCGTTCGCCGTCCTCGGTGTGCATGGCATGGCAGGCCAGTGCCTCATCATTGATCGCCTGATCGTAGAGGAAGAGCCGCCGGCCCATCACCAGAAACTGCGGATCACGATCGTCCCTCGCGAGATTGACGCGACGGCTTTCAGCCCAAGTCTTTCCATCGTCGCGCGAACGCAGAACAACAAGATCACCCTCCGGCGCGGTGTGAGCCTTGGCGGTGCGAAAGGCCAGCCACAGATCGCCTTTGAAGCGTGTCAGCGCCGTGAAGGCGTTGTGATTCCCGTCGCCGAAAACCTTGCGCACTGCGCGAGGTTGCACAGGCGCGGCGTCCGGTTCCGCCGCGGCGGCGATGAAAGCGGCGGCGGCAATCCATAGCAATGCAAGAGGTGTTTTCATAAGACTGCTACTGAACTGAACTGCTAGGAATTTGCTTTTCACCGCGCCGCGCCCGAAACGGGTCGGGCGTCGGGCGGTGCGGGGGAGTGAGGGGGGTCTGGTTGCTCATGGGCGAATGCTACAACGCAACCGGATTTGCGGCAACTTCCGAACGAAGCTTTCGACAAGCCTTTTCTTACTATTTGTCTGTCCCTTTGTTTTCTACGCCGCGGCGGCGATGAAAGCGGCGGCGGCAATCCATAGCAATGCAAGAGGTGTTTTCATAAGACTGCTACTGAACCGACTGCTAGGAATTTGCTTTTCACCGCGCCGCGCCCGAAACGGGTCGGGCGTCGGGCGGTGCGGGGGAGTGAGGGGGAGT
>Ga0105048_10013757_pt1 | contig 12625 bp, 16 predicted proteins | sample MAT05_FD_78382 | JGI IMG/M metagenome (GOLD analysis project Ga0105048, IMG submission 78382) | Freshwater microbial communities from Lake Fryxell liftoff mats and glacier meltwater in Antarctica - MAT-05 | ecosystem: Environmental > Aquatic > Freshwater > Ice > Liftoff microbial mat | place... | reverse complement strand
CTCCTCACCGCTGGAGCAGGCGACGCTCAGGCCCGAGGCCCAGGGCCGACCTTGTTGCCGGGCCGCTTCGCCGAGGTGCGCCACCAGCGCGAACTGGGCCGGGTCGCGAAAGAAATACGTCTCGTGCACCAGCACGCTTTCGAGCGCCTGGCGCCATGCCGCGCTGCCAGGCGTCAGGGTTTGCACCAGATGCTGGAGTGATGCGCCAGAGCGCTCGGCGAGCTGGCTCAGTGCCCGGCGATAGCGGCCGGCGACCTCTTCATCGAGTCGATGCCCGAGGTCGACCGCGAGCGCTTCGATCACGCTTTGCACCTTCATGCCGGGGCGCCAGGCCGCACCGCGCGCTCGAGCAGCTTGCGGCGGGCGGGCCGAACCAGCGCTTCGGGGGCCAGCAGCCAGACGGTGCGAGCTTCGATGCGCAGGCTCCCGCTGATCAGCTCGGAGGAGCGCGGCCCAAGCACCGACGCGCCCGCCTCAAGCGCGTCGATCTGGCCTTCTTTCAAGTCGAGTACCCGATCGACCAGCAGCCCGAAGAGGCTCTCGTTGAAGGTGCACACCACCAGATGCCCCCGAACCAGCGCCTGCTCGAGGGCTTCACCCCGCGGCGGTCGGGCCAGCCCCACCAGGGTGGCGAGCGCCAGCACTGGCACCAGCTCACCCCTCAGGTTGATCGTGCCCAGGCACCCGAACGGCGCCCGCGGCAAGCGAGTCACCAGCCCCGCGCGAATCACCTCTCGAACCTGCGAGTGGGGCAGCGCCAGGAGTTGACCCGATGACTCGATCAGGAGGACGGTTGAGGCCGACATTGAGAATCAGCACTCCCTTTGGGTGACGACGGGCTGCACCGTGTTAGGCTAGCGCGATTCGACCTATGAGTAAGAGAGTTGCCAAGATATTGCTGGTGGAAGACTCTCCCACCGCGCGCTCGTTGGTTCGGGTCTTCTTGATGGGGCTCTCGAACCCGATTCACGAGGCAGAGTCAGCTGAAGACGCGATGATCGCGCTCGATGATGCCGACATCGAAGTGGTGATCACCGACAACCAGTTGCCCGGGGTGCAGGGGGTCGATTTCGTCAAGCGCCTTCGCAGCGACCCCCGCCGACACGTGGCAGCCGTCGGCATCGTGATGCTCACCGGGCAAGACGTCGAGACCGGAGCCGCATCGGCAGGGGTCGACTTCTTCATTCGCAAACCGGTCAAAGACGCAACGTTGCGTGAAGCGGTGGTCAAGCTGATCGCGGCGGGGCGGTTGGCGAACGAGCCGGCAGCGAATGCCGCCAGCTCCGATTTAGGCCCCCTGAAGCCTCGCTAAACTCTCGCGCGCCGGGCAGCTGCTGGCGGGCGCGATGGTCAATCGAAGGGGAGCTTGATGCCGACCATCAGCTGCGCCGTCCACCGCACGTCGCCGGTGAAGCCGACCTCGGCGCTCGGCGCGACGAAGACCAGCTTCGAGACCTGAATTCTCGCTCCGCCGCGCGCGCTCATCGCGAAGCTGCTGGCGCGGTAGGTGGCTGGCTGCTGATCGACGGTGAGCTGGGCGGTGAGCCAGTCGATCTGCCCGATGAGGTCGACGAACGGGGTCACCCGACCGAGCTGATACTCGAAGCCGAGACCGAGCCGCAGCTCCCAGCTCGAGAGCGAGCGGGCGCCGACCTGTTGGCCATCGGCGGTGACCGAGGTGGCATCGCTGAGGCGAAACGAGGTGAAGGGTTTCTGGAGGCCGACGGTGAAGCGCACGCGCTCGACGACCTGGCGGAGCTCCCAGGAAGGCCCGAAGGCGCGCGCGCCGTCGAAGGGAGATCGCTCGAGGGGCTCGATGAGGGACTTCCCTCCACCCGCTCCGCCTTCGCCGCCGGTGTAGGAGAAGCCAGCGCCCCGGTAGTCGCGATCTCCGCCCATGAAGCCCATCGCGAGCTCGAAGTGACTGGTGCTCTCTTCTTCGACGGGCGGCGGCGCTTCGGGCTCGGCGAAGGCGGCCAGCGGCGAGAGCATCAGCGACAGCAGTAGAGGGCGTTTCACGTGGGCGCTCCTGGTTCGAGGAGCGCGCCTTCATCGCAACCCATGTGCCCGGGCAAACAGGCGGAACGCCGTGGGCTCTGACAGGGCGGTGACGCTGGTCTCAGGCCGCGTGACAACGCCGCCCTGCGTACGGGTCAACGCAGTGGTGCGAAGTCTCTGGTCAGGGGGCGTCTGCGCCGTACTCACCCGGCTGCGCAGAGGCTCCCTGCGCACCGTCTTGCGCGGCGCCGCCGGTGGTCGCGGCCTGCTGTACGAGAAAGCGACCTTCCATGAACTCGTTGGTGCCGGTCACGACCACGTACTCCGCGCCCATCTCACACGCCTGACTTCGAAACTCCTCGGCGAACTGTGGCTCGGCCCAATCGCTGGCGCCGTCGATCTGCACCCGGCCGATCTCAGCCCACCCCGAAGGTACCTCCCCGCCCCGGTTCATCGGCACGTTGCACGCCGAGCCGAGGGCCGAGCGGCCCGCGCCGAGATCAATGGTGTGAATGGTGATGCAACCGCTCAGAGCGACGGCGAAGCAGATCGAAACCAAGCGCATGGGCCCATCTTGGCTCAGAGCGAAAGCTTCGTCACCAACGCTCGAAACGCGGCTCCGCGATGCGAGACGGTCGCCTTCTCAGCGCGGGTCAGCTCGGCCATGGTGCGCCCATTGGGCAGCTCGAACACTGGGTCGTACCCGAAGCCGCCCTCCCCTCGCGCTGCCAGGCCGATTCGGCCCTCGCACACGCCACGCGCAGGCTCGATGCGACCCGACGGCCACACCGCGCACAGGGCACACTCGAAGCGGGCGGTTCGCCGTGCCGGCTCGACACCTTCCAGCTCGGCGAGCAGCTTTTGATTTCGTTCGACATCGGTGGGCGCGTAGCGAGCCGAGCGCACCCCAGGCCGCCCGTCGAGCGCGCTCACGCACAGACCCGAGTCATCGCCCAATGAGAGCAACCCGGTGGCGGCGCACCAGGCCCGGGCCTTCAGCTCGGCATTGCCAGCAAAGGTCTCGGCGGTCTCATCGACCTCGCCGACCTCAGGAAAGTCGCGCGCCGAGCTGACCTGCCATTCGGGCCCGAGCAGCTCACTGAGCTCAGCGAGCTTGCCGGCGTTGGTGGTGGCGAAGACGATTCGCCGCTCGTTCACGAATCGATGGCCTTGCGCTGCGCGGCGATCAACTGGGTGATGCCCGCGAGGCCCGCATCGAGCATCGCGTCGAGCTGCTTGCGGTCGAACGAGCCGTTCTCAGCGGTGCCCTGCACTTCGACCAGCTTGCCGTCACCGAGCGCCACGATGTTCAAGTCGACCTCAGCGCCAGAGTCTTCGACGTAGTCGAGATCGACCTTCACCTCGCCCTTGACCACTCCGACCGAGACGGCGGCGACCTGGCTCAGCTTGGGCAGCGACGACATCTTCCCCTTCTTCTGCAGCTTCATCAGCGCGAGCACGAAAGCGACATAGGCGCCGGTGATGCTGGCGGTGCGGGTGCCTCCATCGGCCTGGAGCACGTCGCAGTCGAGGGTGAACGAGCGCACGCCGAAGCCCTTCATGTCGACGCAGGCGCGCAGCGAGCGGCCGATCAGCCGTTGAATCTCGAGGGTGCGGCCGGTCTGTTTGCCGCGGGCGGCCTCTCGGGCGTTACGGTCATTGGTGGCGCGAGGCAGCATGCCGTACTCGGCGGTGACCCAGCCGCCGCCGGTGCCCATCACGTGCGGAGGCACCTTCTCTTCGACCGAGCAGGTCACCAGCACCTTGGTGTCTCCGAACTCGACCTGGCACGAGCCCTCAGCGTGCTTGTTGACGTTGGGAGTCAGAATCACCGGTCGCAAGTCGAGGAGGCCACGGCTGTAGGAGCGCATGCCCCGGCCTGTACCAACTTCAGTGACCGGGAGGCTCGACTTTCTTGCCGTCGCGCGCCTCGAGCTGCGCGAGGAATCGCTTCACCCCGGTGGTCAGCGCCTTGGCCACTTGCGCCTGGTACGCCGGGTCAACCAGCTTCGCGCCCTCACCGGGGTGCGAGATGAAGCCGATCTCCACCAGCACCGCGGGCGCGGCCAGCCCCATCAACACGTAAAACGGAGCCTGCTGCACCCCGCGATTGGTGGCCCGGGTCTCTTCAATCAGCGCTTCGTGAACCGAGTACGCCAGCCGCGACGAATCGCCGTGGGTCTCGCTGCGCTGGAGGTCGGCGAGAATGAACGAGAGCGTGTCGCCCGACGGGGCCTTTGCGTGCGCCAGCGCCTCGGCGTTCTCTCGCGCGGCGACCTTGCGGGCCTCTTCACCCGAGGCCGCAGCCGACAGGAAGTAGGTCTCGATGCCGTCGTTCTTCAGTTTCTGCTTGAGGGTCGGCATCGAGTTGCAGTGAATCGACAGAAAGAGGTCGGGGTTGAGCTTGTTGGCGAACTCGACGCGCTGGCTGAGGTGAAACAGCGCGTCGGTATCGCGGGTCAGCTTGACCGTCGCCTGCAGCTCGCGCTCGAGCGAGGCCTTGAGCAGCTTGGCCACCGAGAGCGCGACGGTCTTCTCGAGCTGACCTGTGGGCGACGAGGCGCCGCCCTGGGTGCCGCCGTGGCCGGGGTCGATGACCACCAGCGGGCCGGCGAACGCGGCGCTGCTCAGGGCCAGCGTCAAAACGACGAAGACACGCACGCGCGAACCTTACGACAGGTCGGCCGCGCCCCGGCACCCGCGACTGACGAATTGGCAGAGTGGCGATGACGTGAAACGTCGATTCCCCAGTGAAGGCAGCTGGCATACCGGCTGCTCAGAGCGACGCCCATGCTCCTCCTGGTCACCCTCTCGATGCTCACTGCCGCACCGCCGCCGATGCCCGAAGTCGAGGCCACCGCGCCCGCCTGGGGCGCGAACCTCTCGATGAACGTTGGCGCGTACCTGCTCGGGTTTGGCGGAGACATCGGGGTCGAGCGCCGCTTGACCGAGCACGTCTCGATCGAGGCCCGGTTCGGCGGGAGCTACTCGTCTCAGGGCAGCTTCACCAACGCTTTCGTCGCCATCACGCCTGGCGTTCGCTACTACTTCGCCAGCGTCTTTCGCGGAGGCTGGCTCGGCGTTCAAATGCAGGTCGGCGCGCAAGGCACCGCGAGCTCGCTGTCAGGTCTCGGCGGGCTGGGTGGGCTGGGGGGAATCTCTGGTACGCCCACAGGCGAGATGACCTGGGCCTATCGCTTCGGCGGCGCCGCCCTGCTCGGGTGGACGTTTCGGTGGGACAACGGGTTTACTCTCGCGCTCTCGGCCGGGCCCACCGCCTCGATGACCCGCCCCACCACGGTTTCGACCGGAACCCTGGCCATCGGGCTTCAAGGTTCGCTGGGCTTCGGCCTTTCCTTCTGAATCAGGCTTTTGGCTCGAGCGCTCCCGAGCGGGTTCGCAGGCGCACACTTCTTGGCGCGGGTGACCCAGGCCGAGCTCGCGCGAAAAAACTTTCAGCTGGGCCTCCCTCGGCCGGGCGCGCGCAACTCGGGCTGGGTCGCCCCAGTGACTTCGTGGGGATGCGCGAGCTGAGGAAAAAGAATGCAGGCGTGATGAATACGATGACTGACCCCGCGTCTCGAGGGCTCCACAAGGAGGTAGCCCATGGGTAGCAAAACGAGGTCGATGTTGGTCAAGGGGAGGCTCATCGTCGGGCCGCTCGAGGCTGTGCGCTCGAAGTACTCGAAAGATGCGCGCGCGGCGTTTTTCAAGGCGCAGGGGGAACTGGAGGAGGCCGACCAGCGTGTGGTGATCGCCGACAAAGCCGTTGCCGACGCCGGCGCGAACCTCACTGCGGCTGACGACGTGCAAGACGCCGCCGCGCTCGACTTGGCGGTGAAGCTGGTCGGCGATGGGTTCAATCGATCGAACCCGTTCAAGGCGTTTGATGCGAAGTCGCCCTCTGAGCTGGTCAACCTCGGCTTCGTCAACGAAGCGAAGCTGCTGATCGCGCTGGCGGGCAAGGTCGCCCAGCACCCTCAGGTCGGGGCGGAAGCCAAAAAGACGGCGAGCGAGATGAGCGCCGCGGCCGAAGCGGTGCGTGACGCGGCCAAGCAACAGAGCAAGGCGCTCAAGGCCCGAAGCGAGGCCTTCGCTCAGCGCGACTCGTCACTGCCCGAACAATGGCAACAGGCGCTCACCGACCTGCGCACCACGCTCAAGTACAGCGACTACGTGGAGCACACCACCACCTACGACGAGGTCTTCGCAGACGTACCGAAGAGCGAAGTGGTGAAGAAGAAGAAGAGCGCGCCGGTCGACGACGCTGTCATCTGAGCTTCAGACCACGTGAATGGCCGGTCGGCCTTTGATCAGCCGGCCGATCACCCACGAGTCGACCTTGGCGCGAGAGAGCTTCTTCAGCGCCTTGTCGAGATCGCGATTCGCCACCGCAGCCAACAGCCCACCGTTGGTCTGCGCGTCGGCGAGCACGTGCCTGATGGGCAGCGGCAACCCGTCGGGGAAGACGACGTGCGGCGAGACGTGCTCCAGGTTGGTCTTGGTGCCACCGGGCACGACTTCTTGCTCAGCGAGCGCCGGCACCCCGGGCAGAATCGGCAGATGCTCGAGCTCGAGCACCGCAGCGAGACCTGCGCCACGCGACACCTCGAGCAGATGCCCGAGCAGCCCGAAGCCGGTGACATCGGTGAGGGCGTTGACCCGAAACGCACCGCTGGCGAACACCTCACCCGCGGCCTTGTTCAGCTGCGCCATCTGCGCGGTCACCTGCTTCACCAGCGCTTTCGAGGCCAGCCCGCGCTTGATGGCGGTGGTGGCGATGCCGGTACCGAGCGGCTTGGTGAGAATCAACCAATCGCCCACCTGACCGCCCGCGTTGGTCAGCACCCGCTTGGGGTGCACTACGCCGGTCACCGCCATGCCGTACTTCGGCTCGGGAGACTGCACCGAGTGCCCTCCGAGCACGGGGATGCCGGCCTCGCGGGCTTTGTCTGCGCCGCCGGCCAGAATCGCTTCGAGCACGTCGAGCGGCTGCTCTTTTGGGAAGGCGACGATGTTCAGCGCGAACAGCGCCTTGGCTCCCATCGCCCAGATGTCGCTCATCGCGTTCGCCGCGGCGATCTGCCCGTAGGCGAACGGGTCGTCGACCACGGGAGGAAAAAAGTCGACCGTCTCGACCACCGCCAGGTCGCGGGTCAGCTGGTACACGGCGGCGTCGTCGCTGGTCTCGAAGCCGACCAGGGCCTGCTTCGGCTTCTTCACCGTGGGCAAGCGCGAGAGCACCTGCGCCAGCAGATCAGGCCTCAGCTTCGCGGCGCACCCGGCGCAGTTCGAGAGCGAGGTGAGCTTGACCTTCTTGGAGGCCATGGTCTTCGGGCTCAGGCCGCGCGCACGTAGTCGCGCTTCATCAGCGTCACCAGAAAGGTGGCGACCGCGACGTCGTCTTTGTCAGAGTGATCGAGCACTCCAGCCATGGTGCCCCAGTTGAGCACCAGCTGGAGCACGTCGAGCTCATCGGGGTTCAGGTCACGCAGGGGCGCGTTCATCGGCACGGCCACGGTGAGGGTGGCATCCGGCGCGGGCAAGTCGCCCTGAATCCGTCGCATCTCGTCGAGCTGGCGGAGCGCGTCCATCAGCAGGCCTTCGGTCGACGAGTCGAGCTCAATCAAGAACTCCTGGCTGTCGGGCGGTCGCAGCTCGAACTCGCCGATCTCCCAGGTGATGATTCGGTTGAAGCTCTTCTGGGGGCCCAGCTCGTGGTTGTCGTCGATGACCGCGTAGTACACCTTGCCCTGGCGCAGGTAGATGCGAGCCTCCTGGGTGTTGGTGACGACGAGCACGCCGTTCTTCTTCGAGGTGTGAAAGAGCTGCAGCAAGTCGGGGAGCGGCACTTCTTCGAGCTTGCCGGTCATCGCCGTCTTGGTCTGACGTTGCGATTGCACCGCGGCCACCTGCTCGAGCTGCTGCTTGACCTGCGATTCGGAGAGCTCGGGCGAGTTCGCGCCTTGCACGATCAGCTTGAGAATCGAGGTGCCGATGAGAATGCGATCGCCCTCTTTGATGCGCGAGGGCTTCAAGATCTTCTCGCCGTTGACGAAGGTGCCGTTGGTGGAGCCGAGGTCTTCGATGGTCGGCTTGCCGGCCTGCCAGGAGATCTTGGCGTGCTTGCGCGAGACCATGTCTTCGACGAGCACCATGTCGAGCTCGCTCGAGCGCCCGATGATCAACTGGCGGTCGGGTCGCAGAGGGAACTCGCCCCCTTGATACTTGCCCGAGATGAATTTCAGCGCGTACCCACCATCACTCACGGTTGCTACTCCCTGTCGCAGACTCTTTAGCAGGCGTGTTCTGAACGTCACGCACCAGGTTGAGGTACATTTCGGCGCCTTTATGGCCTGGCTGGGTGGCCAACACGTCTTCCCACACCCGAATCGCGTCGTTCTTGCGGCCGGCCGAGTAGAGGGCGATGCCGTAGTGCACGCAGCCGGGCAGATAATTGGGGTTAGTGGCGAGCAAGGTCTCGAACTCGGCGAGGCTTCCGGCGTGGTCACCGAGGTCGCGCAAGCAGTCGGCGAGCTTCATGCGAATGTCGACGAAGGTGGGGCCGAGGTCGAGGGCGCGGCGGTACTCGCGAATGGCGTCGTCGAGCATGCCTGAGCTGGCGAACACGTTGCCGATGTCGGCGTACATGTTGGCGATCTTCCCTTTAACGAACGGGTCCATCTTGTTGGGGGCGCTGCGCTGTCGACTCAGGGCGCCCTGGTACACCTCGCGGGCTTCGCGATACTTGCCCATGTCGTTGTAGATGACGGCGAGGTTCAGGGCTGCGTCGGTGTACGAGGGGTTGATGCGGAGCGCGGCCTCGAACGCGCGCTGGGCCCGGGCGAACTGACCCTGGTCATGGTAGACGACGCCGAGCATGTTGTAGACGTCAGCGAACGCTTGGTTCTGCTCGACGACCTGGGTGAGATACTTCTCGGCCTGTTGATACTGCTTCTTTTCGAAGTAGCCGCGGCCGAGAGTCAACAGCTGCTTGAGTGCGTCGTTCATGGCTGGGCGGGCCCCGGTGATCTCCGGGGCTGCGTACCCTACAGGAGCCCATTCGGAAAGAAGAAGTGACCGCTTGCGTCTTCGGTGAGGGTCAATCGCTTGGTGGCCTTCTCATCGGTCGGTCGATCGAGGCCTTCACCGGTCAGTCGATAGTCTTCGGCGACCTCGATCTCGTGTCTCTCGCTTCGAATGAACCAGGCGTTGCTGCGGTAGGTGCGCCGGGTGAGCAAGAGCAGCCGGTCTCGCTCGGCAGGGTCGCCTGCTCCGGCGTCGCTGCCCTCGCCGAAATCACCCGTTTGCAAACGTCGGCGACGCTGCTCGAGGGCGGCGACCACCGCGACCAGCCGGGGCGCGAACCCGGCCTCCGCGACCCACGAACCCTCGCGATACCGAAATGGCACCCGCTCGAGCCCCAGAGAGCTGACCCGGGTATCGCGGTTGAAAACACCCGTGAAATCAAGGGTACCGGTGGCGACGGCAGTCTGGCCGACGGGGTCGACGGTCACCGAGAGACGCTGGTACTGGAGCGCTGCGCCGACCAGGGTGCCACCGCCGGGAACCGAGAGATCGACGCCGCGCTCGGCCTTCTTGAGCAGAGTGATGATCTCGACCTCGGGGCCGGTCACCACGCCGAGCATGCGGTCGCCGAGCACGCCGAGGGCGAGGAGCACCGCGCCGATCAGCACCGCGAAGCCCGCCAGCCGCTGCCCGTCGCGCGACACTTTCAGGAGCCGGCGTCGGCGCCAGGCAGAGCCACGGGCGCAGGCATCGGAGTGTCGAGAATGGCCTGGGCCCGCTTCACGCCACGGTCTTCGGGGAACTTCGCCACGTACATCGCGAGCATCTCGCGGGCGCGGGGCTCGTCTTTGATCTGGCGATAGGCGTCGTAGAGGCCGAAGAAGACTTTCTCTTCGTAGCCGGTGCCGGTGTAGTTCTTCACTACATTCTGGAGCCGGTTGATCACCGCCGGCCAGCGCTCTCGCTTGGCGTAGAACTCGGCGACGTAGAGCTCATGCTCGGCGAGGCGCTTCTTGACGTCGGTTTGCACCTTCTTGGCTTCGGGCACGAACTCTGATTGCGAGAACGCGTTCAGAAAGTCGTTGATCGCGACCAGCGCGGCCTTGACCTCGACCTGATCTTTCTCGGTCGATGGCGGCAAGATGAAGAAGTCGGAGGGCACATCGCGGTAGTGGGTGATGGCCGCGCGATAGGCGGCGTAGTCGACCTTGGGGTGCGTGGGGTGGAGGCGCACGAAGTTCTGGTAGCGGTCGCGGGCCTCGATGAAGCGCTCGCGGTCATAGTCGGTGTCGGCCAGGCGGAGCTCGGCGGTCTTGGCGGCCTCGATGTACGGGTACTTGGTCTTCACGTACTCGAAGTAGCGCGCGGCCTCGGGGTAGTTCTTCGACTCGAGGGCCTCGTCGCCCTTGGCGAGGTTCGATTCGGCGTCGGCGCCGTAGACGAGCTCAGCCTCGCCGGAGCCCAGCGCTTTGAGCGCGGCACACGAGGTGAGCAGGAGCAGGCAGCCGCAGAGGAAAACGCGCATCGTCGGGCCTATACACCACACAGCCCGACCCGGCGCCCGAGATCTGACTGAAAGCGATCGCCCGGGTCGTACTTCGCTTTGGCCCCCAGCCACTGGGGGAGCCGCGGGTACATGGCTCGCATCGAGGCGCGGGTGAGGTAGGAGTCTTTGCCGAGGTAGACCCGGCCTCCGGCCTCGATGACCATCGCGTCGAGCCGCTCAAGCAGCGCCGCGGTGCCCGAGCGAATCGGGAAGTCGATCGCCAGCGTGTAGCCCTCAAAGGGGAAAGAGAGGGCCGCCTGGCTCTCGGCTCCCAGGCGCTTGAGCACGTTGAGAAAGGGTTGGCAGTCGGAGCTGACGATGGTCTCGAGGAGCTGGCGCATCTGGGGCGCGCCGTTCTCGAGGGGGATGACGAATTGGTATTGGGTGAAGCCTGGCGCGCCGTAGCCGCGGTTCCAATTGGCGATGGCGTCGAGCGGGTAGAAGAACGACTCGTAGTGCGAAAGCTTCGGGGCCCGCTTGAGCACGGTGGTGATGACCTGGTTCACCAGGCGCGCAGTGACGGCGTTGAGCAGCGCTGGTGGGAGCTCGAAGGGCACTGAGAGCAGTGGCGGCTTGCCGAGCTTGAGCGGTGGTTGGTCGGGGCCGAGGTCGTCGGGGGTGGCGTGGTCTCCGACGGTGAGCACGCCTCGGCCGAGGCTCGCCCCGGTGGCCGAGGGGTCGATGCTGGCGACGGAATACGGGAAGTCACGGCCCGCGCCGTCGATGGCGTCGAGGAGCGCTTCGAGGTTGTCGGCGACGATCGATTTCTGGCGGAAGTACGTGGTGGTGATTCGGCGGAGGCGGAGGGTCACGGCGAGGATGATGCCGATGAGGCCCATGCCTCCGAACTGGGCCCAGAAGAGGTCGGCGTTCTGGTCGCGGGTGGCTGTGACGATTCGGCCGCCGTCGAGGAGAATGTCGAGGGAGTCGACGCAGGTGCTGAAGCAGCCCTGCGCGTGGTGCGCTTTGCCGTGCACGTCGTTCGCGATGCAGCCGCCGACGGTGACCAGCTTGGTGCCCGGGGTGATGAGCGGAAACCAACCGAGGGGCGCGAAGGTGGCGATGAGCTGCTCGAGGGTGGCTCCCGCTTCGCAGCGGAGCGTGCCCGTGGCGGGGTTGAAGTCGAGCAAGCGATCGAGGCGCGTGAGGCCGAGGACACGGTGATTGGTGTTGAGCGCGGCGTCGCCGTAGCTGCGGCCCAGGCCTCGCGCGAGGACTTGATCGGTGAAGTGAGAGGCGAGGTCTCGCGGCGAATCGGGCTGCACGAAGTCGCACGGCGAGCGGTGGTTGAGGCCCCAGCCCCAGAGCGTGGTGTGCGACATGGCGGCGTCAGTCTTCGATCGATGGGAGCAAGGTGCGAATGATTTCTTCGTCGAAGCCCCGGGCGGCCAGGAAGCGGGCTGCTTTGGCCCCGGTGATTTTCTTCTTCTGCAGGAGGGCGCGCGCGGCCGTGAGCGGGTTGAAACCGGTGAGGGCGAGCTCGCGGTCGAGGATGGTGGTGATCAGGTCGGCGCGAAGCCCGGCTCGCTCGAGACGATTGCGGATGTCGAGCGGCGTTCGGTTGAGGCGGAGGGCTTCTTTGATTTTGGCTTCGGCGAAGCGGGCTTCGTTGAGGTAGCCGAGCGCTTTGACCCGGGTGATGGCCTCGTCGATTTCGGGGGAGGGGTAGGATTTTTTCTCGAGGGCTGTGCGGAGGGCGAGCTCGCTTTTGTCACGACCGGCGAGGAGCTTTACGGCGTAGGCGAGCGCGGTCATGGCGAGGAGAGGATAGTACGGGGGGCACTTTCGGTCAGTGGAGGGGATGAAGTACAGGCAGCCGCGTGCCGCTCATGCTTCTTCTCGTTTTCGCCGCTGCGCCCCCTCCCCGGGCTCAGCTCACGTGGAACGCGCGAGAGTCGAGCTGCGAGGTCGGCGCGATGGTTCAGGCGGTCGAGACCCACGCGATGCGGATCGGCCCCTATGAGAATGAGTTTCAGAGGTTGGCTCGCGCACAGCCTCTTTTGGTCGGTCTCCCTCGAGCGGTCAAACTTTGCGGTGGTTCCCCCTGTCAGT
>Ga0105048_10013756_pt1 | contig 12625 bp, 10 predicted proteins | sample MAT05_FD_78382 | JGI IMG/M metagenome (GOLD analysis project Ga0105048, IMG submission 78382) | Freshwater microbial communities from Lake Fryxell liftoff mats and glacier meltwater in Antarctica - MAT-05 | ecosystem: Environmental > Aquatic > Freshwater > Ice > Liftoff microbial mat | place... | reverse complement strand
GACGCGGCCACGGCGAAAGCGCTGAAACCGTACCTCCGCCAATTTCTCGCCGATCCGCGCGTGGTGGAAACCAAGCCGGATACGGCCCGCTACCAACTCCCGGGCGTCATCAAGGCCCCCCGGAAAAGCGTTCCCAAGTGGCTTTGGTCGGTGCTGTTGAATGGCATTATCGTTCCGTTCCGCTCGAAATCCTCGGCGGCGAAGTACGCTCGCATTTGGGATGATTCCACCGGTTCGCCGCTGATGCACTGGACGAAACGCCAAACGGAATTGCTCCAAGCGAAGTTCCCGAACAATCCGGTCCGCTTCGGAATGATGGTGGGCAACCCGCCGGTGGAAAAGATCGTGGGCGAAATGCTCGCGAGCGGGGTCGATCGCATCGTGGCCCTGCCGATGTTCCCGCAGTATTCCAGCACCACGACCGCGAGTGCCAGCGATGCCTTGTTCAAATGCATGTTGAAGCTCCGCGTCGTGCCCAGCGTTCGGTTCATCGCCTCGTACTACAATCACGCGGCCTACATCGAAGCCCTAGCCGCAGTCATTCAAAAAGACATCGCCGAGTTGGGGTGGGAACCGGAACATTTCGTATTCAGCTTCCACGGCATCCCGCAGAAGTACGCCCAACGCGGCGATCCTTACGCCACGCATGTGGTTCGCACCACGAAAGCCTTGGTCGAACGCCTCGGTTGGACGCGGGATAAATGGTCCCAAACATTCCAGAGCCGTTTCGGGCGCGATCCGTGGCTGAAACGTTACACGGACGACGTGCTCGAAGAACTGGCGAAAAAGGGCGTGAAGAAGGTGATGGTGATGCTCCCTGGCTTCACTTCGGACTGCTTGGAAACCGTGGATGAAATCGGTCGGGAATCGGAAGAAGTGTTCCACAAGGCCGGGGGCGAGAAATTGCGGAGTTGCCCCTGTTTGAACGATCACCCGAAATGGATCGACGCGATGGAAACCATCGTGCGCGAAGAAGGAGCGGGTTGGTTCCGTTAGCCCGACGCGCCAGCGAGGGTCGCCAACCGCTTTGAACGATACGAGGTAGGCGACCCCCGCTGGCGCTTCGGGCTAACAAAACCTAATCCACATACGGATCGGCGCCCAAGTCTTGGAGCAATTCCTGCCGTTGTTTGTCGTAGTTCATCAAATCCAATCGCTGCTTGCGGTGCTTCTTTTCCAGTCTTTTTTGGGCCTCGGGGAACAAATTCCGGTAGCCGTTCCAATTGCGGTTGCCGCCTTGCTTTCCCTTTTCCAACAGGGATTTTCGGCGTGCGGCTCCGAGCACTTCGAGCAATTGATCGTCTAATGATACGAAGAATTGGGCGCTGCCGGGATCCCCTTGGCGGCCGGCGCGGCCGGCCAGTTGGCGGTCGATCCGCTCGGCCTCGTTCCGTTCGGTTCCGATGACATGCAAGCCGCCGTTATCGGCGACGCCCGGCCCGAGCTTGATATCCGTACCCCGCCCGGCCATGTTCGTGGCGACGGTCACTTTGCCGATTTGCCCGGCTTCGGAAACGATAAGGGCTTCCTGTTCATTCTGCCGGGCGTTCAACACTTGGTGGACGATCCCGGCTTCGTTGAGCAACTTCGAGAGGGCCTCCGATTTCTCGACCGTTCGGGTGCCGATGAGCACCGGTCGCCCGCATTCCATCATCGCTTGCACCTGCCGCACCACGGCCTCGTACTTCGCAATCTCCGTCGGGTAGACTTGATCCGGGGGTTGCGTCCGTTTGATCGGACGGTTGGTGGGAACTTTGGTCACCCAACTGCGATACACCTTCCGCAGTTCCCAGAAGTTCGGTATCAGCGTTCCGCTCATGCCGCCGAGCTTTTTGTATAGGCGGTAGAAGTTCATGTACGTCACTTGTGCGGCGTGATCCGATTGCACGGTAATCTCGACCTTCTCCTTGGCTTCCACGGCTTGGTGCAACCCGTCACGCCAACTGCGATCCGGCATCGGTCGCCCGGTGCTCTCGTCGATGATGACGATCTTCTTTTCTGCGCTCACCATGTACTGGTGATCGCGGTTAAAGCGGTGGTACGCGAGGAGCGCCTTTTCCATGGCTTCGAAGAGTTTATCCATGGCCTTGGCATGTTCGCCTGTGGGCGGGTTGGAATAGCGGATGAGTTGCCGGCCGCCATCGGTGAGTTCGACTTTTTCCTTCTTCAAATCGAAGCGAAAGTGTTCCCCCGCCGCGCATTTCTGCGCGACGCGGTCGGCCCATAAGTACACGATTTGTTCTTCTTCCGTGGCGGGTCGCGTCGGGTTGGCGATGATGAGCGGCGTGCGGCCTTCGTCGATGAAGATACTATCCGCTTCATCGACGATCGCATAATTCAGCGTGCGTTGTACCCGCGGATCGGCCTTTGCTTCGCCGCCGATCCAGCCGTTCCAGAAAGGTGTCGTGGTCGCTTGCCCACCGCGGAGTTTCATGCGATCCCGGAGGAAGTCGAAGCCGAATTCGGAGGCGGTACCGTATGTGATGTCGCAGGCGTAGTGGGCCTTCCGCTCTTGATCCTGCATCTTTTGAAACAGGCAACCGATCGTCATACCAAGCGCTCGGTACACCGGCCCCATTTCCTCGGCATCGCGGTTGGCGAGGTAATCGTTCACGGTGGTCACATGTACGCCTTTACCGGGGAGCGCGTTCAAGTACGCCGGGGCGATGGCGCAGAGCGTCTTCCCTTCCCCCGTGGCGAGTTCGACCAAGCCGCCGTAATGCATCACGATCCCGGCGGCGAGTTGCACATCGAAGGGTTGGTATCCGTGAACGCGGCGGATCGCGGCGCAGGCCAAGCCGAAGGCTTCCGAAATCAGCGAATCGAGCTTGGCACCGCCCCGGGCTTTGCTCCGCAGGCTCAAACTGGCCTTGCGCAAGTCGGCTTCGCTCAGCGTGAGGAAGAGCGATTCGTACTTGCGGATTTGCGGAATCAGGAACGCGGCTTTCGCCAACCGGCGATTCCAAGGCACGCCGAGGGTGGAGCGGTATAAGTTGCCAACAGAGTTGCCCAAGCGACCGGCCACGTTGGAGATCGGCGGGCGTCGAAACGCGATCTCCGCTTCCGGCTCTTCGGCCGGTGCGGCGGGAACCAGTTCGAGAATATTTTCGGCCATGGGCGTCATCGCGGGGAGTCTCCGTTCCGCCACGCGGGCATATCTCTAGCTTACAGTCTCCGGCAAGCCCGTGGGAACCTAGAATGATGCGAAGTACGGAAACCGTTGGGAACGATCATGCCCGAAACCGCGCAACCCGATACACCTTACGAATCTTTCCTCAAACCCGATTCTCCCGAACCCGCGCCGGCAGAAAGTATCGAAGAGTTCGTTCGGCAAATCAAGGACACCGCCGATAAACTCGTCACCGACGGGGCGAACCGGGGCGATGCCAAACTCCTCGCGATGGCAATCAAGGAACTCCGCCATTGCTTCCGCGTGTTCGGCAAATACCGGGGGATACGCAAGGCCACGGTTTTTGGTTCCGCCCGCACTCCCACCGATCACCCCGCATATCAGGTGTGCGTGGAATTCAGCCGGAAGATCGCGGAACAGGGGTGGATGGTTATCACCGGGGCCGCGAATGGCATCATGGAAGCCGGGCACGTCGGCGCCGGGCGCGATGCCAGCTTCGGTTTGAATATCATGCTGCCGTTCGAGAGTTCCGCGAACCCGGTGATCTTCGGCGATTCCAAATTGATGAACCTGCGGTACTTCTTCACCCGCAAACTGGCGTTCATCAAGGAATCCGATGCCGTGGTGCTCTTCCCCGGTGGCTTCGGCACCCACGACGAAGCCTTCGAAACGCTGACATTGATTCAAACCGGAAAGTCGCACGTCTTCCCCATTGTGCTCGTCGATGAACCGGGGGGGACTTACTGGACACGTTGGCAACAGTTCGTGCGGGAGGATTTACTCGATCGCGGCTACATCGGGCCTCAAGACCTCCACTTGTACAAAATCACCGATTCGCCGGAGGAAGCGGTGAACGAAGTGGTGCAATTTTACAAGCGGTATCAGAGCATGCGATACATCGGCGGGGATTTGATCCTCCGGCTTCGGAACCCGCTTTCGGAGGCCACACTGGAAGAACTGCGATTGAATTTTACGGACATTCTGAGCGGTGGAACGTTCGAGCAATGCGGCGCACTACCGGCGGAATCGAATGAACCGCTACTCCGCGATTTGCCGAGGTTGAAATTCCGTTTCAACCGCCACGATCAGGGTCGGCTCCGCCAACTGATCGACGCGATAAACCGCGCATAAAAAATCCGAGCGGCCTCGCGGCCACTCGGACTCTGCCTCGCGTACTTCCGGGTCCCGTCCGTCCCGTCCAGTTGCTCGGCGGCTTCAACCATTCCCCCCTCGGAGCGGAAGAAGCACACCCAGTTTTAGTTCACCCGCCGGGCGATGCAAACCGCATCCCGCGATTCCGTAGATGTTTCCGTAACGGATGTTAAGGATTCCCGCGTAGGCGTAACGGGGAACCCGATTGCCAATCGTTGGGGATGGGCCGCCGGGCGTCTTCCTCGGCGTAGTGCCAGTACGCGACGCCGTCTTCGCCGAGTTTCCACGAGAACGCGGCTTGCCGACCGTTGATCCGCGTCGGGATTTCCACTTCCCCCGCCTCGGGATCGACGAGAGTTAATCCGAGGCTTTCGAGTTCTCGGATCGCGGAAGAGTAATTCTTCTCGACTTGAACCACTTCATCGCCGATGGCGTAACGGCGGTTGCGATCCTTCCACTCCAATTGCCGGCGTTGCTTTTCGAGGCGATCTTGTTCCGTGGAAAGTACGCCCAAGTGCTGTTTGGTTCCGACGATGTCGGAAACGATACTGCGAATCAACGGAAGCATTTGCCTCGCCGTGGAAAGATCGACCGAAACAGGCTTCGGGATCGTGTGCCCGTTGATCTCTGCCGCTTTTTTTGGAGAACTGTTCATGTTCAGGCTCCCCTTAGTAAGAATGATGGGCCGAATTCGACCATTGAAACATTGTAGGTGCGCCGTTGGGCGGGTGATGTCCTCACGTCAAGGGTTCACCGATATTCCGACAAAAAAGCGCCGTTCCGTCCCATTTATTCCCCGCCGCTTTAAGCGCCCCGCAACGTTACGCAATAGTTGGAGCGGTTCGGTCGAACAAACGGTTCAAAAAACTGCCCTTCACTCCCCGGTTCCGCTGGATTCCACCAAATGTGCATTCTAACTTTAGTGAACCCGCGAATCGAACCAGGAACATTTCACCAAGATCGCAAATGCCCCCAGTTGTTACGAATCCCGCCGATGTCGATTGGCTGATCGGCACCCTCACCCGAGCGAAAGTCCTCGATGGGGAACGGGCGCAGAGCGCACTCGCGGAATTCCGCATGGAACTCCCGTACGGCGGCACTTCCGATGCGGTGCAGTTCTTACTCCGCCAAGGCGTGCTCACACAGTACCAAGTTGAACGGGCGTTTGCCGGTGATGCCGAGAAGTTGCAACTGGGGCCGTATCTCCTACTGGAGCCACTGGGTCAAGGCAGCTTGGGAACCGTGTACCACGGCCTTCATCGGGGGAGCCGAGAACACTTCGCCATCAAAACGTTGCCGCTCCGAAGCCTCTGGAAAATGATGGAAGCTCGGAAAGTGGTGGATCGCATTGCCACGCTCCCGAAGCACAGCGCTTTGATACCGCTGGAAGATGTGAACAGCGCGGGTGGATCGCACTATTTCGCTTGGCCTTTCATCGCCGGGGAAACGCTCGAAAACACGGTGCGAAAGTTCGGGCCATTGCTACCTTCCGATGCCGCGCGTGTGATGGCCGAAGTGGCGGATGGCCTCGCGGTCTGCCACGGGGCGGGAGTGATTCACGGGTTGCTGAAGCCATCCAATTTGATGTTGGGGTTGGATCGCCACGCTCGAATTCTGGATCTCGGTATCGGGGCGATCCTCGCGGAAAATACGGACGACGAATCGATGATCGACACGATTTCTTCCGCTAGCGCCTCTATGGAAATGATGGACTTCGCTTCGCCGGAGGTCATTGCCGAACCCACGATGCGCTCCCCGGAATCGGACATGTACAGCTTCGGCTGCGTAATGTACTTCCTCTTGGCGGGTGCTCCTCCATTCCCCGAGGGCAACGTCGTTGATAAGATGATGGCTCACCAATCGAAAACCCCCGAAGCCCTCGCGGTTTTGAACCCGGCCATACCGGAAGCGATCTCGGTATTCGTAAACAAACTCTTGGTCAAACACCCGGATCAACGGCCGACGGCCACGGCAGCACGCGATGCGTTGAAAGCCTTGCAAAGCCAGCTCCGAGATTCGTCTGTCACGAGCAATAAGCTCTCGCTGGCGATGGAGAAAATTACCGCGGCACTCGCCGAAGCGAAGAAGCAATCGCCGTACGAAAGTTCCGGGAACATCTCGATTCCCAATGTACCGAAACGGCACGCACGGTTTCCGGCGGATAACGATGGGGCCATCGATTTCGATCAAACCATTTCCGATATCCTCGGCAGCGGGCCGGAAACTCCGATCCACCCGCCGAAACCCCGCACCAATTCCAACGCCGCCCCCTTAGCCCTTCCAGCTCCGGAACCCACGAAAATCGGCCCCGAATTACTACCCGTAAGCCCCGCCAGCAGCAGCGGGCGCTCCCGGAAAGTGTCCGATTTGCCAAAACCGATCGGGCACGAGAATCAGCCTTCGGCTTCGTCGAACGCGACGGAACTTCCCGTGGTTATCGTGCCACCGGCTCCGGCATTCCATCGATCGTATTTCTCGAAGTTGGCATTTTGGAAGCCACAATTCCACATCGTTCAAATCAGCGTGTTCGGCCCTCCGCGGATCGACCCCGGCCAACGGGTGACCTTCACCGCGTACGCCCACGCCCCCGAATCGTTCAACAATGCGAAAACTCTTTGCCGCGCGATGCGTTCCGATGCGGAACTCGTGGGAGTGGGATACTTGGATTCGCCTATCACCCACGGTACCGATCTCTCGATGACCATGGTACTCTCGAACGCCGGTTTGGCCAAATCGGATGCGACCGTGAACTGGGTCGGCCAATTACAACCCAGAACGTACGATGTGTTCGTCCCGTGGGAGTGCCCTGCGGGCTTAATGTCCGGCGTGTTGACGGTGAGTATTCAAAAGAAGATGGCCGGTACGATTCCGATCCAATGCCTGATTCGCCGCCGATCTTCGTGAACTTGCGGTTCGAGAATTCGAAGCCCAATTGGGAGGGTGCACCATTCGATTTCGGCGTACCTGAAAACGCAAGCCTCGTCATTCCCGCGCAGGCGGGAATCCAGAATGCATTGATCTCAGAGTGAATACTGGATTCACGCCTGCGCGGGAATGACGAGGTTTGAATGTGCATTTTGGCTCGTGGCCGAAATCCGTAGGGGCACCCAATTGGGCTTTACACCCCCGCATTTTCTCGGCATAAGCCCCCATCGAATACGACCCAATCATCGACCGCAACGTGTGGGGACACGGCGCGGAACGATCGTCGTGATCGAAGGGGGAAATCATGCAATTTCGCAACTTGGCCCACGGGCTGGGAGTGCTGGCAATCGCGGGCTTCGGTGCCGTCGGCGGCAACGCCGCAGAACCGGTCGAATCGAAGCCGCTGTTCTCTCGTTGGAAGAATCCGTTCGCCGAAACTCCAAAAGCCGCGATGCCCGCGGCGGAACTCAAAACCGCCTCCGCGATGGGGCCGGTGGTTCCGCGCCCGGTAACGGGCCCGCTTTCCGCAGAAACCTTCTCCGCCGTGCTGAAGGAAGAACAGGCGGCATACACCCGGCGGCTCGAAGTCTGCATGCAATTGCGGAAGGTCGCATTCGAGAGTTCCAACGATGCCCTTTCCCTACAAGCGGACGAACTCGAACGCCTCGCCGAACTCACTTACAAGACTCGCATCGCCCGAATCGGGATGAAATCGAACTTCCGCAATAACTCGGGCGCCGAAGACCTCGAACGCTCGGTCGGCTCCGCAATGAAATCGACCCCGTTGGCCAGCGGGGTTCAATCGCCCGCCGAAATTCGCCCGGCCACGGCCCAATTGAAAAACCAGTTCCGCGAGGTGAAGCCATGAGATTATCCTTGTTCACCTTCGCGGTGTTCTTCCCGGCCATCGGGTGCATGAACATCAAACCGATCGGCCCACTGGCGAACATGAACGCCACGAATCACGGGCCCGCGGAAACGCCCCGCGCCACCGCGATGCCTGCCAAGGCCATGGCGGCGATGCCCGTCATCGAGGAAGGCCCGCGGCCAACCTCCCCGGCTTACGAAGTGACACCGGGTGAAGTGAGCGAAGCCAATGCCCACGAGTGCGTTATGAAACTCCGCAAGGAACTCGACGCGGATCGCGCCGCCGCCGATGCCATGCCCCGCTACCCGGAAGTTTCGCGCGTCAAACGTTGATCGAACGATCGGGAAACCCGAAGCCGACGGAGGAAACTCCGCCGGCTTTTTGCATTCCCTAAGATACTCTGCATCGCTCCAACGGAGTTCTGCCATGTTTCGATCATTCTCATTGTTGCCATTGTTGCTACTGGGGTTCGTACTCGCCATGACCACCGCGCGCACCGATGAAGGAATGTGGCTCCTCAACGAACCGCCCCGACAAATCCTCAAAGAACGCTACAACTTCGATCTCACCGATGCGTGGTTGGAACGCGCCGTGTCGGGCAGCGTCCGCTTCAACAACGGAGGCAGCGGTGGCTTCGTTTCCCCCGATGGTTTGATCGTGACCAATCACCATATCGCCGCCGATGCGTTACAGAAACTGAGTTCCTCCAAAGAAGATCTGTTCGCGTTGGGGTTCCTTGCCAAAACGCGCGCGGAGGAACGCAAATGCCCCGACCTCGAATTGAACGTGTTGCAATCCATCGAAGATGTGACCGCCCGAGTCAACGCTTCGGTGAAGCCCGGAATGAAAATTTCCGAAGCCGCGGCCGCCCGCAAGGCGATCCTCGGCGAGATCGAAAAGGAAAGCACCGATAAAACCGGATTGCGTTCCGATGTGGTGACGCTTTACCAAGGCGGAGCCTACCACCTCTACCGGTACAAGAAATACACCGACGTCCGTTTGGTATTCGCCCCGGAAGCTGCGATTGCCTCGTTCGGTGGAGACGTGGATAACTTCGAATATCCCAGGCACAGCCTCGATGTTGCATTCTTCCGTGCGTACGAGGATGGCAAACCGGCGGCGGTCAAACACTTCTTCAAATGGAGCAAAACCGGCCCGGCCGAAGGGGATCTCGTATTCGTGACGGGCCACCCCGGCACCACGAACCGACTCGAAACGCTCGCGCGATTGAAACACCGACGCGATTACACATTGCCCTACAGCCTGTACCGGCTGCGAACGTTCGAAGCGGCGCTTTCGCAATACAGCGAGCAAGGCACGGAGCAACGCCGGCAAGCCGGGACGGACTTGCACCGCTTGGCGAACGCTCGGAAAGCGATGGGCGGGCAACTGCAAGGCCTGCTCGACCCGCAGATCATGGAAAATAAGCGGGCGAGCGAACTGGCGTACCGTATGTTTGCCCGCGGTTCGAGCGGGCCTTCCGACTGGTTTCATTCCGGCGCGACCAAAATTGCCGACATCCAATTGAAATTCCGCACCTTCGAAAAAGAACACGCCCTTCTCGAACGCGGCGACGCATTCTTTTCCGAATACTTCGCCATCGCCCGGCACCTAGTGCGCATGGCCGACGAGATGCCCAAGCAGTCGGGGGAGCGACTCCGCGAGTACCGCGATTCCAACCTCGAATCGTTGAAGTTTCAACTGTTCAGCCCCGCCCCCATCGACGCTGAACTGGAACAGATCAAACTGCAAACGTCTCTCACGTTCCTCGCAGAAAACCTCGGCGGGGAACATCCGATTGTTCGCATGATTCTCGCTGGTAAGAACCCGGCACAACGCGCATCCGAGTTAGTCAAAGGGTGCAAACTCGGCACGATGGACGAACGCAATAAACTTTTCAAAGGCGGCATGAAAGCCGTCGCTGAATCGAAAGACCCGATGATTCAGCTCACTGCGAGTATCGATGCGGCGGCTCGCGAACTCCGCAAACGATACGAGAATGAAGTCGAGGAACCGGAACGCCAAGCCTATGCCGAGATTGCCAAGGCTCGCTTCGAGGTATCCGGCAGAAACATCGCCCCGGATGCGACATTCACTTTACGATTGGCTTTTGGCACCGCCAAAGGCTATGAACTCGACGGCAAGAAAATCCCCTTCCAAACGACCTTCGCGGGGGCGTTCGAGCGATCCGAAAAAATGCACGGTCGCGAGCCGTTCAATCTCCCCAACAGTTGGGTCGATAACAAAGCCAAGCTCGATCTCGCCACGCCTTTCGATTTCGCAAGTACCTCCGACACCATCGGGGGAAACAGCGGTTCGCCCGTACTCAACCGCGAGGGGCAATTGGTCGGCGTCAACTTCGACCGCAACCGCCACGGATTGGTGCGGAACTTCGTGTACACGGAAGTGCAAGCCCGGCATGTTTCCGTTCACTGCCGGGCCGTGCTGGAAGCACTACGGGTGATCTACAAGGCGGACAAATTGTTAGAAGAGTTGGGAGTAGGAAGTTGATAGTTTAGAGTTGGGAGTTGGTGCAACTCTCAACTTCCAACTCTAAACTATCCCTCAGCACTTTCGGATGACGCCGACCAAGATGCCGAGGACGGAGACGTTCTCTTGGCTGGGGTCGACGATAATCGGTTCCATCGTGGAGTTGCAGGGTTCCAAGCGGATGTGGTCTTTGCGGCGGTAGAATTTTTTCAACGTCATGGCCTTATCGATCATGGCCACGACCCGTTCGCCGTTGTCTGCGGATTCCTGTCGTTTGATGACGACGTAATCGCCGTCGGCGATCTGATTTTCGATCATTGAGGTTCCGCGAACCTTCAATGCGTACAGATTGGCCCCGGAGAAGAGTTCTTTCATTTCGAGGCGATCGTTCTGTTCCTCGGCTTCGATCGATTTGCCCGCCGCGACGACGCCGAGCAGCGGCAAGCTGAACCCCCCGGCGGAAACGCCGGGGATCGTGATCGCACGGGCGCGACCACCGCGATCTTGGTTCTTCTCATCCCGGTGGATATACCCCTTCTTTTGCAGTGCCCGCAGGTGGCACATCACGCCGTTCGGCGAGGCGATGTCGAAAGCTTTTCCGATGTCGCGGATCGCCGGGGGGTAACCGCTTTCTTCGATATACTTACAAATGTAATTGAAGATGCGCTGCTGATTCGCCGTGAGATTCGGTTTCGAGGAGTGCTCGTGAGGGTGATCGTTGGAGAAGTTGGGTTTCATCGGTTCGCCCCTTCCGTAATGAATATACGCAACGTACAAGTGTTCATAGTGTATAGAATCCCATCGGACAATTGTACAGTTCTTTCGATGGAATATTCCCGCGACTGGCGGTTGGGTGCCGAGGGGTGCATACTGAGGGGAACGCCAACGGGAGGTTTGCCGCATGGAATTGCCAAAGCCGAGTTGGTTCGCCGCAGTGATTCAAGCGTTATCGAGTGGGAATCCCCTCGATTCCGCACTCGCCACGGCAGCATTCCGCGATCTGCTCTCGGGTCGAGTGGAAGATGTTTACTCCTCGGCGTTCCTCACCGCGTTGCGGATGCGGGGGGAAACTTCCCTCGAAGTGGCCACGGCCGCCCGCGCCCTGAGGGAACAAATGATCCGGCTCGTGCCGGTATCCGGGCCAGTCGTCGATACCTGCGGAACCGGCGGAGATGACCTCGGCACCTTCAACATTAGCACCGCCGCCGCGTTCGTGGTGGCCGGGGCCGGGGTTCCCGTAGTGAAGCACGGCAACCGTGCCGTATCGAGCCGATCCGGCAGTGCCGATGTTCTCCGCGAACTGGGCGTGCCCATCGATTCCGGGGTGGAATGGTCGCAGCGGTGCCTCGATCGCATCGGCTTCGCTTTCTGCTTCGCCCCGCATTTTCACCCCGGCATGGCCCACGTGGCGAATCTCCGCCGAAAGCTCGGCATCCGGACTATCTTCAATTTGCTCGGGCCGTTGGCGAATCCCGCCGGGGCCGAGTACCAACTCATCGGCGTTGGTAACCCTGACCTCCTCGAAACGCTCACGGGTGCTGTTGTGGAACTCAGCGCCCGGCGAACCATCCTCGTTTGCGGCCGCGACGGCTTGGACGAAGTGAGCCTCGCCGGCTCAACGCTGGTACGAATCGTTGAAAATGAAGCCTATCGAAGTGAAGAATGGACACGGAACGATTTCGGATTGGCCGCGGTTACGGCGGAGGAAATCCGGGCGGAAGGCCCCGCCGAAAGCGCCGCGATCATACGCAGCGTGTTGAACGGGGAGACCGGGCCAGCCATGCACATCGTGTTGGCCAACGCTGCGGCGGCGATGTTCGCGGCGAACGCCGTGAGCAGTTTGCGGGAAGGTGTGGAACGGGCGGAGGCGTCGATCCGGAGTGGAAAAGCGAAACGAGTGTTGAAGCGGATGGCAGCGGATGCGTGAATGCTCGCAACCTCGACGATCGGAAGATTGAACTCCCGGCTCGAACTGTACTCGACACCACCCAAAACCTCGCCGACGACGGGAATCGCCGTACCGATCACCGCCCCCGTTTTCCTTTCTCGAATGGCCCGTT
>Ga0105048_10013752_pt1 | contig 12628 bp, 6 predicted proteins | sample MAT05_FD_78382 | JGI IMG/M metagenome (GOLD analysis project Ga0105048, IMG submission 78382) | Freshwater microbial communities from Lake Fryxell liftoff mats and glacier meltwater in Antarctica - MAT-05 | ecosystem: Environmental > Aquatic > Freshwater > Ice > Liftoff microbial mat | place... | reverse complement strand
GCCACCGCTCACCTGACCGTTGGCGTTTTTGCCCCAGCACCGCACGTTGCCGTCCGTGAGCCGTGCGCAGCTGTGCTCGCTGCCGAGGCCCATCTCAGCAACATTCGAAAGCCCTGCGACCTGGACCGCGACGGAAGAGTTCGTCGTTCCTCCGTCTCCTATTTGACGCTGATTGTTCGCCCCCCAGCAGTAGGCGTCGCCAGCTCGGCGTGCGCAGGTGTGACCCGAACCTAGGTAGACGTCCAAGACCGAGGTGAGGGCTCCCGCAGACGTAACCACGGAGACCGGAACGTTGCTGTTCGTCGTGCTATTGTTGCCCAGCTTCCCCGATGTGTTGTTTCCCCAACAACTCACGGAGCCGGTGATCATCACAGCGCAGCTGTGTGAGGTACCTGCGCCCACCGAGATTGCTGTGCCCGGAAGCCCAGTCACTTTGACTGGTGTAGCTTGGCTCGTGCCCGAGCCGTCCCCGAGTTGGCCTGAGGTATTGAGACCCCAGCACCAGATATCCCCTTGAGTCGAGCGCGCACAGGTATGTCGGAATCCGACTGAAAAGCTCGCAAATCCAGTGTTTCCGCTGATGCTCGATATGAGAGCGATTTCAGTGCTGGAATTGGTGTGGCCCCGTCCAAGCTCGCCGTTGCTATTGATTCCCCAACACCAGATTCGCGCATCCGTGGCTAGGCCGCAGGTCAAATTAAACCCGCCATCGATTGCAACGAACACCAAACGCCAGCCTTCGACCGCGGCAAGTGTTCGTGAGGTGACGCCTGGGGCGCTGAGTACGACCTGATACCAGCGATGTCCGCCGTCGCTCGGAGCCGTGATGTCCTGGAAAGTTGCGGTCGTTCCCCCCCCAAGGTTTGCAAAGCCGCTCGCGCTCGTGCCGGATGAGCGTTGCCATTGCTGGCTCAGAGCGTTTGCCCCACGCCGTCCAACGACGCTGTTCGAGTTGGGCGTGAAGTTGTTGCCAGTCAGTGCGCCTCGAACCCGATACGTCACGTCCGGTGCGACGACCGCCGCGCCGGACAGCGCGAGCTGAACGTTCCGGTTCATGCCCTGACTCGCGGTAATCATGCCGCCGATGATCGCCGCTTGCGGTGCATCTGAGTGGGTCCACGCCCCGGCCACGGAACCGGTTGAGACCCACGCACTCCCCAAACCCGCCGGTGCGACTTCTACCTCGAAGCTGAGGAGCGCTGGCGCTGATCTCCTTCCGCTTGCGAAGTTGGACGCTGGTCCCTCGCCAGCGGCGTTGACGGCGCGCACCGTGTAGTCTGCGGTAGGGCCAAGAGGTCGAACCGGCGCTGTCCACGAGAGGTCCACCTGGCTCGTGTTCGTGGTCGTCGCTTGGAGGTTGGTAGGGAAGGTCCAACTCGCCGCGCCCGCAATCAGAGAGTCATCGAAGCTCGGCCCTTGGACGCCAGGATTCGCCGTGAGCTTCGTCGTCCCTCTATAGACATGGTAGCTTGTCGCGCCCTGGACGGCGGTCCAGGTGACCTTGACCACATCCGAGAGCTCCGAAGTTGCTTCCGTTATCGTCGGAGCGAGAGTCGGCGGCGCAAGCCTCATTCCGGAAACAGCAGGACTTGTCATCGACTGAGCACCGGCCGCACTGACCACGACGCGATAGAACCTGACGCTGCCATCGGTGGGCGCTCCTGTGTCGTCATGAGTCGCGCCATTTGCGTTACTAATCGCGGAGAAGCCGCTTGATGCCGATCCGCTCGAACGCTCCCACTGGTAGCTCAACGCACCTGCAACACGACGCGCGCTTGCGCTGCTCGCCGGACTCTGGCCTTGGGCCGTGACTGCTCTGACCTCGTAGCTCCTGAGCGCTCCTGAAGTCGCCTCGCCGCCGGTCGAGGTCAAACGCACATATTCTGCGTAGGTGGCGTGCGAGGCGGTCGCGACTACCGAGTTCAGCGTAGGCCCAGATGCCGCGGTGTCTTGATACATATCGTTGTTGGGCGCCAGAGTTCCGCACGCGCCGCTATCGACCCGCACTTCGTAGCCTGTCAGCGGACGCTCCGCGACCTGGCCCTGGGCCGTTTGTGAGGGAGCGCCCTGACTACCAGACACAACAGCGGTCACGCGATAGCCGTATTGCTTGGCGCCAGCAGTAGCCGCAGCACTCCATGTCAGCGTGACACCATCGGACTCACCGGTCGCGACCAGATTGCCAGGTGCATTTGGTAGCGGCGGGATAGCAACGGTCGTATCGACGTAGGACGCTGCGGTCGTTGCGACACCGTTGAGCGCAGACCACGATGCCCCACTCGCGCAGTTCGCGACGTCGCACCGGCTGACGTAGTAGCCACTCGCGTTGGCGACCGGATTCCAGCGTACCTCGACGTCCACGACGCGATCGATACTCGCAGTCACCCCGGTCGGAACGAGGCTGGTCGGGTTCAGTCGCGAGCCCGCGATAGCTGCGCTCGGTCGTGAGACTGCGCCCGCCGCGCTTGCTACAACTCTGTACCAGCGAGTACTGCCATCCGAGGGGGCGCTCGTGTCATCATAGCCCGCCGCAGTTGCGCCGGAGATAGGCGAGAAATTGTCGGGTGTCGCCCCGCTCGAACGTTCCCATTGCAACATCAAGGGACCGGCGATTCTCCATCCGCTCGCAGATTCCGATTGACCCTGGCCGCTCGCAGTCGTCGCACGCACTTCGTAGAGCCGTTCGGACCCCTGGGTCGTCGACCCGCCACCAGATGTCAGGCGCACGTACTGCTCGAATGTGCCTTGCGACGCGGTCGCGGTAGCTGCCAACACGGACGGTGCGGGTGCCTGCGGATCATTGTATTGGGCAACCAATCCGCCAGCCGAGGTCCAGGCTCCGCCATCAATTCTCACATCGTATCCTGTAATTGGTCGCTCCGCGACGCTGCCCACCGTCGACGTCGATCCAGGACTCTCGCCAGCAACGCCAATTGCCACGACCCGATATCGATACGTTGCGACTGGGGGTGCAGTCGCAGGGCTCCATGTTATCGTGACCTGCGTTGATGAGGACCGGCTGGCCTGCACGCCACTTGGCGCAGGCGGTAGTCCCGGAACTGCAACAGTCGCATCAAGGTACGAAGTCGTGGTGACCGGCGCGCTCGTTAACGCAAACCAGCCATTGTCGCCTGGGCAACTCGCCAGGTCACAGCGCTGGACATGGTATCCCGTCGCGCCGGCGCGCGCAGTCCACTGTACTTCGACGTCGGCTGTCCGATTCGAGCTCGCCATGACCCCCGTAGGTGGCTCGACGGACGCGATACACTCCGAACCCATGATGGAATAGCCTGCGAGGCACCTCCCACATTTGGCATCGATCGCACCACCCCCTTCGATGCACTCCCGGCGCTCACTACCGCAAGTCAGATCGGAGCAATCTACGATAGTTGGCCCAATGTCGACCTCGATATTCGTCTCGACCTCGGGACTCGTCTCGGTCTCCACCACCGCTTCGACTTCAGCGAAAGTCTCGACAGGTGCTGTCGTATCGGGAGGTGGCTCTGTCTCAGAATCCAGCAGCGTGTCCAAGTCCACTTCGTGCCGGCCATCGACATCCGCTTCCGGGTCCGTGTCGAACGCGAGATCCGCTCCGCTGTCAAGGTCGACCGTCACATCGAGATCGTCACTGACCTCGACGTCGTGCACCTCACCAATGACATCGTCGGCCGTCTCGGTGTCGACGTCTTCCGCTTGGGAGTCGCCAACCTCAGACTCCTCGGTCTCGTCGATTTCCGAGTCACTATCGTCATCGCAAGGATTATCGCCCACGCACGAAGGAGGATCGGGAAAGCATCCAGCGGTCGAGCCACCGAGAGCCATGAATACGCATACTCGGAGCCGCAAAAGAGCGTTCAGCATTGTTTCCCCGGTAGTCGAGCTGCAAGACTCTATCGGCGCGCTTGAATGTCGTCAAGGTCCGCAACACCTGGCGAGGCCGGGGCTTCTCCATTCCGGTTCTTGTTGATCGCTTCGTCCTTGTGGGTGCACCGAGCTGCGACGGCGATGCGTTCGATAGTCAGCGGTTCCTGGGATCGGGGCGGGCTGAGGCTGATCGCATCGGCGGCCGAAGCTATTCGTGTTCGGCGGAGAGACCGAGGATTGTGGCGACGCCGAGCTCGACTGCGGCCCGCGCGTCAGCGCGCGAAAGGAACGAGCGCGACGTGCGGGCGGTGCGGGTCAGTAGCGGGCCGGGTCCGTACGTGCCCCATCTTCGACGATGGTCCGGGCCCGGCGGGTCACGAGCCGGCGGGTGCGGTCGCGGGTGATCACAAGTGGAGCAACTCGGTGTGGGTGTCGAACGCCGGTGGCGAGTTCGAGTACGGCGCGCAGCGCGGTGGGGGCAGCTGGATCTGGGTCGGCGGCAACGGCAAGTTCACGGTGCCCGCGGGCGCATTGGCTCCGATCGTCGCGACCGGCCTGGTCATTGCGCCGTTCGGTACGGTCGACTTCCGTCTGGAGATCGACGTGTCGGGCGACGGCGCGAACCTCAATGCGTTGTTCCAGGGCCTCGACTACAGCGGCAAGGTGAAGGTCAAGGGCAGCGCCTGGGGCTGGAGCGAGATCGCTCTCAGCGACGACGGGATGAAGGGCGACTCGACTGCCGATGACGGCGTCTACACGTTCGTCCTGTCGGAGAACATCGGCAAGCATGATGGCCTGTTGAAGCTCGGTGCCATGCCGGAGTTCATCTTCGTGCTCGACGGGGTCGAGTACAAGAACACCGACGCCGAGGGTGCTCAGGAAGGGGTCAACGCCTACAGCGACTATGGCGGCGTGGGTGCAGATGCCTGCGTCGCGGACGCGGCGGCGCGAGTCGAGGAAGTCATCGGCGTGGCCGACAACAAGAACACGATGGTGACGGTCGGTGCCGACTGATTCCTGACGTGTGAAAGGTGTGTCTACGACGCCTCGATCCTACGCAAGTAGGGTCGGGGCGTTGTACTTTGTGGGGAGCAGTGGTCTGTCAGGTCGGGGACTCCGAGGGCGCTGGGGGTGAGTGATGAGGCGTACGGCTGCCATCCTGCTGATCGTCAGTGGGCTCCTCGGAATGGGCTGCGGCGAGGACGACGCGGATTCGACGGATGTCGCGGACACGATCGAGATCGGCGGCGACGTGGACGGCGACGGCGATGGCGAGACCGATGTCGGCGAGGTCGGCGAGGTCGGCGACGTCGGCGATACGGCGCAAGATGGCGACGTGAGTGTCGATGCGGACACGGCCCCCGAGCTGCTGTTGCATGTGCCGTCGCCCGACTGGCGCGAGCAGGTGATCTACTTCGTGTTTACGGACCGCTTCGCCGACGGCGATCCGACGAACAACGACCAGGGCGCGGGCGAGTACGACCCGAGCACCACAAGCCATTACTCCGGTGGTGACCTGCAGGGCATCATCGACCGGCTCGACTACATCCAGGGGCTCGGCGCGACGGCCGTGTGGATAACGCCCCCGGTCGCGAATCTGTGGTGGGATCCGCTGTCGCAGTTCGGCGGTTTCCACGGCTATTGGGCGCGCGACTTCACGGCGGTGGACGAGCACCAGGGCACGCTCGCAACCTATCAGGCCTTGAGCGACGCACTGCACAAACGTGGCATGTACCTCATCCAGGACATCGTCACGAACCACACCGGCAACTTCTTCACCTGGTCGGGTGCCTACGATCCCGCCCAGCCCGAGACGAACTTCGTGCGCAATCTCGACGCCAAGCCCGGGTTCGCGCCGACGCAGCCGCCGTTCGACCACAATGACCTCGGCAATTCCGCCGACGTCGCCGCCGGCATCTATCATTGGACCCCAGCGATCGCGGACTACACCGATCCTGTTCAAGAAAAGACTTGGCAGACGAGCGACCTCGACGATCTCGCGACCGAGAACCCGGTCGTCAGGAAGGCGCTGCGTGAGAGCTATGGCGGCTGGATCGAGAAGGTCGGCGTGGACGGCTTCCGCATCGACACGGCCAAGTTCGTCGAGCAGGACTTCTGGAACGACTTTCTCCATGGAACCGACCCGACGGCGCCAGGCATGCACGCGGTCGCGGCAGCCACCGGGCGCGACAACTTCTTAGCCTTCGGTGAGGTGTTCCAGGCCTCGGAGCCGATGGACGACGCGGGTGATCGGATCGTCACGAGCTACCTCGGCACGGTCGCCAAACCGGGCCTCGACGCGGTGCTCGGATTTCCGCTCTACGAGGAGCTCTCGCGCGTCATCGGCGGTGGACAGCCGACCCGCCATCTCGCCTATCGATTGGGCGTCACGAGCGACGAGAGCCTCTATCGCAATCCGTATATCACACCGAACTTCCTGGATAATCACGACGTGCAGCGGTTCCTGGCGGCGTCGAGCGAGGTCGCCTTCGAGCAGGCGTTGCTGGTGCTGTTCACGGTGCCGGGGATCCCCGTCGTGTTCCAGGGCACGGAGCAGGCTTTCAGCGAGACGCGTGCGTCGCTCTTCGCGGCGGGCTGGATGTCGGGTGGGGTCGATCACTTCGATACTGGCAGTTCGCAGTATGCGCTCGTGAAGGCGCTGTCGCTGATGCGTCGCGGGCACCCTGCTTTGACCCAAGGCAAGCTCGAGGTGTTGGCCGACAATCCCGCCGGGCCAGGCGTGCTCGCCTTCGAGCGGGTGCTCGCGGGTGGGAAGACCGCGCTGGTGCTGCTCAATACGGCTGAAGAGGACGTCCTTGTGGCGGGGCTCGCATCGGGCCTGCCGGCCGGCACGCAATTGACGGTATTGACCTCACTACGCGCGGGCGACCCGGTGCACGTCGGGCGCGCCGGTGAGGTCACGACGGTGCTTCCGGCCCGCGCGAGCCTGGTGCTCGAGGCGACCGAGACCGTCGTCGCGGTGCTCGAGGCGAGCGTGACGCTGACGGTCGATACGGCGATCGATGGCGAGACGTTCACGGAGGATGTCGTCATCACCGGCAAGGTCACGCCCACGACGACGAAGCTCCAGCTCGTGGTCGATGGCTATATCGGTCGCGCCCCGCTCGTCACCCCCGCGGCGGATGGCAGCTGGAGCGCCAATCTGGCGGTCTTGCTGATGCCCTATGGCGACAACGAGCACACGCTGGTCGTCTATGCGCCCGATGCGAAGGAAGCGTCCGCGACGATGGCGTTTCGGACGAGCACGAGCTTCGATGGCGAGATCATCACGGTTACGGACCCGCTCGGCGACGACGTCGGACCGGCCGGAACCTACGTCTATCCACAGGACACGACCTTCGTGAACGCGCGCTCGATGGATATCGAGAAGCTCGTCATCGAGGCGGGCCCCGCGACCTTGAGACTGCGCTTCACGATGGGCGAGCAGAGCACCGTCTGGAATCCGAGCAACGGCTTCGACCACACCTGCTTCAATGTCTACTTCGATGTGCCAGGCCTGGCAGGCCTCACGTTGTTGCCGAAGATCCAGGCCACGATTCCTGCTGCCGCCGATGGCTTCGCCTGGGACTTCACTCATTTCGCTTACGGCTGGGGCAACTCGCTGCACAAGACGCAGGGCGCTAGCACCACCGAGATGGGCGGCCCCGTCCCTGGTCGCCCGAGCATCGTCGTCGATGCTGCGAGCCAGACGATCATCTTCGAGTATCAGGCCTCGACCTTCGGCCTCCAGAGCTGGGCCGGCGTGAAGGTCTACGCAACCACCTGGGACTTCGACGGCATCGACGCCCGCTACCGTCCCTTGTCCCCGGCCGGCGGCCAGTGGCTCATGGGCGGCGGCGCCGAGACCGACCCGTACATCATGGACTCGGTGGGCCCGGTCACCCTCCCTGCGTCCGAGTCGCCCTGAGGCATGGCGAGCGGTTGGTGGTCCTTGGCCGCTACAATACCGGGACGAAGTGTGATGTGCTGCGTGGGTCCCAAAAGGGGACATCATGGAGAAAGACATGCACTGGAATCAGCTCTCGGAAGACAATACTCGTGCCCTGGCACTGGCCGACATCATGTGCGGCGCGGCGTGTGCCGACTCGCAGTTCGATGAATCGGAGCGCATCATCGTCGGCGCGATGCTGATAAAGGTGCTCGGGGTGACGTCGTTGCCGGCCGAATTTGAGGCCCACCTGTTGGGATTCGATGGCGACAGGCTGAACCTCGTCGACGCGGTGGCGCGGCTCGGACTCGACAACGACCGGGACAAGAAGTCGGTCTTCAAGGTCGTGAGCGAGATCGTCAAGGTCGACGACAAGATCGAGAAGTCTGAGCGCAGCTATGTGACACGGCTCGCCAAGGCGCTCGGGATCCACGTGGCCGAGGTGAAGTCGCTGCTCGGATAGTCTGTGCGTCTGGGTGCCGATGCTCGAGTAGGCGCTTGCTTGGACTCACGGTCAGGCTTCGATGACGGAAGCGAGGGCCTGGACGCGCGGGTCGTCGTCGGCGCTGAGTGGGGCGCTGGCGAACGCCTCGAACGCGAGTAGCGCCACGCTGGCGAGCGCTCCCGCGGCGACGGCCATGAGTCGCTGGGACGAGCCGAGCACCAGGAGGGCGGCATAGGCGGCGCTGAGCGCGCCGAGCGCGAGGTCGGCTGGAGGGGTACTCGTGTGCGAGTAGCCGCGCATGCTTGTGATGGGAGCCACCGTACTGAGCGTGAAGAGCGCCTCATCGAGTGCGAGCAGGCGCGCTTCGCCAAGGAAACCGCGGCGCTGGGCTTCGGCGATCGCCTCGCGTTGGAGGGTGCCGAGATGCAGGAGGAGGGCTGCGCCATGGCGGCCCTTGAGCTCCTTCTCGCGGGTCATCGCCTGCACGACGGTGTCCTCGTGCGGGTCCCTGCCGCCCAGATGGGCGCGGATGGCGGCCACGAGGGCGGTGTGTCGGTCGACGATGGCGCGGCGCAGCGCCTCCGCCTCGAGCTCGTCGGGCTGCACGGTCGCGACCAGCCAGGCTTCGACCCGCCCGCCAAAACTCTGGGCCGCGTCGGCCAAGCGCACCGCCTGGGCCTCGAGCACGGCCAGCTTTGCGCGGCGCGCGCGCATCGTCATCATCGCCCAGATGGCGAGCACCACCCCGGCGACGATCATCGGCGGCTCGGTGAAGCGCGCAAAAGGGATGTGCAGCACATGCCGCGAGAGCGCGGCCACGACGACCGCGACCGCCAGGATGGACCACGCGATGCGCCGTCGCCGGAGCGTGTGCACGAGCCCCGACAGCGACGACAGCGGCGTGCCCGCGGCCAACGTCAGTTCTCCACCGGCAGGATCGTGTAGCGCGCTGCGTACTCGCGCATCTGGGTCGCGAAGTCGTCGGGGTACTCGATCTTTGCGTCGACGATCTCGCCGCCTGCTTCGACCGGCACGATGCGCGGATTGATGAAGCCCGCATAGGGTGCCACGCCGAGCTTGTCCCAGCGCTCCTTCACCTCTTTATGGAGGACCGGGTCGAGCTTGACGCCGTAGCTCTCGACGAGGGCGGCGCCGGCCTTCGCGTCGCCTTGCGACTTGATGCGCTGGACTTCTTTCAAGAGCTCGCCGAAGAGCGCGCGCAGCTTCGCGTGGTCGTTGATGACGAACGCGGTCTTGCCGGGCGCCTTCTCGATCTTCGCGATGACCTCCGGGCCGCCTTTCTCCATCGCCCACGCGGCGATGAGGTGGCGGTTGCGCATGTGCGCCTCCTGGATGTCTTCGCCGAGCGGGATACGCGCGAGCTGCACGAGCAGCGCGTTCTGGATGAAGGCCTCGTAGCCCGCCTTGGGGAGCTCCGAGTCCTTGACCAGGCCGAGCTCGGCGAGCTTCGCGTCGGGCAGATAGTAGAGTGCCACCAGATCGGCACGCGCCTCCTCGAGGCACGATGCGTAGTTCTTGAGCGTGTCCGAGAATGTCAACACGCCGGGCTCGAGCTGCCCCGAGGCGTGGCCGATGACCTCGTGCATGTCGGTCTCGAGCTTGTCCGCGAGCGGGGCAAATTTCCTTATGCGCTCATAGGCTTCGGGGCCGGAGGCGAACTCTTCGAGCACGCCGGAGACCTTCTTGACCTCTTCGTAGGCGGTCACGATGTTGCCGAGGTTGATCGACTTCGAGCCGTGCTCGCGTCGGATCCAGTCCGAGTTTGGCAGATTGACACCGATCGGGAACGTCGGGCCAGAGTCGCCGGTACCGAGCACCGTGTCGATGACGCGTGCCGAGATGCCGGTGACCTGCGCCTTTTTGTGCTGCGGCAGATACGGCATGTGGTCTTCGAACCACTGCGCTTCTGCCGAGATGGCGGCGATGCGCTGCGACGACTCGGGGTCCTTCACCTGCACGATGGCTTCATACGAGCCGCGCATATCGACCGCGTCGCCGTACGTCTCGATGAAGCCGTGGATGAGGTCGACGGTCGAGTCGGTGTCCTTGACCCAGGCGATATTGAAGGCGTCGAAGTCGGCGAGATCGCCGCTCTTGTAGTACTTGATGAGCGCCTCGAGCCAGGCCTTCTGGTTGTCGTTCTCGACGAACGGGAGGGCGGCCTCGAAGTGCGCGACCGACTTCTCGAGGGCGGCGCCGTACATGCCGCCGACCTTCCAGACACGCTCTTCGATCTTGCCGTCGGCGTTCTTCACGAGCTTCGAGTTGAGGCCGAACATGACCGGCTTGTCGCCGCCGTTCTTCTTCTTGTCCGCGTAGAAGGCCTCGACCTCCTGCTGGGTGATGCCGCGCGCGTAGAAGTTGTTCGCGGAGCTGGCGATGAGGTCGCCCTTGGCGTCGAGTGACACGTTCATCGTGTCGATCGTGGGGTCGAACAGGAGCGGCATGAGACGGTCCGCGAGCGCCGCCGGGGTCTCGTCCTTCGCGAGCGGGAAGGCGGCCGGGTCGGAGTCGGCGACGAGCCTGGCGAACGTCTCCTTCGAGAAGCCCGGCTCGAACTTCTTGTTCGAGTAGTGATGGTAGATGCCGTGCGAGAACCAGACGCGCTTCAGGTAGACCTCGAACGCGGCGTATTCGTTGGTGGTCTTGTCGCCCTTGTAGGTCTTGTCGATCGCCTCGAGCGTGCGCTTGATGAGCAGGCCCTGGGGATGGGTCTGGTCCCACGAGATCTCGCGCGACGCGAGCGATGCCTCGGACAGGTGGTAGAGCAGGACGCGAATCTTCGGGCTCAGCGCGTCCCATCCCGGCACGCGGTAGCGCAGGATACGCAGGTCGGCGAACTGCTCCAGGAGCACCTTGAAGTCGGTCGCGGCCGCGGTCGAATCGGGGGTCGTGTCGGTCATGGCGGCTCCATCGGGTGCGGGCGCGGCGGCGTCAGGATCGGGTGCGGGCGCCGCGGCGTCAGGATCGGGTGCGGAGGTCGTGTCGGCCGCGGTGACGAGGGCGGAGTCGGCGACCTGGGGCTTTGGGGTCTTGCCGCACGCGAAGAGGAACAGCGGGAACGAGAACGCGACGAACCTGAGTCTCATGGGACCTCCGGCCGCGCAGACTGCTACCGTTCGTAGTCGAGCGCAACCGGGTTGCGGAGGTCCGGGATCAGCCTCGACCGGGTTCGCCGCCTTTCTTGGCGCCGGCCATCGAATCCCAGATTTCCAAGTACTTGTCGCGAACCGAAGCGTCGAGATCGGCGCCCAACGCACGCGGCAGGTCGAGGGTATCGATCATCGAAGCGATGTCGCCGAGGTCCTTCGCGCGATGCACCGCCGAGAGACCGGAAGCGAGCTTCAGCTCGATGAAGCGATGGATCGGCAAGAGTCGCAGCGAGCCAACCGCCACACCTTCACTTGGATTCGGGAAGCGAACCGGCTTGGGCTTCCCGTCGCCGGGATACTCACCTTCGAAGATAACATCGACGCCGATGCCGAACTCGGTGTCGCGCATGCCCTTGCTTCCCTTGAACTTCTCGACGTAGCCGAGGCCGAGGTTGCGCGCCTTGAAGGCCTCGAGACCCTCGCGGGTCATGAGCACATCGACGTCTTCGGTGACGCGCCGGTGGCCGTACGCGTTGAGGGCCATCGCGCCGACGATCGCATACGAGATGTGGTCGCGTTCGAGTGTGGCGACGAGCTTGGCCAGGGCTTTGTGAACAGGTGACTCGCCCATGAAGAACCTCCCCGACAGCTCGGCCCCTTCCCAGAAGCGGCGTTCGAGCTCGGCGGCTGGCAAATCCCATTTAGACGCGCGCTCGGGTTCGTGGCGAATGCCCCTGTCTTCCCTCGGCTCCGCCGGGGGCTCCGCCTTCGGTCCAGACAGGGGCCCACGAACCGGAGCGCTGGGGTCAGACATGCGCGTAGCCTAGCGACCATCCGTCTGGCGAACAAGGCTTGGGAACGATGCGAGTATCGTCAGGGCGTGATTCGGCCCGCGTGCAGCTCGCGCCGGGTCCCGCTCAGAGGCAGATAGGTGAAGGCGACGTAGGTCGCGGTGGCGTCGGCCTGGTAGTCGAAGTCGTGGCCCTCGGCGATGAGCACGTCGTCGTGGGTCGTGACGTCGAAGCGATGCAGCTCGTCGTTGGGGGTGCCGCACAGCTCGAAGAAGAGATTGCCGCCGACGCGTTGGGCGTTGCGTGCGCAGTGCGACGACCATTGGTGCAGCACAGTGCCATCGACGTCGAGCAACACGGTCTGGCCGGCGCCGAGCGCGAGTGTGATGCCGTCGTCCGAGACGTGCACGAGCTTGGTGTAGGTGATCATCGGGTCGGCGCGCACGAGCTTCCGATTGCGCCAGAG
>Ga0105048_10013751_pt1 | contig 12630 bp, 7 predicted proteins | sample MAT05_FD_78382 | JGI IMG/M metagenome (GOLD analysis project Ga0105048, IMG submission 78382) | Freshwater microbial communities from Lake Fryxell liftoff mats and glacier meltwater in Antarctica - MAT-05 | ecosystem: Environmental > Aquatic > Freshwater > Ice > Liftoff microbial mat | place... | reverse complement strand
TGAAGTTGCTGGCACCCGGCATGGATGACAGCAAGACCGTGCCATCGGCACCGACCACCGACAGCACCACCCCTTGATCCGACGGCGTCGTCGGGGCCACGCTGACCAACATGCGCTGGCCGCCGTTGGCCTTGAGCACATATTCATTCACATTGCCCGATGTAACCTGGCCGACCACGGTGGAGGCAAAGGTGCCGGGGGGGAAGGTGATGCGCTTGATGGACTGATTCGGCGGTGCAGGGGTGATGGGGCGCGCATAGACCGACAGCGTATAGTTGGCCGTGGTGCCATTAATCGCACGCGCGTCGATGTAGTAATCCTGCGTGCTGGGTGTGATGCCGCTCCAACTGCTCGCATCGGCATGATCCGAAATGAGCACAGTGCCGTCCTGGCCCCACAGGATCAAAATCACGTTGTTATTGGGTCCCGCATCCACCGACACACTGAAGTTATCGTTGGCCCCCAACTTGATGACGTAGCGATCGGCCCCGCCAAAGCGCAACACGCCGGTGCGGGTGATGGTGTCGGCCCCACGCCCAAATAACAGCCGCTGCGCGCGCGGCGACACGCCCTGAGCCTGGGCCACGGTGGCGGTCAAGAGCAAGCCGGCGCACAAGCCAGCCAGTTTCGTAGTTAGTTTCATAGATTTCCTTTTTAAGTCTCATGCGAGACATTTTGATAGGAGTATGCAACTGCACACCCCCTACTCACAATTTGTGTGCTCTATTCCCAAACGGCAGCAACAACGACCTCGAAAGGCTCGCCAAACTCAGTGCCCCCGGCATTGCTCGGCACAGCGCGCAAGGCTTGCCAGATGGTGCCTGGGGTCAGGTCGCCCACGATCACGCTCTTGTCTGAGCAGTAATAGTTGACGCGTTGTTCGGCAATGAGGCTGGAGCCGCCGGTGGCGAAGTTGCACACGGCACCGTCGCTCAGTTTCAGCAGCCAGGGGTGCTGCGGCAAATCGGCCTTGTTGGCTTCGGGCAGCGCCTTGCTGAGATTCAATTTGAAGGGAGTGGCCTTGCCGATTGGGTCCACATCACACACCAGCGTCTTGCCGTCGTCGGCAATCAGGCACGGGTCGTAGATGGCGTTGCCGACCGAGCAGCGATAGGCATCGGCGCGAGTAGAGGCGATGGAACCGGCGAAGCACTCGCCATCCTGCGATGCATCGGGCGCAACCGGCACCAGCCGAATGACCTCGGTTGTGGTCACTTGCACAACGCCGCTCAAATTGGCTCGCGTCTCGCTCATGGCTGGGCTTGCGGTGGCATCGGCCTGGCTCAGCGCCAGCGACTCCACCAGGCCGTCCAGGGTGGCCAGCTCGGGTGTGAAGCCAGTTGCGACCAGTTCGTCCAGCTTCTGGGTGATATCGAGAATGTAGGCGTCGTAATCCCTCTCCATCGCCGCCGCTTCAGTTTTGGCATCGGCCGATGTTGTGGGCAGTGCACTGGCTTGAATCGGGTAGAAGAAGGAGACGTAGTGCTGGCCGTCATTGCTCAACCCCTGAAACGTATAGAACAGGTTGTCATTGGCGATGGGGCTGACATCGAACGTATAGCGAGTGAGATAACGCACGCCAGTTCCACTTTTGAAGGTCAGATATTTCACCTGAGCGTGAAAGACCTGCGAGCCGGGCAGTTGCGGCAACAACGGCAACGTGCCGCTGATCGTGCCGCTTGGCGGGGCCGGTTTCTCGGCCAGCAATGCCGTGAGCTGGCTGATTGGGTTTTGGTCCTCGGCCACACCTTCGGCTGTTAACAGGGCTTGATAGTCGGCGACAGAATAGAACACGATCTGCCGCTGCAAGGGGCTGACATAGCCCTCCACCGTGTCGCCGGGGAAGGTGAAACGAATACTGGCGGGTTCACCTGCGCCGGGGCCGGGCGCATTGGCATCGCCTGCGGCAGCGGCAGGCCGGCTCTCATTGCGCATCACCTTCTCGTCGGCCAGACCCATGTCATTGAAGCTGATTTGCTCGGCGGTCAGTGCCGTCGCAGTGGCTTCGGTGGTGGCGGTGACCTCGGCCGTGGCAACTGCCGTTGTCATCTCGGCCGTGGGCGCACTAGTAGGTTCAGCAATGGCGGCTTCGGTGGGCGCAGCGGTTGGCTCGGGCGCGACGGTGGCCGCGGCCTCGGTGGTGGGTACGGCGACGGGTGCCGGTGTTGATGCTGGGGCAGCACAGGCGGCCAGCAGCCCAAGGATGAGGGTGAGTGTGGTGGCACGGGCCACCTGGGCAAGAAATTTAGTTTGCATTGTCAATTCAGTGGGAATTAAATCCCTCTCATTCAGTCTAAGTTAGTGACCAGAAGTAAATGCCACTTTTCAAAACGATGCCAACTCGAAGTAGGTCAAAGCAAATCGCTTAAGCCGTCATTCCCGCGGAGGCGTCCCCGCAGCGGGGCGGGAATCTAGGCGTAACCCCAACGCAATAGGTGATGCAAGGTCTGGATTCCCGCCTCCGCGGGAATGACGGCATAAATTCAGGACCTTCCTTCGCGACTCCTATTCGCCATTTTGCTTTTACCGGTTTTATTTCTTAACTTTCATCAGCGCCATGCGGACAAGATCGGAAGAGGCGACTGTCGCCCTTACTTCCCCGCAATCGCCTGGGTGTCTCCGCTCACGGCCAGCTTCCAGTTCTCAATGGCGGTGCCTTCGAGGTTCAAGTGGCTGGTCAGATAGTGCAGCCGCTGGGCGCTGGGGCCGGATGAGGTGGTGAAGCGCTGTTGCAGATAGTAGGGCGGGATGGATTGGTAATACAGCACCGCCGACACCGTCCCGCCCTCGGCCACTGTCTGGGGCAGCTTGATCCGATACTGGATCACATCGGAGCCGCTGCCGTCGAAGAACTGCTGATCGTCCTGGACATTGCCCTTCGGCGTCACCGCATCCACAAACCGCTCGCCCCAGACCGGGTCGCTGTTGAAGCCGGGCGGGCCGGTCGGCGTCCAGCCAAGGGGCAGCAGGCGGTTGTCTTTGATGGTGTCTGAGAGCGCGACAAAGCTGCTGGTAATCAGGCCTTCGGGGTTCTTCACCAACTCCTGATAAATCTGAACCTGATTCTCGCTGGTGATGACTTGATGATGCGGCTCAAAGGCCTGCTGGCACTGCGTCGAATCCTGCGCGCACACGTCCGGATTGAGCACGGTCAGGAATTCCGACGGCAACGCCTCACCCTTGTCATCGACGATGATGCCGAGCGTGTTGGTGCGGCCCGATGCCCACATCACATTCTTTTGCGCGTCGAGCACGTTGAATTCGAGGAAGGCCCGCCGAAAGCCCACGCCAGACGGGAAACGGTGGCCGGTCAGGTTGGTCACTTTGACATCGACCACCAACTCGTCACCCTCATAGCTCACCTTTTGCACCTCGACCGTGGCCGTCTTCTCGGTCGCAAACTTCTGCGCGTTTTCGATCGCATTCGGCAGGCCGCTGCTGGCACCGGTCATGTAGTCGGTCTTGCGCGACCCCAGGATGTGATCGAACTGGCGGAACATCTCCAGGGCAAAGATATTGATGCCGTGCAGTGAGTGCCGGGCGAAGTTGTCGCGAATCGGCACGCTGATATCCTCGACCGGCGCGAGATTATCTGCCTCGGGGTAGGTCTGATCTTGAATATTGGCAATGCGATAAGCCAGCTTCTGGCCGTGATACTCATCAGTCATGTGGCACTGCTGGCACGTCTGCACATTGCTGCCCTGCCCATACTCGTTCTGGTATGAACTATTGAGCCACTCCAGATAGGTCGATTGCTCGAAGTCGCTGCCAACTTGCTGACCGGCCGCGTTGTAGATGGGCAGGTAGATGACGTGGCAACTGCCGCACAGTTCGGCCGATTTGATGTAATCGCTCTGCACCGGCTTCATACCCAGCGACACCGACATGGGCAGAGTGGCCGGGGACTCAAACGGCCCGTAAATCTGGCTGATCCCGGGCTCAACCTCGCCCGGCTTCGAGACCACAAAGTTGCCGGTCATGATGTCCTGCAACGGCTTGCCGCTATCCACCATCTGATGACACACCGTGCACGACACGCCGTCGCGGGCCAGCGCACCATATTTGAAGTGCGGGTCAGTCTGATCGGTGATGTGAACCATCTCCTCCTTGAAGATGGAGCCGGGCTGGTCGATATGCAACTGGCGCTGTCCCATCACTCCGTGGCACTGGAAGCACAGGTTTTGAATGACATCGGGCAGGTTGCCGCTGGAATGAATGGCTTTCTCGCTTTCAAGCTGGGCGTAGAAGATGGGGTCACGGCCCGACAACCCCATCAACGACCAGTTCCACTCGCCATAGGGCGAGAGATTGACGCCGGCATGCGCGGCGACATCAGAATGCGCGGCGGTGGGCGGGATGTACATGTTGGGGCCAAATGGCTTGCCCAGGCCGTCGTGGCACGCGATGCATTGATCCGAGGTGAGGAACTGGCCCGGGCCGTCCGGGCCGGCGATGACATGGTCGTAGTTCACGCCCGGGATCGTGACCACCTGCGTATACGCCACCGGCGCGAGGCTGTTGAACACGCGCACAAACTCAGGGTTCACATCGCGCTGAGGAATGGCGGCGATGAGCTTGGCCACATCTGGGCCGGCTGCCAGTTGAGGATGGAGTTGTGTTTGATCCGAGATGGGTGTGGGGGCCGGCGTGGCCGCATTGGCAGGTGGAGGAGCGGCTGGCGTGATCCACGAATCGTCGACGCGATAGGCAATCGGATCACCCGCCTCACCGGCAATATTGCGCAACGAGGCAAAGGTGAGATGGTCGTTGGCCGAGGCATGGCAGCGCACGCAATATTGGCCGAAACCCGCATTCGGGTAATCAAATGGATAGGTATAGCTGTCCACTGGTTGACCCTTACCCCAATAGCCCCAGAACCAGCCATCTTTGGACGCCTTGCTATCGCGAACCATCACGGTGATGCCGAACATCTTGTCCTGGATGCCCTGCTCGGACAGATCGGCATATTGAGGGGCCGGCGGGTTATACATCTCCTTGACAATCATGGCTCCGTCGGGCAACGTGCCCTGCCGATCATTCTTCAACCACTGATAGACCTCGGGCGAGTAGAAGATGCGCACGGCCGGGTGCGGCGCGTAATACTGGCCGTTGATATACGGGCCGGTGTCGCGCACGCGCTTGTCTCTGGCCCAGGTGGGTTGCTCGTAGCCGCGCTCGCCCAAAAAGTTATACAGCTGTTGCTCATAGCGTTGCAACGGCAACGTGCTGGGCAATGGCAAACCCGATGTGTTAGGCGATGAACCCGCCGTTGGCATGGGCGCGGGTGGAACCGGCGGCACCGCGCATGAGGAACTGATCAGCAGCACCCCCAACAGTGTGCAGGCACCCAAAACAGAAAACACAGTCGCTCTCGGCATTTCAAGCACTTTCATTCCTATATCTCCCCCATAGTGGCCGGTGGATTAGACCGCCGAACCCGCATAGAACTTGTGTGCAAAGTATGCTCAAGAGCGCCTGGTTTTTGCATGGCGATGTATCAATCTTTAGACCGATTTTGCACGCGGGTGTTAACGACAGTGACATGGCCCATGTCATGGATGACAGCTTTATTCGCCGTCATGGGCATCGTGGACCTCGACATGGGCTTTTAGGAAGGCCAGCAACAAGTGAATATCGGCAAAGTAGTAAATCTGTTCCGTCACAGTCGATTGCACAGAGCCACGCCAGTATTGCTGCTTCCCTTCCCGCCAAAAGCGCACTAAAAATGATTGGTAAGTTGGCCGATCGATGCCCGCTGAGTCCATGTCTGGATCACTCTAACCAGCGGCAGTGACAGAAGCGTGACATCGGGCGTTACAGCCTTGAATGACGCCGATACAGCCGTCAATTACGCTTTCAGCCGTATCTCAGGTTGCTGCAGCATAGTCGCGGAATCCATTTTGGGCGGCATAAGTGATCAGGGGGTGCGGCATGGGAGTTCGAATCCACTCAGCAACAGCCAGGCAAATCGCAATCTGTATCTCGATCAGCCTCGTATTAAGTGCGTGCGGCCAGGCCAGTTCGAGCGAGTCCGGCGCACAACCCACGCGGGCCGTTGCCACCCTCAATCCTGCGGTTGCCGAAGCCACCGAAGCGCCGGTAGAAACCGAGGCGCCGGCTGAGACCGAACCACCCACTGACATCGCTACGGATAGCCCTACTGCCCGCCCGCGCACCACCTCCAACACGCCCATCATCCCGCTAGAACCGGTAGCACCCTCCTGCGCCGAAGTGAAGCCGGCACTGACCGACGCGGCCGCTCCTGCACCCGAAGCGCTTGCTCCCGGCGCGCCAACGGGGCAAATTGTGTATCTGACCGGCGACGGCAATGTGGCGTTGACCGATGCCACCGGCAGCAACAATTTTGCAGTCACCACCGACGCCTTTATCGACGAGGCCAACCAGACCCTGCGGGTGTATCAGTTCCCGACATTCTCCAACGATGGTGCATCGCTGGCTTTTGTGCGCATCGAGGCCAACGGCGCCACCAGCGACTTTACCCAAACCCTGCACGTGGCCGAGGCCAAAGACAAGCCAACTTTGGCCAACATCTACGAGACCAATGTCAGCAATATCCCGTATCTGGACTGGTCGCCGGATAGCTCGAAGCTGGCCTTTCTGACCATTGCCCAGGCCAACGGTGCCATTCGGCTGGTCAGCACCACCGGTGGCCCCATCTCCACCCTGGACATCGGCACATCGGCCTACTGGCACTGGCGCAACGACTCCACTGCCATCGTCGCCCACCTCGGCGGTGCCCATTCGGCCAGCGCCGACGCGCATCTGGCCGTGATCGACACGTTCGATATTCCCGCCGACACCAACCGACTGGCCCGGCTGGCCTCATTTCCCGGCCAGTTTCAAGCCCCCCAGTTCTCGCCCAACGGCAAATTCATGTTGTATGTGGCTGGCCTGGCCAACGATGTCAACGATCTGGTGCTGGCCGATGCCACCGGCAAACCGGTGTGCACGGTGACGCGCATGGAGGCCGGCGCATTCTTTGCCTGGTCGCCCAACGGCACCCAGATTGCCTATCTCGACACGCTTTCGCCGTTGCAGTTGCCGCGCCCGCTGGCTCTGCTCGATCTACAAACCGGCAAGCGCATTCAAGTGGATCGCGACGGCATCATGTTCTTCTGGTCGCCCACCGGCGACCGGCTCGCGCTCTATTCGATCTTCGACACGGGCACCAGCTCAACGGCCAGCAGCGGCGGCGCACAGAATGCACCGGCGCAGCAAACTCAGCACGTCCTGCGCATCGAGATGATTGATGCTGTGTCTGGCAAAGCCGTGCAGGTGGCCGACACCCTGCCGACCCGCGATATGGGTGGCTTCTTTCAGTATTTTGACCAGTATTCGCGGGCCATGACGCCATGGTCGCCCGATGGCCGCAGCCTGGTGTTTGTAACCGCCGACCCTGCTACCGAAACCGCCGACATTGGTGTGGCAACATTGAGCCCATCAGGAACTTCAGTGAACCTGACCCGCGTCGCTGCGGGAAGCATGGCCTTCTGGTCGCCTAAATAAATTCAAAACATTGTTTTTGACGTAATTTCTTCGTCGCTACTTATTTGATTGCGTGGACAGAATTCACAAAAATTTAACGAAATCGAGCGTGTAACTCGTTTTGTCAGTTTGTTTTGAGTCCAGATCAAACCAGCATTATTTTTGTAGATGAGCTATTTAATGGACAAGTCTCGTAAGCACGTATTCATCACAGCCGCGCTTCTGCCCGTCATTGCGCTGACGGCGTGCAATTCCAACGCCGCACCCTCAAAGGTGCATGTGGAGCTGCCGCAGTCCTACCGCCTGCAGCAGAACGACATCGCCACCACCTTCGAAAAGCGCGTCGGGCGCATCGCCATCATGCTCGAGGACGGCAACATCTCGGTCATGGATCAAACCGGCGGCAACGTGGTGCGCATCACTCAGGATGCCACGCGCATGTTGGGCGGGCTCGGCAGCCGCGATGGCACCTTTACCCTCTACACCCTGCCGGTGTGGTCGCCCGATGCGAAGCAACTGGCCCTGGTCGAGGTCACGGCCCGCCAATCTTCCATGAGCTCGACAGTCGAGCTGGCTCCCGAGAGTGTGACGATTGAACGCGGGGCCGGCAGCGCCGTGGTGCAGCAAAACGCAGCCGGCCAGCAGGAAGTTCAACCCGTGGCACCGGGTAAGCGGGTCGAGCAGCGGCCCGATGTCGTCATCATCCAGCGCGGCAACAACAGCGGCGAAATGGTCTCCAGTGCGCTATATGTGGCCCAGGCCGATGGCGCGCATCCGCTCAAAGAGCTGTATCTGTCCAAGAGCCAGGAAATTCCTTATCTGGATTGGTCTCCCGACAGCTCCAAGCTGGCCTTCCTGACCAAAGATCTCAAGGACGAAGCCTATACGGTCAATCTGGTGAGTCCATCGGGTGGCATCAAACCGCAAGCCATTTTCACCGGCACCACTGCCGCCTGGCACTGGAATCCCGACAGCACTTCACTTGTAGCCAAGATCGGCACCCAGAATTCTGACGACGAGCTGGCAATCTTTGATGCAAAGTCGAATACCACCCAGCCCATCAATGCCAAGGGCGCGCAATCCTTCACCGCACCCAGCTACTCGCCCGACGGCAACTTCATGCTGATGACCGAGCGCACGGCCAAAGAAAACAAGCTGATTCTGGCCGACCGCAATGGCAAGGCGAACAAAACACTGGCCACCTTCACCGGCAACATCGCCTTCAGCTGGTCACCGGCCGGCGCCAAGCTGGCCTATGTAGCGCGCAGCAGCAGCAAGCAAATGGGTGGGCCGTTGCACATGCTGGATGCCAACACCGGCGAAGACAAAGTGCTCAGCCAACAGCCTGTGGTGGCCTTCTTCTGGTCGCCCGATGGCACGCGCATCGCCACATTTAGCGCGGCCACGCCGGGCCAGGTCGATCCCAAATTTCAGGGATTCAACTTCACGCCGCCGTCCTCACGCGGCGTGTTGTTGCTGCAAACCATCGATATCAACGCCATGACGGCACGCCAGTTGTTCATCCTCGAACCCACACCCGCATTTCGCCAGATGACTACCGAGTTCGATCGCTTTGCGCGCGCGATCAATATCTGGTCGCCGGACAGCCGCAAATTGGTCTTCACCCTGTCCTATGGCGATGGCACCAGAAATCGGGATTACGTGGTGGAAACAGAATCGTCGGGCAGCATCAACCCACGCGTCCTGTCTCAGGGTTCACTGGCGTTTTGGTCGCCGCAGTAACGAAAACAAATCGGTAGAGGGATCTTTGTTTGGGGGAGGGGGTCGGAGGTGTCAAAGTGTCAGGGTATCGGAGGTTTCGACACCCCGACACTTTGACACCTCCGACACCCAAAGTGACACCTCTCGATTTTGATCTCGATCGCAGACTCACCCCACCCACTTGTAGCTGGTCAGCTCACAGCCGTGCAACTCGCCCTTCAAATTGACTTCCTGTTTGAGGACAATGCCGTGCACATCGGCCCAGAAGGTGGTCTCGGCCTTGCCGCCATCGCTCTCGAAAATACGATAGCTGTGGGCCAATTGCTGTGAAAACAAGGCCGTGTTGACCGGCTCCTCCGTTACATACTCGTAGGTTTGCCGCAACGCCAGCGGCTCCAGCGACGGCAGCTTCACCACGATGGCGCGTATAGACGCCTTGTCTTTGCTCATGTCCACCCGCTTCAGGTGGGCAAAGTTGAACAAGGTCGAGCCAAAGTCCAGATAGGTGTTGGCGTCAAAGGGCATCTGGTCGTCATACACCGCTTTGCCGGCTTCAGGCGCGCTCAATTGCAACGAATCGGGGGTGCCGCGGTGCTTGCCATCGCGGCCCTTGGAATCGGCATAGCGCAGCAGGCTTTCGGTAATGCTGATGTAGACCACCCGCGCCGTATAGTCTGGCTCATAAATGGCTGTGCGGCGCGCATTGCCGGCGTCCACTTCCACCCACAGCTTGCGTGCCATCCAGTTCTCATCCAGATCCAGCCGCGCCCGTTGCTGGTTCGGAATCGGCCAGCGCGAGTCGATCTCGGACATGAGCCGGTAGCCGCCACGGTGACTTGCGTTCTGATCGCCGCCGCCCCGCAACCCAAAGATGCCCCAAAGCTCCTCGCCAATCGGTTTGCGCCCATGGCTCAGCCGGTACACCCCATGCGCAATCCGCCGGGAAATCCGCTCAGTCTGATCGAGGGTGAGATCGAGTTCGTCCACAGTTGGGGAGAAGTAGTCAGAAGTCAGATATCAGAAGTCAGAAGTCAGAAGTCAGAATGAGCTGTGCGCAATCTGACATCTGATATCTGACATCTACCCATCTATCTTAGAAAGAGTCCTTGCCCAGCGCGCTCAAAAACTCTTCGTTGCTCTTGGTTTTGCCGAACTTGGCCAGGAAGGCTTCCATGGCGTTGGTCAGGTCGTAACCGGCACCTTGCGGCTGCGGCGCAGTCAGCTGATTCAGCATCCGGCGCATCAGGTAGGTGCGATGGGCCAGTTTCTCGCCCAGCAACAGGTCATCGCGGCGGGTGCCACTCTCGTTGATGTCGAAGGCCGGGAAGATGCGCCGGTCGGCCAGCCGCCGGTTCAAGCGCACTTCCATATTGCCGGTGCCTTTGAACTCCTCGAAGATCAACTCATCCATGCGGCTCTGGTTATCCACCAGCACAGTCGCAATGATCGTGAGGCTGCCACCCTCTTCAATCTTGCGCGCGGCACCGAAAAATTCTTTGGGCGGATACAGCGCCGCTGGGTCCACACCGCCCGACAACGTGCGGCCCGAGGACGGCACCGTCAGGTTGTAGGCACGGGCGAGACGGGTCAATGAGTCGAGCAGAATCACCACATCGCGGCCGCACTCCACCAGCCGCTTGGCCCGTGCCAGCACCATCTCGGCCACGCGCACGTGGCTCTGCACCGGCTCGTCGAACGTCGAGGAAATCACCTCGGCGTCCACACTGCGATCCATGTCGGTGGCTTCTTCTGGCCGCTCGGCAATCAGCGCGATCATCAGGTGCGTGTCTTTGTAGTTCAGGCTGATGGCGTTGGCGATGTCCTTGAGCAGCGTCGTCTTGCCGACTTTGGGCGGGGCCACGATCAGGCCGCGCTGGCCTTTGCCGATTGGCGCCACCACGTTCAGCAGGCGCATGCTCAGCTTGCCGCTCTTCTCCAGGTTATACAGTTCAAAGGGGAAGATCGGGGTCAGCTTCTCGAAGTGCGGCCGGCTCTTGGCCTGCTCAGGGTCCTGACCGTTCACAGCCTCGACGCGCAACAGGCTGTAGTACTTCTCGCTGTCCTTGGGCGGCCGCACCTGGCCCACCACCATATCGCCAGTGCGCAAGCCAAAGCGCTTGATCTGCGACGGCGACACATAGATGTCCTCTGGCCCCGGCAAATAGTGCTCGGCGCGCAGGAAGCCAATGTTGTCATCGACGATGTCGATGACGCCGCCGCGCAATTCCAGTCCGTTGTGCTCGGCCTGCGCGCGCAACAACCGAATGATCAAGTCATCCTTCTTCAGCTTGCTGTAGCCGGAGATGCTGAGCTCTTTGGCCCGCTCGCGCAGCACATCCAGCGTATCCTTTTCCAACTGCGCCATGTCAAACATATTGCGGCGCTGTGGGCGGTTATTTGGATTGTTGGGGTTGTTCGGGTTACTCTGATTCCCTTGATTATTTTGCTGAAACGGCTGGCGTTGATCACGATCCCGTTGCTCGCGTTGATCGCGTGAATCACGCTCCCCATAGCCGTCCTGCGGCGTAGCCTGAGCCTGCTGTCGGCTGGCCTGGCTACCGCCGAGCGGGCCGGTTGGCAAGGGCGCCGGTGCGGGCGGCGCAGAGGTCGTTTCCTCGACGGGAGCGGGTGCTGATGGCTCTTCGACCGGAGTTAGTGTTGGCGCAACGGCATGAACGCCGTTTCCAGCGCCGTTTCCAACACCGTTTCCATTGGTCGCCACCGGGGCACTGGTCGTGGACTCGGCCGGCACTTCCGCGCTGGCAGGAGGATTAAGCGTGTTGACAGCCTCGGCAGGAGCTTCTTTGGCCTCCGCAGGCACGTTGGTAACTGGCGTAGATTTTCGTCTCATGTCTAGAGTAGCTTTAGTTTGTCTATGCGGTGGTGTGCTTCGATGTATCGCACCGTGCCAGACCGTGAGCGCATGACAAGCGAATGAGTGATTGCTCCCTGATGGATGTAGCGGACACCTTCGAGTAATTCACCACTGGTAATTCCGGTCGCGGCAAAAAACACGCTGTCGCCGCCGCACAGTCGATCTGTGTCGAGCGTAATTTCCAGATCACATCCGGCTTTTTCACGCTCTTCATCATCGCGGGCCCACAGTTTGCCCTGAATTTCGCCGCCCAAACACCGCATGGCCGCGGCGGTAATAACGCCTTCGGGGGTGCCGCCTATACCCATCAGCATGTCGACGCCAGAATTGGGCAGGGCCGTTTGCACAGCACCGGCCACATCACCATCGCCGATCAGTTTGATGCGGGCACCGGTGGCGCGCACCTTGCGGATGAGCTCTTCGTGGCGGGGCCGATCCAGAATACACACGGTCACCGAGCTGACCGGCAGGCCTTTGGCCCGTGCGACGGCGCGAATGTTGGCGGCCGGCGGGGCTTCAATATCAAT